>Ga0326762_1000248_pt1 | contig 27541 bp, 32 predicted proteins | sample NORPS_S_FD_207669 | JGI IMG/M metagenome (GOLD analysis project Ga0326762, IMG submission 207669) | Hot spring sediment microbial communities from Norris Geyser Basin, Yellowstone National Park, WY, United States - NOR.PS_S | ecosystem: Environmental > Aquatic > Thermal springs > Near-boiling...
AACATCAGGAATAATACAGCGAGGTAAGTCGCCAAAATTTGCCTCCCAACATTTAATCCACAAGTTGCCTTGAATAAGCAATGAGCGCCCCACCATTCCGCAATCCTGTAGCCTACGCCTAATCTCCGTTACCCACTGAGGTCTGAAGGCAAGAAATGAGTGATAATAGGAAACCCCGCCTTTAATCGCACTTGCGAACGGGGCTACAACGGCGTCATAATGACCAGCGAGAACCCAAGCGAGGGTCGTCTTCCCGCTCTTCTGCTTGCCCGCAAGCCCCACCAAGAACTTGCTGCGCCGCTTGTAAATTCTGAATTCTTCCTGAATGCCGACGATTACTTCCATATAGCGTTCGCCTCCTTACTGAGAGCAATAACAAACCCAACAAAGGCAAGAAGGATTAGCAAAGCAACGAAAGCAAAGAAAACAGCATTCACAGCCTTTTCCCGCCAACTCAGCGAACTCCACTCGCCCAACAATAATCGGAAAGTTAGGGTATAGGCGAAAACAGCAAGACCGAACAATACTATCCCCTCAACAAGCAACCCCCAAAAGGACAACGGCAAGGTTTTCGGCGGCAGCCCCCCAATCTCTGGGGGAGGCGGAGGTAGCGGCGGTGATGGTGGCAAAGGAACTCCCATAACTTGCTCACCTCCGAGACTGAATTTATACGAATAAATTCGCTGAGACGAAAGGTATGTTTTGGTAAACATAGTCTATGTAGGTCTCGTTTATATCAATGCCCCAAGCGACCCGACCGAGTTGAATAGCAACATAAACAGTCGTCCCGCTTCCAACAAATAGGTCAAGGACAATATCCCCTCTAAACGAAAAAAGCTTGATAAGACAATAAGGGATTTCGTAAGGGAACGGGGCAGGGCAGATTTTTCGCTCTCGGTTAGAAGGAACTCGCCATATCCCTGTCGACGCCCAATTGGCCAACTCCCACTTCGAAATTTTGCTTGCCTCCCTATTTTCAGGCGAATTATCGGCGGGCTGATACTTGCCCTCTTTCTGGAAAATGAGAATATACTCGTAGAAGTTGCAAATTGGGATATTGGGTGGGTAAGGGAAAGAGCCAGTGAGGCACAACGCCCTGCCAGAAGCGTGATGTGCCCGTATCTGCTCGTAAATGAGACTTCCCTTGTAGATGAGACCGCATTCCTCTACCATATGGAGGAGAACCCGAGCATGCGTCGGGTAGCATTTATTCACACCTTCAAATCTCCTACTCGTCCATGAGTCAGCAATGTTAACGCATATCCTACCACCTGCAACCAAAACGCGGGCACACTCGGATAGGATGCCCAACAATTTAGCCACATACTCCTCCCAAGTGGGCTGGTTCTCAAGGTCGTCAGGCAAATCGCTGTAATACCCTCTCCTAATGTAATAAGGCGGGGAGGTAACAATCAAGTGAACGCAATTGTCAGGAAAGGGCGATAAGACTTTCAGCGAGTCTCCAACCCACAAGCGGTAATTCTCACCTTCATACTTTGGCGGTAGCATCTTATCCCTCCTTTTGTTTGGTTACGTTAAAATTGGGAATGGTGCAAGGCAATGAGTGAAACGGTTAAGCGCACTATCCCAATCCTGATTGAGCACGATAATGACCTGAAGACAACCCTCCACACCTTCCAGCAAGTCTGCAACACCTTGTCGCCTATCTACTGGAATAGCGGCAAACCCCTTTCCGCTCGCTCCCTTCACAAACATGCCTACCACCAAGTTAAAGGCATCGTCAGCGCCAACATGACTTCCACTGCCATCCGCCTTGTCGCCGCCTGCTACTCCAAACGAAAACGCAAAAAACTTTCTGGCCCTGTCAACTTCAAAAAGCCTTTCGCTCTCTTTCTCATCGGCAAAAGGAAACGGGACGCTGCCATCAAAAGAGACGGCACAATCAGCATCTGGACGGTTGGCGGGCGAAAAGGTTGGCTTTTTCCGTCCCTGAATACTTTCTCGGCTACTTTTTTAACGCCCTCTCCTTTGACAGCCTGACGGTCAAGGAGCGCAACGGTCAACTTGTCGGCTACTTGTGCGTTACCCTTTCGAAACCTGTTGTTAAGGGCTCTGTCTTGGTCGGCGTTGACCGCAACGAGACGAACTTGATTGTTGCCGTTAAGGAGACAGGTGAAGTCTTTTTTGAAAGCGGTTTGAAGTTGCGGATTTGGAGGAAGAAGCATCGCAAGAAGGTGGCACGGTTGCAGAGAAAGTTGGTGGAGCGTAAGGACACGAGAAGTGTGCGCCGAGTGCTGAAACGGCTGTCGCCCCGCCAAAGAAACTTTACCAAGACCTACTGCCAGACGGTTGCCAAACGCCTCGTTGTATGGGCTGGAACGGATGCTGTCTTGGCTTTGGAAAACCTGAAGCTTCAGCAGGGCAAGAAAGGGAACAAAGCCCTCAACCGTCGCTTGCACCAATTCCCGCATGGTTTGTTGCTTAGGTGCATTCGCAACAAAGCAGAGATGTTGGGCGTCCCAGTTTTGCTCGTCAACCCTGCCTTCACTTCTCAGACTTGCTCTCGCTGTGGCAATTTGGGCAACCGTCAACGGCATCGGTTTTGTTGTCCTCATTGTGGCTTCACCTTGCATGCTGACCTTAATGCTGCTTTTAACATCCTGCACCGTGCCAAAGAAACTTTGCTGTCTGAGCCGAAAGGCTTGGGCAGTGGGGCGCTGTCAGCCGCCCCTGAAGCCCAGCCCGTTGCAGGGTTTGGGCAAGCCGTCGGCTTCAGCCGACGGTAGCTGACCTATATTTTGCCGCACCCGTTTTTGGGTTGAAATTTTTGGCGGGGCACGTTATTAATGTAAGCGAAGATTTCCGCCGAATAATTAGAGGGCGGAGGTGATGACGCATGGGGAAAAGAGTGCTCGTCAAACCAACGAACGAACCAAATTGGCGGGGATGTTTCACCATTCTCGCTATTCTGTTTATCCTGACAATGATTCTGCCGTGCCTTGTCAGGGTAAGTTTTATCGTCGGCGTTTACCAAAAGTATGGCGCTACCGACTTGAAACCGTATTCTTCAACATACCTCTATGGAAGAAGAGGTGAGAAGTAATGCCCTTGCCTTACGAAATTGAGCGAATGTCGGACGAAGAAATCTTAGAAAAATTCCCCCGCAGCGAAGCCGCCGAGATTTTGCTAAAACGCTATGAGAACTACTTATTCCGACTTGCGCAAACCGTGTGGGAAAATGCACTCGGTCGGGACTTCGTGCCCTTTGAAGACCTTCTTTCTACCGCACGAATGGGGCTTGCTGTCGCTGCGAATATCTTCGACCGCAGCAAAAATACTTCCTTCCTGACACTTCTTGTTAATGTCGTCAACAACTTTCTTCTCAAGGAAGTCGCCAGGTATATGCCGATAAAGTTTGGTGATTGGAAGAAAACAAGTGAGGAAGAAAAGGAAAAATTCAGGCAAATGCTGAACTCCCTTATAGGCTGGGAAGAAGCATCCCACGCTGAAAATGAAGAGGAGTCTATCTCTATAGAAGACATTCCCGACCCACGAGGGGAAGACGAGTGGAAAGCCCTCACTGACCGTTGGCTCATTAGGGCTTCAATCCGCAGGCTTCCGCCGCTGGAGCAGCAGGTTATCACCTTAGCCTACGGATTGGACGGCGGCGACCCGATGTCTTTCAATCAAATAGCCCAAATTCTGGGTTACAGTCCGCAGCATATTAAGAATGTGCACAAGAGAGCAATTGCACGCCTAAGGGAATGGCTCCGTCTCTAAACTTCAAGCAATTCTCGGGAAAGCGGGTGCTTCCTTAGTTTGTTGAGAGCATTCTTAATGAGCTGCATTGCCCGCTGCCTCGACACTCCCAACACCTTGCCGACAGCGGTGAAACTGCCAGCACACTCTCCTTCAAACCCGAAGTAGAGAAGAAGGGCAGAGCGCTCCCGCTCGGATAAATCGTCCAGCATCTTGAAGATAACTTTGCGCCGCTGGTTTTGCGAAATGAGAGTTTCAATGCTCCGTTCCTCCATGTCTTCAATTACTTCGCTGAGAACCTTATCCCTGTCGTCTGCGGTTAGCTCGTCTTCGACGGGCTGCTCGAGAGAGAGAACGCTATGAGAAGCAACCAACTCGTAAACTTCACGAGGCAGATTTACTTGATTTAAGATATTCACAAATTCCTCCTCAGAAAGTTCGTTAATCTCTATACCGTTCTCCGCCAGATATTTCCGCAGCCTCGACCAGCGCTCGAGAAACCTAACGGGAATTTGGATTCCGCCATGCTCGCCACTATACCTAAGAAGTTTCCGACCTACCTCTTGATGTATCCACCAAATAGCAATGGTGGAAAATTTCGTTCCCTCGTTGAGGTCGTAGTGGTCTATCGCCTTGCCCAAACCGATGACGCCTTCGTAAAACAAATCTTCAAATTGCATACCCGCAAACTTGGGAAACTTGCCCACGACAGCGACTACCAGTCGGAGGTTGTGGTTGAAAAGTTTCTCGCGGATACGCTCGCCCTCACAAACAAGCGTCAACTCCTCACCCTTTAGCCTTTTCTTGGATTGCCAAAACAATTCCCATACTTTCTCATAAGGAAGGCGCAAGCGCTCACAAGCATAACGAAGATAAGACGCCAACGGCTCGTTTATCCTTTTGGTTCGAAGGGACTTCCCGAACCGCTCCTTCACTTCGGCGACAAAAGCCTCCGAAAGGACAGACATAGCTAAGCCGTAGCGGCGGAAAAGGATTTGCTCCTCTTCAGGGCTCAGCGGTGGATATTCTCTTAACCATTCGTGTATCTCGGTAATAACAGGCTCAGGCATACTAACCACCGAGATTATTTTATCCGCTTCAGAAGCCGGTTTTTTCCTCAATGCTACCCTTAATCTTTTGGGGGCGAGACCATTTGGAAATATCCTTCAGGAGCGACTTAATTTCTTCTACCGAAACTTCCCTCCCGAACTTCTTCATGCGGTAAACTTTGTGTGCAAGGGCTGCACATTCAGCGTGAGTGCGACCTTCGAAAATTCTCTCATCCAATTCTGGAACGGCTTCAAGCCCGAGTTTCTTGCAATAGTAGCGGAAAATTTCTAAGCCAAAGCGCCCGTTTTGAATTGGCGAAAGCTCAATTAACTCGTCCATTCGGATTGGACGCAGGAAGGCAGGGTCAATCGTGTGCGGGCGGTTGGTCGTAAAGATAATACCCCACGAAGCATAGGATTTGTAGGCATAACCATCCAAAATCTGCATAAGATGGATGAGCTCTTTTGTCGGGCGTTGCTCACGGTTCTGAGCAAGGAATTCACATTCATCAAAAATGAAGAGAACTAAGGGGAAGAGTTTAATGGCGTCGTGAATGACTTCAAAGCCGCTAACCCCCGAAGCGAAAATTACCAATGCTTTCTTCTCTTCAGCAGCATATTTGGCGAGGAGCGTCGAGAATAAACTTTTACCTGTGCCTGGGGGACCTGCAATGAGAGCGCTGAAGTGCAACCCCGACGCTGGCTCATTAGCAATTGTGTCCACCATTTGAATAATCCGCTTGAAGGAAAGGACGACTTCCGTCGGGTAGAATGAAAGAAATTCATCCATTGTTATATCAATCTTTTCGAATGGAGAAGTAAATGCCTCGTCGAGAAGAAAGGTGGGAATTTCCGCCGCTTCCTCCTCGTCCTCGTCTTCCCAATCGCTGGAGAAGACCTCGCCAGCGGAGAGATTGCAGATAACCCCTCGTGATGCTTCCCTCAATGCTTTCAGGAAATTCTCATAAAGAGTTGAGGGCGACACTTTCTCCTCGTTCACATAAAAGCGCAAGTAAGTGTAGAATGCAGTTTCGTTAACTTCCAACACAATGTCTGGTGAGCAACGCCAGTAGCCATTATGCAAGTAGTATGGGTTGGAGTTCCACCTAAGGGAGTAAGGGTGAGCCTTAGTGTAAGGTGTCATTTGTGGGAAAAGCAACTTGAGAGCTCTCCCAGCGATAGTCTGGAACATGACAGGGATAGCGAGAACTACCACGCGGGGCTTCGCCAGCTCCTTGATTATCGTCAGTTCGTAGTCGGGTCGTATGTTGGTATCGTCAACGACCCAATCTTTCGTCGGGTCGATTTCTTTGAGCACCTCTTTGGTCATATGGGGGTCACCCCAACAAAGTTTGGCTTAACTTGTCCAAAGCCGCCACAGCCACTTCATAACCTTCTTTGTAACGAGACTCCAATAACCTAATCTCCCTGTCATTGTAACCGCTCTCCCGCAACTCCCCCTCCCTCTCCTTCAACTCAGCGAGCTTTTCTTCCAACTTTTTCTTGAGGATTTCTTTCGCTCGCTCAACCAAACCCTTCGGGATAGGCTCGGGAACCTCGTGCGACAAGCCTCGCCCCCACGCATAAAAAGAAGCGAGGTAGCGGGGCAACTCAGATAAACCAAGCTCGCGAAGAGCTACCCCGCCAACTATATCGAGCTGAGCGAGCCCCAACGCAACATTGTTGACGAGAGAAATAGCCTCTTCCCTACTTATCTTCCCTGCCAAGATTAATCCTCTTCCTCCTTACCCACTACCTTATCGGCTTTCTTGCGCAGCCGCTCGGCGAGTTTCTCCGCCCTTTCCTTCACTTCGGCAGGAAGGTCAACGCCACGCCGTGCGCCAGCGAGCGCTTGCTGGGCAGCAATAACAGCCCGCCTAATGACCTTAGGCTCGCCGTCAACAATGGCGACCACGGGCAGTTTGTAGGATTCGAACTTGTAAGGGTCTTCGGCGTCGTAGACCAAGAAGCGCTTCTTATACTTGCGCCACTCGGCTGCGCCCCACTCGGACGGGTCTTTGTCGGAAACCCACCTGCGCCACTCCTTCTCAGTCGCGTCAGCGTCCCAACTTCGATGGTCGGTGACAGGAAGCCGCAGAACAGAAGTGTTGACCGTCCAGCGTGCCATTCTGCAACACCTTCTCCGGGCTGGTTACCTTCTTTCCACTTAGATTTTAACTTTCGCTCCACCCTAAAATCAGAGGGGGAGGTGCTCCGACATGGACGAAGAGAAAAAGCAGCCCGACGAAATGGAAGAAAAGAAAGAGCTCAAATTTTCCCCTGAAATCCTTTCTTTCATAGGCGCTTTCGTCCTTTTGGTTGGCACCTTTGTTGTAGCTTCCCTCTATTGGTGGGGGCTTCTGTGGGCATTGCTTGGCGTGGTTTTGGCTTTTGTCGAATACCTGAGCTGGCGAAAGACTGGAGAGACCCTCAGTGAAGCCTTTGGGCGGACACTGCGGGAGAAACCAGTAACTGGCTGGAGTTTGCTTGCATTAATGATTGCCGCCTTCGGCGCCCTGATTTGGCACTTGATTGCTATGCGGTAAGTCCTAAAATTTGAATGGAGGGATTGAAAATGTCGGACATTAAGCAGCTAATCAAAATGTTGAGATGGCACAAGCAGATGCTCGCTAAGACCCGCTATGTCCGAGCTCGGGTGAGATACAACTTAGATGGCGAAGAGTATGAGGTCGAATTTGATACTTCTGAAGAAGATTGGCACGACGAAGCTGTTGACCTTTTCTTTGAGCATGCGGAAGATTTCCCCGAGGGAGTTAAGGACATTGCAGCGGATGTTGTTGAGCGGACTCGTTGGTTCAAGATAATACCTGTCAGTGACGAGGAAGAAGTTACTGAAGATTGGATTCCTGAAAAAGCAGCTGGGGTTACTATTGGGGAAAGCAAAGTTTTTGAGGTGGACGGCAGGAAATACCGCGTTGAAAAAGACCCTCACCTCCACCTTTCGGAAGAAGATGTCGAGAGGCTAGTTAGAGCAGGACTATTTGAAATGGTCGCAGACGCTTGGAGAATTTACGAGTGGGAAGAGAAGTAAGTTTAGGCAATGACATAAATAGGCTCGCTCAGGCGCAAGACCGCCCGAACCATATAGGCGTCGTCAGGAGAAATTGAAGTAGCCAAGTCAGTGACCATTGCGGCTGCCCGCAATATGACCAAGTTGGCGAAGTTGATGTCCACAAAGAAATACTCACGGGTGTAATAGTAAATATTAGTCCCGCCAAAGAGCCTTTGGAAGGCTTCAAGGTTTATGTCAGAAGCGAGACCGCAGAGAAGCTCCAGCCTCAATTCTACCGGCCCCTCTTTGATAGACTGGGCTACTGAGCCCCACTCGTCCGCAACGAGCGGGATAGTTGGAACAGCATAAGTGACGCCAATATCAATTGCCTCTGGGAAAGTGTAAACGGGAGAAAAAGTTTTAGTCACCGAAAGGGAGAAACCATAAATTAGCCCCAGCAAGTCCGCCCACAATCCCGTCGGAAAACTAATTCCTACGTCCCTAATCGTCAAAAGGTTCTCGGAATAAGGAGGCACAGCCAAGTTGTATGCTGGAGGATAAGTAATCCTGTCGGTATACCATGACAAGTAAGGCGTGTAAAAGTCCATGCTGAACGAAAGGATAGGTCTGTCAGTTGAGCCTTGAATGCTCACGCGGGTCGGGATAGCCATGTGGGTCTCAACGACAAAGCAATAATCGGCGAATTCAGGGAGCATTGAAGTGGCGGTCAATTGAATTCCATACTCGGGTGTCGGCTCTCGGCTCGTCCGTCTTTGAGGTATCCCGCCGTCCAAATTCCAAACGAGCGAAAGGATTTCGGGCAAAAACTCAACAGAAAGAGAGCCTGAGAGCGAAACTGAGCGCCCGCCGATGGGCGTCGGCTTAAATGTGTAAGCGAAAACTTTGCCGAGAAGGTCTAAAGGAGCAACGCCAAAATCAGTGTTTACCGCCGCACTCTCTAAAGGCGGAGCAGGTAAATAATTAACCCCCAAGTTATTGTAACCGTAAGCCCTGAAGGGCACGCCGTAAGACATGGCGACAGCCAAAATCCTACGCTCTTTAGTAGCAGTAATAGGCATTCTAAAAGGAACGAGACCTCCCGCTAACCACCTGATAATGCACGCCTTAACATTCTTGCCTGAAAACAAAATCAAATCCTGACCACCTCGCTAATGAAGTCTATTGACCGAAAAGTTACCGTCGGCTCAAGCGGGCTCTCAACCCGAACTGTCATGCTACCCTCACTCAACCGAGCGTAAGGGACAAGTTGGAAGCGTCGAGAAAGTCCTTCCTGAGGGATAAGGTTGAAAGTAACAATATAAGGTTGGGTCGCTGGTGCTAACTCAATCCGGCGACCGAGCCATAAGTGTGCGTCCGGCGTCAGCGTAAGCTGAAGCTCAACTTCCCAGCGATTAATGGTAAAATCGTAGGCTACTTTGTCAGGGTAAAGCCCGACACGGTGTCGCCAGCTAACTGGTGCGTTAATTCGAAAAGTAATTGCTCTAACGCCGTGAGGAGGCAAATGCGGCGGGTCTGCCTCAATAGTTACATTGCGGATAGTTATGAACTCGTCGTTAGGGTCAATTGAGTAAAGTGCTGGAATCGTTTTGTCGTAGAGGTTTGCAGTGTTAAATGACCAAGTAATTGAAACCGCAGCGGGGTTGTTCTCTCGAATTTGGAGCTCCCAGCGGGTCGGCACCGCCTCTGGAATTTCCATGACCGCATAATTGCTCATGAACGGTTTGGCAAATATAACCCTAAGCCCTTGCTTGAAGAAAGGCGGTAGCCCGCTGATACTGCGGGGCATAAAAGGAAAAAGTATGGGGTTAAGTAGTTGCTTGCTCTGAAGCAGGAAAGTCGCTGAGATAGTGCGAGGCGGAACGGTCGTCGTCGCAATGGTAGCATAAGTCTCCGCTCCAATAGATTTGACAGGCGCTGTAAAGAAAGAAAGCGGGATACTTATCTCCCGCAGTGGTGGCATTTCATACCAAGTGTATTCCTCCACACGAATGCCAGAAGCATAGGTCGACCAGTTATTGATAATGACTGTGCAGTCCCGCCCCGAAATTCCATAAAGCATTTTTATCACTCCACTTTCTTCTCATTAACTTCGAGGAGAGTGTATACTAATCCTGCCGCTTCCCTAACAGCGAGAACTTCGCCAGTGCCAGTCACGACAACTTTGAACGGCGGCTCGGGTTTATCCAATACTGTCTCTTCCACATTTATCTCCCCGCCACGAACCTTAATTTTGCCTGCCGAAACCACAATCTTATCTTCCGACACTTGGACATCCAGCCCAGAAATAACTTCTATGTCACGCTCGGGCAAAGGCGGAACGGGGTGCGGGTTCGACGGAATTTCTCCCAATTTCACTGCGGGCATATAAGCGGAATAAGAAGCCTCCTTGGACGCCGTCAATTGGCGCAAAAGGCTATCCAAGTGGTCTCTAATTTCCCGATAAGGTCTTCTAATCCACAATTCGGTGTGGTAAAGGGCATTCATTACCTGCTCGTGATACTTCATGAGGCGCAAAAGTTTGAGGCGCTCTTCGTCTTCCTCGCCCCAAACTGGGATAACGACAGTGGTCTCCATTCGTCGCTGCACCTCCACCACCAAATTTTAAAGCAGACCTAAAATTTGTGTGGGGGTGCAATTTATGCTGTCCGTTGCCATTGCTGTCGCCTTTTTGCTCGAAAATAAAATCATCTACATAGATTGGTTCTGGCAATTTTTTCTGTGGGGCTTAGCCTTTGCAGTTGCAATTGAGGAATACCGACACAGCCGCTTCCTGTTCTTATTCGATGCCTCTATCTTCTTTATCTTGAGCATTTTATGTTCCGCCTTGATCCCGCTGGGAGCTGCAGCTTTAATGACCGCCGCCTTCAGCGAATTCAGGCTCAGCCGAGCCAAAGTTTCAACATGGGTCTTATTCCTTTTCTTGTTGTTGGCCATTTGGGATATCGTGCTTGTCTCATTCATTTACCCGCACATTCAGAAAGTAGTCACGAAATTCTGCGTCCCGACTTACGAAACTTTCATATCAGGCGACGGTTGGGCTCCCTTCCTCGGCAGCGGCGATTTCGTCGTCATGGGCGTCCTAATTCTCTACTTCAACATGCGCTGGTGGCAAGCGTTAATTGCATATACCCTCGCAATCCTCAGTTTGACTTATATACCCTTCGGCGGGGTGCAAATGCTACCTGCTATTCCTTTCATTGTCTTCTACTTTGTCCTCGTCGGCTACTTTTCACAACTGCCAAGAGGGAAAATTGCTTTTCCCTCGGGAAGAGGGCTGCAAGGGCTTTACTGGCTAACGAAGAAAGGTCAAAATTTAGGTGGTGATAAAAATGGCGAATCAGAAGCTCTATGAAGCAGTTCCGACCGAAACTGGAATTTTGAAGGTTGTATGGCGGCTCGATAGCACGGGCTCCGCAGGAATGAACACAAACTCTATCCCGCTCTACATTGTCCAACGAAAGTTGGTCGTTATCGGGGTTAGCGGGACAGCAACAGTCACCGTAAAAATCTACGCAGACCTCAGCGATGTCCCGTCAGCCCCTAATGATTTCCCGCCCGCTGGGTATGCCCTGCTGGGCACGCTCGGCCCCTATTCGCTCGCAGCAAATGTCGTCGTGGTCGAAGACTTTCCGCTCTATGCCAATTTTGCTGAGCCAACGGTAAGCAATATCGGAGGAACTTTTGTAGCCTATGTCCTCCTCGCAGGCTCACTTTGAGAATGGCTGGGGCTACAAACTCGAGCTCGGAAAAGGAATGGCTGGTTTCTTGTTATTCGCTCCTCCCTCCAACGAAAATGCCAGCCTTATCGAGCAACTAAAATTTACCCCGACGAAATTTTCCTATGACGGCTACTCAATGTGGGTGACAGTAGCAAAGGGGCGGCGGATAACCGAAATTATCGGCTTCTTCAAGCGCTACAACATTCCACTTTTCTCCGAAGAAGAAATCGTTGAGGTATGCTTCCCATTCACCAAAATTTATAAGCCCCGCCGAGGGTAAGGGGATAATTTGAGTTCCCGCATCAATTGCTCGCCCCGCTCGGCAAGACCTTCGCGCCAACCTTGAGTGACCCCCAATGGCTGCTTCTCAGTATCCTCGCCCAGAGACTCATAACAAAAGCGATACTCACCGTCGATAGGCACTTGCAACTGCCACAAAGTAGACACCAAAATCATTGCGTCCCTAAGGCACTCCAATGCTTGCTCCTCATAACCCAGCCTCACTTCAGCCAGCATGCTGTCGTGGATAGTGGCAAGTATATAAACTACGCCTTTGCCCAAACGGTGATAGGCAAGACGAAAGAACCAAAGGGTAACCATTTGCCACCAGTCCGAAGCCTCCGATTGAATGACGAAGTTTCCGATTTGACGCAGAGCGCGGGGGTCACCCCTCGTAGCAGCGTAGGCTCTGCGGTATCTTCCGAGCCAATTTCGGACGAAACCATATTGTCTACCAAACTCCCGCACATTATCCATGTATTCGAAGACTTTGGGATAGTGCTCCCTAAGGCGGTTAATATAAAGCGTTGCTTCTTCTTCGCTGAGGCGCAAAAGTTGAGACAAGCCAATTGGCGACATACCATAAAAAATCCCGAGAACAACTTGCTTGGCAACTTGCCTTTCTGTCTTCCTGTCGATTTGCTCGGGAGGTTTCTGAAAAATAATGCTGGCAACCTCAGTGTAGACGTCATGCCCACCAAAGAATGCCTCAATCAGGTTGGGGTCACCACTTTTAGCCGCCATTACACGAACCTCGAACTGCGAAGCATCACAATCCAGAAAGCAGTAACCTTCGGTAGGGATAAAAATTCGGCGGGCTTCCTTGCCCGACGGAGTTCGCTCGGAGGGAAAGTTATGGAACGGAGGTTCTTCAACTGAAAGGCGACCAGTTTTCGTTCCGAAGAACTTGAACTCTGGGCGAATTCTGCCGTCAATATCCACAAACTTAGTCCATTGAGAGAGATAAGAGGAATAAAGCTTATCCAGCTGCGAGAATTCAATTAGGCGGGAAAGGATTTCTTGGTGCTCAGGATAATGCTCGAGGAAGTAATTCAGGACAGAGCGGCGAGTGGTTTCCTCGCCTTCTTGTGGAGGCTGGAGTTTGAGAACTTGGTAAAGGTAAAACTTCTTCTCTTGCCAACTGCGAGGGTTGCGGATATACCCCTTCGAAAGTTGCCTTATTTCGGCGACGAGGTTATCGAGACGACGGCGGACAATGTTAGCCATTTCGCCCCCGAGCAACTCGGCATTAACCCTAATCCCTCGGTCGGTTGCTGAGGCATAAAGGCACTCGAGCGGATAAACAAGCTCGGAAAGGAGGAAATTCAAGTCGGCTTCCCTCACCTGCGGCTCCAAATACTGGTAAAGTTTGAGCGTCCAGTAAGCGTCCTGAGCGTTGTAGCCATACAATTCCTCAAGCGAAAGTTTGCTCAAGCCCGTCTTGCGTGCTTCCTGAATTCGGGCATCAGCCCACTCTGGAGCGCCGAGTAGCCTTACAGCTAAGTTCTTTAGCCCATATTCGTGGTCTTCCCTATCCTCTGCCAAGACATAATACATGAGCATGGTGTCAGCGAAAGTGCGAGGGTGCGGAACCTCACCCCAAATTCGGTGAAACCACATAAGCTCAAAGAGAGCATTGTGATAGACCTTTTTCGGTTTGGGGCTGAAAATTAATCTGCGCAACGAAGTCAATTGGGAAAAGTCCAGTGAACCGTCCCGATTGGCAATAACGACTGTCCTCTCTCCATCCGATAAGCCAAAAGCAATTATTTGGGCAGCCTTCGTTTTACCCCGCGTCACCAGCTGATAGCCCGCATATACAGGATTAATGACGTCAACCTCGATGTCGCACGCTATTACCTCTCGGGAGGCGAAATATTCGCAAACCTGGTCTATTTCCTCTGGCGCGGAAATGACTTCGTAATTGAAAGAATGAGAGAGTTGCTGGGAAGAAGCATTAATCCTCCGCTTAATTGAGAGCAGGACGTCACTAATGGGTTCCCAGAGATTAGGGTTGCGGACGGCGGCAGCAGGGTGATAAGTCCAGCAGACCCAGATGCCTCGCCACTGGACGAACTCGCCGTGAGGCGGACGCTTAACATGAATGCCTTTAAAGAACTCGCCCGCTGCAATTGCCCCGAGAAGGCAGATAAACTTTGGCTGGAACTTCTGGATTTCCTTAGACAGGTTTACGAAGCAATGCTTAGCAGCGAGACGCAAAATTTCGTCAGATACTTGAGTTTCAGGTAAAATAGCGCACTTTATAATGTTGGTAAGCACCGAGTAATCCCAAAGACCTAAATCCCTCAGCTTGCTGACAAATTCTTCGCTGCTGTAGCCGACAAAAGCCATGTCCTTCTCCAACTCGTCCTTTGAAGGGTGCTGACCGACAAAGAGAACCACGAGCTCACGCAGAACCTGAGGCTGACGGACAGTCAGGACTTGCCTCGGCGATAAACCCTGACGCCAGATAGGACATGAGGGACAATTATCGCAAATGACCGGCGGGCGACCCGTCTCCTTCTCAATTTCAAACATGACTACCACCCTCAACTATTTTATCCGCCAATTAATGCCCACGCAACTACCGCCCAGTCGTCTCGCTCGTTCCTGAACCGAAGGTAACCGCGCTGAACTGTCCCAGTGAACTTGGAAGGGTAAACTGGCAAAACTGCAAGCGGACGCCAGAAAACTTGGTCATCGGAATAAAGCACCCGAACCTTCGAATCTTCGATTAGGCTCGTTGCGTGTAAGGTAGCAGAGGTAAAAGTTACGGAAATCGTAGAAAGGGAGAGCGGCGGAAGGAACAAAACGCCCCACACAGAATTGGAAGGTAAAGGTGAAATCTCCAAAATGTCATCTACAGTGAGAAACCGTGTGAATGCGTCGCCACGCCGCTGAACAACATCAACAGCCACATAGGCAAGAGCATCACCACGCTTCACCCACTCAGAACCTATATGGGCTAAGGCGTCAGCTCGGTAAGCGAAAACATCAGAGCTAATATTGGCGAGAGCATCAGCCAGCCTACTTACTAAGTCGGTGGCAAAGTTGGCTAATGCGTCGCCCCGCCTCGTCGTAATGAGGTCAGTAAGGTGAGCTACAGCATCCGCACGCAACTCTTCAGGAACAGCAAACAACGAGGCTGCATCTCCACGAGTAGCAAACTCCGCGCTCGAAAGGCGAGCAGCTGCGTCAGCCCGCAGCCAAAACTCCGCTATCGCATTGGCGAGGACATAAATTGCTTTCTGGGTGTAATCCGACTCGGCAAAACCGTCGACTAAAGGATAAGTAGATTGAACACTGCTAAAACTCGAACGAAGAAACCCAGCTGGAGTATAAATCGGCGAGGGCGTTGTGCCAGTAGTGTAAATATCGCTGCTTAACCTTAACCCCGAACGCACCGCCCCCCACAAAGCGTCGGGCAAAACTACTTGGTTTCGTTGATAGGAATAGACAATATAAGCAATTGGTTGAGAGCCCGCTTGCAAGACAAAGTAAGCGTCGCTGACTGGCGTGGAAGAGCTGGAGTAGGTCAGCCTAAGCCAAAGAGGGAGAGCAGATTTAGCAGGGATATTTAAACTGAAAGAAGTCCCCCAGCTCCCCACAATGGGAGGGTTATTGCTCTCGTCGGAAAGGTAATCGACATAAAAAGTGGGGGCTGAAGAGCCGAGGGCAATTTGCAGAGTTTCAGGTCTTGTGCTCGGATACGGCCCTAAAATACTCAAAGTGATAGATTCGCTTCCGTCAGTTGGATTGTAAGCAAAAATGCAGCGGTGAATTGAGGAGGGGGAAAGAACTGGCGGCGGGAAAAGCAAGCCGACATTGTATAACTCGATTTGACGCTCGGAAATATACCGACCCCGCGAAAATTGCGGGATGGTCAACCCCCAGAGTTCTATCGCCCCAGAGTAGTGCAGCTGCAATTAAATCACCTCTCCTCAATTTTCACCCGAACTAACCTTTTACCTTTAAACTTCCAAGCGCCAATCTGGGCGAAGACTTGCTGGCGCAACTTCCAGCGCCCATTCTTGTAAGACCTAACTTCACTGACTCGCTTGGGTATCCAGACAATGAAAAGGTAAGGTGCAAACCTCAAATTCTCCTTGTCAGCTTCCGACGGCGTTAAAACTGCGTCAGCGCCAGGGTGGGAATGAAAAGTCCCAATTACTTTGTCCTGCTTTAAGGTCTGCTCCACAGTCGCTTTGAAAACGAGAAGGTTCCCATAATCGAAAACGACACTGCTGCGTCTATTGGTGACCGTCTGGAGCGGGTAAATGCCAGTAACCTCGTTATCGCGCCCTATTATGAACCCAAAGCATTCCTTTGGAAAAATTTCCTGAGCCGCCAAAACCATAGCGAGCAAGTGTTGACGAGCAACAAAAATGCGCTCCCTCATGGCGGTTCCCCCACCGATAATTCTAACGATATTGCAAAGGTTAGTTAAAATCTTGAAGGGGAGAGACAATGGGGTTCAAACTGAAACAGAAAAAGACGTTGCCAAAAGAGTTCATAATACCGAACTTACCGCCAGTGTGGTATGACCAAGAGAATATCAACTCGTGCGTTGGGCAAGCCCTCGCCTTCTATCTTTCTTACCTTTTCTACCGCCAAACCAATCGGGTGGAAGTGTTCTCGCCAATGTATATTTACTGGCATGCCCGATATCTCCGAGGCTTGACCCAAAAGGACGAGGGCTGCTTTTTGATTGACGGTATTATATCCATTGTCCGCTGGGGTGTCTGCCGAGAGAAATTATGGGAGCACAATTACGTCCACTTAACACTCCAACCGTCACCCGAAGCTTACGAAGACGCCATGTCTCTCGGCTTGACAGTCAAGTTTGCTATAATTAAGACGGTGGACGAAATGAAAAATGCGTTAGTTCACCAAGTGCCTGTGGTCTTTGGATTTCCTGTGCCCGAAAGCTTCAAGCGCTCGCTGAAAGGCGCGGAAGTATTCCTCGAACCCCCCAAACCTTCAGAGCGTATCCTCGGCGGTCACGCTGTGGTCGCCATTGGCTACAGCGACTACAAAAATGCCTTCCTCTGTAGAAATTCGTGGGGTAGAGAATGGGGGTTAGACGGTAACTTCTGGCTTCACTACGAATATCTCAACCACGAATATGGTGACGTAAAGTATGCACTCAAAATCGAAAGGAGGAAACCAAAATGGTGAAGCAGCTATGGGATTTAGTGAAATCGTGCGGTTTTCTCCTGATGGGTAAGAGCGAAGACGAAAAACACTACAAGGCTAAGGGCTGTGAGTGGAAACTCGAGATTAAAACTACCACGCAGGCGCACATTTGGGTATTGAGCGGAACCTTGCGGTGCCTTGTCCTCTGCGACATACACTCGCCCTTCTTCTACCCGCCTGCTATCTCGCTGGCAATTAAAATCGGCAAGTTAATAAAACCTCACCTCGTTATCCTGAACGGCGACATTGTGGATTGTTTCTCCGTTTCGCCTTACCGCTGGAGCCACCGACGAGATAACCTTCACCGCGAAATAGAAGTAAGCCGCGAGTTTCTAAAATTCGTCCTCAACTCCTTCCCAGATACCCCATTCATTTACGTTGAGGGCAACCACGAACTCTTTCTGCAGAAATACATTTACAGTAAAGCGTCCGCGCTCGCCACACTGGAAGAACTTAAACTCCCCAACCTGCTCAACTTCAAGGGGAAAAATAGATACTACCTTTACCGCGAGGAGGAATACGCGACCTACTCGACGAGCGCCTTCCCGTCAGTTTATTTCTACGACGCCCAACACCAACCCCAATTGCTCGTTATTCACGGAGACGGAATGGGTATTTCCAAAGGAGCTGTCCACTTCGCAAGGCTTCTTCACCAGCGCACTTTAATGAACACTATCTGCGGGCATTGGCATGTGAGCCAAAGCTGGCAAAGCCATACACTGGACGGAAAGAGAATCGGAGCATGGGTCTTTCCTCCACTGTGCTTTCCACGACCTCACTGGCGAAACAGCATGTGGGGTCTCGGCGTAGGTTTCTTCTCCTTATCGGCGGACGGGCTACTGACAGTAAACATAATTGACTTTGTCGCAGACAAAGAGAACCAAATACTCGTCGCCAACTACGGCAATCAAATTATCACTGAGGAGCTAGGAGAAGAGAATGTTCTTTTTGACTAAACGCTCGAGAATATCCCACAATTTGGCTGCAAGAACAGTAGGTATCCCCCACTTGCGCAAGTCCTTGTAACTTTCTATTTCCCCGTTCAAGGCAAGAAAGGCAATATCATTGAAGGGCGGGGGCAATTTCCTAATCCCGTCAATTATCTCCATTTCGGCAAATTCGTCCTCTATATCGGCTAGCTGCTGAAGGGAAAGGCTTCCCGCCGCTTCGTCGCCAGTGCGGGAGATGTCTCCGTCGTCGTCTTCTTCCTCAATTTCGGAAAAGGAGAGAACAGCAGGGCGGCTATTGTCCTTCTTCATTCTCACATAAGCGGACGGCGAATAGGAAATCCCCTTTTGAGATCTGGAAACATAGTCAATTAGCATTGAGCGGATAACATAGTAAGCGTAAGTTGAGAAATTGGTCTGACGGGAAGGTTTGTATCTCAAGGCTGCGGAAACTACACCGAGAAGGGCTTCCCCCATCAAATCCCCCTCGTCCACATGGTAAATCTCCTCAGCAATTTTGCGGGCAAGAGTGAGAGCAAAACCTTTATGCCTCTCCATCATTACCCCAGCAACTTTTTGGAATTCCTCATACTTTTTCCGAACTTGAGGGTAATGCTCGGAAAGGAAATTGACGATATTCTCCAAAGTTAACTTCTCCGTGCGATTTAGAACCTTCGTCCACACCACTTCAAGCGCCCCCGACGGTCGCCCCCGCCAAACCTGCTCAATCAAAATGTTCTTATGCCCGATTTTCCGAACAGGAAGGCGCTGATGGTGTCGCTCAGAGAGGTAAGCGTCGAAGCACTTGAGAATGTAGGAAATGCATTGCTGTAGGCGACGGCAAAGAGCAATATCGTCGTCCCGCTCAAAAGACATGCAACAGGTAACCCCCGTTTAGGCTTACCGTCAAAACCTAAACGAAAGAACTATCCGCTTACCCTTTGACCCAGCAAGGTAAAGAAGATAAACGTCGTTCCCAAGCTGCTTTACCGCCACATTGACCCCAGCCGCATGCATTGCAAAAGTCACCGCCAACCTAAAAGAAGTCTCCAAGAAAAATTCCTGAACTTCGCCCAAAATCTCCCGCAAAAACTTATCCAAATCCAATTCTGCCACAATTTTGTCAAAAAACCAATTCAAAACGAGGTTTAAAAGAAAATCCCAGTTTATTGCTTTGGCGAGAAAGTCCCGCAGGGTTGGATTGGGGATAAGCCTTTTGGCAACTTCGGGTAGAACCATTTTAAGCGAAATTCGGGCAATGCGCTTAGCCCGCTCAGGGTCTTCCTCAAGCGACTTGGCAAGAGAAATTAAGAACCTGATTGTTTTACCTATAGTCCTGCCTGCAAGCAACAGCATTTCCACTCACCACCAGAAATTTTGACCTAAAATTGAAGTTGGTGATAGCCCCTATGAACGAAGAGCAGCTTCAACAAATTGTAGACGAAATTAGTAGGCTAAGAGGCGATATTTACAATTTCTACACCACCGAGATATCTCGAGGAGGAACCTTGCCACCTAACATCCAACGAGCTCTAAGCAACCTTGCACTATTCGTAAGACAAGCACTCCAAGACCCAGAAGCAACCGGCCCGATTGCGGGCATAGTGGATAGCCTCGATGACTTGAAGGTAGCGCTGGATGACTTGCGCGACGCCCTCCAAGAGCAGGAAAACAGAGTAAAGCAGCACTTGCCAACCATTCAGCTAACTGTTTACAAAGAATTTTACCAAAAAATTGACGACTTCCAAAAGAAGATTGAAGAAATCAGAAACAAATTACAACCCCAAGCCCCTCAAACCCCAGCTCCACAAGTCCCGCAAGCTCAACAAACACCACAACAGCAACCACCGGCAGCCCAACCACAACAGCAACCACGAGCAGCCCAACCACAACAGCAACCACCAGCAGCCCAACCACAACAGCCAACCTTAGTCAACCTTCAACAACTAACCCGAGCCGTAGTAGCCTTCGAAAGACTTATTACAATCCTAAACAATATCGCCGACAAAATCCCCACAGGTATGGTGGACGAAAATACTTACCTCCGTCTCCTCACCAGCACTTACTCGCCAATGCAAAATACCATTTGGCGATTGATAGCAGAAATTAGGAAACTTTACCCCGACTTAGCCTACACTCCTGGCAAGGCGGAGGAGTTCCTTAGGGAAGTGCATAGAAGGCTAATAGAAGATACCTACAAATGGGAACAGCATGTAGCAGAATCAGTCCTCAAGGCGAGTATCACCATGCTTGGGCTCGTAGTGCTCTCGGATTTGCGAGACAGACTGAACAATATTACGGATGTCGACATCGTGCGCGCCGCACATGTGTTGGATAGCGGGGAAACTGCCACTTTAGAAATTTACCAGTTCATTAGGCAAGAACTAATGTCTCAAGCGCCAAGGGAGTGGAAAGAAGGGTTAAAACACTGGGGTCTGAAAATTCTGAGTTGGATTACGGGAATACCCCTCACCCAATCAGCTAGCAAAAGATTCCGAGAGAAAGTAAGAGAAGTCATAAGAAAGATATCTCCAAAGCTCAGCGCTGCGCGGCAGATACAAAAGAAACCAAGACCGCCTCGACCCGCTTTTCGATTTCTTTCAGATAAAAGGCGCAAGGAGATATTCACGGAAATAAGAACACAAGGAGTTGTTTCCTATCCCACCTATGTTCTCACCCTATATGACGGACTGATAGCCTTGTGGGGTTTCCTTTGGTTGCTCCCGCCGCTTCCGCCCCATAGCGACTGGATACCTATCGATAGGTTAGATCCAGCAGTGTTCGGACCCCTCGAGCCCGCCGTTAAGGATTGGAAAGAAAAAGGAATAAAGTTAAGAAATGCATTGGATAATTACTTGAAACCTCACTTCACTCCTCCGCCAGGGGCAGCGGTTGGCAGAGAGATAGCGAGAATGAAACAACTGGGCTTAGACCAACTCTTACCTGAATTTATAGAAGCGAGTAAGGAACTGGTGAGGCAATATAGGCAACTCCCTGATGACGAGAGGAAGGAATATGTCAACTTCGAGCGGCTCTTGTTCAGACCTGACGGATTGCCCCTGCTTGAGCGCCTCGTCGCCTTCATTCTACTTGGGCAGCAAGTTTCAAAAAGCGCTGAAGCACTGCTTCAGGCTCTTCTGCCTCGGGATGACCGAGAGCGTCAGCAGTGGCTAATAGAAGAGAAGCATACTTTATAGCGTCGCTACGAATACCCTTAAACCACCTGATAGCCTTCTCATTCCCGTGCGCTGCCTCGTGAACCCGCATGTGATAACGAACAAGCCAATAAATTATCCACCGCTCGTTGGGGAAGAAGGAAAGGCGCTCCGTAATTTCATTGGCAAGGCGAGAGCCCAAAATTTCATGACCCTCGTCCTTCACAGATTTGCCGATATCGTGCAAAAGTAGCGCAAAGCCTGTCATGTTGAGAAGATTTCGGTGCTTCGAAACCCCCATTTTGATATTCTCCAAAACCGAGCGGGCTTTATCTCGGAACTTACCCCAGCGCTCGCCATACCTGTCGGTGTAAAGCAAATCGTCAAAAGCACTAAAGGCGAGGAAAAGATGCTGGCTCTCCTTGCCCCGCAAGACCTTGTGCAGAGGCGAGAAAAGTATCCTGTCACCATGAGTAAGGTAAAGAGCCTCGGCGAAACGGCGGAGGGAATGGCTAATCGCTTTAGCGAACTCACGAACAATTAGGAGCGGCGAAATCTCCCAGCGAGCAACGCCTAAAGCGTAAGGGTAAACCCGCAATGTCTCCTTCTCAAACTTGTAGTTCGGTAATTGGCAATAAAGCCTAATCCCACGAATTGCCCCGAAAGGATACTCCTTGAGCCATTGAGGATTAGGAGCTCGCAAGACTTGGCGCTGAATGTCTTGCCAACTTTCTTTGAACGGGGTATAAATTTCGGCTTTGCCGTCCTCAAGGAGCGTCCGCCCGTCACAATAAAAAGTGTTGACTGTGAAATCGAAAGGATACCTCGTTAAATCTACGCTCGTAGGCACAATAGCAACATCAACCGACTCGTCTTCTCCGACAACAACTCTAACAGTCCGCTCTTTAATGAGGGCGGGGAAAAGTGCTTTGGTGTGGCGGGAAAGCATATCCACCGCCTCGTCAAAATCGTCGTGAAGAAGGAGAATATCCACGTCGGCTTCGCCAGCCTCACCTATATCCTCGCCAAGCTGCTGGCGGATAAAATCTCTAACGAGACCACCGTAAACGAGGAACCTGTGGTTTTTAATCCGCTCAAAAAACTTAAGCGCATTTTTGGGAAGAACCTTAGCCGTCAAGTCCATTAGCTACCACCAACGAAAATTTTAAAACCGACGAATAATAAACTCGTGGAGGCGCTTAAAATCACAATCGGAGGGAAAGGAGCATATGGAGTTGGTAAAAATCAACGCAAGCTACTTAACCGTCAGGATACCGTTGGAAGAGCGAGAACTGTGGGAAAACCTACTTGTTCTGTCAGACAAGTTTCTCATGGCACTACCAAGGAATGTCATGCCGCCAGCGTCTGTTGGCTGCCCGCAGCATGCAATTTTTGAGCCGACCCATAGCCTTTGCTGGATTTATTATCGACCTTACAACCAATACCGCCTTTACCGAATGTGGCTGGAGGGCGGCAGCCTTTTCTTCCGAATTCCCGTCGGCGGGCTTATCCTAATGCTGGTCAAAGGAAAAGAGGAGTTTAACGAAGAGCTGAGAAAAAATTTGAGGGATTACCTCATTAGAGAATACCCGCCGAAGGGCACGCTCAACTTCGACCCCTCAAAATTCCCAGTCGAATTGTATCCCTACCAGTTGCGGGCTGTCTACGGAGCAATCAATTACCGACGAGCAATTATCTCGGCGCCGCCAGGGACAGGTAAAACCGAAATCGGGAGCGCTCTTATCGCCTCTATGCCCCCCAACTGGCAGGTAGCATGGTTCACCCACACCAGAACCTTGCTACGACAATCATATAGTCGCTTAATGAAAAACTTGAGAGAGCCTATCGGAGCAATCAGCGGGGAAGACGATTTTGACCCCCGCAGGGTCACAGTAGCAATGGTCCAGACGGTTACCCGCAGAGGCGAGGAAAAGAATGACCCCGCCATTATCTCGTGGCTGCGCTCGCTCGACGCAGTAATCCTCGACGAGGCACACCACGCCCCAGCGAAAACTTTCTACTGGACATTAATGAGCTGCACCAAAGCGTGGGTCAGGTTCGGGCTGACCGCAACGCCTATGCGGGAAGCAGGCGAAGAAGAACTCTATATGTGGTGCTCTATCTCACCGCTCATTGTAGAAGTGAGCCCACACGAACTGGTCGAGATCGGGAGGCTCGTCCCCATCGAGCTGGTAGTCTACGACTTAGAAGGGGTAGTTGAGTATACCAAAACCTACCGAAATTGGCAGGAAGAATACATGGACCAAATCGTAAGGAACAAAGTCAGGAATTACATTATCGCCGCCGAAGCCATTGTGAACCGTCCAACAGTTATCCTTATCTGGGCAATTGAGCACATCCAACACATCGCAAATGCTATCCAAACGCTCGCAGATAAATACGGGATTAAAGTCAAAATAGCGGCGCTGCACGGCGACACGCCAAGCCAAGAGCGAATGATTGTGCTCGAGCAGTTTGAAAAGGGACAAATAGATATACTCATCCTATCAGACGTCGGGAAAGAAGGACTGAACATTATAAACCTGAAGACGCTGATTATTGCGGCGGGGCAGAAAAGCAAAGTGGCAGCTATCCAGCGGGTCGGACGCGGAATGCGCCCCAAAAAGTGGGGCTACGTGAGGGTCGTGGACTTCTACGACGCTGGCGATGTGACCCGCCGACACTCCTTTAAGCGAGTCAGAACTTACCAACAAATGCTGCCTATCGCCCGAATTCAACGATTGCCCGCTAAAGAAGGTCTCCAAAAACTGATAGACGAACTCCGCCGAGCCGAATTCGTCTCGCTCCTTTGAACGAGAATTTATACGTATAAATTCTCCCCAAAGTAGCCCTTCTGTGGCAGCGGCGGGTATAATATGAGAGGCAAAACCCCAAACAAAGGAGGAGACAAGTATGGACGAACTTAAGCGCGTCAACCGTGTAGACAGTGCAGAAACGCAAAGCATCAGACGCCTATCCGCAGGTATCCTTGAGAGACGACCGTGGGTGTGGCTGAGATGGTCTCGAGTCTCAGGCACATGGACGCTCGTGCCTCAAATCTCGCTCGAAGGCGCTTATGAACTTTACCGACGACACATTAAGGACGCCCATTTCTTTCTGGAAAAAGTAGATTCGTTCACCACACCGAAAGGGACACCTGTTATCTCGGTAATCGTTTCCCTTGTGAGGGAGAGGCGAAAGGCAGGAACAGGAGACGACCCTGAAGTTGCTTCCTACGAGACAGTAGCTTTCGGCGGGCAGGACGGCTTCATAACCCAGACGACGGAAAGCGAGGAGCGCAAACTGCACGGAACCGCCGCAGCACTCCACAAGGCTATCCGCAACTGCATTATCAACTACCTCCTTCTTCATCACGGACCCGATGTAATTTACGACTTCGTGAATGAGGCTATCAGAGTGGGACGGGCAGCCATTATCGAGCGGGACGGAAGCTATAGGTTCGTGTCACCAGAAGAACTGAGCGGTCGCCCTCAACAGGATAGAATTGCAGAAGAAGAACCCGCTGCTACACCGCCCCCGCAAGTGACAAAACAAGAACCACAACAATCCAAATCCGAAGTGCTGCGAGAGCTGAGCTCTATCCCACCAGAAACCCTCAACCAGTGGCTTCTCATTTACTCAGAAATCATCCAAAAAGACCCACATTCATTCTCCGAAAGTGAGTGGACTGACTTCGTTAAGTGGACGAAAATGCCTATAACGCAACGCCAAATTGACGACTTAGTGCAACAAGCGACAACCCTCTACCGCCGAGAGTATGACCTTCTCCCAGAAGAGCCTGTGGACAGGCGAGAGGTTTTCCGTTACATCGCCCGCAAATTCCTTGAGCGAGGTCAAAGAATTACCGAATTGACCCAACCACAATATCACGAGCTGAAACAGAAAATCCAGAATGAATTGTGGAAGTCTATGGAAGTCGTGTCCCCAGAAGAAGAAGTAAGTGAAGAAGACTTCGGCACCGAAGAAGAAGACCCAGAAGAGTTGGACGAATTCCCCTTCTGAAAGGAGGAGTAAAGCGTGGGGCGAAGACCACGCACCGCCACAGAGCAACCGCAAGTAGAAGCAACCTCCGAAAGCGAAGAAGGAAAGTTGATTAAGAGCATACTCAAGCGCTCCCTACGAGTTGAGCCTAAGGTAAACTTTATCCCGACAGGGATTTTGCCCTTCGATGCCGTCGTGGGCGGAGTCCCCGTCGGGCATATCACCCTCATTGGCGGTCTACCTGGCTCTGGAAAAACCCTTTTCTGCCTCAAACTTACCGCTACCCACCTAAAGGAGGGCGGGATTGCCGTCTACGCAGATACGGAGGGCTCGACCACACCGCAGCGCCTCGAGACTATGGGAATTCCCCTTGACCTGCTCGACAACAGGTTATTCCTGAGGCACTATATCATGCTCGAAGACTGCCTGACGGATATTAAGAACCTGCTTATCCGCTTAGCCGAAAGCAACAAAGAAAAGAAGAAGTTCCTCATCATCCTCGATAGCCTCTCCTCACTCCTGCCCGTCAAGTGGGAAGAGGTAAGCTCTGGTGAAAAAGGACTTATATCCGACGCCCCAATTGGAGTTTTCGCCAGAACGGGCTCAATCTTTTTGGCTGGACTACCTAACCTGCTGCTCGAAGCCAACGCCGCCTTAGTGATTACCACGCAAATGCGAGCGGACATATCAATGGGAGGTCGTGGCGCTCCTTTCAAAATGTTCAAGTTCTATGCACTCGAACACCTAAGCCGTCTAACTATCCAACTTTACACACCCGAAGTCTTTTCGCCGCCCTTCGTTTCCGCCCTCGAGCTGGAAGGAGACGGCGAAGATAAAGTGGTATCGCTGAAAGGAGCATATCACAAAGTCCGAATTGGGTTCAAGAAAGCACAGGTCTTTGCCTCGCAAACGGCAGTCCCGCCCAACCTCGACATTTCCTTCTTCTACCCAATCGTCGAAATCCCGCAACTCGGGCTGCGAGCTGGAGACGTCGATAACATTTACCATGTCCTCGTTTATGGCGTCCTCACCGAAGTGCTCTACAAAGAAGTTAAACCTGGGCTGGGCACTGTGTTCTACTTCCCCGTCGACGAAGAGCGAATAGTTAGGTTCTCCTACCTCGACGCTTACACGAAACCGAAGCTGAGGGAATTGCTTCTAACTGAAGCGGCGGAGCGCATTAAGCAAAAAATCTCACAACTTCTTGTTGCCCAAACGAAAGGTCGTGAAATTTTCCGAGAAGAAGAGGAGGAAGAAGATGAAGACGAAGAATTGGAAATCGAGCCTACTCCGACTGTGGACGAAGACGAAGAATTGGATAGCGAGGAGGAGGATTGAGAGCATTGCCAAGTGTCACCAGCACGCAATACCCGTCTGGGCAGACTGGGTGGGTAATAAGATTGTAGGCGTCGTCGTTAGGCGAACTGACGACCCTAATCATGCCCATGATTGCTATGGTATCTTGGTGTTATCATCTCAAATGGACTGGCAAACCGCATTAGAGCATATCTGCAAATACTTGGGCTGCGAAAGAGAAGACGCACCGATTTACTTTAACCAGCTTAGAGGAAGGATAGAGCTCGATATAGTGCTGCTGAGAAGGGTATGCGAAGTATTGCACGCAATTAAGGAGGTAAAAGAGAATGTCGGCGCAGAAAGAGGGGCTCAAGGCAGAAAAGTGGGTTAGGGACTTGGTCGGCGGAGTGCTGACCCCAGCCTCTGGAGCGATACAGGCTTCACTCGATATTCGCTCAGTAAAGCGCTGGGGCAAAGATTTCCTTCTCGAAGTAAAGTCCACTTCAAAAGAAAGTTTTCGGGTGACCAAGCCCCTATGGCGGAAGATTGTAGCCCGCGCCGAAATGAGAATGATGTGTCCCGCCCTTTGCGTCGTCTTCAGAACACGCCTTTCGAGTAGAAAGCCGATAGTTGCAATTAGGCGTGAAGACGCCCCGCCTGACTTTCCAGTGGAAAGAGAAGAAGTGATAAGGGGCGAGAAAGTAATCCTTACCCTTAAACTCCGACCAATTGACGAAATAGTGCTCGTCAAGTGGGGCAACGACGAAATTATCGTCATGCCCCTTTACCGCTGGGAGGGGTAAAAATGATAGACAAGAACCAAGTTATCCGACGAGTTCACGCTCTTGCAAAAGAAATTTGGGGCGAGCAAGAAATTGCGGGTGAGCCCGCCTATATTTTCTGGACGAGGGTATGGGCGAAGTTGCGCTACGGCGTCGAGCGGCGCCGAGAATTGGACATTACACAATGGCTCGAAATGGAGCAGTGGTTAAAGTCGCTGAAAGGAGGTCGAAGCAAGAATGGCAAACCAAGTCTCAATCTTTGAGGATATTGACTACATAAAACTGCGTGAGAAAATTCAAAACATTGAGACCGTCGACGAGGCGCTGGCATTGCTGGAGAGCATTAATGTCACCTACCAACT
>Ga0326762_1000256_pt1 | contig 27231 bp, 26 predicted proteins | sample NORPS_S_FD_207669 | JGI IMG/M metagenome (GOLD analysis project Ga0326762, IMG submission 207669) | Hot spring sediment microbial communities from Norris Geyser Basin, Yellowstone National Park, WY, United States - NOR.PS_S | ecosystem: Environmental > Aquatic > Thermal springs > Near-boiling...
AATATAACCCCCATCCACACATAGTAAATATGGCGGCGGTCGTCTAGCCTGGTCTAGGACGCCGGCCTGCCACGCCGGAAATCCCGGGTTCAAATCCCGGCCGCCGCACCAAGATCTTCACACCTAAAGATCCTCATTTATAAATAAAAGATCCTCGGGATCCTCTTTGATTCTCGGGATCTTCTTAAAGATCCGATCCCTTTGATCCAGATTTCATATCGATTTTCATATCAGCATTCATATCAAATTTTCATATCGGTTTTCATATCGGCTTATATACCTGCTTGCGTATCATGTTTGGTGGTTTGTTTGGTGGATCCGAGCCTCGTCGATCTCAAGGGGGTTGGCGATGATATTAGGTATAGGATCTTCGACTATCTCTGGGAGAGGGGTGTTAGGAGCTCTGACCTGGGTATAGATCCTACATATGCTAATAAGGTTAGGAATAGAAGGGCGAGGGTCTCCGACCCCCTGCTTGAGAGGATGCTGAGGATGCTCTCCCTGGATGAATTCGCATCGCTTGTAGGCTCATCACAGGCTTTGGATCGGTCTATCCAGAGGCTTTCCTGGGAGCCCAGGGATCTTTCTGAGGCTCTCTCCATGCTTGACCAGCTTTTGATGGGTTTGGAGGCCCTTGTCAATAGATATCCACAGCTGTCTGGCGTGGCTATTCAGAGGGTATTGCGTCTCCTCGGTAGGAGGGGATATAGCGTGGCAATCACCAAGGATCATTTGGATGAATTCGATAAGATCCTGATGTCAAGGGCTCCGAAGACGAGGGATGATAGGAATAGATATCTTAGAAAGGCTCTCAACGACCTCGGCTGGGAGCTATCCCCAGAGAGGCTCGGGGAATATATAGAAGAGCTTGGGGATGAGAGCCCCAACGTCGCCAGGCACGTAGCATCAACTCTAAAGCTTTTCATAAAACACGTGCTGAGGGATCCAAATCTATATTCAGCCTTCAAAATCCCTAGAAGCGGGCATGAAATGGCCTCCGAGCCCCTAACCCTGGAAACAGTTAGGGCTGTTGCAAGGGCTATCGACTGGATCCCTGCAAAGGCTTACTACGCATTGCTGGCAGAGACTGGGCTTAGACCTGGGGAGGTTCTCAACGCAAGGCTAGCCGATCTGGATCTCGGTGAGAGGATGCTGAGGATAATGAGGATAGGCAACACAAAGAGATCCTATGTAGCCTTCTTCTCAGAGGGGCTGAAAAGCTACCTCGAAAAGCAATACCTCCCATATAGAGAGGAGTTTGTTAAAAGCGTTGAGCCCAGGGTTAGAAACCTGCTTAGGGATACATCGGAGTGGAGAAACCTCCTATTCCCATTCAAGGACTCCGCCCTCAGGGCATCGATATACACTGCTATGGAGAGAACCCTTGGCAAGAGGTTCAGGCTATACGATCTCAGGGCTTTCTTCGCAAGCTATCTAAGCATCAAGGGCGTCCCAGGGCAGATAATAGATCTCCTCCAGGGTAGGGTTCCACCGAGGGAGTTCCAGATACTAGCTAGGCACTATCTAGCGATAGGCGTTAAAGAGCTTAGAGATATTTATGACAGGACAGGGCTATCGGTGCTCGGCTAGCTTGAAAACACGCCATGGAAAGGGTTGAGCAGAAACAGCTAAAAAAGGCTTGGTGTGGAAACGCCTGCCCCGGCTACCAAGGTTCCTGGGTTTCTCTCCCCCCGCTCTCCCCCGCCGCTATCCCCTTCTTCTCCAACATCTCCCGCCTCTTCTCCGAGATCTTCTCTATTATCAGCGCCTCGAGCATCGAGGGCTCCCACCTCTCCAGCATATATGATATCTCCTCGGGTGCCCGCTTCCCCAGCCAGCCTATCATCTTCTCTATCGACTGTGCTAGTTCATCATCTACCCTACCCCCGCATAGTCTGCACCACCCTGTGAGGCGCCCCGTGGCATCGGCGTCTATGTAGAAGCTTATAGCTGCATCCACCAGCCTTCTATAGATTCTGCCTAGCCGGCTGGCTACTTCTCTCAGCTCCCTCTCTATCCCTGCGATCTTTGAGGTGTGCTCCTCCCACATCAGCCTATATGCGAGTGGCGTGGGCAATAGATCTAGATGTGCCATGTCGCAGAATCGCCTGAGGATCTCCCTGTCCTCGAAGCGCTCGGCCTCCTCATAACATGCCTCCCTACCTTTTTCAGCAACATGTTTTATCAGTTTCATCACAGCGTCGTAGTAGCGGTTGGCATCAGCCTCTTCCCCCAGTCCTAGGATGGCTTTGACAGCCCTCACATAGGATTCCTTGTTATATTCCGGCATATCCATCGATATCCTCGCCCTCATAGTATTTCGATAGGCCCATTCCTTGAAGAGCTTGTCATATCTATCCAACAGCTCAGAGGCTTTCTTCAGCTCCTCAGCAAGATCCCCGCTCCTCGTTACAACGTGGAGGATAGCCTCTGCCATGAGCCTCCTGAAAACCAAGATAGGCATCTCCTCCCCATAGCGCTTATCCATTAATTTCTCCAGAGACTCTGCTCTGAAGTCCCTTGCATGGGCCATATCGAGGATCAGTGCTAGTGTCCTCATGATCTGCTTATCATGACCGCTCAAAGCCTCCGAGGGCACTATATAACCATGCCCCGGGAGATATCTGAGGATGCCTTCCTTCTCAAGCCTCTCTATCAGCCTATACGCACTGCTCACATTTCTATAGCCACAGTGCTCAACAAGCCTATCGACAAGCTCCTTCTTCGACATAGCCTTGCCACTGGCAACAGCGCTCCTCACGATCCCAACCACATCTTCTCCTTTGCATTTAACCATGCTCAACCCCTGGATATTAGCGCTAAACGGCTTAAATATTTGCAAAATTATCAGCATCTTGCAGCGAATAGCCGAGAAGAAGGAAAAGATCTGTAAAGTTTGCTTAAATTTTCTCGAAAACAGATATTGGGATGGAGTGTAATATGGTTCTTAATCTGTATCGAGTATATTCGGGTCGATATCAACTGCGCTATAGTAGCGGAGTGTTCTACTTCCATGTCCCAATAAAGATCGCTGAGAACATCGGCACTAGAAGGGTGAGGGTAACTGCTATGATCAACGCTGGTGAGTGCGATAACAAGATCTACCATGGATCTACGATCGTTTTCAGGGCGACGCTGATCTACATTGGCGGGACGATCAGAATAAGGATCCCGTCTCGTTACTCAGAGCTCTGCAGATCAATCAAAGACTGTGGATCGATAGATGTCTGGCTAGAACCGATCCCAGAAACGATCTGGGGTAGGAGGGGAAGAGGCTAGGGGCGATCAAAAATGGCGGGCACCACTGGGATCAGATCTTCAAGTAATAATAACGCTGAGAAGCTTATAAACGTTTACAGCGGTGTATCGAGGATCGTCTATAAATATGTGTATCTCAAAAGGGTTGGTATTGTATATGATGCTTTGTTATGTAGGGATGAGAATGGCGACTGCGATAGCCTTGTTATACATGGAATATCGATAGACTTTGAATCTATATCTAGATCAGAGCTCGGGGACGAGGTAGTCATAAACTGCAGATCTGCTATATACTACCAATGGGATCCCTGCAAAAGTCGGAGATATCTTGTACTTCTGATCGATCAAGAGCGCGGGGGCGATTTGGATGGCTGACGAGATCGAGAAGGGCTCTGGGAAAGAGAATAAAGCGGATGAAATACCTAGACCAGCTGAGATAAAGATCTCGCCAGCGAGGATCAGCGGTGATGGGAAGAGAATCTATTTCGAGATATCGAGGGGTGGGGAGACGTTGGCTGAGATCTGGGTGTCGAGGGAAAGGAAAGAGGAGAAGAACGGAGAGGAGATAACGGTTGTGAAGACCAAATTCATCCCAGGCCCCGCGCTCAAGGATCTAACGGAGGAGACTGCAAAACCCGTGATATGCTTGGTGAAGAAGGATGAGGATCTATCCAAGAAGATCGAAAAGTGTTTCGAGGGGATGGGCGAGGTCTTCGAGGGGATCGCTGGGAAGGACGTATATATCGATGGAAAGATCGAGAGTGGGAGAAAGGCTTTCACAACACTCATCATTAGCGTGGCTAGAGATTGGGATCGATATCGAGATGGTTTTAAGGAGATGATGAGGGAGAGGGCTAGAAAGGCTGGGGGGAGGAAGAGCAGGAAGAGGATCTATGTCGTTGAAAGGGCACTTGCGAAGATCTATAAAAAAGATCCAGGGGCTGTCTGGCTCGCAATATCATATTACGCGGCTAGCAAGAAATTCGATCCAATAACCATTGCAAGGATCTTGAAGGATCTCTATGACCAGGTTGGTGATAACGGATCAATTGTTGATAGGGCTGCCCTACTAGTCAAGGCTTACAGGGAGGCGGGCGTTGATCTATCACAATATAGGGAAGAGCTTGAGAAGATCTTAGAGACATCCCTGGATGAGATCGAGAGGAGGGCTGGGGAGATAAAGATCACCGTGGAGGATCCAGGAAAAATACTAATCGATGTTGTTGAGAGGGCTCTCGGGGTGGAGAGAAGCAGAAGGGTTCTGAGAATAATAGCGAGGTTCTTCGGGGACTTCATAGCGAAAAAGATCAGGGAGAATAAGAGACTGCGCGTATACGCCGCAGCAGATCTCCTTCGGTGGAGGACGTTGATTATAAAAATCATAAGGGATAAAACGGGAGAGGTTGTAGATGTCGATGAGATCGAGGTTCTCAGCGGAGCTCCCGAGGAGATCTATGTGATCAAGAGCAGATTCAGCGAAACATTTAAATACAGGATAGTGTGGAGAAACCCGGCTCTGGGCGTTGTAACGATATACGGCCCCGATCTTCTGGATATGGTTGTCAATAGGATCATTGCCGATGGCCACGCCATGAGGAAAGACATCGCGAGAGACGTTATAAACAATATCATCATGGCATATTCTGAAAAGGATCTAGCGAAAAAGGTTGAGGAGGAGATCAAGGGCTTCGTGCTTGATAGGGAAACAGGGAGTGTGAAAGCAAACATGATCGATATCAGAGAACCCACCCCTGAGGAGTTGAAAAGGGCTGTAGAGTTCATAGATACTCTATATAGATGGTGCTCGGGATCTAGAAACAGGTTGAACGCGCTAGGAGTTATGCTGAAGTGGGCTGCCGCAGCACCGTTTGGATGGGTCTATAAGGAGATGAAGCAGGGGGAGAGGCTATGGGTTCCAGCCCCCTGCGGTAAAAGCCACTCTGGCAAGACAACCCTCTCACACATCGCACTAGCAGTTTGGGGCAGGGGCAGGGAATATATAGTTAATTATCACTCCGTTGACAACGCATATCGAATGGGGATGAGGTTCAGTGAGAGCACGTTACCCTTTGTGATCAACGAGGCAGATCCTTTATTAAAGGATGAGAGGGAGATGAGCGTTTTGATCGACGCCATCATGGGTAAGATCTATAGAAGCAAGCAGCACACACCCGGCGTCTTCGTGAACATCCCAGCGCTATCCCTCCCAATCTTTATCCTGCAAAGCTGTGAGGAGGTTAGGAAGAGAGAGGCATATATGAGGAGGCTCAGGATATTGGAATTCACAGAGGAGGACGAGATACCCGAGGAGCTTGCTAGGGAGTTCGAGAAAGAGGTCATAAAGAACATAGGGGTTTTAGAGGTTATTGGGAGATTCGCAGGAAGCTATGTTATTAAGAACGGGGTTAAGCTGGACTCGGTGGACTTCGACGACCTCGGCCTCAAGATCTTCGAGGAGATCTACAGGACGGTGGGAAAGACCCTCCCCGATTGGATCAGGGATGCAAAGCCCCCGAGCATCAAAGAGATCTATGCTGAGAGCAAGATAGATGTCGAGGGAATCTTCAGAGACTTTCTAATCAAAAAGATCGAGGAGGCTTATTACAAGGGCCACAGCAGAGAGCTCACAAAGATAGTGGAGATAGAGGACAGCTCGACGGGGAACGTGGTTGGAAGCTATAGGGAGACTGATACCGTGGGGGTCGATAAGATGTTGAAGGAGGTTTTGGAGGATCGGCTGATATCTTGGTTGATCAGAAGGGGCGATGAGGTTATAATAACATCAACGGTGCGATACGAGAGGGATTTCCCCGAGAAGATCAAAGAGCACGGGGGGCTCAAAGGGCTGGCCAAGATCCTCGGATGGGACTATGGTGAGGTGAAGATCGGTGGCAAAAATGTGAAGGCGATAACTGTGAGGATAGACAAGCTAATCGAGTTCCTCCTACCACTGGCAGAGAAAAGGGATGAGAGCCAGGGGCAGGGAGGTGCACAACCATGAAAAACAGAGGCTTATTTTTAACATGGATTTGCAAAGCAAGTCTGCGCCACGGATTTTCAGATTCCCCCACCCCCCTTGTAACCCAGGTGACCAGGTGACCCAGGTGACCTTGATCCCGAGTAATTTGATCGCTGGATCGACCGAAAGTAATTCTGGATCGGTGAAAGTGATACAGCGATCGGATCGGAGGTCACCTGGTCACCTGGCAAAACAGGGGGTGGGGGGTTTTTCAGAATCCGCCGCCAAAACTGTTTTGCATTTTCATGTTAAAAGGGGGTGATCTGTTTTGCCCTACGATGATTTCCCAGAGTTTGTCGAGGTCTGGTTTGCCGGGCCCACAAAGATAGATTTATCTTCTGCGAGGGAGTGGATGCTACATATAGGCGATATGGATGACTGTCAAGCGACGCAGGGGATGCCCAGGTGGGGCTGTAAATTCATAAAGGAGCAGGCCAGCTTCCCAGGCTTTGAGGAGCTTATATGGAAAAGATATCTCAGGGGCGGGAGGTTCTTCAGAGAGGCTAACCTCTTCATGGGAAACGGCTTTTGGGGGGATGTTGCTGTGAAGCCCAATGAGGATATCATGCTCTACGACCGCATCTTCCTGGATTTTGACTACGAGGATGACTGGAGCGTCGCTTGCCAGGGAGCCTATAGGCTCGCAAGGATCTTGAGGGATCACTATGGCTGCGACGCAGTTATAGTGAGATCAGGTGGAAAGGGCTGCCATGTCTTCGTCCCGCTGAGGCGGAGGATAGGTTATGACTATTACCAACCCATCCACAGCCGTATAGCCTCCCTCGTGCCGGAGAGATATAGGGCTATGGTTGATATGAGCCCAACGAAATACAACTCACTCCACAGGATCCCGACTAGCTATTACAACAAAAGAGGTGTTAGAAGGGAGACATTGTTTCTGGAGCCCAGGATCAAGCTTAGAAATGAGTTCACATGGGATCGCCTGGAGCCTCTCGACCCCTTGGAGATAGAGATCACAGTAGTCAGGATCGAAATGCCCAGGCCGAGGATCAGGGTTAGAAGGGGTCCAGGGACTATCAGATGGATCGAGGCGATCGTTAGCACAGGTCTTCCCGATGGAAGGAAACGATTCATCCTCTCCGCCCTCAACCCATACTGCATCAACGTTAAGAGGCTCGATATCGAGGCCTGCCTAGAGTTCGCCAAGGCATTCCTCGAAAACTCCTGCAAGAACTATGGGAGGTGTGATAAGGTTGGCGATGGATGGGTTAGAAACGACCTTGCAAGGCTAGCTAGAAAGGCGGAGAGAGTTGATGAGGATGGAGAGTCAGAGGTCATCCTCCCCAGAAGCCTTAGAAAAATGGATAGGGAGATCCTCGATATAATATGCGGGGTATATAGGGAGAAAAGCCCCGAGCTCTTCAGCAGATACTGCGGTGAGGGGCATGGGTAGGAGAAACTGGAGCGCTATAGTCGAGGAGGCTAGGAGGTTTGCTGCTGAGCATAAGGAGAAATATGGTGTTGCACCCACCTTGAGGGCTATCTTCTATGTGTTGGTTAGCAAGGGGTTTATCAGCAACACTCGATCAAGCTATAACTATCTCTCAAAGGTTCTCTCGGAAAAGAGAATCGCTGGGGAGTTCGAGTGGGGTTTAATAGAGGATAGGACGAGGACTAAGATTAGGAGGCGAAGGTCAGATCTTCTCGAAAGGGATTTCAGGGAGGCGGAGATGAGATTGCTATTATACATCGACGCCGGTATAAACATTATCACCAGGTTCTATGTGAATCCGTGGGATGACCAGCCCAGAAGGGTGATAGTGGCGATTGAGAAGGATGCGTTGCTCCCCCTTATAGATGCTATGATAAACAAAGCTACGGGGGAGCTCGTCGATGGGGAGGTTTGGGCTGAGCCTGCATATGTCGAGGAGCTGATAGTTATGAGGGGATATAACTCCACCACGGAGATGAAGAAGCTGGCGGACGAGATAAACAGCCTCCCAGAGGATGTTAAGCCAGTGGTTCTTCTATTAGGGGATTTCGACCCAAGCGGGGAGGACATAGCTAGGGATTTCAGGGAGAGGCTTATAGAGATATCTGGGAGAAGCGATATAGAGTTCGAAAAAGTGGCTGTAACCCTAGACCAGATAATAGAGCTCGACCTCCCAGCGTCCCCCGAGAGCATTGAGAATGTGGAGAAGCTGATGAGGGACACGAGATATAGGGGGTTTGTTGAGAAGCTGGAGAAAATGGCTAGTCAAGATCAGAGGTATAGAGAGCTGGTGGAGAGATATAGAACCCCAGATGGAGAGATAGCGATGATGGTTGAGCTGGACGCCCTAGCAGCTATATACCCAGATTATCTTGAGAGGGTGTTGAAAGAGGCTATCAAGAGGCACTTCGACGTAAAGACATATCTAGAAAAGACAAAGCCAAAGATGGAGGAGCAGAAGAGGATAGCGGAGGAGCTGAGGGAACACCTTGAGAGAAAGAAGAAGAAATGGATGGGGGCAGGCTAGGTTTTGTAGAGGTGGAGATATGTGAAAACGCTATATGTAGCTATCAGGTTCAGCACCGCATATATGGATTATATGGCACTTGTAGATATGTAACGCTAATCACTGCTAAATGCGAAAGAGAACTGATATTAGAGTTTGGCAAACCTCGCCCTTCAGGGCGGGGAGGAGGTCAGATCCCTGCTAGTCCAGCGCTATACAATGATCAAACGCGCCGGTGGAAGAGCAATAAGTAGTATGTTGTTTTGCATGCGTATATGCTATAGGCTCTGGAGAAACACACCCCTTTTAAGCCCACAGCTTTTTTCTGGTGGTTGTTTGAGGGGCTCTTCAGAGGTTGTCGCTGCCATCGCTATCCTTGGTGTTGCAGTCGCAGCCATATCCCTCTATATCTTCGTGCTGGGGGGCATAGCCTCAAGCTCTATGCCTGGGAACCCATCGCTATTGGTAACAGCATCTGAGTTTACAAAGGTTGGCTCTACCTACTACGCATCTATAAGGGTCTCCGCAATAGGCTCAAAGGCTATTATAAAGGCTTTAGAGCTATATGACCCGCGTGGGAGAAACATATCTATCGAGGCCATATATCCAGAACCCCCTGTGGAGGTTTCCAAGGGATCCTCAACAGAGATCCTGTTGGTTACAAGGCTCCAACCATCTGGAGGCTATGGCTCCGAGCAGTTTCCAGAGTATGGCAACATAACCAAGGTTCCAGACCCAACATATCTCGGGGGGCTCTATAGGCATTACGTGCTGGTGGTGGTCTATGCCGATGTCTATGGCAATATCTATAGGCAGGCGATATCGATATCAATGGGCTAGGCTATCTTGTTCCCTGCCTTATCATGGGTATCCCCAGCTTCTCCATGTCTTTCTTCGATATATATCCAAGCTGGTATGCAACCCTGATAAGATCCTCTGATGCTCCTCCAAGCCTATATGCTATTGGCGATATGTGGCTTGCAAGCTGTGCCCACGCGGGGTCATATCTTATGAAGGCTGTCCTCTCAATCCCTGCCCAGCTCCTCGCAACAACCCTTATCTCCTCCCCCATCTCACCTGGATCCTCTGGAGCCATGTTTATCACCAGGGCGTCTATCTTCCTCATAGCGTGTGGGTATCTCCCGGATATGAGTGTTATCAGCCCCTGCACAGCCTGCACATCGTAGCTTGATATTGCCAGGATATAGCTGCTCTCAGCCATCGCCGTGGATATCATCTCATCATATCCCGAGAAGCTCGCCCTCCCCTCGGGCTTCATCGGGGGTGTGTCGAGGATAATATATCTTATCCTCTTCCCCCTCGCAAGCTGCGAAGCCCCCTCAACTATCAGCCTCACATAGTGCTCGGCATCGCCCTTCCGCTTTCCTATCCTGTTTAGAAGGTTTATGTTCTCTGCCCTCGGAAGCCTTGCAGGCAACACCCAGAGCTTCTTCGAGGCATCATAGCCCTCGTTGATGTTATCGTAGAGTGGTATGCTGAGCCTCCTAGGCTGTATAAACGCTATCTCCCCCTCTCCCCCTAGTATGTGGAGGACGGATGCGTTTACATCCACGTCCAGGGATTCCTGGTCAAGCGCAAATAGCTGTGATGTCGATGTCGCGTTTACAACGTCGAAGTCCACTAGCATGCATCCATATCCAAGCCCCGAGAATAATAAGCAGAGGCTTGTGGCTATTGATGACTTTCCACAGCCTCCCTTTCCGCTGAAAACCCCTAGCACTGTTGGTTCATCGCCTAGGTATCTCGGGTGCTCGACCCTGAGCCCCTCCCCAGCCTTCTCCCCATCCCTCCTCCTCTTGAAGAATATCATGGCTATCACGCCTTGATATATGCTATGAAGGGCTTGTTCACATAGTATGTTGCGTTCCCAGAGTCTATCTTCAGGAAGTATGTTGAGAAGTTCACAACCCTTCCCCTGATTATCTGGGAACCCTGGTTAGGGATAATAACGGCTATCTCAACGTTTCTCCCAACGAGCTCCTCATCTAGATCAGGCTTTCTCTTGGGCTTCTGCTGCTGCATCGGCTGCTGGATCTGTTTCAGAGCCATCGAACCCCCGATATATATGCCCAGCCCCTTATAAGGAACCCATATTCCTTTAATAGATATGATGGGGTTGGGAGGAGCTTTGAAAGGGGGTTTTCAACAGCCGTGCCCCGATATTCCTTGATAAAAATCGATGGGGCTGGTGTCGGATAAGCCCAGGTTTCTAAATAGCACACCCACCCCCACAGCCTTCTCCGAGAGCCCCTCTAACAGAGACTAGTCCGAAACGAAAGCCACAGCGGTTGGAGGCTGTCGATGCAGGCAATATTCCTTTAAAAATAGATACAAGGAATCTCGACTAGTCAAGCCCTCCTCACACGCCTTCGAACAGCTTCGAAAGCTCCTCCTCGAGATCCTCCTGGCTCGTGTCTAGATGCTCCTCATCAACTTTAGCTCTAGCAACAATCCCGGGGTTCAAAACCCTCCTATCCATTAACAAACCATGGAAAGAGCCTTAAAAACGCAGTTTTTAGTTCACGTGAACTAAAAACCTGCATTTTTTGCCCCTGCTTTTATAATATTTAGGCTAGAGTTTTATTCTAGTTTATAGGGGATGCTATGCAGTATGCTGGTTTGACAGGGGTTCAAGCGAAGGGATAGCCCGAAAGCCACGGCGTTTTGCAACATTGAAAAGGGCTCTGGGGGCTGTCAAACCAGCAATATTCCTTAGGGAATCCTGCACAACACACAGCCAGCACGGCGTTTTGCAGGCGTTGAAATGAAAGGGATTCTATCCAATGCATAGCCAGCTAACACCAACAGCCTCGGCTGGATTTCCACGCAGAGCCAGGATACAGATGGTTTATGGACTAGTCAATCTATCAATATCCTCTGTTGAAAGGGGCTCCTCCTCAATGCCCGCCGGTTTTTGGCTGTGCCCCAGCATCGCCACACCCTTTTAACAGAGCCCGTATTCCTTATTAATAGATATAATGAGATTAGGAGACGGGCTCTGCGCTGAAAGACGCCCTTTCAATGCTATCGAGCCAGCAATATTCCTTTCTTATAAGGAATCCTGCCCGCTGAAAAGGGGGCTTTGGATTTCTACACGCATAGCCAGAGAGCAGGTTTGCAGATATTCACAAGCCTCTGAACAGCTTCGAGAGCTCCTCCTCGAGATCCTCCTGAGTCATATCTAGATATGTTTTTATTGTTGTGTAGTCTCTGTGCCCCAACAGCCTTCTAACAGCCTCCAGGTTCTTTGTTGCCTTTAGAACCGCTATTGCATAGCTATGCCTTATTGCGTGGGGCCTTATCCTCATCCCAAGATATCTCTCCGAGAATCCATATACAATGTTCCTGCCCTGTCTAATGGTGATCTTGAATAGCCTCTCGCCAGCCATCCTCTCCGTGTAGCCCCTAACAACCTCCCAGAAGAGGTTGCTAGGGACAGGGACAACCCTCATGAATGATTCTCTCTTCTTCAGCTGGTTTATCCTCACAGCCCTCCCCTTGAAATCGAGATCGGATTTGGAGATCTTCATAGCCTCTCCAATCCTGCACCCCGTGAACACCAGGATAGATACAAGGGCTAGATCCCTCAGCATGTATCTGCCTCTCTGAACATCCCTCCAAGCCCTGGAAACAGCATCTAGAAGAGCTTGGTATGGCGGGACATCAAATAGCTTGAGGCTTCCCCTTTTCATAGCCATCCAAGTATTTTGGGAACATGGATCCCTATAAAGCCAACGGCTTTTCCCGAAAGATGGAAAAGAGGAAAGCCTTGGGGAGAGCTATTTCCACGGGCTCCTAAACCTTCTTTACATAGAACATCCATTTGGGCTTCTCAGGCGGTACATAGCTTTTCGCACCAACAAGGCTATAGTATTCTTTTAGGACTTCGATATATTCACTCCATATGGTGTCTGCAATGCTTTCCCACCGCTCCATCTCACGCTCGCTAGTGAAGAGGAAGTAGAATTCGGAGCCTCCCATCATGGCTGTGAAGTGCTGCGGCAGGATCTTGGAAACCCCCTTACCACACAAATACCTTTTTGAAACTATTATTCCTCAACCTTTCGGTGTATATCCCGGTCTTTGTTCTTGATAGCAGTGGCATCAGGGCACCCTATAGAGTTCTCCCAAGGATTTCTATAAATATATGGCTAGTTTTCTACGAGGGGAGATGCTTCTTGGGGTGTTACCCGAGATCTATCCCAAGCTCTCTCCATAGTTTTTCAAGGTATCTCGGGTGCTGATCAGCCTCGCCCAGGAGATCCTTGTATCTGGTCTCAGAGATCCTCAGCTTGTGTTCGGGGGCTTGGTGTTTGGCTCTTCTCTCTTTCTCAGCGGGCCGTGTCTCCACGCCTCTGGCGGTGGGACTATGCGGCGCCTCTTGCTTCTCCACGCCTCTGGTCTCGGCACTATCCGTTTCACCTGATCCCCACTCATAGCGTCTCCCAACATATTTCCCCTGTCTTTAAATGTCTACGCCCTGCTGGGATGCTGTTTTAAGCCCTTGCCAGATCCATGTGGGTGGCTTGATGTCAATAGTTTCTAGCGATGGTGCCAGGGTGGTTGGGGAGATACTGGTGAGGGTCGTTGCGTGGGTCTACGAGGCTCTCAGGGCATCGATTGCCAGGGCACTAGCTTTTCTAGGATCTCTCGGCTTGCCTGCCTCCGAGGGGCTGTCGATGATCATATTGTTTTCCCTTGGATTCATCCTCGGAGCCCTTTTCCCAGGGCTTAGAAGGCTTGTAATAGCCTCCATAGCTATTCTGGCAGGCATATGGATCCTCGGCGTCGCCCTATACAGCTATGCCAATGCGAGGTAGCCTGGCATGGCCAGGGCTAGGTGGTTCCAGCTTGGTGGAAGCCCCTTCGCAGTGCTATCCCCCGATGAGAGGGATCAGATCCTCTCTGAGTTCTCATCCCTCCTATCCCTCGTGCCGAGGGGGGCGATCATAGCTAGATCTTCTGTTTCTGTGGAGAGCTTCTCAGGATTCTCTCTAGAGGTTAGGAGAAGGATATTCATCCTAAGGGCGGAGGGGCTCAGAGGGGATCTAGGGCTGTTCAACGCGAGGGAGATAGGCGAGGGGGATGTTGAGGCTCTGAGGCCGAGGGCAATAGCTGAGAAGCCAGACCACGTGGTGCTAGAGGATGGAAGCCTTGCAAGGGTTTTGATGGCATACGAGCTACCCCCAGAGATCCCAGAGGCCCTCCCATCAGCATCCCTAGACATCGCAGATGAGTTCATACTCCTATGGGATGTTATCCCCAGGCACAGGGCCGTAGGGATTGTGCAGAGGGCCAGGGCTAGGAAGGCGGGGGCAGCTGCTAGGGGATCTATAGAGGGGGCCAGGTGGCTTGAGGATCTAGATGAGATCTCGAGGAGCCTCGGCGCTGGCAGGGAGCTACTCAGAGCAGTGATACTATTCACGGTTGTGGCAAGAGATAGAGAGGCCCTAGGGGATAGGGAGAGGAGCCTTGTTACATGGCTAGCCAGCTATGGTGTGAGGGCCAGGGCTCCCAGGCTCATGCAATTGCCTCTATACCAGCTCAGGCCATGCAGATCATCGCCCCTCTTCTTCGAAGCCTGCGTAGATAGGATCTACATGGATAGCTGGGGGGCTAGGCTGCTATATCCACTAGCATCTGAGGAGCTCGTCGAGAGCCCAGGGATATTCCTTGGGATATCAAGCTCCGGATCCCCCGTTGTTATCAACCCATATGCTAGGCATAACTACAACATAGTGATCCTAGGTGAGAGCGGCTCTGGGAAGAGCATGACGGCGAAGGTCTTTGTGAGGAGGTTCAGAGACCTATTCCCAGGATCCCTCGTCGTCGGGATAGACCCTGAGAACGAGTATGTAGATCCCAAGGCCCTCAGGCTCCTCGGAGGAGAGCCTGTGATCATATCCGATGGAACGAGGCTTGGTCTAGACCCTATAAAGATGATCCAGAGGGGGTTTCTAGATGTTTCACAGGCTAGCGACATACTATGCGACATATACAGCGTGCCCAGAGAGCTCTCTGGATCTCTGAGGCACGAGCTATTCATGCACGGCGACGATGCGGGGGATATGAGGGGCTTCGTCGAGATGCTCGGGAGGAGGAGGCCGGAGCTGGCCAGATATTTGGAGGGGGCTATAGCTCCACCCGATATAAACCTCTTCGAGGGAGAACCCCCAGACCTGGGTGGGAGTGTTTTCTTCGGGCTGAAGGGTGTTAGGAGCAAGAGGCTCAAGATCCTCGCATCTGCGTTGATAGCATCATATATCTACAACACATTGATAGCCAAGACCCCCGGGAGGGCCTTGATGCTCGTGGACGAGGCATGGCTCTTCAACGAGACCCCAAGCATAATGGATCTCCTTGAGAACATAGCTAGGAGGGGTAGGAAGAGGGGCCTAGTGCTTCTATATATATCCCAGAGGCCGCAGGACATAGCCTCAAGCCCGCAGGGGAGGGCTTTGCTGGAGCAGAGCGCAACAACAATTCTCATGAGGCAGGAGAGGACAGCGTGGGATGTTATGAGGAGCATATACAGGCTAGACGACACAGAGATCGAGGGGCTTGTGAACGCGGAGACGGGTGAGGCTATTCTCAGGGCTGGGAGGCACAGGCTAGCGATGAGGATCTACGCATCGCCGGAGGAGCTAGAGGCATTCTCAACAAAACCCGTTGTAGCTATATAGCTACACAGCAAAGACGCTACAATGCTATAGCACTGCGAAACTATATAAGCATTCTAGGATATAGATTATCGGTGGGGATATGGGCTATACCGTTAGGGATACGATAAGGCAGTTCCTAGAGATCCTTGTGAAGATCTTGGATATGAATGAGAGGGGCTCAGTACCAACGATAGGGGATATAGCTGGCATGGTCAAAACCCACAGAAGCGTTGTGGGGAGATATATAAGGGCTATGCAGGATCTGGGGATTGTGGAGGCGGAGGCTCTCCCAGGCATCCCAAGGAGATATGGCTATAGACTGGCGCAGGAGGCAATCGAGATGGCAAGGGCAGCGAGGAAGATCCTCGGGGGTGGTGGCAGTGATTAATCTAGATGCACTGAGAAGGGCGATGCTCAGGAGAACCCCGACCATAATGAGCATAGACGACCCCATCGGCGACACCGTAGAGAACATGCTCAAGATCGTGGATAAGATAATGATGGGCAAAGATGAGAAAGAGGTTGTCGAGAACCTCTACATATACCTCAGAAGCGTCAGGGCCCTCCTAGACGATGGGGTGATATCCGAGGAGACCTTTAGAAAGCTGATCCTCACGGAGGAGGAGCTTGAGAAGATCCTGGGGGGTGGGTAGGTTGATACTCTTCAGGAGGAAGAGGGATGAGGGGGAGGCGAGGATGGTGAGGGTTGAGAGGGAGACAAGGGTATCCTTTGACATCGCCGGCTTCAGATGGGAGGTTGCGGCGGAGGCGGAGGCTATAAGGCTTACCAGGCAGCACATGCCGAGGATGCCATATACATGGCCATGGTGGTACCTACACAGAGGCCCCATACCCCCATACACAACCGATTCGCACTCCATAGTATTTGTTAGGGGGAGGCTCGGGGAGCCGGGCTATAGCCATGTGAATGTCTATCCATGGGCAGCTGTGATCCCAACCATAGATGGTAGGGGGCCGTGGAGCCTTGAAGAGGCTCAGGCTGTTAGAAGGGTTATGGATGATCTGAGGGCGAGGGGTTTGAAGCCATACTACGACCCAGAGAACATCGAGGAGATATTCAGCAGAAACCACAGGATAGTGCCGAGGATGGAGAGGTTCTACAGCCTAGACGAGGAGGCTATAGAGAGCCTCTATAGAAGGGGTGTTGCCAGGGCAATAGCCTATGGGGGGGTTATGCACAATAGATATGCCAGGGAGGACGGGCTAGCGGTAGCCATCTACGAGCCAATGGTATATGGATATCTAGACGCGCTTCTAGCCGGGGAGCTCGATGGATATGTCAGCGACCTGGTAGGCTATGTCTATGGGAGCCTTGTAACCCTGAACCTAGTGCCCAGGGATATGGGGGTTTTAGAGGCGCTTGAGAAGAACCGATATCTAAGGGCAGCGATCCCAATCATATGGTGGATGATCAGCCTGCTGGGGAACTGGGGCTTCCTCGAAATCAAATAACAAACCCGAACCCCTGCAAAGTCTGCAGACTTTTTCTATTACTATTATGCTCGGGCGGTAGGGAAGGTAGGGAAGATAGGGAAACATTGATCGCTGTATCGCTTTTCAAAGCCTTTGAAGATCTTGCATGATTGTTACTTTGCAATGGTTGAAAATCTTTTAAATCGATCGCTGTATCTATTGCTTCCCTACTTTCCCTATCTTCCCTACCGGTTTTGCCTATATTAATATTGTTGTTTGTGCTGCTGCCTTGGTTTTCAGTTTCCTCTCTGTGGAGAGCTTCACAGGCTCTACACAGATCATTCTCCCCTGCTCTCAGCCTTTTAAATCTGGGCATATAGATGTTGGGATCGATATGGAGGATGATGGAAGGGAGATCGATTTGGTGCTCGACGAAGCTGGGGAGCCCCTGCCGAGGATAGTTGTTAGGAGGAGGAGATACCCTGCTAGGCTCTCCATAAGGCTCCAACCATCGCAGCTGCTTTGGCTCAGAGATGTGGCCTCCAAGAGGAGGAGATCTGTTTCCTCGGTTGTTAGGGATCTCATAGATGCTGCTATGAAGAGGGGGTTGAAGGCCCTGGCAACAGCCCTATCGCTAGCCCTGATTGCGAGGGCAGAGGCCCAGATAACAGTCACCCCACAGCCTCCTCCAAAGGTTTCCCAGGCTGTTATGACGCTTCTAGGCTGGATCTACTGGGGCTTGTTGGTGGCTGTGGCAGCAGCCTTCATAGTAGGTGGGATCAAATATGCTACTGGGGATGTTGAGGGGGCTAAGAAGTGGATCGGTGGGGGGATAGTGGGGGCGATAATATTCGCTGCATGGCCAGCGATAGTCTCAGCCCTTACAGGGGGATAGCTGGATCGCCTCCAAGCCAAGCCTGTTCACCAGAACAGCTTTTTTGAGGTATCTCATATATCTATAGATCTGCTTTGTTGAGAGCCTCCCCCTCCTAACACCGGGCCTCGAACAAAGCATCTCAAGGACTCTCCCCGGTATCTCTGCCCCCGCCCTGGGCCCCCCGGATCTCCTTCTCCTCCTCCTCTCAGCCTCGGCCATTACGAGGGCTTTTGCGAATAGCATTGCCCACCCCCTGTCCCTCACAAATGGTGGGAGGGATGATGCCTTGAACACCCTTCCACACTCCTTGCACCTATACCTCAGGCACCCCCATCTATTCAGCCTATGGCCAAGGCATCTCGGGCATAGAACTGTGCTCGATGCTCTGATCGCTTCTCTGCATAGCCTCAGCATCTCAAGGGCTTGGTTGAACTCCCTCGTAGTTACAAGCCCCTCCCCCATATGCTCGAAACCAGTTCTCCTCAGCAGGCCCCTTTCAAGCAGATCCTCCTTCCCAACCATTCCGAGGAGAACAGCGGCAGCAAGAACCTCCGCCCTTCCAACTCCCAGGCCGCATGCCCTTAGCTCGGCGACAACCATCCTCCCAATATCCCAGCTGTTTATCCCGATCAACGCCAGAACCCTCATAGCATCGTCGAGACCCTCGACAGGCTTTGGAGAGTGATCCCTCCAGGGGAAGACCTTGTCAGATGTGTAGGCTATCCCCATCATATCCCAACATATGGATCGATTCAGGGGGTTAAAAAGATTCGGCTTCTTGTCATACTTTTCCAAGGATGTTGAGAGCACTCTTTTTTAGATCTTTTTTCGGTCAGCCATTAACACTATGCCCGTCCCCCTATTTTTTCAGCCCGGGCCCCTTTTCTACGGGGTCTGGTTGGGTGAGCTGAGGCTCAGGGTTATGAGGATAGCCTCTATAGCCAGCCCAGGGGTTCTGGGTGAGAGGGTTTTCGGCCCTTTCGCGTTGAAGCACCTCCTAACAGCCCTCCCAGCTTCCTTCGCAACTTTCCACGCCTGGAGAACCGGTTCTCCCGGGGCTGTTATCATCGCAGCAGCTCTTTGGCTTGCATCTCTGCTTGCTTTGATACCTCCCAGGGGCTTCCCACCGGAGGCGCAGATCCTGGCATCGATATCATATCTAGTGGACAAGATCTTCCCAAGCACGAGGGGTAGGAGGGTTGCCAAGCCCTAGATCCATTGCCTATATGGGGTTGCTGCTTATAGCACTATATATCCTCGCAGCCTTGACACCGATTCTCTCTCCCCCTCAGCCTCTGAGCATACCTGGATCCTTCTCCATAGCCTTTCCCAAGGGCGCCGAGATCTCCAAGATTGTTCTCAACATGTCCGTTGAAGATATAATCGATATAGTTGAGAACGCCGAGGTGGCTTTGAACTACTCATCCCTTCTAGACCCGTCGCCAGAGGCTCCTGTGCTCTTCGAGGATAGAGGGGGCAGGCTGTTATCATCAATCCTGGAGGGTCTCTCGATGAACGCATCTATGGTCAGGCCTGAGGCGTATGCGAAGCTCCTCAACATAGCAGGCTCTCTAGAGCCTTTGGAGGGGAGCTGCTCTAGGAGCTATCGCCTCCACCCCCTGCCCCCTGACAGGTTTGACAGGCTGAACATATCCTCTAGGGAGCTCGTGCTATCGATAAGATGCCTATACGCATCTCCCCACAGCCATAGCTACCCGCCAAGCATGTCCCTAGCCCATGGAGACCCATATATAGTGTCTATAGCTGGTGAGGCTTCTGTTGAGGGTTTTGCGGAGGATATAGATGCGGGGCTTGTTGAGACGGGCTCAGAGCATGTTGATCTGGGGTGCGATGGCTACTACGTGGTTATATGCACATCGATAACAATCCACAGCTATGTTCTATACATAGGGGCTGTGGCTGGGTATAGATCGGTGTTCGGGGGCTCCTCCGAGAGGGTCTCAGCATCATACGAGATCACAGGGGGCTCGGGAGGTATATACGCCGTGGAGGGAGGCTATTTCATGGGGTGGGGGCCTCTTGGAAGGGCTGAGGCCCATGTCGAGGGCTATGAGGATTGCACCTCGACCTCAGAGGTTAGGGGGAACATAACATATATATACATACACTGCGACAGGGGATCCAGGTTATCTCTTGTCAGGGGGCTTGGAAGGACATTGATATTCACAAGAGCCCTTTTCCAGGCCCCTATAGAGGCTAGGATATATAACGGCACTGAGAACACATTGGTGTTTTTTGGGGACGATGTTGAGGTGCTCGCCACGGGGCTTAGAAGCGGCGATATATTCAGGGGATCCATAGCCCTTGAGAGTGGTTGGAGCTACATATCGGGTGAGAAGAGCATATCCCTAGTGCTTTGGGACAGCATAGCCCTTGGCAGGAGGGTGCATGTTGCCAACAGATCGTGGGTTGTGATTGGAAAGCTCCTCTGGGAGCCCTCTAGCAGGGAGATGCCTGGATGGGGATCCACAGCTAAGATCCTCCCGAGGGGCTTTATAACCCTCACACCCCTGGAACCCCCTGAATGGGTCTCGATAGACCCTGGGGTTCTCAACGCGATATACTCTGTGAACGCAGCCCAGGAGATGATCCAGTACTCTGTATACAGGTGGATCCACGATAGGATAGTTGGTTTCGCCAAAGACCTGGGGATATCCTCGGAATACCTTGCGTGGGAGATCCACGCCATCGCCTCCCAGATAGCCCTCCCAGGCAACATGGCTCTCAACTCCTCGGCGGATTATAGCTATAGCTGGGCACCCGCCCTCGAAGCCCTCTACATGGGCGTGGGGAACTCATCGCTGCTATCGATCCAGGCGATCATGATCCTATCCTTCAGCCTCTTCCAAAACCACAGCCCAGGGCTGGTGTATTTCACCTCCAGGGCAGGCTCTGGATATCCAGATCCTTGGAGGGCTATGTGGAGGGAAACCATAGTGGGCTTCATAGCGATAGGCTCATCCCCATATGAAATCCCATCGCTGGTTCTCCAGAGGCTCGGGATAGCCGTTGTCTCCGAGGCCGCCCACCAACAATCAATATACGCAATATACTCCGTGCCTGGTGAGGGGGAGGCTGTCAGGCCCTTCCCAAGGGGCTATATAGAGATGGTTAGGGGCTGGATCTGGGGGCCTAGGTGGATAGCCTTCCACGCCGAGAGGGTCTTCGACAACGTGATAGGCTATAGATGCCCGGGATGTCCACAGCCGTAGGTGTGTTTAAACCCCCAGCTCTTTCTATTGGATGGGCTTGTTCTGGGCCGAGATAGTCCCTAGGATAGGCTCTAAACCCCCTGTCGATGTGCTGGGCCTCGGATTCACATACTGCATAGCAAACACAGATGGCGGGCTGAGGGTTTTCATCAGGAGCAGCGTTAGCCCCGAAACCCTCTCAAGGTTCTTCGGAGTCTCCAGAGCATCTCCAGAAGATATTCTAGGGGTTTTCGGGGGAGAGGTCTATGTTGCCGAGGCTAGGCTGAAAAGATCGAGGGACTTCTGGTGGTCGAGCTTCTCCCTCTTAGACCTCCCGGGGATAGCTGGTTATCTCCCGAGCAGGGCTGCTATATGCATATCGTTCTCAAGGGATCCGGGGCTATCGGCTATATTCAGGTCTAGGGCAGGCTCTCTAGCCAGGAGGGCCCTGAGATATGGGAGGCAGGATATGAGGATGGAGGCTAGGGAGATGCTCAGCAGGGCTGGGAAGGCTTTGCTAGCATGCCTCTGGGTCCTCGCAGGGGATAGAGATGCTCTGAAAAAAGCTGTGGAGATAGCGGAGTCGGGATCCTCTGTCGAGCTTTCCTGGAGCGTTAGGAGGGTTAGAAGGGCAGGGGATCTCGAGGAGATCCTTGCGCCGAGGGGGATAGGGCTCTGGGAGAGGCTTTTCGGGGATAGGAGGAGGCTTGTGAGCGACGAGCAGGGCTATAGATCCTCGATGAGCTTCCCAGACCCAAGCATACATAGAATAGGCTTTGTCAGGGGATACCCACTGCCAATGCTAGCCCCCAACAGGGCTGGTGAGAGGAGTTTCAGGATAGGTGTTCTAGACGATGGGAGGGAGTACAGGCTATCGGTAGAGGATCTCTACAGGCACGTCTATATCATAGGCCAGACTGGGAGTGGGAAGACAAGCCTTCTAAAGCTTCTTGTCCACATGCTCAGAAGAGCCGGGGGGTCGGCGATAATAGTTATAGATCCCCACGGAGATATGTCCAAGGAGCTTGCGGAGGAGATCCCCGAGTCGATCTATCTACACCCGTTCAGAAGCCCCTTCGGACTCAACCCACTGGATCTCCCCAGGCATGTTGATAGGGATTTCGCCGTTACAGTCGCCATAGACATCCTCATAGAGATCTTCAGGGAGGTTCTGAGGCTAATGGAGACGGCTGTCAATGTCAAATACCTCCTCCAAGTCCTTCTAAGGGCTTTCTACAGCAGGACAGATAGCCCCACGCTCTCGATGCTCTACAGAGCAATCCTAGCCCTGTACAGGGGGGAGCTAGATCTAGAGGTTGATGACCCGGAATGGGATGCCCAGCTGGAGGCTCTGAGGAGGATGCAGGATCAGACCTTCATATCGGCTTTGTCTAGGCTCGAGCCATATGCCCATGACAGGCTCCTGGCAAGGCTCACGAGCAGGACAACCATAGACTTTGGGAAGATGCTATCACCAGGGTCTATAACGATTTTCGCAGTGCCCAAGGCAGATCTCGGCGAGGCCATGGCAAGGCTGATAGCATCAACGATAGTCATGAAAATATGGTTCGAGGTTCTTGCAAGGGCTAGGATGGGGGTTGAGAGGACACCTGTCTTCCTCGTGATAGACGAGTTCCACTTCGTCTCAGACCTGCCCATAATAGATACAATCCTCTCCGAGGCGAGGAAATATGGTTTGCACCTCATAGTTGCTCACCAGCATACAGACCAGATACCTGGGAGGCTTCTCCAGAGCGTTATGAGCAACTGCGCTGTGAAGATAGCCTTCCAGGTTGGGGGAGGGGATGTTAAGAGGCTCTCAACCATGGACGCCGGCTTCGCGGAATCCCTTGCAAAGGCTTTGACAGGGCTTGCCATCGGGAGGGCTGTTGTGAAGCTCACAGCGGGGCCTGGGGAGCAGCAGCCGCCCCCGGTTGTTGTCAGCCTGGACCGTGTTGTGCATGAGGAGAGGAGGAGGGAGATATATACCATGCAATACGATCCTGGGGAGCCTGCTAAGGAGGATCTCAGAGGGCTTCTAAACCCCGTGCTCAAATACATAGACCCTGTCAAGCCATTGGAGTTCATGGCCCTATACACACTCTACAGGGAGAAGAGCCTCGGGATAGGAGATCTAGCTGCCAGGCTCGGGGCTAGGAGGGAGGAGCTTGAGAAAGCCCTAAACACCCTGGCTGGGAGGGGGTTCATAGAGATCCAGAGGGATGGGAATAGAAGGGTTGCCAGATATGTTAGGGGGCTCTTCAAGGATCTCAGGAGGGTGGCTCCGAGCGACGATGGCTATAGGCTTGCCAGGAGGGTTCTGATCAAATATGCTGGGAGGGGATATGTTGTCTCCCCGGCTAGGCAGGATCCCAGTCTCCCATCGAGGCCCGATCTCGTTGCCATCCCAGTAGATAGATCTACTTGGAGGCCTATATACTCGAAAGCAGTTGCCATAGAAATTGAGAGCTGCAGCGAGGTCGAGACACACCCAGACCAGGTTTCTAGAAACTGGGTTAAGGAGAGCACGAGGGATTTCGCAGAGATCCATTCCTGGACGTGGGACAGGTGCTTCAAAAGGCTTGAGGAGATCTATGGGATTGCCTCGATAGACAGGGGAAGGGTGAGGATATTCAGCGCCGGCGAGCCTGTGAAGAGGGGGAAGGAGGTGCAGACATCTCTTGGATCTGCTGGTGAGAGGGTCTTCACAGCCGTTGATGGGAGGAGGTACAGGGCTTCCTTCGAATCGCAGAGGGATCTTGAGCTCTTCGACAGGATCTGCTCCGAAGGCTCTGCAAGGGTTTCCAACGGCTCTGTTGAGTGCAGGCCTAGGGGATACACCACATGGATCCCTGTCAGGGTCTCCTCCCTCGATGCCCTTGGCTAGATCTCCTCCATGTTCTTAGAAAGCCCCTGCTGAGGGTTAGGAAAACGTTTCTCCCGAATATATGTCTCTCCACCACGCCGTACTTCTCAAGCTGGGCTATCCTGTTCCTCGCAGCCCCCATGCTTGAGACTGCTCCCCTTGATAGCATGCATCTAATCACCTCCACCCATAACCCCCCATCCTCGCCTATGCACTCGATCACAGCCATGTAGTCGGGCCTTCTCCTTATGAAGATCAGGGCTGCCTCGTGCTCCGAGCCCATATCCCCACCAGCAGATTCTGGGATATGCTTATAAACCGCCCCTGCAGTGCCACTGCAGTGCCATAGAGAGATATATATCTCCAACGCCCCGCCGCTTGATCATTGCTTGGACATTGCTTGAATATTGCTTGATCATTGCTCGGATATTGCTTCGACACACGAGTACTTCACCCAACGTCTTTTTTGTTTTTTCTCTTTCTCTGTTTCTATTGTTTTGCTTTTCTCTTTATCTCCTCTGCTATTTTTGTTGCCATTGTCTTTGTGTTGTTTGCTAGCTGTTTCGCTGCTTCTCTCGCTATGTCTATTGCTTCTCTTGTTCTTGTTTTTATCAGCACTGCTCTCCCCTTTTCAAGGGTTCTCAGCTTTTCGCCGAGGTATTCTGCCTCTCTCGATAGAGCTATCTCTGCCACTGGGTCTCCCCCTCTCCTCGCCCTTTCAAGGGCTTCTAGGGTTTTTCTCCTCCTCTCCTCGATATCCCTTATCTCCTCGGCTTTCACAAGGATCTCCTTTCCCTCTCTCGGAAGCCTCTCAACCCCTCTCACCCCCAGGATCTCCTCATCGGCTTTCCCAAGCACCTCGGCATCGACCTTCACCCCCTCCACCCTGTAGCCGAGGGGTTTTTCAGAGGCTGCTGGGATCTCGATTCTCTCAGGGGATCTCCTCCTCCCCCTCTCAAAAACCTCCCTAGATATCACAGGAGCCGTCCTAACCACGGCGATGCGGGCACCGCTTGGAGGGCCCTGCTGCGCAGTGCTGGAGGTGCTTGGCTGGGCAGCCTGTCCAGAACCCCTGGCGCTCGGTATGAGAGAAGCTATCCTGGAGACAAACCCCGCGCCTGGGAGGGATAGGCCGAGAGAGCCTAGGATCTGCGGTAGGAGGGCAAGTATTATGGGGGATGCTAGATATGCAGCAACAGCACCAGCCTCCCCACCAGCGCTCCCAGCCCCTGAGAAGAGGGCTGAGAGGGCTATAGAGGCTATCGGCCCCATAAGCATCAGGGCTGCCAGGATCCCCAGCAAAGCCTGGGCAGCACCTCTCAGCCCTGGGTGTAGCCAGGCTATGATGAGCAGCGGCGATCCAACAACAAGCGCTGCTATCAAGTAGTATCTCACAAGGGCTATGGCTATTAGAAAGATGCTTGAGAGCGCCAGGAAAGCCCCTAGACTGGCCAGCGTGGGTATGAAGTAACCAGTTACAAGGCTGAGGGCGAATAGCCCGGCAACAAGGGCGAAGCCAGAGCCTATGCTCGCCATGTGGGGCTCAATGATCATCCAAGCTATTGAGTTGAGGAGGGAGGCTGTTGCGTTGTAGAGGGGAATAGCTATCAATATGAGCACGGCCGCGAAAACCCCCTCCTTCAGAGACTCCGCAAGAGACCCACCGATATCCTCAGCCCTGAAAGCCCTGTAAGCCGTGTTGAAAGCCAGGAACAATCCGAAGCCAGCTAGGCTCGCAGTTGCTATAATGCTCCAAGCCCTGAAAAGAGGGTCGCTATCATCCACAGGTATCAAGGGGCTCGTTATCAACAACCCTATCGGAGCCCCTATAAAGCCCGCGAAAACCCTTGAAACGCTTAGAAACATATCAGCTATGAATGAGAAGGGCCATGGGATGGCGGGTGCAGCTGCAACTGCAACACTAGCGACAGAAGATCCATATCCCCCCCTCCCATCCCAAGCCCTAACATATATCCTGTAGCCCTTGTCAGCCCCTGAATAGCTGTGGAGGGCCTCTGAATAGCCGTTAGAGGATACCCTATCGATGGAGCCGTCTCCCCAGTCGATCTCAACGCTATACGGGGCAGAACCCCCTGAAACCCATATCGAGAGCCTCACAGAACCCCCTGGCTGGATAACCTGCGGATCCACTGAGAGCCTTATATCAAGACCCTGGGGAAAACCTGTTGATGAGATCTGGAAGAGGGCCGGGATCCCCATCGCCAGTATAGCCATTAAAAGGGAGCCCCCAAGCAGCTGGACACCCCTGCCCCAGCTGCCCAGAGCAATATATATCCCCCCGGCGACTATGGCTGAAAACCCTAGAATATAGATCGCTGTGCTCGAAGCAGACAGAAGATCGTTTGCGCTGGATAGCAATCCAGAGGCTATTGCATCGTAGAGAGCGGGGAAATAGGCATATACAAGGATGGATGCGAGGCCAGAGACTATCAAGATCCTTGCTAGCCCGGGCCTTGCAAGGGCATATGCTATCCCCCCAGCGATCATAACAGCTATCCCGAGGCCCCATCCAAGCCATAGGAAGAAGCCGAGAAGCCTAGAAGCAAGATCCAAGACCTCCAAGCCAACCCCCACAGAAACATGGAAGAGCTTAAAACCCGATCTGGAAGTTTGAACTAGAATTCAAGAGCGGGCTGCTTGGTTCAACCCTCAACTCTACAGTAGATCATCCTGCTGGCCATCGCCCCTTTTATTCTATAGAAGGGTTATCGCTCGCGTTTGCCAAAGAAGCCAAGCGTTAGTGCCTGGAAGAAATGAGCTGAACCAAACCCCCAAGATCTAGATATTTCTAACCATAGGTAAAAATATGGAGATAAGGTTATATAAAAACCTCAGGATCGAGGTAACCTTATAGCCCTAAGGTTACTAATAGCGGTTGTTGATAAAGCATAGAATAGCGAGGGCGTGTTCCTGCAACACCTAGCCCAGCCAACCGATTTCAGGATATTTAGGATCTTCTCCCTGACCCGCTCACCGCTTGTCCCTTGATGGTTATCGATGTTCTTTTACCTGTGATGCTTTGTTTTGAAAAGGGCTCTTGGGCATAGCATCATCACAAGCCCATATATTCCTAGTGGTATATATGGCTACCAATAGCGATGCCAAGGGTTTTTCATATCAGCCTGCCACGATATAGAAGCAAGTATAGAGATGGATATGGATTCTGGATCCCATTCATATCAGATATTCATCAACCATTCATATCAATGTGGCCTGCCACGCCGGAAATCCCGGGTTCAAATCCCGGCCGCCGCACCAAGATCTTCACACCTAAAGATCCTCATTTATAAATAAAAGATCCTCGGGATCTGAATCCGATCCATTTGGATCGATCTGCTGATCCTCGTGTCCTTCCGATCTCACGTGCAGATCGGAAGGAAACACTGTGTGAATAGATGTATA
>Ga0326762_1000257_pt1 | contig 27217 bp, 26 predicted proteins | sample NORPS_S_FD_207669 | JGI IMG/M metagenome (GOLD analysis project Ga0326762, IMG submission 207669) | Hot spring sediment microbial communities from Norris Geyser Basin, Yellowstone National Park, WY, United States - NOR.PS_S | ecosystem: Environmental > Aquatic > Thermal springs > Near-boiling...
AGTTTGGCAGCAAGTCGCCGCCCGTCAACTCGTCTTCGGCACAGAAAACTTGCACCTGCGTTAGCGATTTGTAAACCGTCACGGTCTTCGCCTCTGGGTCAACGAGCCAAACTTGTTTAGTGCCCGAAGCAAAGTATTCGCCCAACTTCTGCCCTAACTCTGCCCAGTTTTCGTTGGGCGAAAGGACTTCAATCGCCAAATCGGGGGCAAAGTCGGCGAAGCCGACAGGCAGTTTCCTTTCGGGCAACCGTTCCCACAGCACCAACGGAACATCGGGCGAACGGATGTTGCCATTCGCCATCCGAAAACCCGCGCTGGACGCACAAAGGATGCCGATAGAGTGAACGAAGTGCCCTAAGACCATGATGATACGGGCGACGATGGCGTCGTGCAAAACGCCCGCTGGCACCTCCCTCGCCTCCCCTTCCACCAGTTCGTATTTGCGCCCATCGTCGGGAATCCGTAGAAATTCCTCTTCGGTCAAGCGCCGCTTAACGACCGCTGCCTCTGCCATTGCCGTCACTCCCTCATAACGCAAGTAACTCGCTGACTTTGCACCGAAAATCCGGCAGCAACTCTGTGCTGATTTCGTCGTCGGCGTAAAAGACTCGGACTTCGGTCAATGATTTGTAAACGGTCACCATGTGCTTTTCAGGGTCAACGAGCCAAACTTCCTTGGAGCCGCTGGCGAAGTATTCCCCCAACTTTCGTCCCAACTCCGCCCAATCCTCGTTAGGCGAAAGGACTTCAATGGCTAAGTCGGGAGCGCCTTCTAGAAAACCTTGTGGCGGTTTGCCTTCAGGCAGCCGTTCCCGTAGCACCAGCGAGATATCTGGTGAGCGAATGTTGCCCGTGACCATCTTGAAACCAGCGCTGGAAGCCGCCAAGAAGCCGACTTTTTGAGCGGAAGGATACATCAAAAATCCGATGCGCATCACGATCGCATCGTGCAAAACGCCTGCTGGCACTTCCCTCGCCTCCCCCTCCACCAGTTCGTATTTGCGCCCGTCATCAGGCAACCGCAGAAATTCTTCCTCTGTCAAGCGCTGTTTGACGGCGGTTACTTCCGCCATCAAGTTCACCTCCCTTGTTCGTTGCCGTCACTCTCCGACAGGCGGCTTCAATTGCGGTTTGAGCCAGTCAACAAAACGCTCCAGCGGCATTGCCCCCAAGTCCTTGCGCCCTCGCTCTCGGACGGCGACGGTGCCCGATTGCGCCTCCCGGTCGCCGACGACGAGCATGTAAGGGACTTTACGCGCCTCGGCGTCAAAGATGCGCCCTGAAATCGGTTCGTTACGCCCGTTGACTTCCACCCGCACGCCTTCTTCCCTCAGGCGTTGGGCAACCTGTTGGGCATAAGGCAGATGCCGTTCGGCGATGGGCAAAACGACGACCTGAAGGGGTGAAAGCCAAACGGGAAAAGCGCCCGCGTAATGCTCCGTCAGCACCGCCACAAATCGCTCCATAGAGCCGAAGAGCGCCCGATGCACCATCACGACCCGATGCTCCTTGTTGTCGGCGCCGATGTAGGTCACATCTAACCGTTCGGGCAAGTTGAAGTCCAACTGGATGGTGGAGCATTGCCAACGCCGCCCCAAGCAGTCCCGCAGGAAGATGTCAATCTTCGGACCGTAAAAGGCGCCGCCACCGATGTCCAGTTCGTAGTCCAACCCCAACTCTTGGGCGACTTCCTGCAACTCCCGCTCCGCCCGCTCCCAACCTTCCAAAGTCCCCGCAAATTTCCCTTCAGGGCGGGTGGCGATTTTGACCTCAAACTCGTTGAACCCAAAGGTGCGCAACATGAACAAAGCGAACTGGACAGCGTTTTTCACCTCGTCCTTCACTTGGTCGGGGGTGCAAAAGATGTGGGCGTCGTCTTGCGTGAAACCCCGCACCCGCAACAAACCGTGCAGCACACCCGACCGCTCGTAGCGATACACCGTCCCCAACTCGCACAGCCGAACGGGCAAGTCGCGGTAACTGCGGGTTTGCGTCTTGTAAATCGTGATGTGGAAGGGGCAGTTCATCGGCTTGAGCAAATACTTGTGGGCTTCCACTTGCATCGTCGGAAACATGAAGTCGCTGTAAAGGTCAAGGTGACCGCTGCGCCGCCACAACTCGTCGCGGGCGATGTGGGGCGTGAAGACGAGTTGATAGCCGCGCTGAAGGTGTTGCTCCCGCCAGAAATCCTCAATGGTCTTGCGGATGAAAGCGCCGTTAGGAAGCCAAAGGACAAGCCCTGAACCGATCGTCTCGTCCACGATGAACAAACCCAACTCCCGTCCCAATCGGCGATGGTCACGCCGCTGGGCTTCTTCCAACCGCCTCAGGTGCTCTCGCAATTGCTCTTCCGTCGGGAAGCAAGTGCCGTAGATGCGCTGGAGCATCGGGTTGCGTTCGTCGCCCCGCCAATAAGCGCCTGAGGTGCTCAGCAATTTCAGCGCCTTCACCCGTCCCGTGCTGGGGATGTGCGGTCCCTTGCACAGGTCAATGAAGCCATCCTGCCGATAAAAACTGACCGTCTCGCCGGGCAACCCGTCCAAGATTTCCAGTTTGTAGGTCTCGCCCATTTGCTCCAGCAATTTGCGCGCCTCGTCTTTGGGCAGTTCCAACCGTTCTAACCGATAATCGGCGGCGACGATTTCCCGCATCTTCGCCTCAATGCGTTCCAAGTCTTCAGGCGTGAAGGGGCGGGGGACATCAAAGTCGTAGTAGTAGCCGTCCTCAATGGGCGGACCGATGGCGAGTTTCGCTTCGGGAAAAAGTTCCTTGACGGCTTGGGCAAGGATGTGTGCCGTCGTGTGCCGATAAGCGTCGCGGGCAGGCGGGTCGTTGAAGGTCAGAAAGCGCAGGGTGACTTCGCCCTCAGGCAAGGGGCGGAAAAGGTCAAAGGGCGTCCCGTTCACTTCTGCCAGCAACACTTCCGCTTCTAACTCAGGGCGCCATTCCCGAAGGATTTGCAACGGGGTGATGCCCGCCTCATATCGGCGCTCTTCACCGTCGGGCAACCGAACCGTCACTTTCGTCATCAACAGCGTCCCTCCTTGCCATCGCCCAAAAGTTTAACGCTTCCCTTCCCTTGCGTCGGGACGCCCGACAGTTCGCCGATGGCGAAAGCGGGGAGAGTGCCGAAGGTTGGTCACTCTCCCCTACCCTGCTGCCGTCAGTTTGAACGGGTGTCCAATTCACTCCCTCTTTGCCGAACCTGCCAAAGTGCGCAAGTGGTTCAATTCCTGCTGGACAAGTTGGGGCGTGGGATATGTCATCGGTTTGCCCAACCGCTCCGCCAGCGTCATCAGCACCCGCGCCAGCGAGCGGGCGCCCGACGGCGGCTCTACCGCCCGTCGCACCGCTTGCACCGTTCCCGCCCAGTTGGTGTAACTGCCGTTCTTTTCCACGAAGGTCAAATCGGGCAAAACAAGCCACGCCTTCTCCGCCAACGGCGTCCGCACCGACGCACTGACGATCAAGTGAGGCACTCGCCCCAACGCCTCCGCGACTTCGGTTGGGATTTCGTGGACGGGTGATGGGTCTACAACCCACGCCACTTGCAACTCGCCCCGTTTCGCCGCTTCCAATGTGCTGCGGGCGTCGTGCCCTCGTTGCGGTGGCGTCCCGTTGCCCCAAAGCCGTTGCAGCACCATCCGCATCGCTTCGTCACCGACGGGGCGCAAGCCTGGCAAGTAATCGGGTGTCAAGCCCGCCTCCATGCATCCCCGTTCATTGGCGTGATGCAAAGCGTAACAAACGGCATCCCATTCGGGCTTGACTAACCGTTGCCTTAACGCCAACACCGTTTCGGGCGCAACGGGTTGCGGGTCATGACTGGAGGCGCAAATGGCGACGGGGCGCTCCGCCTTCATCAGCGCTTCAGCGATTTCGGCGAGTGTTTCCGCACTGATGCCCAATTCCTGAGTGGTAGCGTTCACCGAACCGCCCGCCATCGCTTCCGTAAGCGCCCTTGCGAATTTGTCCAGTCGCCCTTGCTCCATTCCCAACTCTTCCAACCACTTCCACGCCCATCGCTTCATGCGGGGCTTATCTTCCGTCACGCCGACAACAATCAACTTTGCCCCTTGCTTTTTGACCGCCTGCAAAATCCAGAACCAAGCGATGGGCAGGTGGCGATAGATGTTGCAGCCCAAAAGGAGCACGCAATCAGTTTTCTGTAACGCATAGACATCCACGCCGAGCCCCACTTTACCCCCTTGCCGAACCAATGTGCTGACCAACGGGTCACGCTCAAAAAAGTCCACGCTCCCGCACCTGACGACGCTGCGGGCAAACCGTTGGAACAGGTAGGCTTCCTCGTTGGTCATCGCTGCCGTGCCCAAAAACGCCGTCCCGTCCCCCGTCCCTCGTCCCCCGTCCCGTAGCAACTCCGTCAACGCCTCCATCGCCCGTTCCCAACCGACTTCCTGCAAAGTGCCATTGATGCGCAGCAAAGGCGTGACGATGCGGTGTTCGGGATGGGGATAATGTTGCTCAAAGCGTCCGATGTCGCACATCCAGATGTCGTTGACCTTCAGGTTTTCGCCCGCTGGCACGAAGCGGACGGGATAGTTGAAACGGCAGTCGGCGAAGATGCTGCAATGGATGGGACACTTGGGACAAACCGTCTCTGTGCGTTTCAGTTCCCATGGGCGCGCCGCAAAGCGATAGGTCAAACTCGTCAGTGCCCCGACAGGGCAAATGTCAATGACATTGCCCGAAAAGATGTTGTCCAGTTCCTCCCCCTCAGCGACGGCGATGTAACTCCACCAACCCCGCTCCACTTGCTCCAACTGCTTTTCGCCGACCAATTCGTCGCAGAAGCGGATGCATCGCTTGCACATGATGCATCGCTCTCGGTCTAAGGCGATGTAATCGCTCAAGGGCACGGGCTTGACAAATTGGCGCTTTGGCTCAATGAAGCGCGAATAGGGGCGTCCCTGAACAAAGGCAGCGTTTTGCAAGGGGCATTCGCCCCCCCGATCGCAAACGGGGCAATCCAGCGGATGGTTGATGAGCAAAAACTCCATGACGGCGCGTCGGGCAGTTTCCGCCGCCTCACTTTTCACCCGCACGACCATCCCATCACTGACGGGCATCACGCACGATGGCTGCGGTTTGGGCATCCACTGGATGACGGGATTGCCTTGCTCGTCCGTCGCCATCGTGCCGTCGGGATTTCTTTTTGGCGTCCCGACTTCCACCAAACATTGCCGACAGACCCCGACGGGTTCTAAGCGGGGGTGGTAGCAAAAGTGGGGGATGTCAATGCCCAGCATCTTGGCAGCCTCAATGATGAGCGTCCCTTCAGGCACTTCTATCGTTTGACCGTCAATGGTCACCCGCACCTTTTTGGCATCGGGCGCAATTTCCCGACGGCGCAACCCGACCGTCGTCCCCGCCAAGATGTTGGCGGGAATTTCCTTCTCCAACGGCACTTTGCCCCAAAAGGCTCGCACTAACTCGTCCCAAGTCAAGTAGCCAAAAGCCATCCTACTCACCTCGTGCCTTTTGCTCTTCACACCGCCACCAAAGCCCCTTCCTCAGGGCAGCGTTGGTGGCGGACATGGAACTCAAAATCTTCAGGCGCAATCCGAAGGGCGGAAAGCAACGGGTTGGGGGCGGTGTCGCCCAACAGGCAAAAGCAATTGCCGACCATCTGCTTGCCGACGCTTTGCAGCAACTCAATGTCCTCAGGGCGTGCCCCGCCATTGTGAAAGCGCTCCAACATCTTCACCAACCAGTAAGTGCCCTCGCGGCAAGGCGTGCACTTGCCACAGGATTCGCGCATGTAAAACTTCGTCAGCCGAAGCGCCACCTTGACCATGCAAGTGCCTTCGGCGATGACGACGACGCCTGCCGAACCCGCAAACGAACCCGCTGCCATGATGGACTCAAAATCCATCGTCACTTTCAACGCCGTCTCGCGGTCAAACATCGGCGCCGACGAACCGCCGGGGATGACGGCTTTGATTTGCCGCCCCTCAATGACACCCCCCGCATACTCAATCAGGTCGCGCATGGCGATGTTGAGGGGAAATTCGTAAACGCCAGGGCGGTTAACATGCCCGCTAACAGCAAACAAACGCGTGCCCGGGCTTCGCTCCGTGCCCCACTGCCGATACCATTGCGCCCCGTTCAGGATGATGGGCGGGACGCGGGAAACTGTTTCGGCATTGTTGATGATCGTCGGTTGACCGAAAGCGCCCTTGACAGCGGGAAAAGGCGGTCGCATGCGCGGTTCGCCCCGATTGCCCTCCAGCGATTCCAGCAGCGCCGTCTCTTCCCCGCAAATGTAAGCCCCCGCGCCCCGATGCAACACGATGTCGCAGGAGAAGTTTGTGCCCAAGATGTTTTTGCCCGCAAAGCCGTGCTCGTAGGCTTGCTGGATGGCGCGGCGCATGATGTGGTAAGCCTTACCGAACTCACCCCGCAGGTAGATGAACACTTTTTCGGCTTGGATGGCGTAAGCGGCGATGAGGGCGCCCTCTATGATGGCGTGCGGGTCATTTTCCAAAATCAGGCGGTCTTTGAAAGTGCCCGGCTCGCTCTCGTCGCAGTTGACGCAGACGAACTTAGGGAAGATGTTTTTGGGCACAAAACTCCATTTGACCCCCGTCGGGAAACCTGCCCCACCACAACCTCGCAGCCCCGACGCCTTCACGACCTCAATCACTTCATCAGGCGTCATCTCCGCGACGGCTTTGCGCAGGGCTTTGTAGCCGTCGTGCTCCATATAGACAGCGATGTCCGTGCTGTTAGGAATGCCAACCCGTCGCTTGACGATGAGCACTTCCTGCATGGATGTCACCCCGCAACTGATGGGCATAGGCGTTGACCGATGTTACTTTAAGGCAACCGATGCCCCCTCGCAACGGCACGCCTTTGCCTGCCCGCTACCATCCCAATGCTTGTCAGAGTTCTGCTTGTGAGCCATAATGATAACCACAAGGTGTGCCTTAAGGGTGGCTTCCCGCCCATCGGAAAAAGCCTGATTGGGAGATGATGACAGATGTGGCGAAAGGCACAATTGGTCGTGGCGATAGGTGTGGTTGCTGCGGCGCTGTGGATAGCGCCGACAGGGCGCTTGTCATCTCAACAGACCTCGTTGCGGGACTTGATCGCTCGTGGCGAAGTCACCGACTTGCTTCATGGCTTTTCCGTCAACATCCCTCAAGGTTGGGCGCTTAGTGTCCGTGACAACTTCATCCGCATCAATGACGAGAAAATTCTTTGCTTCGTCGTCTTTCGGGTCGCCCGCCACAACGGCAACTTGCACCAAGTCGCCCAATCGTGGTGGCTGGAACGGCAGGCGATGACAAGTGGCTTCTCGCAACCCCGCTTCGCTTTCCGAAAACTTCCTCAAGGCATCCTCATCGTCGGTGAAGGCTTGGGTTATCCCTTCGTTCTCCACCCGATGATGTCGGTCAACTTCGGCTTGTTGCGCCAGACGCCTCCCAACAACTTCCGAGAAGTCACTGCCATCTTGCCAGGCAAAGCGACGGCATTGGTCATCACCTTGCTTTTTCCTGCCGACACGGAAAAAGCGAAGTTGGATGCGATGATGGGCGTTGTCAAAAGTTTCCGCTTCCTACCGCAAGAGAAGATGATTCGCTGGCGACAGGAAACCATCTACGACCCCGAAGTCGGCATGGAAGCGGGTTGGGTTCATGTGCCCGAAGGTTTTGAGTTTCGGGGCGCCATCATCCGACAAGGGACGAAACGATTGCCTGCCTTGTTCGTTCGCAAGGGAGACCTGATGATGCGCTTTGACAACATTGACCTTCAAAGCATGGCTTTGCAAACGGGCTTTGGCGGCAACGCTCAAACTTTGCTGACCATCAACGGTCAAACCTCTCAGCAACCCCGCCCCATTTTCCTTCAGTCAGCCGAAGATGTGGTTCGCCTTGTCTTGGGCATCTGGCAGGCAGAAACGGGCGAGCGATGGGAACTCAAAGAAAGCCTTGAACTGCCCAAAACGGAGATGGAACGGTTGATGGAAAAGCAGATGCAACAGGATTTGGCGCAGGCGGCGGTTGTCTTCCGACGCGCAGTGCAAGGCGGGCTCATTAAACTCGCCATCAGCGCCCAAAGCGGTCAACTGGTTCGGCAAGCCATTATCTCAGGTTCGCTGATTCTCAGTCAGCAACCCGACCCCATCGCCGCATCGCAAGATTGCTCCGTCAGCATCGTGGTGCACATGTTCCAGTTTCCCAAAGACCAAGCGGAACAAGCGGGTGGCATTTTCGCTGGCATCAGCAACAGTCTCCACTTCAGCACCCAACATGCCCTTTCCGCTTGGAAGCGGCTCATTGAAGAAAACCAAGAACTCAACCGCATGGTGATGCAGATACTGAGCGAGGAACGGGAGTTCAACAGCCGAATGGCGAGGGCATGGACGAACGCCCTGAGCGACCAGACCTATGTCAAAGACCCAGAGACAGGCGAAATCTTCCGCGTGCACAAACGAGTCTGGGAGACGGGCGAATTTTGGCGCGACCCTGTTTGGGGCAACATCCTCGGCGGCGTGGAAAGAGGAAGCGAACTTGAAAGGCTGCTCAGGGAAGAAGGCTGGCGACCCCTGCAACAATCGCTGGAAGGCTTCCCTGAACAGTGGTGAGAGAGAAGGGACAGGGGACAAGGGGCAGGGGACAGGGCATGAAAACTTGTCAGAGTTCTGTCAGAGTTGTGATGCAAAATTGATGCGTCGTTGAAAATCGGTAGGAACACCGTAAGGCGCGAACGAAAAACTTGTCAGAGTTCTGTCAGAGTTGCGTGGCAAAATTTCAGCGCCGTTGAAAATCGGTAGGAGTGCCGTAAGGCGCGAACGAGGGTGTTGCTTGTCAAGGTTGTGGCAAGACGAATGAAGCAATCATGCGGGCGGGATGCCCGCAAACTCAAAAGGAGGTGTCTAAGATGCGCGGTCGGATCAGCCGTAAGCAACACCAACTTAGGGCAGGTCGCATTGGAAGTTGGGGCGATGGCTGTGGTGTGCCCCTGTCGTGGTGCTCGTAGCCGCAACAGTTTTGGTCGCCTTCTACGGCTGTGGTGGGGGCGGAGGCGGAAGACCGACGCCTCCTTCAGGACCGACGATCTTCCAAGGCACTAACGGACTGAGGCAGTTAACCCAAAACAATCCTAACGCCGCCGCTGGAGTCAACAACGGTTCTCAAGCCTCCCGTTTAGTCAACCGCTACCTTAACCAAAACCTCGCCCAAAACATTCGGCAGTCCCCTCACGATGCTTTGACAAACACGGTCAATCGCTTGGGACGAGTGGACCAAATCCGTAACCTTCTCCAGCAACGCCCTACTTTGCGCAACGCCCTTCAGTTCCGTGATGCCGATAATAACGGTCTCCCTGACGACACTGACAACGACAATTGGGCTGACGATTTGACGGTGGACTTTGACCAACTGACACCCGACGATGAAGGCATCGTCACCGGCGCCCTGCCAGTGGACACGAAGTTCGTCCCCGTCTCTTGGCGCCAAGGGCTGAAATTGTTCAAAGGACGCTTGAAAATCACCGACCCCAACCCCAACGATGCTAACCAACCCCAACAGGAAGTGAAGGTGGAATGCGATGCCAGCAACCCCGTGCAAATCACTTCTCCTGAACCGAACCGCCCTAAGTTGAAACTCCTCGGCGCCTTCAAAGAACGCGTCCCTCAAAGTGTCCAACAAGGTCAACAGAAAGTGCAGGCAGCGATTGACTTTGACGGTCTCACCGTAGAAGACACCCAAACACGCGATAAAGTGAAACTCGGAGACCCGCAGAAGCAAGAGTGGAGCCCCGTTATGCTTTCAGTCGCCGACCCTGAAGACCCTTTGGACTGGGACTTTGACGCCATTGACTGGGACAAGGTATCACTCGCTTGGTTTGACGATGACATGTTGCAACTGGCTCCGGAGGACTTGGGGGGTCTGGAATGGACGCTGGACAGCGACGGCTTCAGTGAGTTCGCCTTTGACGATTGCCTCGTTCCTGTCGGGGCGGATTGGGGATTTGGTTTCGTGCCCCGCAGCCGCCGACAGGCGGACTTGGCGGATTTCTTCGCCTTTACCTTTGTCTGGGCTGATACTGCTGCTTCTTGTGACACCTTGACTTTTGATGTTTCCCTCCCAGACCTGAACATCCTCTTGGATGAGTTGCCTGAGGAAGGCTGGAGTGACTGGGTAGACGAGACGGATTCGGAATTGGACACCTATCTGGCGTCGCTCCTAAAACTGCCTCCCGGTGCGGAACTGGCGGATGCCATCCTGACGGCTGAAGCCTTCACGACGGGCTTGCCCCAATTCATGCACGATTTCGTCTTGGAACTGCACTCCGAACTGAACCCGCAAACCCGCCCGCAAGGCGTGCAGGTTGAAGGCGACTATCCATCCAATTTCACTGCCACCTTCTCTGGGCAATCGGTGCAACTGTTCGGAGAAACTTTCACCCTCTCAGGTCAAGTCGCTTTCCAATTCCAAACCAGTCCACAGCAAATGCAAATCTCTGCCACCTTCACCAACTTCCGAATTGAAGAATTTGACGCGACCCTCAACGGCACCTTAGCGATGACCCTTAACGAAGGTCCTCAATTGGCAGTTAACATCACGGCGACCAATTTCCGCTGGGAAATTCCCGAAGAACAGAGCGGCAGCGCCAATGGGACGATGCAAGCATCCTTGACCTTAGGGCAAAATGGGGCGGTGGCACAAGTCATTACCTCGCAAATGAACTTGACCCTCTCCGTCACTAACCTGCTGGTCACGCCTCCACAAACTTACAGCGCCACACTAACCGTTGTCCAACCGCTGCGCTGGCCGGTGAACGAATGCGACTTCAGCGTTGAGGGTGTCATGGGAGTGCAAGGGACGATCGCCAACCAGCAAGTGGACATGCAGGTTGACTTCGGTGCGGACGGTGCATGCGAGAAGGCAAAAATCACCAGCGCCGGTCAATCAGCCATCTACAACCTGAACAGCGGTCTGTTTGAAGAACTGACCCGCTTGAAGGGCAGGCTGCGAGTCCTTCAACTTCCCGAACATAAACCCATCCGCTTCTCCCGTCGTGCTGGTGTCGCCTTGTGAAGGGCGTAATGGGTGGGAGTGGCTTTTAAAACGGTCACTCCCACCCGTTCACTTAAAAAGGCACTCACCCTAAAGGAGGTGCGGAGTGGTGATGTTGCGAAGCATTTCGGTGCTTTTGGCGCTTGCCTTATCGCTAATGGCTGTTGGCTGTGGTGGCGGTGGCGGAGAAGAAGGAGTCGGGCAACAACAGTTCACACTTAGCAGCACCGCTTTCCGTAACAACGAAGCCATCCCGCTGAAATACGCCAGCGCTGAGTTGGGTGGGCAGGATGTCTCCCCGCCTCTGCAATGGTCAAATCCATCAGCAGGGACGAGAAGTTTCGTCATCACCTGCATTGACTTGGACGCCCAAAACTTTGTCCACTGGGTTGTTTACGACATTCCTGCCAACCTCTCAGGGTTGCCAGAAAATGTGCCCAAGCAACCTCAACCGCAAGTCAATGGCGCGCAAGTGAAGCAAGGACGAAACGACTTTGACCGTGTCGGCTACGGTGGACCAGAGCCTCCGCAAGGCGAAACGCACCGCTATCAGTTCACCGTTTACGCCCTTTCCGTTGACACTCTTAACCTGGTGCAGAGGCAACCCTTCAGCAGGTCACCCAAGCGATGCAGGGCAAAATTTTGGCTACAGCCACCTTGACAGGAACTTTCCGGTCGCAATGACATCCTGAACGGCGATGGGGCTATGGTGGCTATTGCGCTTTCGTTCCGTCGCCGTAGCGACGGCGCAGTTCGGCGATAATCTGCTCCACTTTGTCGGGTGTCACCTGCTCAAACAACTCTACGGCGTTGACCAGCAGGACGGGGGCTTTGTCGCAGGCAGCGAGGCATTCAAACTCTTCCAAAGTGAACAAGCCATCAGGCGTCGTCTCGCCCACCTCAATGCCCAAGACTTCCTTGAACCGCTGCAAGGTTTTGTCAGCGCCCCAAAGCAGGCAACTGATGTTGGTGCATAGCATCAACTGGCACTTGCCGACGGGATGGTCGTGGAACATCTCGTAGAATTTGATGATGGCTTCCACATGGACGGGGGTCGTGCCCGTCAGTTCGGCGATTTCGGGCACAACCTCGTGCGGGATGTAGCCGAATTGCTCCTGCACCATCCAAAGCAACGGCATGATGGCTGCCTTCCGCTGCGGATATTGGGCGATGATTTGCTCCGCTTCCTTTAGCCGTTCGTCCGTGAAAAACGCCATCGCTCAATACACCTCGCCTCGTGTGCCAACGGCTTCCACGGTAATGACCTGTCGCTCTTCATCCACGCTATAGACAACTCGGTAAGTCCCGACGCGCAAGCGCTACAGTCCCGCCAACTTGCCTTTCAGTTTGACGACATCTTTGCCAGTGAAAGGGTTGTCCTTGAGCGTTTCTATTGCCATCTCAATGCGACGGCGGACATCGGTCGGCAACCGTTGGAAGGTTTTAGCAGCGCGTCGGTGGAAGACAATCCTAAACTTCCCCACGCTTGACCTTCTCCCAAGACACAAAGGCATTCCAGCGACCCGCTTTTCGGTCTGCTTCCGCTTCCCTAATCATTGCCATCATCTCTGGGTCGCTGAGGATGTCCCAAGTTGCCTCCCACTCCTCCCGCTCCCTCAAAAACGCCAGAAACTCTATCGCCACCTTCAACCGTTCAGGGGAGAGTTGGCGCAAAAGGTCGGTCGCCTGCCGACGCAACTGGCGGACAGACGATGTTTTTGCTCTCTCAGCGGCTTTTCCCTTCTCGGCAACTTTCGTCACCATCATCGGTCCACCTCGCCCATCACAGGGTCAAAACTAGCACCGAAAAACGCCATCGCTCAATACACCTCGCCTCTCGTTCCGATGGCTTCCACGATGACCAGACGCTGCTCTTCCACGACGCGATAAACGATGCGGTAGTCACCGACCCGCAACCGATAGCGCCCTGTTAGTTCGCCCCGCAGTTTTCGGATGTCCTTGCCCCAAAAGGGGTTTCCCTTTAGGGCGTCAATGGCTCTCACGACTCGTTCCCGCATCGGTTGGTGGCAGGCGCTTCAGTTCTTTTTGCGCATCCAGGTCAATCCTCACCTCAAAGCCTTTTTCACTTCCTCCCAAGGCAGGAAAGCCTCCTTGCCGTGCTTGCGCCACCGCTCTTCTGCCTTCCTAATCATCGCCATCATCTTTGGGTCGCTGAGGATGTCCCAAGTTGCCTCCCACTCCTCCCGCTCCCTCAAAAACGCCAAAAACTCTATCGCCACCTGCAACCGTTCAGGCGAGAGTTGGCGCAAAAGGTCAGTCGCTTGCCGACGCAACTGGCGGACAGATGAGGCTTTGGCTTTCTCGGTGGCTTTTGCCTTCTCGGCAACCTTTGTCGCCATCATCGGTCCACCTCACCCATCACAGGGTCAAAACTGGCAAGGATGGCGATCAAGTCGGCGACCAAATGCCCTTTTGATGCGATGGGAAGGGCGTGGACATGGATGAAAGAAGGCGCTCGCATGTGCATCCGATAAGGTTTTTCGCTGCCGTCGCTGACGATGTAAAAGCCGACTTCGCCCCGCGCACTTTCCACAGCGGCGTAGGCTTCGCCCGGTGGGACGGGGTAGCCCCGGCTGTAAAACAGGAAATGGCGAATAAGCGCTTCCATGTCTTTGTCCAGCCGCTCCTTCGGCGGCGGTGTCGCCCAAGGGTGGTCTGCCAAGACGGGACCGCTCGGCAGGTTCTCAATGGCTTGCTGGACAATTTTGATGCTCTCCATCATCTCTCGCATCCGAACCCAATAGCGGGCGTAGGTGTCGCCCTCCGTTTCCGTCACAATCTCAAAATCAAAGTCGTCGTAGCGGGAATAAGGCATCGTCTTGCGCAGGTCCCACGCTACCCCTGTCGCCCGCAAACTCGGTCCTGTCACGCCCCAAGCGATGGCGTCTTCGGGTTTGATGACGCCGATGCCTTTGGTGCGTTCCAGCCAGATGGGATTTTGGCTGATCAGTTCGTCCAACTCCTGCCACGCCTGCGGGAATTCCCGCAAAAATTGTCGGCACCTGTCTATCCAACCGTCGGGCAAATCGTAGCGGACGCCGCCGGGGATGATGTAACTGTAGGTGAGCCGTGCCCCGCACAGCATCTCAAACAAGTCCAAAATCTTTTCCCGCTCGCGGAAGCAGTAAAAGAAGGCGCTGATAACGCCCAACTCCAAGCCCGTCGTGCCCAACCAGACCAAGTGGCTGGCGATGCGTTGCAATTCGGCAACGATGACCCGCAGGTATTGCCCGCGCGGGGGCGGCTCAATGCCCAGCAACTTTTCCACCGCTAGCGAATAAGCGAAGTTGTTGGTCATCCCCGACACATAGTCCAGCCGATCGTTCAGAGTGATGACCTTGTGGTAGGTCTTGAACTCGGCTTCCTTCTCTATGCCCGTGTGCAGGTAACCGATGACGGGCTCTACATCCACAACCGTCTCGCCTTCTAAGGTCAGGATGAGCCGCAGCACGCCATGCGTGCTGGGATGCTGCGGTCCCATGTTGACCGTCATCAGCGCTTGCTCGCGTTCTACGGTCGCCATCGCTATCACCCTCGCTCAAGGTGTTTTTGTGTCGTCCCAACGGCTACCACTCCTCAAACTGCTCCTCGCGTTTCTCCAACGGCATACCCGGCTGCCAAAAAAGCGGGAAGTCTTTGCGGAGCGGGTGACCGGGAAATTCGTCGTAAGTGAGGATGCGTTTCAAGTTTGGGTGTCCATCAATGCGGATGCCGAACATGTCCCAAATTTCCCGCTCGTAAGGGTTGGCGCTGGGGTAGATGCCGCAGGCAGTCGGCACCCATGCGTCGTGACTAAACAGGCGCACTTTAACCCGAAGGCGCAACCGATGGGTGAGCGAAAGCAAGTGATAGACGACTTCAAAGCGGGGTTCGCCACGCAACCGCGAATAGTCCACCGCTGTCGCGTCCACCAACATCTCAAAGCGTTCCCGTTCGCGCAAGTAGCGCAATGTTTCCGTCAGCGCCTCTCGCTTGACGGTGACGGAAACTTCCCCGTTGTGCTCCTTCACTTCCTCAACGGCATCGTCACCCAAATGGCTTTTCAATCGCTCGGCGATTTGCAACAGGCGCTCTATTGCCGTCAGCGTCTGCGTGCCTTCCGCCATCTCTCGTTCCCCCTGAGTGTGCTGACCTCATCGCGTTCGTAAATGGAGAGGTTGAGCCAAAGTCCCTCGCGTTCAAGGATGGCTTCCCGAACGGGACGCAAGACGCGGCGCACCTCTTCCTCTTTGCCTTCTGGGACGATCGCAATTAGCCAACCGTCTACTTCTTCCACGCCGTTGGCATCGGTGACAATTTCTGCCTCTGGACAGACCCGTTTGGCGAGGTCAGCCAGTTTTTTGAGGTGCTGCTCTATTCGCCGTCGGCTTTTCGGCTTTCTCATTTCCTACTCATCCCTTCCGTTCCGCAATGGCGGTCACAAATTCGCGGGCGTGGCTGACTATTCGTCGCACCTTTTTGGCAGAAATTTCTGTGCGCTGGTAATGGGCGTCGTTCCTCAAGTCGTAAGCATCCTCCAGCCACTCTGCGAATTGCCTCGGATACTGCTGCCGTCGGCGCACCAGTTCGTTCCGAAAGGTAATTTGCAACCCTCCATGAGACCAGCGTTCTTGCCGGATGCCGACCCGTTCCAGAGCCATAATTGCCGCCCAAAACATTGCGGCATAAGTGCACAAAGCGGCAGCGTGATAGCAACCAGCGTCTAATGCCTTTTCTGCTATCCTCAAAAATTCCTTCGCCCGCTCCAGCACACCTTCCACCCCTGCCAACTCTTTAGGGAACTTCCCGTCGGCGGTGGTCACCCATGCGCTCCTGCTTGATTTTCTCCTGCAACTTCAATATGCCGTCAATGACCGCTTCGGGGCGGGGCGGGCAGCCAGCGATGTAAACATCCACGGGCACAATCATGTCCACGCCTTGGACAATGGCGTAATTTTGGAAGACGCCACCGCAGGAAGCGCAAGTGCCCATGGCGATGACCCACTTGGGATTGGGCATCTGGTCGTAGATGCGTTTCAGGACAGGCGCCATCTTCCACGAGCAGCGCCCGGCGACAATCATCAAATCCGCCTGACGGGGCGAACCCCGAAAGACTTCCGCCCCAAAACGCGCCACATCGTTGCGGGACGCCACCATCGCCATCATCTCAATGGCGCAGCACGCCAACCCGAAAGTCGCTGGCCAAAGGGAATTTGCCCGTGCCCAGTTGATAAGGGCTTGCACGGGGTTCACCCGCAAAAACTCCTCCAACTTCGCCAGCAACACATTGCGCCCGATGACTTGTTTCATCTCTTCGTCCACGCCTTCGTCTTCCAGCACCTCTCCCGTCGCTTGGGCGGGCGGGGCAATGACCAACTCTCGCCCGTCAATGGTCGTCTTGACGATGCTGACTTTCATCGGTTCTCGCCTCCTGCAAGCACAGCGGATGGTTCACGGACTTCCACCAGTTCGGCGGGTCGCTCTGCGGGCAAAGCAACTTCCTCGGGCAAACGCTCCCGTTCCCACCATTCCCACTCAAAAGCGCCGGTGCGCAAAAGGTAGATGTAGCCGACGACCAAAATGCCCAAAAACACTGCCATCGCCGTCAGCGCTAACGACCCCAACTCCCGATAGATGACCGCCCACGGGTAGAAGAACACGACCTCAATGTCAAAGACGATGAACAGCATGGCGATGACATAAAACTTGACGGGAAAGCGATGGCGGGCGTCGCCGATGGGTTCGTTGCCGCACTCGTAAGCAGCCAATTTGCCCCGTTTGGGCTTCGCCTCCAAAAGCCCGATGATGTGCGACATCAGCACCATGCCACCGGCGACGGCAATCGCCAACCCGATCGCCACTGCGATGGGGATGTAGTTCGTCAACATCGTGCCTGCGCCCCCTTCTTTGCCGTCGCAAATTATAACCCAGTCCGCTTGACCGCATGTTCAATCCAATGGGCAAGGTGACGGCGAATGGATGGCGGGAAAGGGTCATCGTTGTTGATGGCGTTGCGGAAAAGCGGCGTCCCGATACATCTTCGGCAATGGCGGGCAGGCGAGTTGCTTTTTGCGCCCGATGACTTTGCCGATGCGTTGTTCATCGTCCAGACGGGTTTTGCTCGGTTGTATCGGCTGACGGAAGCGGGCAAGGAAGTTTTGCTGCGTTGGTGCGGGGCGGGCGATGTGTTCGGCGAAGAGAGTGTGACGGCAAATGTCCGTCGGCATTTCGCCGAAGGCGTCACGAAAGGCAAAGCGTGGCAGGTAAGCGCCCAGCAACTTATGGCGGCAGCGGAGCGAGACCCGTCCTTGAAGACGGCGTTGCTCCTCGCCCTCCATGAAGCGATGCGTTGGACGGAGGAAATCGTGGCGATGGCGGCGGAAGAAGTGCCGACGCGCCTCCTCAAAGTCCTCGGATGGTTGGCGGAAAGGGCGGGCACACAAAATGCCGACGGGCTGATTTCTTTGCCCTTCACCCATGCCCAGTTGGCGTCCTTGATCGGGGCGTCCCGCGAATGCGTGACGGTGAACCTCAAGCCCTTGCGGCAGGCAGGCATCGTCATCTCCAAGCGGGGCAAACTTTTGCTCCAGATGGCTTCGCTCCGACGATGGCAAGGCGACCGCACTGTCGCACGGCGTTGACGCTTGCGCCTTTTGCCATCCCGTCGCCGTTGCCCTTCCCTACCCTTTCAAGTGGCGGTCCAAGAAGGCGAAAATTTCCTGCCACGCCTTTTGGGTCGTCTCGGCGTGATAGCCACGCTGGTTGGCGGGGTTCATGAAAGCGTGCCCGACGCCTTCGTAGATGCGGATGACATGCGGGACGCCTCGCTCCTTCAACGCCTTCTCAAATTGCCGCACCATGTCCACTGGGATGCCCCGATCCCGATCGCCGAAGATGCCCAGCACGGCGGCTTTAAGCGGTTTGAGTTCGTCGGGATCAGTGACAAGCCGACCATAGCAAATCACGCACGCCGCTACATCGGCGTTCAGCGCCAGTTGCAATGCGTAACCGCCGCCCATGCACCATCCGATGACGCCGATGCGTTTGGGGTTGACAAAAGGTTGCTGGCGAAGGTAAGCGACGGCAGATTTCAAATCCCGCAATGCCCGATCCGTCGGCAAGCCCCGACTTAACTCGTGCGCCAAATCGGGCGTCGTGGCGACTTGCCCCCGATACAAGTCCACCGCCAATGCCACATAGCCCCGTTCGGCGAACTTGCGGGCGTTCTCCTTGATCCAGTCCACCAATCCCCACCATTCGTGGATGACGACGATGGCAGGGAACGGACCGTCGCCTTTGGGGCGCGCCAAATAACCCGACACGGTTTCATCGCCGCTGCGATACTTCACCGTCTCCGTCACGATAGCCCCTTCGGTCACTGCCATCCCGACACCGTTGACCACCAACACGCCGACCAACATCGCAACCGTCACAGCCCACATCCGCATCGTCCGTCCCTCCTTTCGTTTTTTCGCCATCCCGTTGGACGCAAAGGGCAAAGGACGAGTGGCGAAAAAGTTAGTAGCCGCCCGTAGGCAAGCCGATTTGGCGGATAGCAATGCCCAACCCGATGGCGGCGAACAAAGTGGTGGCGATGAGTTGCAGGGCAATTGAGGCGATGGGATGCCACGATTGAACGGAACGATACAATCGCAGCCAACCCGTTAGCGGCGCCAGCCAAAGGAAAAGGGCGGAAGGGATGGGCAAGTCGGCATAAAAGATGCCATTGATGCCAGCGCCGAAAAGCAACACCGTCACGACGCCCATCGCCCCACCCAAAAGAGACCAACGGCGTTGCCACAAGACGAAAACGAAAGCAGCACCCATCGTGGCAGCAAGGACGCCCGACAATTGGCTGATGGTTGCCGTGTGGGCAATCAAAAGGGCGACACTGTTGGTCACTGCCGTGATGGCGAGGGCGATGGGCAAAGAAGCGTCAGTCACGCGCCCTGCCAACCCGTTCAAGCCCGTCCAAACCGCTGCCATCAAGACGCCCAAACCGACGCTCCCTATCGCTTTTCCCGTTGGCGACAAACTCGGCAGCGGCAACAGCAACACGGTGACGGCAACGATGCCAAACAGCAGTCGCCAAAGCCAACGCCAAAAGCGAGGGATGTTAGGCAGGCTCTCAAGGATGCCCAGCAACGCTGCCATCAGTGCCAGCAGCGGAAGCCAATGCTCTGCCGATGACGGCATAAAGGGCAAGGCGCCTGTCGCAATCCGATGACCGACGGCGTAACCGAAGGCGGCGGCAAAGCCTGTCAGGCAACGGCTGACGAACCGTCGCTCCCGCTTTGCTGCGCCCCATGCCAGCACCAGCCCGATAAAAGTGACCACCGCAGGCGGCAAGCCCAACGCTAAGGCGGATTGCAGGAAAAAGGTCATTCAGCGTCACCGACGCAGCAAGGTCGCTTCCTCACCATTCGCCATCACTTGCGGATGCCCATGATGGCAATCGTCAACTCCACCCGATCGTCGGCGATGTTCATCAGCCCCTTCATCCCGAAGTCACTGCGACGGATGGTGAAAGTCGTTTCAAAGCCGATGACTTGCATTCCCTTGAAGTTTTTGCCCTCACCCAACTTCGTCACCGTGACGGTGATGGTGCGGGTGACGCCGTGCAAGGTCAAGTCGCCCGTGATGCGGTAGCGGTCTTTGCCGAGGGCTTGGACTTTGCGGCTCGTGAAGGTGATGCTCGGAAATTGCTTGACATTCAGGAAGTCGGGGCTTTTCAGGTGGTTGTCTCGGTCGGGCACGCCTGTGTCCAAACTGTCGGCGTTGATAGTGATGCTCACGGAACATTTGGCGGGGTCTTTGTCCACGACAAAGTTGCCCTTGATGTCGGTGAAGCGCCCGTAAATGAAGACGGCGCCCGCTTGGGCGACATTGCGGCAGCGGAAGATCACGAAGGAATGGGCGGGGTCAACTTCGTAAGTGTCGGCGGCGAAACACAGCGACGCCAGTGCCCAAAGGCTCACCCAAACGCCCCAAAGAATTCGTCGGCGCATGTCCTTTCGCCTCCTTGCCTGAATTTTTTGCCGCTGACAAGTTTTCGCCGACCCGCCCAAAAGTCTGTTAGGTGCCTCACACAAAAGGTCATCGGGCGGAAACGAGGCGGACGGCGTCTTTGCCCAGCAAGGCGACGAGTTGCCGATAAAGTTGCGGGGTGAGTTGCACCCGCGCGGGCAGCAGGCGGGTCTTCACCTGACCGCCACTGTTGATGATGGCTTCCACGGGGGTGTCGCCGGGCGATTGGGTAAGCAGCACCTTCAATCGGTCGGCTGTCTCTTTGGGCAATTTGTCGGGCAAGTAAAGGCGCAACCGCATCGGGGGGTTCTCGCCATTGGGGCGGGGAACTTGCGGGCTTTTAGAGGGCGAGGCGGGTTTCGCTGCTATCCCGTTGAAGGGAGGGGTTGACAAGTCGGACGGTTGGGCAGTTTGTCCCTTTGCGGTCTTAATCGGCATCATCGGCGATGTCATCTTGTTGGCTTCGGCAGCCTGCCCATTGATTTTGGATGGTGGCGTCGGCATCGGTTGGGGACGGGCAGAAGGAAAGGATGACGGCACCTCGTCTAAGGAGAACCGCTCTACTCGGCGGGGATGGAGGCGGGCGATGAGATGCGGTTCTTCCTCCTCTTCGCCCGTTTCGCCGTTGCGGAACTGCTCTTCCACTCGCACCGTGCCCTCCAAGTAAAGCAGGGCGTCCTTCTCAAAGAGGTGGGCGAACCGCTGATAACTGTCGCCACTGAGGACGACTTCCGCTTCGCCGCCTGTGTGGTCTTGCAGGCGGGCGAAAAGCAGGGGGCGATTTTGCCGATCCACTGTCAAGCGCACGCCGACGACCATGCCCCAAACCCGAACGAAGGCGCCTGAGGGGACGGTCGTCAATTCCTCCAAGCCATGCGTGAGGTGAGAGGCAACGACGCGATAGCCCGCTTGCAAGGGATTGGCGGACAGGAAGACGCCCAGCAATTCCCGCTCCCACTCCAATTTCTGTCGCAAGGGCACATCGGGGACTTCAGGGAGTGATAACGCCTTAGCGGCGGGAGACGCTTCACCGAACAACGCCGCTTGTCCCGCTGCGGGCGCTATGCCTTTCCCCGCTTGATCCCAAAGCAACTCCAACGCTTGCAGCAATTGTTGGCGGTTGGGATGGAGGGCATCAAAAGCGCCGACCTTGATCAGGCACTCTACGGCGGCGCGGGTGACGCTGCGGTGGGGGCGGACACGCCGCAGGAAGTCGGCAATGTCCGTGAACAAGCCATTTTGCTGGCGCACTTTCAAGATGGCTTCTACGGCGTTGTCGCCGACATTTTTGATGGCGCCCAAGCCAAAACGGATGGCTTTCTGTCCGTCGTGTGTCTCAATGCGAAAGTCGTAGCCGCTTTTGTTGATGTCGGGCGGTAGGACGGGAATTTTCATCCGCCGACATTCTTCCAAGCCGACGACGATCTTCTCACGGAAGTTGCGGTTGGCGGACAGAAACGCCGTCATGTATTGGACGGGGAAGTTGGCTTTCAAGTAGGCGGTCTGATAGGCGACGAGGGCATAAGCGGCGCTGTGGGATTTGTTGAAGGCGTATTGGGCGAAGGCGGACATGCGTTCCCAGAGTTGCTCGGCGATTTCACGGCTCACGCCATTTTTAACGGCGCCCTCTAAAAAGAGGGGGCGCATCTTCTCCATCAAGTCCGCCTTCTTTTTGCCCATCGCCCGCATCAGGATTTCTGCCTGCGGCATGGAAAACCCAGCCAGTTCGTTGGCGATGCGCATGACTTGCTCTTGGTAAAGCATCACGCCGAAAGTGTCCCGCAGGATCGGCTCTAACTTGGGGTGCAGATACTCAATGGGTTCGCCGTGCCGACGGCGGACGAAAACAGGGATGTCTTCCATCGGACCAGGGCGGTAGAGGGCGACGAGAGGGACGAGGTGCTCAAAGCGGTCGGGTTTGAGTTCCCGCAACAACTTCCGCCAACCTGTCTTTTCCATCTGGAAGACGCCGACGGTGTGCCCTTCGCTAAGCATGGCATAAGTCTTGGGGTCATCCAAAGGCAAGTTGTTCAGGTCAATGGTGATGCCCTCTGTCTCTTGGACGAGTTGGACGGTGCGCCCGATGATGGTGGAGTTGCGCAAGCCCAAAAAATCCATCTTGACCAAGCCGACTTTCTCCACCGAAGCGCCGTCGTATTGGGTGATCACGCCACCGTCATGACCGCGTTGCAAAGGCACCAAGTCAATGAGGGGACGACTGCCGATGACGACGCCGCACGGATGCGTGGAAGCGTGGCGGGCTAAGCCTTCAATGGCTTTGGCGGTGTCCAGCCACTGGCGGATTTGCGGGTCGCTTTCGTAAAGGTCACGCAACTCAAAGGACATCTCCAACGCTTCCGCCAAACTCAACTTCATCGGGATGAGTTTGGCGACTCGGTCTACCAAAGTGGGGTCAATCTTGAGGACGCGCCCACTGTCGCGGACGGCGGCGCGGGCTTGCAGCGTCCCGAAGGTAACGATTTGCGCCACATGGTCTTCCCCATATTTGTGCCGCACATAGGCGATAATTTCGTCCCGTCGGTCGTCGGGGAAGTCCAAGTCAATGTCGGGCGAACTTTGCCGTTCGGGGTTCAAAAAGCGCTCAAACATCAAGCCATACTTGAGGGGGTCTATGTTGGTGATGCCCAGCACATAACTGACGAGACAACCCGCCGCACTGCCCCGCCCAGGACCGACGAGGATGCCCCGTGAGCGGGCATATTGCACGATGTCCCAAACAATCAGGAAGTAACCTGCATAGCCCTTTTGGCAGATGACTTGCAACTCATACTCCAAGCGCTTTTTCACTTCGTCGGATGGTTCGGGGTAACGCTGGGGCAACCGTTCGTAACAGAGGCGACGCAAAAACTCTTCCGTCGTCAAGCCTTCGGGGACTTCGTAATGGGGCATTTGCGGTTCGCCCAACGGCAATCGGCAGGTGCATCGTTCGGCGATTTCCATCGTCCGAGCCAAAGCGTCGGGATGGTCGGGGAAAAGCGCCCGCATCTCGTCGGCGGACTTCAGGTAAAACTCGTGGCTCTTGAAGCGGAAGCGGTCTTCGTCGTCCAGCGTCTTTGCGCCCGTGTTGATCGCCAGCAAAACTTCCTGCGCCTGAGCCTCTTCCGCCCGCACATAGTGGACATCGTTGGTGACGATGAGGGGGATGCGGAGTTTTTGGCTCATGGCGATGAGGGCTTCGTTGACCTTGCGTTGTTCGGGCAGCCCGTGATTTTGCAACTCCAAGAAGAAGTTGTCGTGCCCAAAAATTTCGCGGAACTCGCAGGCAAGTCGTTCTGCCGTCGGCAAGTCGCCCTGCAGGAGGGCTTTGCAAATGGGGCTGGCAAGGCAAGCGCTGGTGGCGATCAAGCCCTCGTGATACTCCGCCAGCAACTCCTTGTCGGCGCGAGGCTTGTAGTAAAAGCCCTCCAGATGGGCTTTGCTGACAATCTTGATGAGGTTACGGTAGCCGATTTCGTTCTCGCACAGCAAGAGCAGGTGGGACGCCTCGGCGTATTGGCGCGAGCCCCGATCAAAACGGCTCTTGGTCGTGTAGTAAATCTCGCAGCCCAAAAGGGGTTTGATGCCCGCTTCGGTGCAAGTTTCGTAAAACTCCACGATGCCATACATGACGCCGTGATCCGTCAGGGCGAGGGCGGGCATCTCCAACTCGCACGCCCGTCGCACCAACTCTTTGATGCGCCCCGCACCGTCCAAGAGGCTGTATTCGGAGTGGACATGCAGGTGAACGAAGTCAGTGCCCATCGTCCCTCACTCCTCACAAAACCCGACGCACCCAGTTGACCTCGCGACCCGATCACCTCTCGTCTTCGGGGGGTGGCAGGATGCGGATGCGTTCCTCTTCGGGCAACCCTTCATCGCTCAGGTAAACCGTTTGACCGCGTGGGCGCCACAACCGTTCATCTTTAGGCAACTCTTCGGAGGTCGGTTCACCTTCCGATGCGGTGACCGCCTCCAACGGTTGGTCAGCGATGGCGGCTTGATGCTCCCGCAGAATTTGCACGCTCCGTTGGACGCAATCGGCACAAATCCAAACGCCTTCCCCAGGGATAAGCGTTCCCGCCACGCTTTCAGGACGCCCGCAGAAGTTGCACCGAACCAAGCGAGGGGGACGATAGCGAAGGAAGAGCAAAGTGAACGCCAGCATCATGACGCCGACGAGCAAGACGATGTTCGGACCCAAGTAAGCGAGGGGCAACAAACCCGCCAAAGTCGCATACCACAACCCTGCCACCATGACCAAAATCGCCCCGACGACGATGGCGCTCCAAGTCACCAACGGACGAAGTTGCTCCACCAACGCTTCCCAATCCCAACGAACGGCTGCCGTTTCAGGGGTGACAGCGAAGGCTTTGGCTTCCCGTTCCAGATGCTCGGCGAGTTTCAGCATGACCTCGCCCAACATCCCTTCCCGCTCCCCTTGCCGAACGAGGCTGATGAAGAGGGGCGAGAAGTAACGGGGGTAGCGGGCGAAGGCATGAGAAAGGCTGCGTCCCAACGACAAGTCCTGAGCGATGGCGTCCAAAATCGCCACCAGTTGCGGGTTATCCGCTTGTTGGCGCAGCACTTCAATGCCCCGAAATGCATCCACGCCCGCCAGCAACATCGCACTGAATTGCCGACAAAAGATTGCCAGTTCAATGCGGCTGATGCCCTGCGACCCTCGCGAAGCCATTTCGGTCGCCTCCTTCGGGCATCAACGCTCCCGAACCCGCTCAATGTAGCGCCCCGTGCGGGTGTCCACGCGAATCAGGTCACCGACATTGATGAACAGCGGGACTTGAATGACAGCGCCTGTCTCCAACTTGGCAGGCTTGGAACCGCCCGACGCCGTGTCGCCCCGAACGCCTGGGTCAGTCTCTACAACCCGCAACTCCACTGCCGTCGGCAATTCCACCATCAAAGGTTGGTCTTCGTGGAAGACGAGGGTGACTTCCGTCCCATCCTTGAGGAACTGGGCGACATCGCCCACTTGCTCGGCGCTCAAGGCAACTTGGTCGTAAGTTTCGGCGTCCATGAAGACGAACTCGTCACCTTGCCGATACAGGAACTGATAAGGGCGTCGCTCCACGATGGCTTGCTCAAACTCTTCCCCCGCTCGGAAGTTGCGCTCCAAGACATTGCCCGAAAGAAGGTGCTTTAGGCGCGTGCGCACATGGGCACCGCCCCGCCCCAATTTCACATGCTGCGCCTCCAACACCATGTAAATCTCGCCGTCAATCAGCACCGTGATGCCCGGTCGGAAATCGTTGGTGGAAATCGCCATTGTTCCCTTGCCCCCTTCAGACCGAGTCGCATCGTTTATTGTGCGGAAGGCACATCGGGGGCGTCAAGGCGCTTCGTTACCGTCACACCTTCGCCCCCATCTGCCGTGCCTTCTCCACTGCCTCATCAATCGTCCCAACAAGGTGGAAGGCGCTTTCGGGCAAGTGGTCCCATTTGCCCTGCAAGATTTGGTCAAAGCCCCGCAGCGTCTCTTCCAGCGGCACATAAGCGCCCGGTCGCCCCGTGAACACCTCGGCGACATGGAAGGGTTGGCTCAAGAACAACTGCAACCTTCGGGCGCGATGGACGACGAGTTTGTCCTCGTCGCTCAACTCTTCCATCCCCAAGATGGCGATGATGTCCTGAAGTTCGTTGTAGCGTTGCAAAATCCGTTGGACTTCACGGGCGATGCGGAAGTGCTCTTCGCCGACGAAGCGCGGGTCAAGGATGCGGGAAGTGGACGCCAGCGGGTCAACGGCAGGGTAAATCGCCTTCTCAAACAACCGCCGCTCCAAGACGATCGTCCCGTCCAAGTGGGCGAAAGTCGTGGCGGGCGCTGGGTCGGTGATGTCGTCGGCGGGCACATAAATCGCTTGGACGCTGGTGATAGAACCTCGCTTGGTCGTCGTGATGCGCTCTTCCAGTTGCGCCATCTCCGTCCCCAAAGTCGGCTGATAACCGACGGCGGAGGGCATCCGTCCCAACAGCGACGAAACTTCCGTTCCCGCTTGGGCGAAGCGGAAGATGTTGTCAATGAACAGCAACACATCCATGCCCTTGACATCCCGCCAATATTCCGCCATCGTCAACGCCGTCAAGCCCACCCGCAAGCGGGCGCCTGGCGGTTCGTTCATCTGACCGAAGACCAAAATCGTGCGGTTGATGACACCTGACTGGCGCATCTCCAACCAAAGGTCGTTGCCTTCACGGGTTCGTTCGCCGACACCCGCAAAGACGGAGATGCCACCGTGGGCTTTGGCGACATTGTGGATGAGTTCCATCAGCAGCACCGTCTTGCCGACACCAGCACCACCGAACAAGCCGATTTTGCCGCCGCGCGGGAAGGGCACCAGCAAGTCCATGACCTTGATGCCCGTCTCCAATTGCTCCGAGACCGTCCCCTGCTCTTCAAAGGGCGGTGCAGGTCGGTGAATGGGCCAAAACTCATCGGCTTCCACTGAACCGAGTTCGTCAATGGGATTGCCGCAGACATCAAAAAGCCGCCCCAAAGTCTTTTCACCGACGGGCACTTTGATCGGTCCGCCCGTGTCGTAAACAAGCGTCCCGCGCCGCAAACCATCCGTGAAGTCCATCGCCACCGTCCGAACGATGTTGTCACCCAAGTGCTGTTGCACTTCCAAGACCAATGGCGGTTGACGGGAAGGGTCGTCAACGATCAAAGCGTTCATCACTTCGGGCACTTTGCCCTCAGGGAACTGAACATCCACGACGACGCCCATGATTTGCACGATGCGCCCGACTCGGTCGGGAATAGGGCGCAAACCGCCGTGCACCTCTGGCAGCGTCTCTGCTATCATCGCTGTCGCACCTCCGTCGGCATCAAATTTTGGCAGCCCATTAATCCCTTGCTCGCCTCATCGCTTCCACTGCCGTCGTAATCTCCAGCAACTCCTTGGTGATGTTCCATTGGCGAACTTTGTTGGCTTGCAGGGTCAATTGCTTGATGAGTTCTTCGGCGTTGTCAGCGGCTTGGCTCATTGCGTTCATGCGGGCGGCGTTTTCGCTGGCAAGGCTTTCAAGCAGAATGTGGTAAACCTGATGCTCCACATATCGCGGCAGCAAAAGCGCCAACAACTCTGGCGCTTTCGGCTCGAAGATGTATTCCCGCTCCCCTCTTT
>Ga0326762_1000263_pt1 | contig 26839 bp, 21 predicted proteins | sample NORPS_S_FD_207669 | JGI IMG/M metagenome (GOLD analysis project Ga0326762, IMG submission 207669) | Hot spring sediment microbial communities from Norris Geyser Basin, Yellowstone National Park, WY, United States - NOR.PS_S | ecosystem: Environmental > Aquatic > Thermal springs > Near-boiling...
GGGGCAAACTCCGTGGTATCTGCTGATACCCGGCACCAGGGGGCAGGGGGAGTCAGAGCCATCTGACGTGGGGCTGGCGCCTGATTTAGTTGCTTTAGGCAGATGGGGCCGCGGCGACGCCGTCTTCATTGTGGAGGTCAGCTACGAGACGGACAAGGTGGTTAATAAGTTTAGGAGTAATGTGGAGAGGTTGGAGGGGCTTCGCTATCTCAAGCAACATGGGGGAGAGTATATGTTGACTAAGCCCGGGGTTGCCTATTTGGCCTTCCGCGTAGATGCGCTGTCTGGCACCACGGTGGGCGGGATGGCCAAGGCCAGGGTGGCGGGTGACGTGATTGCGCATCCGCAGAAAGATACCAGTCTTCTTCAGTGGGCTGAGTTCGCGAGGAGGCCGGCGGCGAGGGCGGGGGAGGAGGCGCTCTATAGTGTGGCTCCGGTGTTTGTAAAATACGAAGGCGACGGGCCTGTCTATACGCTTAGGATCTTCGCCGTGGAGAAGTGGGTCCAGTCTGGAGGAGAGCTGGAAGAGGCTGTGAGGAAGTGTCTTGGCTAGGGCTTTTGTTTAAAGCGGCGGAGTCGGGAGATGTTGGTTTAGCCGCCAAGCTCCTCAAGGAGGGGGCGGACCCCAACGGCGGCGACGTCTTCGGCCGCACCCCCCTCCACCTCGCCGCGGAGGGGGGTCATTTGGAGGTTGTGGAGCTTCTTCTTCAACACGGCGCAGACCCCAGCTTTCAAGACGAAGACGGCAATGCCGCCCTCCATCTGGCGGCTCTCCGTGGCTGGAGAGACGTGGCGTATGTACTTCTTAGACATGGGGCGGATCCCAACGCCCGTAATGCCAAGGGAAAAACGCCTCTTCACTTGGCGGCGGAGGGGGGGTATTTGGAGGTTGTGGAGCTTCTTCTTCAACACGGCGCAGACCCCAACGCGCAAGATAACAACGGCTACACGCCCCTTCACTTCGCCGCTGAGGGGGGGTATTTGGAGGTTGTGGAGATTCTGCTTAGATACGGCGCCAATTCAAACACGAGACATCTGGGTGGGAGAACTCCGCTTCACTTCGCCGCGAAGGAGGGTCATGTGGCTGTGGTGGAGCTTCTTCTTCAACACGGCGCAGACCCCAGCTTTCAAGACGAAGACGGCAATGCCGCCCTCCATCTGGCGGCTCTCCGTGGCTGGAGAGACGTGGCGTATGTACTTCTTAGACATGGGGCGGATCCCAACGCCCGTAATGCCAAGGGAAAAACGCCTCTTCACTTGGCGGCGGAGGGGGGGTATTTGGAGGTTGTGGAGCTTCTTCTTCAACACGGCGCAGACCCCAACGCGCAAGATAACAACGGCTACACGCCCCTCCACCTGGCGGCTGAGCTGAGGAACATAGACGTGGTGGAGTTTTTTGTTGAGCGGTATGGCTTGTTTCGGCAGTGGGGTCATCTGTTGTTGGCTGAGGCGGCTGGCAGATGCGACGCGGGGCGGGTTAGGCGTCTTCTTGAAGAGGGGGCCGCGGCCACCAGCGACGCCCTCTGCGCCGCGGTGCGGGCTGGTTGCGTAGAGGCGGCGGAGCTGTTGCTTAAACACAGCGCAGACCCCAACCAGCATACTTGTGAAGACGACTACCCGGTGCATCGCTTTTATGTGCCCCCGTTACACATGGCCGTGCGCCGCGGCAACCTCCAGATGGCGGAGCTTCTTCTTAGATACGGCGCGGACCCAAATATAGAGGGCAGGGGGTGCTGGCTTCCGCTTTACTGCGCGGTGGAGGTCTGCAGGGAGGACAAGGAAACCGCTGTTAAGTTGTTTGAGCTTCTTGTTAAATACGGCGCGGATCCGCTTGTTAAATCAGGCGGAGAAACCTTGCTCTACATGCTGTGGCGCGATTGCGGGCCCGCCGCGGCGGGGCTCTTGGAGAAGTTCCGCGGCGTGCTTCCGCCGGATGAGGCTCTAGAGATGGGCTTCCCAGAGGCGCGGGAGCGGCTGAGGAGCGTCGACCCCAACAAGCTTCTGTTTGAAGCGGCGTATGAATGCAAGACAGAGCTGGTGGAGTGGGCGTTGGCCGCAGGTGCCGACCCCAACGTCCGCGAGAAACAAGGCTGTACGCCGCTACACTACGCCTCCTGTGTAGATGCGGCCTACCTACTGCTTAAACACGGCGCAGATCCAAATGCCGAGTGCCTCTCCCCCCTCCCTCCCTTCGTCTCTGTCGTCCACGCAATAAAAGACATGGGCGGCGTCGACGAGGAGGAGAGGTCGAGGCTTGTGGTGATGCATCCGGCGTGGAGTCGGCTAGACGACATATGCTTCGCAGATGTTGACGTAGATGAGGATTTTGCCTATCTCGCGGCGCAGAGGGGGGCACACGCAGGTATGTGCAGGAGCCTGCGCCACTACCCCGACAGACGGTTTGTCTGGATGTGGCTGAGACACGGCGCCGACGTAAACAAAAGGGACCAGGAGACGCAGGAGACCATGCTACACAGAATAGCCAGCACGGGGAGGCAAGACCTCGACGCGGCGAAGACGCTTCTTAAGCTCGGCGCCGACCCCAACGCCAGAGACGCAGAGGGCAACACGCCGCTACATCTATGTTTCCAACGTTACCACGTCTGCGACGACGCCTTTCTCTCTCTTCTCATACGCCACGGGGCCGACCCCCTGGCTAAAAACCGCTGGGGGAATACTCCCGTCGACGCATTTATCACTGAAGTAGACGGCTTATGGGGGCTGTCTATTTTGAGGATTTTTCTGCGGCGCATGCGTCCGGGCGGCGACCTCCTCTTCAAGGCGCACCGTAGACCCTACCTGCTGTGGTGGCTTATCCGCGCCGGGGCCGACTCCGGCGCAGAGGGCAAGTCGTTGCTTAGGCTTGTCGTGGAGGAGGACAAGTTCACGAAGGGGAGGCATGCGGCGGCTGAGGTGTTGCTGGAGGCCGGCGTTGAAGTCGACGAGGACCTCGCCGCGGCCCTCCGCCTCACTCCGCTCCACCTGGCGGCTTTGAGGGGAGGCGCGGAGGAGGTGGAGAGGCTTCTCAACAGCGGAGCAGACCCCAACGTTAGAGACGTCTTCGGCCGCACCCCGCTTCACTACGCCGCGGCGAGGAACCACAAGGCGGCGGCTGAGCTTCTGCTTAAGCACGGCGCAGACCCAAACGCGAAGGACGAGAGCGGCGAGACGCCGCTGGATTTAGCCGCGAAGTGGTGTGCCGTAGACGCGGCTGAGCTGTTGCTCGGCCGCGGCGGGTTTGGCGGTGAGGCGGTGAGGTGGGCTGTGGATGGGGATTGCCCGGCGTTGTTGCGGCTTTTGGGCGTGAAGCCCGACGCGGAGCTTGTGAAGCGCGCCGCGGGGGCGTGCTCCCTGGAGGCGCTGGACTACCTCCTGAGCCTAGACCCGTCGCTGGCGCCTGTGGTGGCTAGGGAGAGGGTCTGCATCGAGGCGTGGGAGGTGGCGGCTAGGCGGGCGGTGGGGACGGGGGTTGAGGCGTTGCTTCTACACATGGGGGCTGAGCCCAGCCGTTCAGATATCGCCGAGGCTTTGTTGCGGCTGGGCGTGGGGCCCGACCTCCGCGACGAGGCTGGGAAGACGCCGCTCCACAAGGCGGCCGCCTCTTGTAGCTTCGCCGTGGGCGTCTTCCTAGAGGCAGGCGCCGACCCCAACGCCAGAGACGCAGAGGGCAACACCCCGTTGCACTACGCCGCCGGGGCTGGTTGCATCTACGCGGTGGAGCTGTTGCTTAAACACGGCGCAGACCCCAACGCGAAAAACGCCAGAGGCGAGACGCCGCTCCACAAGGCGCGGTGGCCGTCTAACTCCTCGGGACAGTCGCCGGCGGTAGTCGACATGTTGCTCAAGGCCGGCGCCGACGTAAACGCCCGCGACGTAGACGGCAACACGCCGCTCCACGTCGCCGTAGCCACCTGTAGCCTAGCCGCCGCGGCGATCCTCCTCAAACACGGCGCAGACCCAAACGCCAGAAACAACGAGGGCAAGACGCCGCTGGATCTGCTGAACTGCCCCGGAATGACGCGCGCCTTCAAAAACCTGCTGGAGAAGGGCGACCTCTGGCGGTAGCCGCGGCGTTGCACCCCGCCGCCGAGCTCTACAGGCCAAACACCGCAGAGGTGTTTCTCACACAAGGCGTCGAAAGACGTCCAGGAGCCCTACAGCGGAACTATCGCCACCGGGTTAGTTTTGTGAAGGATTTAAACATTGTTGAGAGAGGTAGGGGAGAGGTTTCGGCTAGAGGCTTCAAGACGCGGTATACATGCGTAGAGGTCTCTTTCGCCTACCACCCGGAGTACATAAACACGATACAAAACTTGCTTACGCAAGGGCTGAGTGCAGATGCGAAAGCCGAGAAGCTTGCTCAGTGGAGGCAGAGGTTTGCTGTGATTGCAACCTTCCACGCTCTAGATGCGGCGCTCCGCAGCCGGATAAAGTACTACGCCTACGAGGTGGATATCCCCTCTCCGTCGGAAATTGGAATTATGAATAGACTCTCGGTAGCTGGCTTGGTGGGCTTTTTGCGTCAGAATAATGATTTCATATATGAGGGCGAGTTCCCCAAGGTTATTATACATCTGCCTGGCAGGAGGACGTTTGACGCCCCTGACGGCATTGCCTTGTTTGAGGAGGGCAAAGTCAAGGGCATCTACCACCTGGAGGTCGGTAGCACGTTCAACTATGCCCTTGATAGATATTTCAAGCGTACTTGGGATTGGGCTGAGTCTAATGTGGTTTCGGCGTGTGGGGGTGGTGTCTGTCTTACTCCGTTGGGTGTTGCGCTTGTGGGGTTTAGGACTGACGCCGTGGGTGGGGCGACTGTGGGGGCGATGGCTGCTGGGTCTGTGGCGGATCACGTCAAGGCTTATCCCCAGATTAAGACTTCGCTGGTGGAGTGGGCTGAATTGTTAAATAGAGAGGCTGTGGTTAGGCCTGTGATTGGAGATTACCAAGAGGTGGGGCACGGCGCCTACCGCCTAAGGCTGCTGGTGTTGGAAAAGGCGACGTTGATAAACGACGACATGAGAGAGGCGGCTGTAAAGGCTTGGGAGAGTTGCTGGAAGTGAAGCCCTACGAGCCCTACCTCGCGACCAAGAATTCCGGGCTTTATGTATTTCTAGGCCCTGAGGTGCTTCTGCCGTGGGAGGAGGTGGGTGATGGGCGTCTGGTGGGCAGGGCGGGGAACCGCTTTGTGGTTTATGTAGAAGTAGACCCCAACTTATTAGGCGAGGATCATCCGCTTAGGGGGCTTAAGAAGGGGGAGAGGGCGTTGTGGGGCTTGGCGTTGGCTAGGCCTGTGATTAGGAGGCGCTCTTCGTTGGTGTTTGCTGTGGAGAGGCCTTACGAGGGGCCTTTTAGGCATATCTGCATCCCCCCGCTGGGCGAGTCTAGGTGGTGGGTGTATAAGAATAGGTATCCGCTGAATCTTCCTAGAGAGCTCTTCGGGGTTTGGATGTACAGAGATTTTGGGACGTATATCCTCGATAGGGGGTTTGTGCGCGAGTACAGCGGCAAAGATGATGTTGTTACGACTCACTGGCCTATGAGCTACTGTAAGGCCGTCCTCGGCGTGAGGTTTGGCTTGGTGCGTAGAGAAGATGTGAAGTGTTGTGAAGATGTGCCTCGTCTGTGGCCCTCGCCCCTGGGCAGTCCCATGTCTATTCCGGGCTCCGGCTCCCTTGTCGGCGTTGAGCTTCCGGTGGTTAGGAGGCCGAGGGGTTATCTTAAAGTCGGTAGCTGGCTTGCTTGGCATAGGGTGCTCGGCCTCCTAGACGGCGGGAGGTGGGTTTTGTTGGGAGACGACGGCCTTTACGAGGCCGTCTTCACGCCTACTGTCAAGGAGCCGTTGGAGGTCTTCGGCGAGGTTGGATACGTAAAAGTCTTGAAGCCGTATGAAGGCGACGTAGACGACGTCGCTTCGCCTTGCGGCGCGCCTAGGCTTGTGGCGTGTGTAGAAGACACAAAGGAGGCTCTCGTGGCGGCCGGCCATAGATGCGAGGCGGAGGGCGGCATACCGCACGTATTTCTAGGCGATATATACACGGTTAGCCTAGGCAGAGAGGCGATAGACTGGCCGCTTACCGACCCATGCACCGCGGGGCTACACCCCGGGGAGTTGAGAGTTGACGGATGAGTCTCAGGCTGAGTATTAAGAGGTGTGAGGACATCACCCACTACTACTTTGGCCGCACTGAGGGTGGTTTGGTGGGCGCTGTCTATTGTGTGGCTAGGCCGGTGGTTGTCACTGAGGAGGATTATCGTGTGGCTGAGCCGTGGGCGGGTTATTCGTGGGTGCGTTGTTCTGAGGAGCTCGGCAGGTTGTGTGTCTTCAGAAACTTGTGGGAGGTCAGTGAGTTTAGGTTGTCTCGTGGCTTTAGGCCGTTGTGTATGCCGTCTGTGAGGTGGGGCGGCGGCGTGTCTAGGTGGTGGGGTTTTGGATACGCCATCCTCAAGGGCGACTTCGGCGACGCCTACATAAGCGTCCAGGGCGTCGTGACTGAAAACTTGGAGTTTGTGAAGATAGATACGCCTTATCTCTTCGACAAGGTGGAGAGGTGCAGAGGCATGTTTGGAAAGGGCTCCGGGTCCCTTGTCGGCGTTGAGCTTCCGGTGGTTAGGAGGCAGTTTGGCTATCTTAAAGTCGGTAGCTGGCTTGCTTGGCATAGGGTGCTCGGCCTCCTAGACGGCGGGAGGTGGGTTTTGTTGGGAGACGACGGCCTTTACGAGGCCGTCTTCACGCCTACTGTCAAGGAGCCGTTGGAGGTCTTCGGCGAGGTTGGATACGTAAAAGTCTTGAAGCCGTATGAAGGCGACGTAGACGACGTCGCTTCGCCTTGCGGCGCGCCTAGGCTTGTGGCGTATGGTGAGGAGGGGGTGGGGGTGGGGAGGGCGGTGCTTAGGTATGTGCGTGGTAGGTTGGAGGAGGTTGGGGTGAGGCCGGAGCTCTTCATGGGGGAGTTTAGGTGTGGGGAGTCTTTTATCTTTCCTGAGCTTGTCGAGGTGGGGATCCCCGCCAGGGTTATTCACGACTGGCCGCTGGCCGACCCGTGCCCCTACGTGTTGAGAGCCGCCAACGGCGAACCCTTCGGCTTATTCACGCCTGAAACCATGGTGCCGCCGTACGATCTGTAAGCCGTCGAGGCCGCTTCCGGGGGGCTTCCGGCGCCGCGTTGGACATGTTCTTGAAAAGTTTTTTCTTTTTTCATGGTTGGTGGTTTTCGCCGAAGAGCTCGTTGAGGGCGTTGGCTGGGGGTTTCGTTGCATGTTTTTCTTTTGGCGGCGTGCATGAGGTTGTACTGACGTCTACTGACGTGTTGTTGGCGTAGTTGCGGCTTTCACGGTGTCTTGTTTCTGCTGTGGGGTGCGGCTGGCGTGTATCTGCGCTGGTTTGCTGGTGGTTTTGTGGCCGTGTCTCTTTGTTGTGTTATGTCGTCTTATTTCTGGCGTTGGATTAGTTTTTCGAGTCTTTGCATGCGGGTGTGGTTGTTGGTGTTGGGGTTGGCTGTGGCTGTGTTTGCGGGTGTTCAGGTGTCTAACGGGGCGTTGTATTTCTTCAACGAGACGTCTGATCTCCGCGGCTCTGTGCATCTTAAGGTGTTTGATTTGGCTCGTTGGTGGGATCTTAACTACTCTTCTGTGTTGGTTAGGGCGTCTGTGGGGCTGAGTGGAGGTTTGAGCGGGTAGACGGCGCCTTGCTTGACTATGCCTTGTTTTGGGAGGACTGCTCCTACTGCGACTCGGCCTCGCCTCCGCCTGTCAAGAACCAGGGCGCCCTCTACGAGGATCTGATCCTTAGGGTGACGTATGTCGGGGGGAGGTGGGTGGTCAAGGTGCTGTGGGGTCAGGGGGGCTTTGGGCACGAGGTCTACGTCAACGGGTCTCTTCTGTATAGGAAGCCTCCGGGGTACGCCGGGGAGCCCGGGGTCTGGGGGGAGTACGTGGGGACTGCTCTGGAGGTTAGGCTTGTCTCGCTGGGCGACTCCCGGGCCGACGCCGCCGCGCTCTTCACCGCTTTTGACCGGGCGCATGAGGCTTTGGCCTGCGCCGCGGCGCTGGGGCTAGACGCAGGGGAGACCAACGGCCTTCTGCGGCATCTCGGCGTCTCCGGGGAGGTGGTGCGGGTGCGGAGGGGGGACGGCGGCGCCGCCTTCGTCTTCAGAAACGGCTCCGTCGTCTCCGTCCCGCTGGTTTTGGATGTAGATGTGGGGCAGTGGGGCCGCTTTGTGTTGGTTAACCCCTGCGGCGCCGCGGTGAACTGGACCCTCCGGCTGTATGTGGACAACAGAACTCTCGGCTCTAAGCCGGGGGGCAGGCTGGCGGCTGAGGTCTCGGCGGATATGACGCCTTACTCGGTGGCGCCTGTCTACGTCTTCGGCGTGGCGGAGAAGGCGGGCATGTACCGCGTCAGCTACCGGCTCTACGTGAGGCCCGGCGTCTACGACGTGTGGGGCTACCGCGTGGTGGTGGATAGGGAGCGCCTCGCCGCGGCCAACGGCTCTATTGGGAACTGGGTGTGGGGGTTCTTTGAGTCGCTGGTGGGCAAGGCGGCGGGGGACAGATGCGCGGAGGCCCGGGGCGCCGGCAGGATGTGGGCTGCGGAGAGGATTGGGTGGGCTGGGGTGGCCACTGAGGTGGACACGGCGCTGGGCGGCGCGGCGTTTCTCTTCTCCGCGGGGACCTACGGCGCGGGGCGGACTGCGGCTAGGGGGGCGGCTGAGGCGGTTAAGGTGGCTGGGGAGGTGGCGAGGGGGTACAAGGCGGCTAGGGCTGTGGCGTATGCCTACCGGCTGTGGCAGGGGGCGCTTCTGGGGTGGGACGTCTACCTCTCTGTGGCTAGGGGGGAGGTGCCGCTTGAGGCTTTGGGCGCCGCCGCCGCCTCCGTCGGGGGCAGGGTGGGGGAGAGGGTCCGGCTGGTGTACAGCTTGGCGACCGGCGGGCTCCTCTTGATGAATCTGGGCCACGTGCCGGAGATGGAGGAGCTGGTGCGGGGCATCAACGACGAGGCTTCTAAATACGGCGAGTACGCCCACTGCTTCGTCGACGGGGCCCTCGGGGCGTTTGACGCCTACGCCAAGGAGGTCCTGGCGAACCAGCTCGTCGGCGTGTTCTCCACGTTCCTCGACATAGACAAAGTCCTAAACAACAAAGCCTACAAAGGCTACCTGCAGCTAGCCGGATACTCTGCGCTTAATTATGAATCGCCGTTTCCCATATATTCTAAAGACAAAATAGAGGGGAAGTTAGGCAAGTACGAGTTTGTGGCTGTTGGGAAACAAAAACTAGGTATTAGTTATGACAACAACATAGAAAAGCTTGTGGAACTCACAGAAGAGCGGAAGGGCGGGGAGTATAGACTTAGGTCGCTATCGAGAGATATCACAATCGTAAAAGCAGTACAAACAACTGAAGGGGACTTTGTGTGGCAGTTTGTACGCTATCGGCGTCTTGATGGCCGTCAGACGTTTTTGGGCGTGCGTGTCGTTGTTAATGAGAAGCCTGTCCTATTTGGTTACAACGACGCCCTCGTCGCAGTCGGTGTGACTAAAGGGGTGCAGTGGGGGGCATATCGTGATTTCGGCTCTGTAAAGCTAGGAACTGTTGAGGCTAGGAAGTTAGCCGCTACAATCAGATTTAAGGAAGGCTTTGTGGATAAAGATGTTTTCTCCCAGCTTGATACGCTCTTTAAATATCTCTCTGGGCCGCTGATGCATGGGTGGTTGCAGAAACTTAAAGATGAAAAGTTAAAGTTTAGGCCGCAGATGTTGGGGTACGAGGTGGGGCTTCCGGTCGAGGTGAGAGAAGTAAAAATGGGAGGTGCGTTTTCAGTAGAGGGTCTGAGCGAGGAAGGTCGAGGTATTTTCATATTGACTGGTACGGGTCCGCGGCCTGATCTCTTTGGAATAGCCGACGATGGATCTCTTATCTGGGTTGAGGTGAAGGTGCCGTCGTCGGTGTCTTCCGTTCCCAAAGAGTTTGCGCAACCTGTCGCAGAGAGGGCGACTGCGCTGTTGAATTTCATAAATACTGAGAAGAGGGCTGACGTGTTTTTGGCGGCTGTGGCGTCGGCGTTTGCGGGTGTGGGTGGCGGCGAGAGCGTAAATAACAGAATATCTAGCGCCTTCTCGATGGCTCCGAACTTTGTTCTGCCTAAGTTGAAGGGGGAGAATACGCAGGTTTGGTTTGCTCTTGTTTTGGTGGATGCTCGCGGCGACTCGTATAAATACGCGGTGTATCTTACGAAGGCGACGCTAAGAGATCTGAGGAACGAGGAATGGGTATATTACTTGTATTCAAACGCCGAAAAAGATTTTGAGGATACGGTTGTGGATTCCGGCGACGACGTGTCTGCGCTTTGGGGGAGCTATGTAGATAGCGTCTTAAGTGCGGTGGGCAAGTAGAGTTGTATCAGTGGCGATGTGGGGGTGGGTCTCTTTTTTCTGTCTTGTCGTGGATAGGTTTTGTGCAGAGGCTGTGGGGTTTATGTTTAAAAGCCCAAACGCCAGAACGGAGGGCAGGCCCCCTCTGCCGCGCATTGGCAAGTTTTTAATGCCGAAGCCTCTTAGGGCAGTGTGGCGGGTTTCAACGACCGCGGCGCGGAGGGCTCTGTTGCCTTCCTCCCTCAGGGCTGTGCGGATCGCCGCCGGCAGGTCGTCTTGCGGCACTCCCCCTCGACGTTGTTGCGGCAGGTGATATGAAGGATGTGGAGGAGCGGCTGGGGGCTGGCGCGGATCTCGACGTTGAGGATCCCGGCGAGGCGTCTCTCCACGACGCCGCCAAGCTCTGCAGGCCGGAGCTGGCGGAGCTTCTGCTCAGCCGCGGAGCAGACCCAAACGCCAGAGACAACCAAGGCAAGACGCCTCTGTACTACGCCGCTGAGTTTTGTTGCGTCGAGGTCGCCGAGCTCCTCCTTAGACATGGAGCAGACGTAAAAAGAGGCAACTCTCTCTACAAGGCTGTTTCGGGCGGCTGTAGAGCTGTGGCGGAGCTTCTGCTTAAACACGGCGCTGACCCCAACGTTAGGGACTCCGCCGGCGACACGGCTCTGCACGAAGCCGTAAAATACGGCGTGGTTGATGTTGCGACTGTCCTCCTCAGATACGGCGCAGATCCAAACGCAAGGGACGCGGATAAAAAGACGCCTCTCCACGTCGCCGCGATGCGGTGCCGGGCCGACTTAGCTGAGCTTCTGCTTAAACACGGCGCAGACCCAAACGCCAAGGATGCCCGAGGCGGGACTCCCCTCTACTACGCCGCCCGCGACGGCTGTGTGGAGGTGGTGCGTATTCTTCTCGCGGCCGGCGCGGTGCCGGATGCCAAAGCCGCCGCGGCGGCGGCTTGGCGTTGCCGCTTCGACGTGCTCGATCTCTTTCCGGATCTCTCCACGGCCGCCGAGACCCTCCTGCGGAGGTGTGGTGACCGTGGCGTGGAGTATCTATGTAGGAGGGGGGTTCTCCACCCTCTTCTCTGCGCTGCGGCGGCAGACGACGCGGCGGCTGTGGAGGAGCTTCTGAAGCAGGGCGTGGACCTCGGCGTGAGAGATCCGCTGGGCCGCACCGCGCTTCACATAGCCGCAGAGCTCTGCAGGCCGAACATTGCAGAGATGCTTCTCGCCCACGGCGCCGACCCAAACGCCAGAGACGCAGAGGGCGACACGCCTCTCCACCGCGTCGCCTGCCTAGACGTGGCTTATCTACTAATCAGACACGGCGCGGATGTAAATGTCCGCGATGGGGAGGGCTACACCCCCGCTACCCATGCCTTTATGCGCGGGGATCTGGACCTGGCGGCGTTTCTGCTGGCTCACGGCGCAGCGGCTGATGTGGAGGCGGCCGAGAGCCCGGACGGGGTTGCGCTGGCGGGGGATAGAATTCCGGCGGGGGAGGCGTTGCTACAGGCAGTTGTCTTCGCGGAGCAGGTGGACGCCGTTTATCTCCTGCTGAGCCGCGGCGCCGACCCCAACGTCCGGGGGTGGCGCGGCCAGACGCCTCTCCACCTCGCAATCGTCTACGAAGGCACGTCCAACTGCCGCACGAATGTGGTTTGGCTTCTGCTTAAACACGGCGCAGATCCAAACCTACGCGACGAACACGGCAAAACCCCCCTCCACTACGCGGCGGAGCACTGCATGCCCGACTTGGTGGAGTTGTTGCTTAAACACGGCGCGGACCCAAACGCCAGAGACGCCGAGGGCAGAACCCCGTTGCACATGGTCTTCGAGAGGGCGGCGAACGACCGCTGGGAGCGGGTTATGGCCGAGCTAACGGCCGCGGCGCTTCTGCGCCACGGCGCCGACCCCAACGCGAGAGATTCAGAGGGCCGCACCCCGCTTCACTACGCCGCGGCGAGGAGTTCGCTGCATTTCAAGGCGGCGGAGGTCTTGGTGAGACACGGCGCCGACGTAAACGCCCGCGACCGCCTCGGCCGGACGCCGTTGCACTACGCAAAAGACGGTAGCACCGTTGAGTATCTGATACGCCGAGGTGCAGACCCCAACGTCCGCGACGCCGAGGGGAAGACGCCTCTCCACCATGCCGTGGCCTCCGGAAGGCGATGGGCGGCTGAGGCGCTGGTGGAGGCCGGAGCGGAAGTCGACGAGGACCTCGCCGCGGCCCTCCGCCTCACCCCGCTCCACCTGGCGGCGCTGAGAGGCGACGCGGAGGAGGTGGAGAGGCTTCTCAACAGCGGAGCAGACCCCAACGCCCGCGACGTCTTTGGCCGCACCCCGCTTCACTACGCCGCGGCGAGGAACCACAAGGCGGCGGCTGAGCTTCTGCTCAGCCGCGGAGCAGACCCAAACGCCAAAGACGGCGAGACGCCGCTGGATTTAGCTGCGAAGTGGTGTGCGGCGGAGACTGGGGCGCTTCTGGCCGCCTACGGCTTGGGGCCTCTCACTCTTAGCCACGCGGTGGAGGCCGGCTGTGTGGATTTGGTCAAGGCGTTTCCCTCCGTCGACCTTAAGCAGGCTTTATCCGCGGCGGCTTGGTTCTGCGACGTAGATGTGGCGAGGGTTCTTCTGGAGCGCGGGGCGGAGGCCGACGCCTTGGAGGCGGCCTTGGAGTCTGCGGTTGCGGCCGGCTGTGTAGAGGTGGTGGAGCTTCTGCTGAGCTGGGGGGCGCGCTTGAGGGCTGGGCTTTTCTCCTTGGCTGAGTATTTTATGCGGGGGGAGGTTGTGAAAGTCTTGGTGAAATACGCAGATAGGCAGACGCTGGAGAAGGCTCTTTCTAATTGCTTCGTCATGGCGTTGGCGGTCGAGACGCCGGAGGAGGCGGCGCGGCTCCTCGGCAGAGGAGCCGCTGGTTGCAGTGCCCTCGAGGTGGAGCCGCTTCTGAATCTAGGCGTGGATCCCAACTTGCGCAACGAGGAGGGCCTCGCTCCGCTACACCGCGCGCTGATGCACAACAATCCGTACAGCGCAGAGGTGGTGGATCTCCTCCTGAGCCGCGGGGCTGATCCAAACGTCCGCGGCAGAGACGGAAACACGCCTCTCCACCTCGCGGCGGAGTTTAACCGCGTGCAGGCGGCGGCTCTGCTACTCAAACACGGCGCGGATCCCAACGCGGTAAACGCAAGGGGCGAGGCGCCGCTTCACATTGCGGCGGGGGAGGGGAGATACGCCGTGGCTTATCTACTCCTCCAACACGGCGCCGACCCAAACGCCAGAGACGCAGAAGGCAACACGCCTCTCCACCGCGCCGCCGCTAACTGCCGCTACGCCCTGGCGCAACTCCTAATTCAACACGGCGCAGACCCAAACGCCAAAAACAACCAAGGCAAGACGCCGGCAGATCTGCTGAACTGCCCCGGAATGATGCGCGCCTTCAAGAGGCTCTTCTCCGGCGCACGGCGGTAGCTGAGCCGCGGCGGCTCGCTGGGTTGCTGGTGTTTAGGAGGTGGGGGGTTCCTCCTTTGTTTTTTGTAGCCACCTCTCGGCTTCCTGGTATATTTCGGCGTATTTCATGAGGGCTTCTAGGTGGCGTCGTGTGAGCTTCAGCACGATGGCGCCGTCTCGCCTCTTTACGACTGTGGGCTCGTGGCCCGTGAGGGCTATTATCAGGGTTTTTGTCCTGTGGGCGTCTGCGGCGCGTCCGCCGGGCGCGTCGGCGTGGGCGTAGGTGTAGCCTCTGACTTCGCCTCTGGCGCCGCGGGTGAAGGTGATTGTCTTCTGGAGCGGCGCGCCGCCTACCTCGGCGCTTATCCAGATGCGTAGTTGTTCTTTTTCTATCCACGCCCTGGCTTCGTGGATTGTTACGTCGCCCGTCTTAAAGCCGGTGAGCTTCGCCGCGCCGCGGCCTCTGCCGGCTTCTATCTCTTCTTCTAGCCTGCGGCGGGCTTCGCCCTCTGCCGCCTCTTTCACCTGTTGCAGTAGTTGGGTTGCCTCTGCGCGGATCTGCTCGTCTTGGGCTTGGGCGGCTAGGTAGGCGAGGTGTCTGAGGCCCTCTGGGGTTATGGCCACCCAGCCTCTTCCGCCCCCTTGGGGTCTCTTGGCTCTGTAGTGTACGCCGGGTCTGAGGCCGAGCCTCTGTAGGCGTTTAGCCGCGTATTCCACGGCGAGGGGGCTTGTGGATTTGTACATCACCCTCAAGGCGCCTCTGGAGTCCAGCAACGCCGAGAAGCGCATCCTCAACAGTTTCTGTAGCCAGCTCCGGGCTTTTTCACGGCTGAGGAGCCCCGCCTCCTCCGCCTGCCATACGACCTGGGCGAGGGCTTCTCTGAGCTCCTTCCGGGCGGCGGCTAGTTTGTCTATGGAGGCTTTTACGTACCACTTTTCTCTGTTGACTGACTTGTCCCAGTAGTTCTTCAGCTCAGCCTCTACGCCCGCCTCTTTCAGCACGGCGGCTGCCTCCTCCGCCGCCTCGCGGTTGGAGGAGTTGAACTGGATTTTGAGGGCGTCGCCGAGCTCCACGCTGAACTTGGCCTGCCGCCTCCCGGCTTTTATCACGAGCTCCGCCATGGCGTATCTGCCGCCGCTCTTCACCGCGCCGACGACTACCTCCACCACGCCTCCCCCGGAGGCGGAGGTTAAAAATGCCTATGCCGCGTAAGTCTCGGTTGCGGCGCGTTTCCAGGCCGTGCGGGACGTGCGGCGGGCGTGGGAGGAGGTTCGGCGTGGGGGTTGCATGTTTGGGCTGTTGTATCGTTGAGGTTTATCGGCGTGAGGCCGCCGGCTGTAGTCATTGGGGACGATGATTGGCTCAGTGCACCGTGGGGGCCTTCCGCGGGGGCCGCGCGTTAAGAGTGCAGACTAGACGCCGCTCTTTTGATGTAGGCCACTACGTCTTCTATGTCTCTCTTTACCATTTCCTCGTTGGCGTATCTAGACACCTCTGCGTCTCTGTCGAGGCCGTTGTATTGAAACTCGTGGAGGTTTAAGGCCAGCTCGACCATTAGCCGTAGCTCTCTGTCGCCGACTATGGCCGCCACCTCTCTCATTCTAGACGTCGGCATCACGGCGATAATCCAATCCCCCCTCTCTACGACTTTAGTGGGGCTCAGCCTGCGCCTGCCCGGGAAGGCGGCGATCACCTTGTCCCTCTGCGCCGCGGCTACAGCCGCCAGATAGGCCTTGACTGCTTGAAACGCCTTGCCAGCGGCGTTTCGAATAACGCCGTTTTTTAAAAACTCCTCTGCGAGCTCTGCCTCGTATAAAGCCTCCTTTAGGCGATCCCGTCGGTACTTCTCTAAATCCACCCAAGGCTTTGAAAGAGAGAGCACGTCCACAGCCGCGGAGAAAGATTAAAACCTTTCCCGCTCAATAGGCTCCACATAGCCGCCTCAACCACGCCCTCTTTAAAGCGCCTCATAACTAGCCAAGGCTTAGCCGCTCCGCCGGATTTCTGATCCAAAAGTCAACGAGACGTGTCGTCTAGATATTCCTTCCAGGCCAGAAGGGCGCCGTGAGTTGGCAAATCGTCCGCGTCGGCGGTGGGCAGTCTGCCGAGCGTCTAGACCCGCGGCTCTTTTGACGAGGGCGGAGGTTTTAAATGCGCTATTTTATCAAATTTTTAAATTTGGTAAGTAGGTTTGGCCATGGGAAAAACAGTGACGGTTAGCATCCCTTCATGGGTGGACGAGGATGAGTTTAGGAGATTTGTGGACAGTTTCGTTAAGAGGCTGGAGGGGAGGGTCCCAGTGGAGGAGCTTAGGAGGAGGCTCGGCGTAAGGCCTGAGGATCTAGTCGAGGATTTAGACGCGGCAGACGTGGAGGCCCTCGAGGCGCGGGAGAGGGAGAGGCTGTTGCTGTGAACTAGATACGAGTGCCGTAATTGAGAGGGTAAGGGCCCGCAAGCCAGTTACAGAAGACATTACCGCAGTGACATTAGTGGATATCCCAAGATCATCTACTACAGACACTTCTGGGGAGGCGTGGTTTTCCCCGTCTATGAGGACTACATAGTGGCGCACAGATTACAGCAGGCGCTAGTAGGCCTAGGCAAGTCGCAGGCGTTTTCCGACCTCCTAGTGGCGGCCGTGGCGATAAACCGCGACGAGGAGGCTACGAGAGACGGTGATTTCGAGGTCATAGGGAAGCCGCCCGGGTCCTCGGGCTACTTCTCAAGGTAGCAACGACGTGACGCCGCCTTCGCCCACAGCGCAGAGCCGCTGATGTCTCTTAAGAATTCACCAGCCGAGAAAGAGGCCCCGGCCGCACTCCCCGCGGGCCTGCCGGAGGCCCGGCGTTAGCTGTGTCGTTAGATATATAATAGATACGACGTTTCCCTAGGCAAATAAACCTGTGGGGTATTATCTGAGTGCAATGCGGTGACCCGCCGGAGGGTCTCGTTGTCAGCCACCGTGAGCGGCCGCCACTGCTGGCGTGTACGGACGACCCAGTGGAGCTCGCCGCGGGGAAATGTCGAGACGCCGCGTGGGACACGTCCTGGATAAAACCGGCGATTACACGGCGTTCAACGCGATGTAGTGGCGTCGTACGCCACGCACAAAGCGCCCGCCCCCGTGCACATATTCTTTTTGTCCCCACTTCTGACTGTTATCGATACGCGGCAACGGTCCAAGAGATGTGGAAGACGTTCCGTGCATTTATGTTTAAAAGTGGTGGGCATATTAGTGGTTCCGGTCTGGGTTGAAGTGTTGAAAAAGGTCTACCCCGCCTTGGCTAGGCATTACAACGCAGTAGTTGGAGGTTCTCAGGTTTTTTACGTGACTCTCGGCCTAGCGTTTCCCTCAAAAGACATAGATATATTCATAGAGTCATTCAACCCGATGTTTCTATCCCGCATAATTGCAGAGGCGCTTGGCCTCGGCGAGGAGAGGTACGAAGTCTTTAGAAAAGGCGACAACGTAGTTTTCCATTTCTTCGTCCCGGTAGAGGTGGGCGTTGTCTCTGTAGAGGTTATGTCGAGAACTCACCTAGGCAAGATTTCAGAAACGCCTCTTTTTAACGAGGTGGTCTTAGTGAAGCGCGACTGCGTCGAGTACTGGACGCTTAGCCTAGAGGCATATGCGGTGCTCCAAGCCACTAGGCCAGACGGCCCTAGAGACGTAGACGTGGCTAGGTTTAGGCTGGTAGAAGACAGAGTCGATTAGGAAAGGGCCAGGGGGGTCGCTTCGGAGCTGGGGGTTAGAGATAAATTTGAAACCTTTTACAGACTTGTATGTATGACTTGATTGTAAAATACGTCGAGACGGGGGATCCTACATTTCTCGAGAGGGTTGCGAGAGAGGCTCTGCGGAGCGGCGCCTTTCTAGAACACGTACTTGATCTAATCCTCATAACTCCTGTCGAAAAGCTCCCGCCCTCCGCCCGGAGGCTGGCGGCCGGCGTTAAACACCTCGTCTCGACAGCCGACTGCAGCTCCCTACCCCAGCGGCTGGCGGCGCCTTGCGAAATCGCTAAGAGAAGGCTAGACTTTATAAAAGTGGAGGGGGAAGAGGTGCCGGAGGTCGAGGCGCTGGGCGTCGATAGGGTCATCTACGCCTTCTGCAAGGCGACCGGCACCATAGTAGTGTAGCTCCGTATTTTTAGACGCGGCTTAAATTCATCAATTTTCCAGTCCCGTTAGAGGGAATAGCTGGACGACACAGAGCCTATATTCACGACGAGCCTGATGCGCTGTGACTGTCCGCCGCTAGCCGTTGACATGAATATAAACGGGCGCTTATCGGCAGTTCTAGCTTTTACTTCGACAGGCTACGTTCGCGCCAGCTGGCGGTGGACAACTTCCTCTCAGGCGCCTACTGTTCTCCGCACGGGATACGCCACCTGTTGCGGCCGCGTCGGGGAGAGAGACGCCGTTGGCAACCTCGTGAGGAGCTCCCAAGCTTATTGTTCTCCTCATGAGTCTCCAGTCGGAAGCCGCGGCATCGCGCGTACAGCGATGTGCGCATCTTGTCTAAGGAGACTTCGGCCAGCCTATGTGAGGCGCACAGCCTCGAGACGTGGCCTCTCAACCACGCTCCGCCGGCGGCCTCCACGCCGCTTCTCACCACGTCGTTTTGTATGGAGGCGAGAACCCGACGACGCAGGCGTCAACGACAACTGCGTATACTCCGGCCACGCGGTTAGCCGCCACCTCGGCGGGATCCTGCCTCCTCCGCCCTGCGCCAGTCCACCCTACAGGTGGCGCGGCGGGGCGGCTTGGCATATACGCTTGACCAATGTCTTCGATCTGCCGAGTATCAACGTGGCTGCCGCCCCGGCGGCTCCCACTGCCAGGGCGTATGCGGGATGTGCGGGGGGCTGTTCCCACCAGAGCCACATCTCGCCTGCCCCGAATACCAGCCGCGCGGGCATGGACAGGACGCCGCCCACTAAGTTCCATAGGAAAATCCACACAACCGCCACGAGCCAGCTGTAGTGGAAAACGCCGCTCCGCACCCCAAAGAGCAAAGCCAAGGCCACAGCCACGAAAAACCCAACCAGCGCCAGCACCACGAGCCAAGGCGCCGCCATTGAGAAGAAGAACAATAAAAACACCACGCCCCCCGCCGCCACGTAGACAAACGGAAGCCTACATGCGTAGTAGGCGACCTGCAACAACAAAAACATGTAATGTCCAAAACCCATAAACCCAACCCACAACCTAAACCCCCACCACAAATCCAAACCCACAAAAACGCCATACACAAAATACGGAAAAGAAAAAACGACGGGAGACAAGACGAGGAAAAGAAAAGGAAAAGAAAAAACCGCCCTCATATTCACAATGCCGAAATCACCTATCCACAAACGGGACGTTAGTCGTAACCCTCATGCCGAAGATCCAATGCCGCATTAACTGCGGGTCATAAAGCGACGGCGGAGCTACCGCGGGCATCGGCGAGGTGATGGGCGACGACATGCACAGGTGTGTGGAGTCAGTCCCTGCTCTGACGTCGACGACCTCTATGACTCTATCTCTTAAAGAGCCGCCTGTCCTAAACGCCACTTGGTAAAACTTGTCGTGTATGCCGGAGCGCCAGTAGACATCCACGTACTCCGTGGTGATGGACATAGTCATGGCTGGATACAACAAGTCCCGCAGATCGAACACTCTGTCGATAAACCAACCCACCGGGCCGGACATTAAGCCGAAAAAGTCCAGCACTGCCTTCAAGACTTGAGACAGCTTGAAGGCCCACGCCGTCCACCAAGGCTCCTCAAATATATCTCTCCTGACGTTGATAGGCAACCACCGAAACCCCCCATATTCACCCTCCTCGACAGATTTATCCCACTTGATATAAATATTGACAGGCGGCGGCCGAAGCTCCTTAAATCTATCCCCCTTGACATACACATTAACAGGCCCTGGGGAAGCCCCGACACGCTTCACTCTAAACCACACTCCTTTAATTCCGTAATCACTCGGAGACTTCACGGCGAGGAAATCAACTATGTCCCCGGCGGCCGCGCTGTAAGTCGCTACGCTTACCGACACCGCCGAATAGTTCACCGGAGACAACCTAGTAGCGGTGCATGCTCTTAGCGTCTGGGAGAAGAAACCTCTTAAAACAAGAGATTGCCATTGTGCTACATTTTTGTCTATGTAGTTTTCGGCGAATCTGCGGCCGGATATATCGGCTCTGTATATTATTAACTCGGAGACCGGGAGGCTGAAGGAGGCTTTTATCACAACGGCCTTATTTCTAGCCCTGGCCTCGTCGTACCAAAGCTCCACTGCGTCTGGGCTTAACGTCACCGACCTCTGCACCTCGTATATACATGCGCCGTTTTTGTAGCTAGAGGCGGAGAAGGAGGCGGAGTCTAGACTGAATTGGGCGAGCTCTCCCGCGTAGGTCGCGACTGTCAAGGTGGGGCATGGAGACGTGCTCCAAGGCACGTGCACAGTCATGTCTAGGTTAAGCATCTCGCCGTAGTAGCCGTCTGCTAAAGAAAACGGGCCGAATACCAGATTCCTCACAGGCGGACTTAAGATGGAGTAAGAGACAACTCCGCCGGTGTTTTGTGACCTGTCCACTGGCGCGGTGCCTAGGAAGTAGGCGCCGCTTGCGGCGTGTATTGCGTTTTTTCTAAATCCTAGGGTTGCGTTGGCGCCTACGACGTAGGTCCCGCTGTAATACGGCACGAAACACAGCTCCATCCCGATAAACTGGTCGGGCCGGCTGAGAGGGATGGAGGTTGTGTATGTGACGTATCCATTTCTCAAATCTACGGCCCACTGCCCCAGCAACACCCTCTTGTCTAAGGTTGCCGGATCCACTGCCCACACCTTCACAACCCCCCGCCCCACGACGACGCCGCGGCCGTAGCTGTCTGTATAGACATACCACGCAGTCCTCCACACATACGTCGCGTTGTAACCCACAGAAGCCACAGTAGGATTGTTCGGTATGACGTAGGCAGAAGAATCCGGCATCAACACGTTGAGGCAGACTTCGTCCTCTGCACGTATCCAGCCGGTGTACTGCCGGTAGATAAAAGCACCGCTGGGGGAGACTACCGGTGTGGACTGGGTAGACGTCTGGTATGTGGATCCTCCTTCTTTACCTAGCGGCCGGTGTGAGGAGGATTGGCGACCTTCTCCCTCTTTATCTAGTGGTTTTCTGGTGGGCGGCTTTATCCATTCGGTTCTGGCTTTGGGAGCTGTGGTTTCGTCTGGTTTGAGGTAGCTGTATGTGGCCGCTACCTCTGGCGGCGCCTCGACGAACTCCACTACTGTCTGGTTGAGGTAGATGCGTAAAATTCCGCCTTTGGCGTTTGGGGGCGTCTTTGCGTTCAGCGCCTCCCGCGGGAGGTATATCACAGCTTTTTTAAAACTCCACGTGGGTATGCGGACTGGGGCGTTTGCCTCGACCCAATACGCCTCCTCCCACTCCCCCACGTAAGCCATGTGCACGGGCCTGAACTCCCGCCCGTCGTAGTATGCGAGGGGTGGGATTTCAAAATCTGTTTCAACGAACACGGCCACCACGTCGGGCGGAGGCTCTATGGTTGCTTTAGCTAGGTCAGTCATCAGTGCCGCGGCCAAGAGGTATGCCGCCAGTCTGAGAACAGCCACGTATCAACTGGCGGTGTTTATATTTTTCCCGTGTTCGCCTTTTTCTAAGTTGTTTTTCGTTTTTCGAGAATTGTAATTATAGTTGAGGTCTTTGGCGTATTGCGGATCTACCGCGTGCAGACGGCTGACGAGGCTGAGTTCGGGGACCTCAGATCTCGCGGAAGGTGCATTTTCCTCCACCTTTGCGGCTTGACTGTGGCCGAGAGGAAGATGTCGCTATACATGGTCCTCTCTCGCCGGCCTATACACCGCGGCCGCCATGTGCACGGTCTCCGCGATGCCGACGATGGTAGCGACTGCCAGATGGGACAGGCCGCGCGGCGCTCCAGATCTCCGCTATTCGGCAACCCCCGCCCCGATTATCGCCTGGACCAGCGTATTGGCCGCGGCCGTCTGCCGGTAACAAAAGCAGGAGCGTCAGCTCGATCGCGGGACGGCTGAAATGAAGGATGTGAGACTACGGCATCTAGGGAGCTCGTCGCTAATCTCTAGCCATAGGCGACAGAGAGACGCAAGGTGGTGAAGGAGGGGCGGGGCAATGAAGGGCTGGCTGACGGACGTCAACGTCTGGCTACGCGGCTAGGCGGGCTCCTGTTGATCCGCCTCTTATGGGCGAAAAGTTTTTAATTTAATCAAATGATTATCACGTGATCAGGGAGGTTGAGAGGGAGGTCGTTGCAGAGGTCATTAGAAGCTACCACGAGGCTGGGATCTCCATCAGAAGTCTCGCCAAGCGGCTGGGGAGACCCTTCAGCGCCGTGAGAGACGCCGTGTACAGACTGGAGGCGCTGGGGGTCCTCCAAGTCATAAGACTTGAACGGGAGTATCTAGTAAGGCTGAGAGACGTGGGGAAAGCCTTGGAGCTGGGATACATCGACTTCGACTTTTTAATATACCGCTTCGGCTACATAACCCCCGTCCCAGCCAGGTGGCGGGGCCACTACATATCGGACGAGGCCTACATGACGCTCCCCTTCTCCGCCAAGGCGCACGAAGCCCTCAACCAAGTCCTAAAGCTGGAGCTGGAAGCCAGGAAAGGCCTGGAGAAGTGGCTTGCAGACATAGGCGAATGGCCCCGCTTCAGCTTAGTCTTCTACCGAGTGGCCGCCGCCCCCCTCGAAGGCCTGGAGGAGTGGTATCGAGATGTGTGCCACAGATGGTTCAAACAAGCAGGTCTCGAACCCCTCGGCAAGTTGCCTCCTGCCTACGGATTCTTCGCCTTCATTGTCTGGGCCGTGAGAGAGCTCACGGGGGCCGACTGGAGGGAGGCCTTCAAGAAGGCGCTTGAACTCGTAGAAAAATACATCAAGGAGACGCAAGTTGGACGCAACAAGTTGGAGGAGCTTGTGGAGGAGATAGTACGCGACATGAGGCAGTCGCTATGAAGCTGGGGCAGATCATAAGGGCGTTGCGCAGAAGCAGAATACGAAGAGAGATTGTGCAACTACTGTGTACCGTTGACGAGCCGCTGTACGCCTCGGCAATAGCGGATCTCATCAAGGCGAATTACGTAAACGTAATCGGAGCCCTCAGAGGGCTAAACGGACGATACGCATCCTCTGAATCACTAATAGGGCTTGGCATCGTAAAAGAGCTAAAAACAGGAAATCACACATTTTACCTATTAACTAATAAGGAGATTTGCAAAATATTGAATGAACTAGGAATACTTAAGGTAAAATCTGAATAAAAAAATTGTTAATTTATTTTCTCTACTTTCTCACACTTTTCCTCCGCCGCAACCGAATCCGCAACAGAATGCGTAGGGCACTGCTATGCTACCCTTTGGCATTACTGATTTTATCTGCATGTGGGCATGTTTTATCCTACTTTATAAGATCTGTATTGTTGGTAATATTGCAGTTAGTAATGCAGATGTCTATTCTGTTGATCTAGAACCAAAATAAATATTCCAATAAAAGGCGTCTGTGAAATATCATGTTATTGGTCCTTCTCCCTTAGAAAAAGGAATATGGTTAGTCTACTTGCCGCATGCTAATAGTCTGATAGAAGTTGACGAAGACACTGGTGAGAGATTATGGGAATGCGAGTATTTCAATAAATGTGAAGACATAAACTACATAATAAAAGAGTTAGACACCTTTAAACCCGGCGATGTCGTATCTATTCCACAGTCTCCAGGTCCAACCGACCTATATATCATGGTGTCTGGGATGTGTAACTTATCTTGCACATATTGCTTTGCCAATCGGGGTAGCTATGGAGTGGAAAAGTATAGTAGGCTAATAGAGGAAAAGGTGATTGAAAGGCTACCTGAGTTACTGAGTGCGTTTCCTACGATAAGAGGGATTGTTTTATTTGGGGGCGAGCCTTTGTTGGCATATAAATATATTGAAAAAATTATTAAACAAATAGAGAAAATTAACAACTTTAAATTAGGAATAGTTACTAATGGAACCATTTTAAACAACGATATTATAACACTATTAAAGACTTACCACATCCATGTAACCGTTTCCGTAGATGGGTGGAAGATCGTACATGATATGAATAGAAAAACAATAAAAGGAAATGGTACATTTTATATTATTATCAAGAACCTAGATATAATAAAGACACTTGAACTGCCGATAAAAATAGAGACAACATATAATCCAGATCACTATAAGTACGGTGCAACGCCATATAAAATTGCGCTGTATCTTTCTAAGTTTCATCAGTTTCTTTATGTAAAACCTGCTACAGTATTTGAAACAAATAACAGTTACTATAGTCCATCTTCTTATTCTCTTCTTATGTCAGTTTATCTATATGGAGAATATCTATTAAATTCGCTTTTGGAATTAACTAAAACTAATGCGTTATTTTTGAAGGAAGCAATATTGAAATTTCTTGATATAATTACAAATAGAACCTATAGAATATTCAGATGTGGCTTTTATAAATATCTAAGCCTCTTTCCTAATGGCGATCTTTATACCTGCCACATTCTTGCCACTACGCAAGAGAAAACGGGATACCTGGGGAATATAGTGGTGCATAACGCTGAAAGTCTTCGGTGTAATTATATATCATTTGCGGAAAAGATGAAAGATGACGTGTTTGCAACAAGGCCGTATCATCAATTATTCGATGATTGCCCGGCATCTTATTCTATCTATAGTCAATTTAGTGACTTATATCAACATATATTCGATAATCTCTTAGTTACATTTTATGTAATAAACCAAACTGGACAACTGTCTCAAGTCTATAATAACATTAAGCATTTACACCCTACAGCATCTCTTATACAAATAATACAATGAATCTAAAAAAAGAATTGTCAATATTAATCGTTTATTTCTATAGAAAATATATAAAATATCTTGCTGTATTATTTGTAGTGTGGACTGGGATTTTTATTTGTACGTTTTTCCAGCTGTCGTTTCTCAACGATCTTGTGAATGGGATCGTTGCGGGCTCCTCTTTTTCTCCGCTCACGGCGGTCGGGCTGGTGTTGACCTCATTAATGATACCTCTGCTAAACTTTATAGGGGAGTACAGTAGCGGTCTGCTCAAGAGACGTGTGGAAATTGACTTGATGGCGGAGATCCTGCGGTCGTCGACGCGGAGGGAGGTCGACAAGTCGGAAGTGCTTGCGAGGATAAGCGGCGACTTGATGAACGCCATGGGCGCGGCCTACACGCCATTTGACGTGGCTTTTCAGCTTATGCGGTTCTCTGTCTATTTCGTCTTGGCGTGGCACTTCTCCCCGACGCTGGCGTTGGCGGCGTTGCCGTTTGTCGCGGCGTATTTTGTGGTGGTGTGGAGACTTGGGCCGAAGATATTTAAGTACTCCGCGCTGGAGCGGGAGAGGTACTCCGAGGTCTATAAATGGGTGAAGGAGACGGTTGACGGTAGCCACAGCTTGAGGCGTCTCGGCGTGCGCCGCCTGCCGGCCCCGCTCCTAGCCGCGTTTAACGGCTGGTTCTCCGTCGCCAAGAGGCAGATTCTCTACCTCAAGGGCGTGCAGTTTGGCGCGGAGTCTATAGCATATGCGGCGCCTCAGTTTACGATTGCATACGGGCTCTACTTGGCGGCGCAGGGCGCGGCCGCGGTGGGCGCGGTGCTTGCGGCGAGTAGGGCCGTGTCTCTGCTGTTTGAGCCGGTGGCGATTATTATAAGCGAGGCGGCGTCGTATCTGCAGTTTAGGGTGTCCTACCGGAGGGTGGTGGAGCTGTTGGACCACGGCGAGGCGGCCCCCGGCGCAAACGGCGGGGGCGAGGCCGCCGTGGTGAAGGCGGCGGTTTTTGCCTACGGCGACAAGGTCGTCCTGTCCGGGGTGGATCTAGTCTTGAGGCCAGGAGATTTCGTCTGGGTGAGGGGGCCGTCCGGCGCGGGCAAGACGACGCTGGGCAAGGCCCTCGCCGGGTTGGTCAAGCCGGCCTCCGGCGTCGTGGAGGTGCCGAGGAGGGCGCTTTACGTGGGCAACGACGACTACATATTCGACGCGTCTGTATACGAAAACATCGACCTATGGGAGGGCTACAGCAGGGAGGAGGTGGAGGAGGCTGCGCGGCTGGCCGCTGTAGACTTCCCGCTGGATAAAAACGCCAAGGAGCTCTCCGAGGGGCAGAGACAGCGCGTCCTCATCGCTAGGGCTCTCCTCAGGCGGCCGCACCTCCTAGTCCTAGACGAGGTGATCTCCGGCCTAGACCAGCAGACCGCGGAGAGGGTTCAGGCGTCGGTGAGGAGCAGGGTGCCTATATGCGTAGTCATCTCCCACCGCCCCGTAGAGGCCGAAGAGATCGTGGAGGTGGGGGAGGGGAGGGTCAAGCTTGTTCCGGTTCAACACTTACAGCGGCTCGAGGAGAGACAGGCCGGTGAGCCCCGCCCGGGGGGAGGAGACGCCGCGCTTAGGGAAGTGGCCGGCTCCACAGTGCCGCCTCTTTCCTCGGTGTAGTATCTAAGCCTTGACGCCTTTCTAACCCAGAGTTCGTGGCTCGCAAATAGGCGGTGTGGGGAGACAGCCCGAGGCGGTGCCCCTCCTTCACGTCTCCGGCAGGTGGGCGCGGCAGTCTCCACGGCGTGGGTCGTCTGCGGCAGGTGGTCTCGTGCGTAGTCGGTCTTTGTTTTCGTTATGCCACGGCGTGTATCCAAGGTCAGGAACAGACGGAGAGTATTACAATATAATCGAAAGCCTCGCCCTTTAGGGCAGGGATGGGAAAAGTTTAAAAAACAACGTCTGTGTAGTTTGGCCTCCTGTTGGGAGCGTGTGACCCGCGGTGCTGGCCCGGGTAGCTCCATGACCCCCGCCCGAGGGGCCGCTGAAGGCGGGGGCGAGGGCGCCTATGAACCGCCCAAACCCTTTAGGGCGGGTGGAGGTCAGGCTGGCGATGATTTGTCCGGCTCCGCTTCGGTGCTGGCTCCAGCGTCGCGGC
>Ga0326762_1000266_pt1 | contig 26717 bp, 20 predicted proteins | sample NORPS_S_FD_207669 | JGI IMG/M metagenome (GOLD analysis project Ga0326762, IMG submission 207669) | Hot spring sediment microbial communities from Norris Geyser Basin, Yellowstone National Park, WY, United States - NOR.PS_S | ecosystem: Environmental > Aquatic > Thermal springs > Near-boiling...
CAATTTTATACTTTTCATATGGAAAATAATCAATGAGTTTTAACCATAGTTCTAAAGCCTCCTTAGCTGGAAGGTTTACTGTAATTCTGGCCACTCTTCCGTAGAGCTCATCTTCATATACCTCTATGCTATAAGCACAGCCTGAAAACGTAGCCATCAAGCTAGAGATGTAGTCTTGCAGAATCAATAGAGCGTCCATAATCTCACCTTCGCTATATATTTTTCTACACTCATATATTTTGCCTTTCTTTTGATACGGTAATATTTTGTTGGTATACTGAAACGGGCAAATTTATTTAATAATAAAGCAATTTTTAGCTCAATTTATCTATTATCAGCTAGCCAATCCAGGATCGAGTCTATTATTTCCTAATGTTTGGATTCGTGTAAAAGGTTGCATCAGGATGTGTTGGTGGAACTGCGTCTCTGCTATCCTGAACAAGCATTCCTATTTCTCTTAGATAGGCAACTCCCTCCACAGCCTCGTCAATGCCTATGCCAACACTCTTTGAAATCTCCCTTATAGATACCCTATGTGGATTTCTCCTAACATATTTTAAAATGTTCCATCGTTCTTTACTTAAGTAAGGCAAACCATCTTTAAAGATCATTAGCTTATTTTGTTGTAACTTCCAATGGAGTCGAATTTACAGTAAATTTCGGAGATTCTTTTTCGATTTTAATTTCTTTGAAACTATCACATGAAATTTTTCATTCAAAGTTACGAATTCGATGCAGTAGTATGTAATGATCAATATTAGATCAATGAGTAATCTAATAATTAATTTAATTTATTCTTATGTTTTCGAACAAGAATCTAAAATTTCTTTTGTTTCTTCTCCTACATAAGATGATACTTTATAATGAATCACCAAATAACAATTATAGTTCAACAATCTTTTTCAATTTCTGCTATTGCTTTCTTTAATTCTTCATTAGTTATATAAAAACCCTTGATTGGAAGCTTCATAACTGCTTTCTTTGCTTTTTCTTTGTCAATTATTTTAAGCTTTTTAAGATAAATTATGAGCCAAAGTGTACCATGCTTTTCTAATCCCAACTCATCAGCCACCTTTCTTCCCTTCTTATCATCTATAATGGCTGTAACCGATGGTTTGAAGTCTTGTCTGGCTAAATAATATGCTAGTGATAAAACACCAAGCTCGCCCAGTCCTAAACGATCGTTCCTTGATCTGATCTCTTTAAGAATTTCCTTAGGTGTATCATATATTTTGAAGATTTGATTAAGAATTTTTTTAATTTTCATTATTTCTTTATAATTTTTAAGTTCATCGAATACTTCCTTTGCTAGTATCAATTCAATATCATAACCAACACTATGTTTAAACTTGATCAGTTTTTCAAAAAAATACTTATATGAAAAAGAGCAGATTTTGCAGATGTTTCGAATATATCTTCTTTTTCTCAGCGCTTTTCAACTTTTATTTTTTATATATCGCCCTTGACTTCGAAAGGCTTTATTCCGTGCTTTATCGCTTCATCTAGCATCTCAAAATAAGAAAGCCCTGCAAGTTTCGCAGCCAGTCCTAGTGATATTTTTTCTTCTTTTAACATCTTCAATGCTATTTCTTTCCTTCTTTGCAGAATGCTATCCTCAACTTTTCTTTTCTTAATTGCAAACATCCCTAAAATTCTTAATATTATTTTCTTAAAATTGCTTTCCTTGGATGAGGTTACATAAATATAAAGAAGTAACTCATCTTCATCAAGACTTTCAAGAAAATCTACATTAGCTTTAATCATTTCTCTTTCCTTAAAATTTTCCCAAAGCAGTTTAGCTATCTCATAACCTTTTTCGGTTAGACTTAAATCTTTAATTAAACCAGATTTTTCAAGTCTGCTTATATATTTTTCCAGTGTTTCGCTGTATGGTCCATAACTAGAAGACTTAAAATTTAATCTTTTTAATTCTTTAAAAACCTCAGCCAACTTAAACATTTCCTTCTGGAACCATAAATTTCCTTTACATTTTCCTTCATGAGCATAAAGTAGCATAAGTATATATTTTTCAACAATTGAAAGTTCAATATTATTTAGAGCTTTTATCATTATATTTATTTTTCAATAATCAATTATATTAATCTTATGTCGATTAAAAACGAATTATCAGTATAGATGATCAATTAGAATGCAGTAGAATTATTAAAGTATCTTGTGTATAAAAAGGTTAAAACTCCAAAGAGAGCTTTGTCTGCTTCCAAAGGTTATGATGAAACAATACTTAAAAATCGCAATATTACTAGTTTTATTTCATAGCCTATTAATTAAGACTGGTTCTAGATTTGAAATATAGGCATTTTAGCTTGCTTTCTTATGACTAATTTTGAAGAATTAGGGGTAAGATCAGAACTTTAGTTACCTCTTATTTTCTTGAAGATAGTTTTCGGCGTTTTCTCTTAATAATGTTATACCTTGCAATAATGACTTTAACTCATTATCTATATCAGCCTCTATTTCCTTTTCTCTCTCAGTCCATACCCTTTGAGGTACAGAACGTAAAGTAAAAATTTCTACGGCTATACCACTTTCATCTATTAGACCTGCTTTTACTTCAACACGATATCTTGGAACAGCTATTGCTGAGGGTAATCTAGTGTTTATCATTAAGGAGAGAAGACCGCCTTTGTATTGTCTTACTCCAGCTCTTTTTGATTTCACTTCGATGAATGTAAGCGTTTCTATATCTACCAGGTCTCCCAGCGTAGGACCTCTAGTTTCAAGCGTTACTAGGTGTTGCATAAAGCCAAGTGGCATAACCGCTCTATTGTTGTATAATATACATAAAGTACAGATAACTCCGCTATAGTAGTCTGTAAATAACTTTGTAAAAAATCGATAAAAGTATTAAATAAACCTTCATTCCTATATGGATGACCCCTACTACGATACCAATCTTCGAGATCCTTTTTTACGCTATACCAATTATTGAGAAGCTTCTGGACCGCGTTTATATTATAAGCTATCCAGCCTAGCTTCATGCGTTTTCTTAATGATACTTTATATTTAGGACCGTATTGGATATCACGATAAGGCATCATACATAGCAATAAATCCAGCGAATGATATATGTCATGAAGATATTCTTCCTCAATTTTATTTTGAACATCTTTGGGAAGAAGTCTATAACTTTCCTCATAAGCTTTTCTAACAGAATTCAGATCGAATAAGAAAGTTGTGGTTTGAAGCCATCTAACTATCGGATTACTGTTTATTGCCATATCTAACCATCTATAAAAAATTTAATAAATTTTTCTTTAAAAGAAAATTTCTTTTTATATACATATATGACATAGTAATAGTGTTTATATTGAGGATTTTAGTAATATAGAATAATGGTTGGGTTAATAGTAAATGAAATAATTAACATAATTATTCTATACATCCAGATTATTAGCAGTGTTACAGGAATAGTTTCGCTTATAATTACATTTTGGTATAATCGTAAGTTGCATCACTATAACCTTCAGGCATTGCAATTATATAAAAAAGATAGGGAACGTCCTGCAATTGTTGAGTTAATCCGATTTTTTATAGTACCACTAAAAGAGTGGTTTTCTTATCAAATGAGTATAGATGAATTTGAAGAGTTCGATATAGCAAAATTGGATAGCGTAAAATTTGCATATATAAAAACTCTTCAACCGCCAAGTCTAGAACTACTTTATATGGAATTTGCTTCTCTACTTGAAAAATCGAATCTTAAGGGGATATGGGATAAAAAAATTCAGTGTTATAATAAGCTAGCACGTAATTTATATGAGAAAATAAATGATGAACTAAAACAAGGGATAAGAAAATTTGTAGAGAAAAATCAAGATGTGGAAAGAACTTATGAGAAAACCAAAGCAAAAGATATTTACATCACTATTGATGCCTTTAAGAAAAATTTGGTGGACGAGTTTTATCAACAGTATAAAAATAGATTAATTGGTAACGCATTAAGCGGTACATGGTCTTTCGTTGATGAAAAAATATTCGAGCAAGCAATATCTTATAATAAATCTATTCTTGAAGATATAAAGAAATTGGTAGAAGAGGGAAAACACCTGCTAAACGAACTAATCTCTTTTCTTGAACAGGTACGGAAACAACTTAGGGAAGAATATAACATTTATCCTTCAGAACAGGAACCTTTAATTTCTTTTGGTCCTCACAGGCCCATATTAAGATCTTAACAACAGAGCAATTTAGAAAAGAGACTAAACGCTATTTATATCAGAAAACTAGATAAATGTAACGAAATAAATTTAAGGTAGGAGATGCAATCAAGTTATTCTGAATGTAACACATAATTTTAGAAAAATTTTTACCCTCGCAAATACATATGGTTGCGGTATACTATATACAAGTTTGCTAAGTTTTTCGTAATTTTACTTTACTTTCTCAGAAAATCCCATCGAACGTAGTTCATTATGAAGTTATTTAAATTCATAAATTAATAATATTAAAAAATATTTATCTTTATTTATTCATAATAAAATAATTAACTCTTCTTTTTCTTTTCAACATATGTTAATAATTTATTCCAAAATTCATTCCAATTTTCTGATGAAGACAGTAATTCATAACCTTCAAGAAATATCTCAATTTTTTCTTTTTCTTTTTTAGTTAAAGGAGAACCCATGCTTGCACGATCTATCATTTCATCTATTTTATCATATGAGAGACTATATGGCAAAATCTTATTCTTTTTAAGCAAAGGTACAAAATAACAATCGAATATAAAATATTTGAAATCTTTTTTCTTTAATATCTTTCTCTGTTCTTCTGTAAGGTTATACTTTTTTCCTTTTGATTTGCTCTTTTTACTTTTCTTTATATTCAGAAATTTTTCATATTGTTCAATTTCTTCTTTACATATTTCCTGTAGCAAGCACTCTTTTAGATGAGCATCCCATTCATATACAGGACCAGGAGAAACTTTAACTATAACATTTTCTGCTCCTCTATAACTAGATTTTCCCAAAGGTAATAGGAGCATTCTTTTAAATACATATTCTCCTACTTGTTTAAGTCTCTCGGAATGTCCTACAATCCAAATAGAGGAGGGATGAAAATAACGATGATAATCTTTTTGGCTTATCTTATTATAACATCCAATAGAGTCGAATTTAACAGTAAATTTCGGAGATTCTTTTTTGATTCTAATTTCTTCTTCTTTACAAACTATTATCCCAAATTCAGCAATTGAATTCATGATCTTTTCCTTAAACTTTATATAAAGATCCTGAGGAAGCGCTAGGTAAAGTCTACTTAAACATCCGCTGCATCGATATCTAATTAATTGCTCTTCAATTTCTTCCCAATTTTGTTCTTTTATTTTAATTTCAACGCCAATATGCTCAACTTCTTTGCTATCTACTGCATCATGAATTGTTTTTCCTTTTGGCAAAAAGCATAAATCTATTTTTTGAATTTGAGGCTGTCCTTTCGTTTTGATCTCTCTTAAAGGTTGCGGTAATGTGCATTCTTTATCAACTAGTTCAAATCCTTTAGATTCGAAAAATTCTATAAGCCTTATGGATAGGTCTGTTTCGGTAAGAGAAAATGAAGGAGTAAAGATCCTTTCCCATTTTTTAGGTTCTTTTAAGCTATAAAATTCTTCATTTAAGCATAATAAACCAACTCCATTTTCGTCAAGAACGTGCCCATAGGAGCTAAGCACATGATCAGAGATCTCGTGAGGAACCACAAAGCTGAAATAATCCAGCATTTTACTTTCTTTTGCATTTTTTAGTTGTTGCCAAGCATGTCCGCTACTGAATCTATTGAAATCGTCCTCAACTTCAAATCCGAAAACGTTGTCTTTTACAGCAACTATGTCGATATTTGTTCCATTCAATGAAATATCAAAATGGACTTTATAACCATTTCTTTTTAAATATCTGTAGAGTGAAAGTTTTAAAATTTCGTGTGATTTCTTCATAACAATTTAATTATATATAGCTTTGTGAGCATATTCGCTATCTAACCATCGATATAATTGCTATAGTTCATGAATTTTCGTTCCAACATAATTTCCAATATGCCTCTGAACAACTCTAAACACAAGATTTAAACATTTCTCGACAATATCCTTTTGAGGCATTTTCCCTTCATGAACAACTTCATTACGAGCTTCTTTTATCTTCATGAGCAATGAATATTCCTCATCAGTAAGCACATGAGAAATATGAAGGGCTTCTAAACGTTGATCAACCGTCCAATTTTTAAGTTTGTCTAGTCTTCTTTTATCAGATGTTATTTTTGATATGTGTTGTAACCATAAATCTTCTATATAAAATTCTTCAAGAATTACCCATGCTATTATTAAACTTTGTTTATATTCAGTACTTTGGAAGTATGTGTATGCTTCAAGGAATAATAATAACAAGGTTTTTATTCTATCATCAGATGTGAGAAGTTCGGCTAACTTTATGGCCTTTCTCATGTCTTTCTCGTCGATAAGAGTTCTTCCTAGTAAATAGAAATTATAATCATAAATGTATTGTTGTTCGTAAAGCAAAACTCTAGAACTCAAAGGATTCCAGCTATAACTTCCGCCGGTTTCCGTAATTGTAGCTTCACCTAAATCACCCTCCCTAATAACATTAGTTGGTACGCCACGAATTAATAGAACACTCATTATCTCGTTAAGAAGCTCCTGAGCCTCCCTTTATTCGTTTCTCCAATAGCTATATATCCATCTTTTCTTATAACAAGGGGTCTATTTTTATATGTTTCGATTATTCTATCCTTCTCAAGATTAGCCAAAAATGATCCACCCATTACTTTTTCTTTAAAGGATATTGATTGTAGATTCTTACCGATCCATATTGGAGGATACACATAAGTTCCAAATCCTTTAAGAATTATTTTTTCTGCTATAGGAGGACTTGGAGGTGAAGGTGGTGGCGATGGTTTTGCGGCAAATTTGATTTCTTCAATGAAATGGGCTACTAATTCTTTAATATTAAAATCTTGAAGATTACCTTTAACTATCCAACAGACGCTATAAGGAGTATCAAAGGGAGTATTAGTAGATATTCTCCATCTACTTCCAAAAAGAGATTTTGGAGTACCCATTAAAGGGTCAAAGAGACTTCGAATATTTCTTAATGCGGTTACTAATGAAGCTTCAACTTTTTCTTTTCCTATGATTTCAACTATACGAGATTTTAAAACTTCATTTTCAATAAACTCAATAAGTTTATAATTTTCAATCGGACCGTAAATTTCAATTAATTTATCTTCTAAGTTATTTGATCGAACAATAAAAACTATTTGAAATTCTGGATCTTTAGCCCAAATGACTAAAAATTGACAAGGTTCAGATAAATTTGAAAGACTACCAAATGCAACTTCTCGTTCTTTGGGAGATAACTTCTCAAATTCTTCTCTGAAGAACGATACTAATTCAATTAGCCAATTCTTCAATTTTTCTTTGTTTGATTCATCAGTTGATGCCATATTAATTATCTTACCTCTACATATTTTTATTTAAATTAATTATAAATTTTTTATAAGAAACATTTGTAAAAATATGATTATAATTTATTTAGTTCTGGGATAAAGCAAAAGATGTTATCAAGAGTTATTATAAAGTAGTGTTATGATAAAAAAGTAATTTATATTTATGTAGTGAATTTTAGTTCTAACTTTTCAAAATATTCCTAAGTTGCAGAGCTATCTCCTTCGCTGTGAAACATGAAAAAAGTACCTCACATTTTTATCTCTAAATTCGGTTAGATATTCTAATAATTCTAAAATCGCTCCATGTAGATGCTCGCTGGCAACTTTAGATGCAATTGCATCAAGTAATTTTATATTATAATATCACATACTTAAACCAAGAAATAGATTGTTAATCTAACCAATCTAAAATCGGATCTATTATTCGCCTTATATTTGGATTAAAGAAGTATTATATTAAACGTTTCGATTGAAGACTAACCTTTTCTTTTTGGAACCAATACCCTTATAAAACACTGTGTTGCATCTTCGCCTATGACACAACTTCCATCATCAATACCTTTATTCATTCTCGATGTTATGGTAATAGCGTCGGCTTTGGAGAATTTAGATTCGCCAGATATTGGGTGTGTATGTATCGAAACTTGTCTGTGATTACTTGAACAAACTCTTTTGTAGGGAAGAGAAGTGGATTTTGGTGTACCGATTTTTACCTATCATTATTTTTTCTACGGCTCCTGTTTTTGGACTAACACATGCATAAGCACTAATTTCTTTTCCAATCTTTTTACTTTCTTCAAATATTTTTTCGAATGAACTTAAAAGTCCTTGCGCACAAGGTCCAGTAATTTCCAAGCCATATTCTTTGAATTCTATTTTACAGGTTCCTTCTTTTCTATGAAGCTTAGTCATATAATTGCTACTGCTAATGGTAGATATTTAAATTTTTTGACTTATCATCCTTGCATTTTAGTATTCTTTTGTGTTTGTTAACAGACTTTTCTCATTTAAAGTAAAGTTTTAAAGATTCCTATCAAAGTTTTTTCTCTTTAACTTTAATTTTATAGAGCTTATAGATTCAGCGATGATTTTCTGTTTTATATAATAAATTTCATTTCATTCCAATTCTTCTGTAAGCTTCTTTATGTCGTCGAAAGAAGCAACTATAAATTATTCGGTCCATGCAAGGCTCTAAATTCTATAAGCGCTTTTTCATATCGATTGCGAATCGGCTCCAATCCTTCCTTCAAAGTCTCTTTTCTTCCTCTTTTAACAACAATTACTCCATACGGAAGTTTAGAAAGATTTGAAATTGTGCCTTTCATAGCTTTTGTTGTTTCATCTGAGCCAACGATCTCGAAAGCTGCATAAAGCAGCCTTGTCATTTTTGCTTTTCTTTCTATAAGTTTCCTATACTCAAGATTCAAGTCATTTTTTGAAATTATTATATTGAACAATTTAGTAATCCAATCCAGTTGCTTGCATACCACAAGACATCATGCCTTATTACAAGCTTACTTAATTCTGTTTCTTGAACTTCTTCTATATGACTTCGAATCCAAGCTTTTTACCTATTTTGCAAAGAAGAATTTTCATTTCCAAAGTTTCTTTGTCTTCATTTTGATTTTATTACAATCTATGATCTTATGCATTTTATTCTTCTTTTTTATTTTTAAGCCTTATATTCTTTTAAGCAAATAATATGTAGATGGCTGTCTGCCCAAACTGTAAAACTAACGTAACTAAGCAAAGTAAAAGCTGGAAGTATGGTCAATTTACAGTAAATGCTTATGTTTGTCCGAAATGTAACACACAATTTAGGGAATATTATAGAAATGGAAAGCACAGCTTTACCTTGAAATTTGAAAAAGGTAAAGGGTTTGTGAAGGCATAGTTGGCGAAAATTTAATTTTTAGTGGATATATTTTAAAATAATTTAAAGTTGATAAAATAAGGTTTCTGCGTTTGTAAAAGTATGAATAATTGTTGAATCATTTAAATTTTTATCCGTAGTCAGTTTGATATACACTCTTTGATATAATTATCTTATATTAAGCGGATGGTGTGAATATATATATACTAAATACAAATAAAAATTGTGATGTATAAACAACGACAAAAATCTTCAGAATTGATCAAGAAGGCTTTGCCTACTTTCTTAATTAGCGAGGCTGTAAAACAAATTCGGGTAGTATCAGCAACTTTTAGACGGCTTAACGCTCTTAAAATTAAAGATGAAGTAAAAATTTAGAAATGAGGATGAATGTCACACTTAATATCCATACTCTAATAAAATTTTGGGCAAGAAAGGATCCTGAACTTTTGTTTTATGAGATCAAAAATTCTAAATTATTGGTTGATCCGTTCTGCGGTTCTGGGTCTTCAGGTTTTTGTGCTATTCTTGCTGGTGTTTCAGGATTCCTTTCTGATATAAATCCCGTCTCCATATTTATAACTTATAATGTATTAAATGGTGAAACTTTAAAGAGAGAAACTATTGAAGATATGAGAGAAATTTGTTCCGAAATTGAGGAGGAAGTTTACACGATTAATAACTTTGAAAAAGTAAACTTTGCTGTTTGGAATAATGATGAAGTTATTCTACTCAAATCCATTTCTGGTAGAGAAACAAAAGAGAGAGAAATAATTAAAGAGTATATGTACGTAGAAGAGAATCTTAAAACGAAATTTTGGTATCCAGAAGGGAAATTTGTATATCCTGGAACTAATATAGATTTCAAAGACGGCCCGCATAGACAAATTGAGATTAAAGAATTATTTACTAGACGAAACTTGTATGCTGTATCTAAACTTTACTCCTATATTGAGAAAATCTGGAGAAAAGACAAATCTCAAGGAGATCTTTTAAAACTTGTCTTTATCGCTTCCTTGGTTAATGCAACAAAAATGATTCCGCATCCGACTAATGGGGGCCCTTCGTGGAAATTACCCAGATACTGGGTTCCACCATTAAGAGAGGAACGTAATTTTTGTAGAACTTTCTTGAGAAGATTATCTCTCCTTTACTCTTTTAAGAAAAAATGGTTGAGAATAGTTTCACCCTACCATGTCGAAGTGTCTTTTGATGGAAGAATAATTACACCTAAAAAAAAGTTCATCTATATACGTTGCGCTGACGCAGTCGATGCTTGTTATGAATTGCCTAAAGTGGATCTTATAGTTTTGGATCCCCCGCACTATGACGAAATAAATTACTTTGAATTAACTTATCTTTGGCAAAAATGGTTAGAAGGTAGTTGTAATGATACGCGATTTTCAACTTATGATTACTGGAAAAAGGAAATATGCGTTAATAGGAAAGTAGGTAAAAATTTAGAATGGTATAACGCTAAGCTTTGTGAGATTGTTACTAATTACATTAATCACTTACGTAAAGATGGTAAGATTATTTTGATTCTGCATAACAAAGATAAGCATTTATTAAAAAAAACTATCAGAAAGATAAAAGAAGGTATCGGTGATGGCTTTATGCTTCATTCAAGTTATGACTTTCCTAAGATTCCCTCCTCTACTCAAGGATTACATAAACGTAAAAAATATTTATGTATCTTAAAGATAACTCCAACTAGTTAATTTCATATTTTAAGAGATCTGTAGCTCTCATCCATAATTCCTCGAACTGATTCTTTTCATTTATAAGCGTTTGTGGATGAAGTTTTATCTCAGCTCTTTCAAAGTTTCCGTGAAATGCGCTCTCGGTCAAATTGAATGATCCTGTAAGAACAATATTATCTACGATATAGGTTTTATCATGAATCAACTTAATTTCTGGTTTGTCTTCCACTTTTACTAATAAATTCTCCTGTCCAAGGTTTTCTCTCAAAATTCTAAGAGATTCTCTTTGGAAGCTATATTCTTTATCTTCTTTTTTAGGCATCCAAGTTATTATCCTTACTTTTACTCCTCTACTAGCTAATTCAACTAATTTTTTTGCATAAGTCGGAGAAATGTATGGGCAAATAACATCCAAACTTTTTTTCGCATTAAACAATATGGGTTCTATGTATTTTCCTAATTCATTAGATCTTTTAGTTAATCCACGCACTATAGTATCTTTTATATCTTCTATAAATTTATGAAGTAGCATTCTACTGGTTGTTAATATTTGCTGAATTCCTTCCCCACAATATCTCTCTAACCTAACACATCCGTTACATCCATCTAAACAGGGCTTAAAACCGAATCTTTCAAGTATATCATCAAAATAATCACCTATTTCTTCTACGTCACTTTCACTTATAATTCCACCAGCTAAAAGTACAGTTCTAGCAAGTGTTATGTCAAGCTCTATATTTGAGTCATCTAATTTCTTTTTAAATTCCTCAACTTTTTTACATACTTTCTCAATCTTTTTGGCAATTTTTTGTTCTTTCGAATCTCCTTTTTGTAATTTATCAATTACTTGATTTAATGTTTTTTCAGCCTCCTTCTTTCTTAACAAGGTTACTCTTTCAAAGTTATCGGAATGAGCTGTAAGATAGCTAGATACCCAATCTGCGAACTTATAGATGAAGGTATGTAATCCTTTTTCTTTAATTTCTCTAATAACAGTATCTACTATACCTATCCTCCCATTTTTTGCATTTTCTGCTAAGATTATTTTATCGCTATATCTGTGATAATATTTTGCAAGTATAAAACTCATGTCAACACCGGCAAACTTTTCTAAAATATATTGAGTTAAATTATGCTTTATTGAATGTAAAAGAATTCTTTTAACAAAATTTACAAATTCGTCATCAATATCAGACCCTTCAACATATTTGATATATTTCTTTGACAATTCGTTTTCTTTATTCATTAAATTTTGAACGGTCTTGCTTAACTGATTGTAGTCAAGAGTTTTACCTAGTGCTTTATAAAGGATAAATTTAAGAGCTAAATTTTTTCTTATTTCTTTTTCTTTATCTAAGATTTCTTTTACTTTATTGATAAGCCATTCTCTCTCAAAAGAGATTTCCATGACAGATGTTGGTATTGCATAGCCAATCTCAGTGTCGAAAAATATCCTTACTGCAGGTCTGGCATTAATAAACCATGTACCAATCTCAACTGCATACCACCTGGCTTCAACTCTTTTCTTTTCATATGCTGCAAAATCAATAAGGGAAAGTGGGAATTTGTCATAATATATATTTAAACCTCCGCTACCAATACGTAATCTCCTTAAAGGATAAGATTTTGGATAAAATTTTCTTCTATAATATTTTCCGCTCCAAAATATTTTTCCGTCGCAAGGGCCGCCATTTTCTTTACCAAGCCGGCATCTTTCTCTAAATGGACAACTATTATCAAATGGATCAGTCGATAATCCTAAACCCTTATAACAAAAGTAAGGATAATCTAGCCTTAATCCCCAAGACGCCAGTGTTTTCCCTATGCTTCTTTCTAAATTCTTTTCTTTTTCTCTTAAATATTGAAGCAAATTTTGTTTAGTTCTTATTAAATTTGTTTCTTTCTCTATCATGGAACTTCCCAACTTTAAGAAAAACTGATATTTCCCTCCAACCTCCACGGTTAAACTTTTTGTTGATAGATCGATCAATTCTATAGTTTTAGGTATAATTAATGCTACTTCATAAGTGTATTTACCCCTGATTAATGAAGTAGGTCTGCCATCTGTTGTTTTATTTAGAATTTCATTCCACGAATCCCAAGATACCTCTTTAGGCTTTATAAGCCAGACAAATCTAGAGCCTAAAATATCTGTTATTTCTTTATCATTTCCTGTTTCATATACGCATTTAGTTAATTCAAAAGGTGGGACTCTGTATATAAAGCTCGTTACGGATACCTCTGATAATGGTTGTTCACCTGCTTTTAATGGAACTTTTTCATATGTTATTTCATCGATTTTGTGATCTATAGTCTCTATCCCAAGACCCCTAAAACCTGCTATAGCCTCTGTTATCTGTTTCCCTGATCCTACCGAAGCTGGTACATCGGGCAATGATAAAAGATAGATGAGTTCTTCAGGAGAATCTTTAAACTTCTTAGATAATTCCATAAACTTGAGCAACTGGATCTTGTTAGTTTCAATTTTATTTCTTCCATCTGCAATATCTTCTAATATTGAACTAGCGACCTTGGAACCTTTAAACAATCCTTTTTCATAAAGCTCATCTTCTTTAGAGCGTATCAGCTTACGAATTTCATCTAGTTTCTTTTTTATTTGCTCTATATACGTATCTATATTGCCCATGGATAAATTTTCCTTATTAATTTGAACAGCTCAATAGTGTGATTTACCAATTCTTTATCGCCCACTTTTTTTCCAAATACCAACACCCTTCTAGCAACTTTCATAATAGTGCTTAGTGCTTCGTTTGCAACAAGAGCATAATCGTTCAGTTTCTTCCATTCATCTATCTTCATAGGTAACTTTTTAAACTCTTTATTCAATTCATCAAATAAAAGCTCACTATCGACATCTTCATCTTTTCTGACTTTCGCATTAAGTTTTCTTAATAAAGCTTTCGCTTTTGTTGCTATTTTTATTATTTCATCAACGAATTCATCTAAGTTTGTAAACTTTCCATCCGGACCCAGAATATAGGTATTTTTTCCTTCCCTACCCATTTCATCCATAAGCAATGAAAGAACGTGGTACCTTTTTACGGCTGTATTTTTCCATGCAACCGGAATTTCTTTATTCCTATATCCTTCTATGAGATCTTCGTGGTTATATAGATAATAAAGCTCCATAGGTGTATTTTTGAGTATTATTATAGCTAGAGTTGTATAGAGGGTCTTCTCAATATTCCTTCCAGCACGTCCTATCCTTTGAGGTATGCTTTCTAACATAAAAGGCACCCCTACAATCCCTATAAAAGTTACATTGGGATAGTCAACTCCGAGTTCTAAAGTTGAGGTCGAAATTAACACTCCAAGTTTACCATCTACGAATTCCTTTTCTATTTTCTCTCTATCCTTCACACCGGCGTGATGAAGCCTTACTTTTTGAAACATTTCAAGAGGGGTCTTTTTAGGATCAAAATTAGACTCAAGCATATAGGGCCAATACGCATAAGGATCTAAAGGATCAGGAACTAATTTTTGATTAAAATGATCTTTGGGTTCATAATAATAAACGGCTGCTACTTTAGCTTGATGGAATATCCTATATAGTTCTCTTATGCTATCAATAAATATAACACTTTGAGCTTTTCGATAATAAAAGACTGTGCTGAGAAGCAGAGTAAGTTCATAAACAACTGTTTCCCAGGATCTTAATGGATTTACTGCCAAGACTAGGTAAATAACTTTTTTATTTTCTCCTTTTTCTAGAGATTCGATAACAATAAAATCTTTATCGGGTTCTAAATCAAGCAAGTCCCTTGCAAACTCTTTAGGCTTAGAGATTGTTGCGGAGGATAATATAATTAATGGTTCATTTTTTGAACTTATTTCCAATCTTTTTAATATGTATCTAACATTTCCTCCCAGCAAGGATTGATAGACGTGAGCTTCATCTAATACAATTATCTTGAGATCTTTAAAAACTTCATAATCATGCTGAATAGTTTTACTAGGGAGTCGCCAATCAAGAGTCCAGACATTAGTTAATAAAATATCAGGTTTCCTCTCCCAAATCTCTTCTCTATATCCGTAAATCCAGTCAAATGAAGCTCCGCAATTTGAGCACCGAATCCATATTTTATCGATAGTTTTTGCATATTGTAATTCGCCTCCTTCTTTTCCTCCTATCCCACAAGCAGGACAAATAGTTCCTCTAAAGGATGAGCCAGATTCAACATCTTTCTTATAAGGGGTTTCTCCATCATCTATACCAATAGTTATTCTCATATCTTTTGGGCCAAAGTTTTTAAAGTATTGATTGACTCTATATAGGATCGTGAGTATCTTATTAAATTGATCTCTTTCCAGAGACTTTCTTGGATAAGCGAGTAAAATTCTAATATTATTTTTGTTTCTTTCCTTAAGTTTATCCTGTAAAATTATAATTAATGAAGGTATTAGAAATGCATAAGTTTTGCCGCCTGAGGTAGGCGCTATAAGAACGTATGCCCTTCTTTCACCTTTTAGGATAGCCTTTATAGCGTTGAATTGAAAATCCGAAAAACCCTCTATTTCACCAATACCCTCAATTCCCTTGGGATCTTTATATAAAGCATACTTGACGATATGGTATATATCTTTAGGAACAAAACTTGATATCTCATTAAATGAATGGTCAGCAAAACTAGGTATTTTTTCGTCTCTGACAATAATTTTAGTTTCTAACGGATAACGTAGGCTTCCATACTTGATTGTAATGTTTGATGCTCTATATGCCACGTCAAAATGTAAAGTTCTTATCTTATCTTCTCCATTGTAAACGATAAAACCTCTTTTAATTAGATTCTCTAAAAGAGTTTTCGCCACATCCACATCGCATTTCAAAGCTGAGGCTATAGTATTGATAGCTTCAGACAAAGTTAGATATGCTTCCTCTATTCTTCCTTCTTTTTCTTCATGTTTTTTATACTCACGATCGATCAAAGAATGATAAGCCAAAGTTATGTCTTTTAAATCACTCATTTAAGAGCAACCTCTGTTATATTAAAGAAAGTTAAATACATATTATTTTCTAATAATTAAGCTGTTTATGTAAATAATAATGATGAATAAAACGGCTATAATTTATCCTTTTAACTTACTAGATGAGAGGCTTCAAAACTTAATTTTTAAATTTGGCTTCTCAGAACCTACCGAAATTCAAAAGCTTAGTGTTGAATCCATACTTAAAGGCGAGCACGTTCTCTTAATAAGCCCTACAGGTTCTGGAAAAACTGAAGCAGCTATTTTTCCGCTCTTACATAAAATTTTAAATGAAAAAGAAGACATCGGCATTAAAATTCTTTATATTAATCCGCTTAAGGCTCTTACAAAGGACCTTACTGAAAGATTACAAAATTATGCTTATTTGCTTAACTTGAAGGTCAGACCTCTTTACGGTGATGTAGATAAGGGATTTAAGAAGCCTGTTCCTGAAATTGTTATAACAACTCCAGAAAGTTTGGAAATATTACTTGACTGGTCTCCTCGTTGGTGGCCATATCTAAAAACTATAAAATGTGTTGTAATTGATGAAGTTCATGAACTTATTTCTTCTAAGAGAGGTTACCAATTATTGGTTTTATTAGAAAGGTTAAAACAACTTACAGGAAGAAACTTCCAAAGAATCTGTTTATCAGCTACGATTTCTAACGCAGAATTAGTTTCAGAAGTATTTGGTGGTTCAGATGGAAAACTGAAGATTATACGTGCTCCTGAGAAAAGAGTACATGAGTTTGAAATAAAACTAGCTATACCTTTAACTCCTGAAGAAAATGAAGATCCTTTTATTGCGGGTGCGAGATTGATTGCTGAGCATATCAGTGGCACAAAGTCTTTGATATTCGTAAACTCAAGATATTCTGCGGAAAGACTAAAAGCTGAAATCGAAAAGAAAGGCATAAAAGTTGGAGTACATCATGGTTCTATTGGATTTGAGGAAAAAGAGTTTGTTGAAAAGGAGTTTAAAGAAGGATTGTTAAAAGCTGTTATTGCTACAAAAACGCTAGAACTAGGTATAGATATTGGTGATGTAGAACAGGTTATCCAATTTAGATCTCCTGGTCAAGTTAACGCTTTAATTCAAAGAGCTGGTAGAAGCTTTCATAAACCGGGAGAAAAGTCTGTTTGCAAAATAATTTCTACAGATCCTGAAGACTTCTTAGAATGTTTAGCGTTAGTAAGTTTATTTAATAAAGATTTCCTTGAGGAACCGATTATTTTAGAAAATCCTCTTGATGTTCTAGCTAAAGAAATCTTAGGATATGCTTTACACAATTATAAAGGTATAAAAAGCTATAAAAATCAGTTCACGCCAATCAACTTAAAGTCTATTTATGAAACAATTAAGAAATGTTTCTTGTTTAAAACGCTTTCTGAAGAGGAATTTAACGAAGTTATTCACAATTTGGATAAAAGTGGATTATTGAGCTTAAATAATGAAGCACCGTTTCCCAAAGATAGATTTTGGAAAATATGGAGGTTTGAGGAATTAGAAACTATAGAGTGGCCTTCGTTTAATTTTAGAGAATTCTTTAGTATGATTCCTAAACGAGAAACCTTCTCTCTTTGGGCTGAACAGGGATTTGGTAAAAAGAAAAAGTTAGGTGAGATTGATGCATCTTTTGTTTATAGGTCTTTAGCAACAGGCATGGTGATAAGGTTTGCAGGTTCTAATTGGAAGGTTAGTGAAATAGATGAGAAAGAACATAAAGTGTTTGCAGTTGAAGCAAAAGAAGGTGGAGAAGTTCCTTCATGGAGAGGAGAAGGCCCTCAAAAAAACGAAATGGTTGCTAAAGAAATGTTAACAATTCTATGTTCTATAATCAATAATCCACAAACAGCTTCTGAGTTAATTAAAGACGAAAAAGTTGCAGAAACAATCTTAGATTACATTAAAAATATAGAAAATTCCTATGTAAATGCTATTGCTGGTGGTAAAATTATAGTCGAACACATTCCTTCTCTAAAAACTTGGATTTTCATAACATTTTTAGGAGAAAATATTAATCGTACATTAGCCGCAGCTATTTACGAGAAAATCAGTGAAGTAAGCTTGCTTATCAAATACGTTATTTCTCCTATAGGCTTTGCTGTTAGATCGGAAATAATTAATCCTCTTCATGCTTTAGAAAAAATAAGTCTTGAAGAATTTGAAGGACTTGTAAAGAAACATATAATCGAAAAGTCGCCCTTCACAAGATTGATTAAGGATCAGATAAAGGAACATTTTGGTTTTCCACAAAATGAAGTCATAATAGAAAAAGAAGCAGGTAATCAAGCAATGAAAATTTACTATGATATAAAGGGTGGAATAGAAACCTTTAAGAAAATTAAGAGCGGTTATTTAATTGAAGTTTCTAGGGAAAAGATTTCTCAATTAGGTGAAAGCATAATAAGATATCCATTTGAAAGACCTTGGAATGTTAGTTTAAAATCCGTCATAAAGGAAACGTTACAGAAATTTCAGTCTGGAACTTTAGATAGCATTTTTGAATATACTTGGAGTAATCCCGAAGAAGCTAAAAAAGAATTAAAGGAGTTATCAAGAGAGATTAACATTATAGCTTTTCTTGATTTGGATGAAAAAGGCTGGAGCATAGTTAAAATACCTTTATCAGAAAAAGAATGGATAACTATTAAAATACCTGTGGCTACTAAGTTTTTCGTAATAAGAAATGAAGAAGATATCAAAAAGATACGAGAGGAGTTAAGCAAAGAAAAGTTTCCTTTAACAAAGCTGCTAAATTTAGAGGTAGAAATTACTTTCACTGGAGTGGATAGCAGTATAGATGAACCTTATAGCTTAAAAATAACAAATGTATTTGAAATAGTGCTTGGCACGTTAATCAAATTTAAGGTAGAGAAGAAGTATGATAAAGTAGACCTTAAGGTTCATATCAAGGGAACGAGAGTTACTATGATACATTATGGAGTCCCTGTAGCTTTGCTAAGATATCTCATTTTAAAGGACATCGCAACGAGCAATGCCCTTATAGAGAAAGGTATAGTTGGTGGAAGAAGCCAGTATTTTTTCGAATTTCCCTAAAGATTTATGTTTAACGTAAATCTAATGTAGTTACATTCGTCTAACATCTTTAGTATACTTTCCTTAAATGAAAAAGCAGCCATGAAATCTTTATCTACAAAAGTCAAATGGTCATTCCATATATCATTCTCACTTCTTTTACTTAAAATTGTTCTTAATTATTTCTTGAGATTGTTTAAGAAATTCAAGGTAACAATCAGGATCGCCTAATTCATGATTCTTAGTATGCAACTTGTGATATGCCTCTCTAATGTTATAATCCCACATCATAAACAAGTAAGGATTTAGTAGGTGTAAAATTTTGGATGCACCAGTAAACCCTATAGATTTCTTGGATGAAAATTCTTGAAATATTTTCTTAATAGTTTTCTTCAAATCGTCATCGCTTAAGCTTAAGTTCTCTAATCTTTCTCCTTTTATCTTTTTCAAATCCAATTTAGATTCCGTATAAGCTTCACGTATATCATTTTCCAAACTTTCTCTAACTCCTTTTGGTAATCTTTGAAATCTCAGCGCATTCCAAGTTATAATAATGAGCTTAGCACCCGCTAATATAAAACTGATATTATCTGGATTTTTAGAAATAACATTTCTTGAAACTAAGTAGGCTATATCTACGTCCTCTTCTTCATGATATTTTTTACAATATTCAAGAAATTTTTTAGGATCCTTTATGTCGTCAATGTATTTAATTATCTCATTTCTTTTCATTTTATACAGCTTATCTAGAAAAGAGTAAACTCCAAACTTTATCTTCAACTTCCTTTCTAACTTTCACGTCAGATATCATAGTAGATAAAAGGGTGTCTACTTCTTCCTTTAACTTTCTATAATCTTTCTCAAAAGCTTCTAATGCTGCTATGAGTGCATTTTTATCAAGAGGTAACTTTACGCTTGAAGCTCCTGTTAGTGCGGCAAAATATATAAACTTAGCTTCATCATGATCCCATCCTCTATAAACTTCCTTTCCTTCTATTTGAACATAAAATCCGTTAATATCGCTTCCAAATGTAGGTTGTCCCTTAGGAATTTTTATTTCCTTTGACCACAAACCTTTATAACCGGTTAGGTAAGCATCGGGAAATTTCTCAATCTTCGTAGTTAGCCTGCTTACAATCCTATTTGCTAAAGCTTCTACGTCAACACCTTTCTTCTTTTTTCTTTTAGTAACAGTTTTAGCTTTTTCAATTCTAGTTTTTACTAAATCAATAATAGCTCTATACATTTCTATTAGCTCATTTTGGGATAACCTTAAAAGATCACATAAGAGTATTCTATCTAACTTTAGCCTATCAGGTTTAATTTTATTTAATGAGACTTCACACACGTTAGTTGCACCAATTTCTTTGAAGACATCTTCAATTTCTCTTTCCTTCATTTCATCAATAATGCTTACTAACTGAGCTCTTACTTCCTGCGATAATTTCTCAGGATCAATTATGGGAATAGTAGCTATTTCATGACTTTGCATTTTTAAACTTCCTTGACCTAGATTCACTCTTCCATTTAATTCAGACATAAGGAAGGTTAAGGTCGAATTTAATATTGCACAAATTAATTTAGGGTTTTCAACATGAGGTCTAATTTCATGAAGATCATAATCAGCAAGTGCATCAGCTTCATTTAAGGGTGCTAAGAATCTTGTGAATATAACGTCAGGCCATAATATAGGTGGTGGATCTCTTTTTCCTAAATCATACCATCTTTCTCGTTTGCCACAAGTAGGGTGAGTTTCTGGATTTGATAATCCCCATTCCTCACCTAATTCTATATACTTTAACACATTTGTACCTACGAGCTTATGTTTATCTTCATGAACAAGCAGTACTTTATATCTTAAATCTGACTTTTTAACACTTATCCTTTTACATTCTCTGATAGATTTAATAATTGGTGTATTAATATAAGATCGCTCAATTCCAAACCTTGTAATCTCATCATCTTTCAAATAGAAAAATTTGTCCGCCCCAGATTTAATTCCTGGGTTTACTTTAGCTACTTTCTTTAGGGGAACCAATAGTTCCTTACCTTTCTCTAAAATCTTAAAGAAAATTTCAGGTGCTCTAATGTATTTGCCCCACTTTGACCCTTCATATTTATTTTCTTCATCATTCCATCCTTCAGCCCAAAGGTCTGCTTGACTGATCATCGTAATTCTGAAATTCTCATCTTCATAAATCCAAAGCGTTTTGCCAAGAAACTCTATTTTCTTCATTTGATTTCTAATCTTCTCATCTTTATCGCAGTTTTCAATAAAGTTAACAAATTTTTCTACATTATTCCATCTTTCCTCTTCATTCCCTCCAACTGGTATGATTTCCCTCAACTTCCTTTTAAGGTAAACAAACTTCACTAAATTAGAATCTCTTACTTTTTTATCATCACATCTTTCAAGGATGGTTATTGCCGTATTGATATCAGCATCTTCAAACCATCTTTCAACCTTAGATTCTATAATCGCTATTACCTTGAAGTTTTTCAAGAAGAATTCTTGAAGGTATTTACCAAAGTCTACATCAAGCCATGAATTTGAAGTTATTAGACCTAATCTTCCATGTTTGGATAAGAATTTAGCTCCATGCAAGAAAAAGTACACATAAATACTAGATCTCTTGCTAACTTCCATTCCCCAAGTCTTTTTAATCAATTCTCGAAGCCTATCTTTATAACCGCCCAAAAATACGTCCTCCATTTCTTCCTGTCTTGTATAAGGAGGATTTGTCACCACCACGCTAAATTCTTCAGGATATATAGCTTCAAGTTCTTTCTCTTTTACTCCTGGTATTTGAAAAGCAAGTTCATACATAAGAGTTTCTTTGCCAGGTAAAACTTCAAAGAAATCTTTACAGGCTATGTTGGGAATAGTTTCAATAGCCTTTATGTTTTCTCTAACTATGTTGATTAAAGCTAAATGAGCTGGGAATTTAGCAATATCTATTCCCCAAAGTTCTTTAACCAATTCTTCATGAGATTTGAATGGCTTTGTATATTTTCCTTCTTTGAATAGCTTTTGAGCTAAGAATCTTTTTCTATGATATGCTCTAACCAAGAATGTCCCTGATCCGCATGCAGGATCCAATACTTTATCATCAGGATGTTTTATTGTAAATCCTAAAATCAGATCAACTACATCTGTCGAAGTGAAATACTGTCCTAATTTATGTCTCTCAGTTTTCGGAATTAGCTTTTCAAAGATCCTTCCAATTATATCGTATCCTATTTTTGAGAAGTCATATTTGTTAAGCTCTGTTATTACGCGGGTAAATCCGCTTACAATTTCATCTGGAAGAGGGATCCTTTCTAAGAAATCTGCTGCAAAAATTATACCATATCGCGGGTTAATATTCAAACAACGATTAAAGTATTCTTGTAATTTCTTTTTAAGTTCTTCACCGCTAGAGATGTTTCCAGCATCAATTTCTTTTAAACCGAATCTTTCTTTTAGAATATTGTAAAACAAAATTTTGTTAATCAAGAGATATATTGCTTGTCTAGCAACTCTATCATAGTCATCTTCGGTATCTTCAAATAACCATCCTTGACTAACAAACCATTGAACTAAGTCCTCATAAAATTTAGGATCTTTCTCTTTCTTCTTAATAAGATTATTGGAAACAGGAATATAGAGTGAATCGACAAAGGTTTTAAGATAATGAACTAAGATTTCATCTGGTGGAAGCTTAGGCAGAACATATATCTCTGGTGGCTTAGCTACCTTTATTTCGTAGTATGTCTGAAGTCGTTGTAAAAATCTCTCCAAGAATGATTTTATGGTCTTCTCAATCTCATCTTTCTCTAAATCTTTAAGATCTTTAATATCTAAAACATCTTCATGATGTAATCTTCTTTCAAGTAAATTAGTTCCAGGCTTAAATGTTTCCCAAAGAACTAGTTTATTTACATTCCATGTTACGAAAAAGGGAATCCCAGCTATAACGGATTTATTCAATGCATCTTCAACCAATTCTTCATCATAAGGACTAATTGTAGGGACTTTTAGTTCAATAAGACATGCAACTTTTTCTCCTGATTTGTCCCAAATAACTATATCTGGATATCTAACCTTACCGTGAATAGTTTTAACTTGAACTTCTTGATCAGCTCTTTTAAAAGAAAGTTTTTGTTCTCTTATAACTTGGTTAATCCACTGAAGAATTAAGCCTTGAGCCGAACGTTCTCCGTACTTAATACTCATGATTTCCTATATTAAGAATTTTTAAAGATTAATAAACATTTTAACAACTTTAAATCTCCTTCTTACTGGTATATTACCAGTTGTTAAAAATATGTAAAAGTGATATCTAATACCTTAACTTAGCTCTCGTCTTAATTTATCCCAGACCTAAACTCGGTAAACTTCACCTCTACGATATTTAAGTATACCTTTACAGTTAGGACATCTTATCACAATATATCTTCTATCACCTTCGCTCATTCTGAAAAGCTTTCCAGCATGTTTAAAATTAAATTCATTATTACAATACGGACATCTAACAATTCTACTCATATGAATTATTGTATATAAAATTTTTAAAAACTTATATCATTTTAAAATAATTTCTAACCCTTTACCTTAGGCTTTATCCTAATTACAAATTCAGAAGTCTTACCCTTACTACTTACACCTTTATAATAATTGAACACGCCATTGCATTTAGGACATTCTATTCTTTTAACATCATAAAACCTAAATTTCCAGCTCTTACCAAACTTAAATTCACCTTCATAGTTACAATATGGACATTTAACCATTTCTTAGTTATTATTACGCAAAAAACTATTTAATCTTCATGAGAAAATGACCAATAATAGTATCCATAAATTTGTTCTTTAATATTTTACAAAATATTAATAAAATTAAATAAGATATAGTGTGAGATTAAGTGAATTCTTTCCCACATATCCTTTCCAAATAGTAACGCCTAGAGGAAGTAAAGTTAGAATAGCTACTCGGAAAATTTACGTGGATTTACCGTATGAATTTTGGGATTTTATATCAGAAGTTTTACCAAAAATAAATGAATCTAAAAATCCTCAAGAAACCTTTGAAGAAGAAAAGGAAAAGTTTTATTCCGATAAAAGGGATAGGATAACTTTTAACAATGTTTATCTTGGAAAATTATTGCTTCATCCAACAGCATGGACTACACAGTTATTGCTAAAACTTAAGGTAAATTGGCCTGTTTTTCTTGAATATTTAGAAGATAAAGCTCAAAAACTAATTTCCGAAATTGAAAAGAAAGGCTCTAATATTAGAGAAGTCTACAACGAAATTATAGATAATTTTACTAGATCTATACCTATTGAATCGATCAAATCGAACATGCCTATACTTAGATTTAACACAGACGAGTTTGAAAAATTTAAGAAATTGGTAAAATGGCTACGAGAAGAGCAGGCTATTCGAAATTATCTTTCAACTCTGAAACAAGCTGTAGAGGGTATTGCAAAGATAACAAAGTTAAAAGGCATAGAGTTATGGGCACTTCAGTTAAAGTCCGATTTCTATGCGGTAGAACAATGTTTTGAAAACATGGACATTTTATCATGCTATTTCTACTTAAGGAATGCATTAGAAAATCTTGTTAAGTTCGTAGTTTATTCCGGCATTGCTATGAACATTAATACTCCCCATGATTTATTGCTCGTCTTTTTCTTTTATGAAAAGATAGCAAAAAATTGGGAGAATAAAATTGATTCTCTAAGAATAAAATATAGAGAAGAGATCGTACTTTATCTAAAAAATGTGCCAGAGGCGTATCTAAATAAAACAAAGGAAAATTATGATTTAGAAAAAGTATATAACTTGATGAATGATAAAAAACTTCCCAAATTGAATATAAAGTCGAGTACTGTAGAAGAATTCGATGATGAATATAGGGTTAAATTCACGAATTATTGGTCCGCTTGTAGTGAAGTCTTACATAACCAATCACCACTTCCTTTCTTCTCATTGTTAGAGGTCAAAGCATTTAAACACTTCTTAAGGAAATATTCTGAAGAATTTATTTCGGTATTAGAAAAAATTATCCCTTCACTCGCTAAAGTTTCTGGGAAAGATCCTGAACTTTTGCGCGAGATAATCAAAGCTTCAAGGCAAAGGTTATCAAAAGTGAAAGCAACAAAGATGTCCACTTTAATAAAACAAAGACTTAGCAAGGATGCAAAGGATGTATTTAATGAACTTATTTTGAAAGAAGAAACAAAGCTCATTATAAAGTCATTAATAGAAGATGAAACGTTAAGGAAGGAAATCTTCTTTGACCCTTTAACTCTACTCTCATTATTTCATCTTTCTTCTCCTTCACCAACTCAAATTGAGCATGGAAAATTTGATTTTCAAGATGTAGAATACCTTATAACTAAAATTCAACCTCTTTCATTAGGTGTCAAAGGAACCATTAAAACTGAGTTTAATACAACTCTCAAAATGCTTGAAGAAAAAATGATACCTAAGCTCGAAGAAATATCACCTGCATTTTCTAAATTAAAGAAAAAAGAGAAGAAAACTATAACTTTTTATCTTTTAGCCATAAAATTACCTGAAATTTTTAAGGAAAATCTATTGAAATATACAATTTAATAGTTTTAGCTATTTTCATTTAATCTTTCAAGTACTATGTTTATATCTTTTATATATTTAATTATAATAATCACATACATTAGAGAGCGGGCATATATCATATTTTCTCTCACATTTAGGAAATTTCTTGCATCTTTCCCTACCAATTTCCCAAATAAGTAAATCCACGAACCCTGGATTTTCAGGATATATCATTCCAGCCAAGTTTTGAAAATCTTGTGGTTCACTATACCTAACGAAACCCAATCTTAGAAAAACTTTCCTTACATGTATGTCAATAGGCATTTCTGTGAAGTAAGGATAACTAACATTAAGGTTAATTCCTCTCCTTTGGAGTCGAGCTTTAACGCTCTTAAACCAATCACCATGACTTCCAAATTCTCTTGCAATCATAGAGGCTTTTTTAGGTCCTATGCCAGGAAATTGTCTAAATATAAAATAAACTATAGGTACAGATAAACTTCCATCGTTAATCGTAAATATATTATCTAAGTTTTGCAAGAAACATAAACTATGAACTTTGCATCTTAAATGAACGAGTCCTCAATAGCTAAGCTAAGTTCCAATAAACAAAATCAATTCTTCATTCTTTAATCGTTGAATCTTTGTTTCTTGCTTAACGATCCAATTTTTTCTAAAAAGGCATATTTAAAAACCTAGCAAAGAAATCATGCTTAAATTGCTGATGTTTTAAAAGATATTAAAAAGGATTGTATGTAGCGAAGAAGTGCTGCATAAGCTATCTTGAGCAAAAAAGTAGATTATGAAGAATAGAATTTTTAATTTTACAAGAAAATCCTATAAAAAACTAGCAAAGCTAATTAAGTTTTGAGATTTAGAGCTTTCTTGAAAAGAACATCATAAAAAAGAACTTTTAAATATATAAATTATTCAAAGCCTATTATTTTAATAGTATTAAAAGTGGAAAATACAAAATTAATTCATCATAAAATACTATATTTATTATTTTATCTAAATAATATCGCTAAAATTATAGTAACCCATGTTGTTATTTGAACACCTAAAATCCAAAGA
>Ga0326762_1000270_pt1 | contig 26576 bp, 29 predicted proteins | sample NORPS_S_FD_207669 | JGI IMG/M metagenome (GOLD analysis project Ga0326762, IMG submission 207669) | Hot spring sediment microbial communities from Norris Geyser Basin, Yellowstone National Park, WY, United States - NOR.PS_S | ecosystem: Environmental > Aquatic > Thermal springs > Near-boiling...
GATAATAAAATTTCCAGCAGTTGTCAACCCCCCGGTTCCGACGCGAAGCGAGAGCGCTCTGGCGGGGCCTCAAATCTTTCGCCACAACAACCCGCCCGGCTTTCGCCGGCTCGGCGGCGATCGCGCATCGGTTCGGCCGGCATCGGGATCCCTCCGCCGGGATCAGGATTCACGGCCTCGAAGGGCCTGGACCGCCTTCCCGCCCAGCCAGCCTCCGGCGGCGGAGATCAGAAGCAGCCCGACGGCGCCCAGGCAGAGGACCAGGGCGATCCCGATCGCCAGGCCGGCCGTCTCCGTCTCCGGGGAAGCCTCTCCTCCCAGCCGACGCAGGAATTCCCGCTGCGCCTGCTGAACGGCTCCCGTGGCCAGCCCCAGGGCGATCGCCAGGGCCAGGCCGATCCAGGCGCCGACCCCGTAAGCCAGCCCGCCCAGGGCGCTGACCCGGGAGGCTTCCGACCGGGAGGCCCCCGGCGGGGCCGCGCAGGCCGCCCCCCCGGAGAGGAGGCCTCCGAAGGGCCCGCAGCAGAAACAGGCGATCAGTGGGCTAAGCAGGCTGGCGACGAACCCCGACGCCAGCCCGGCCAGCGCCGCCAGGGCCCAGGCCAGCGCGCGCCACCACCCGGCGTTCCGTCGATCATCTGTATGGCCCGGGAGCATTTGCTCACTCCCGGATCAGTGATTGCGATGGGTCCCAATAAATGATAAGCACGATGGGGGAGGGTTCGTCATCCCCCATCGTGTCGGGCAGATTCGCCCTCAGGCCGTCCAAGCGCCCAGGATGGATGAAGCAGGATCCCGTCGGCCTATGCGCCGATAGGCGGATCCGTGCGGACGGCTGGGGCAAACCCGTCGAACGGGTGTGTCCCGATTTTGTCGGGCTGGCCGCTTTGGGACACACCCCGTCGAACCGCTGGCCTCTCAGGAGCGCTTCAGCACGACCCAGGTCCGCACCAGTTTGTCATGCCAGCCTTGATGCTCCCGATCCAGGAGAACCCAAATGAACCCCAGATAGAACACGATGGAGGATAGGGTTTTCCCGATCAGCTCGCGAACCAGCATCGTTCCGAAACCGGCTGGGCGCCCATCCTCGCGCACCACCTGCATGCTCAGGATCCATTTCCCGATCGACATCCCCTGGCTCCACAGATAGAGTTGGAGCCCTACGAGGATCAGGAAGACTCCGCACAGAAGCAGGAGGCCCAATCCGCCAATGACCGCCTGTGCCTCCTGGGAATCCTGGCCAATCAGAGCGCCCAGCAAACCCATGGGGAACAGCACACCATATGCGGCGAGGCCGATGAGATATTCGATCAGCTGAGCCATAAGGCGACGGAAGGGAGAAGCCAGCTCGAAGCGTCGCGCTTCCATAAGCCACCTCCTGAGAATAGAGATTCGGATCAACGCACCAGGCGGATCCGCCAGGTGAAGCGGAACCAGTAATACACCATGGGGGTGTCGGGGTTGGGGCTGCAATCCCACGATTGGAACTCATAGCGGCTCAGGTAGACCTCCGCGGTAGCCTCGGCCCCCATCTCCCCGCGCTGTCCGCCCACCACCGGCCCGGCCAGCTCGTAGGGGCGCCGGACGGAGGCGTCCACGAGGATCTGCCGCAGCGGATATCCCTGCACGTTCCAGGTTTCGGCTCCCCAGCGCACCCGGTAGTGGGTGAGGCGGCTTCCGTTGGCGGCCGCATATGCGGAAGCCTGGGCGAATCCCATCTGGGACCACACCGCCGCCTGGGGGCGGGCTATGTCGTATTCCCTCACGATCTCCGCGGGTGGCGTCCCGGCAGGGGCGCACAGTTCCCATGTGGTGCTCAGATACCGGGCGATCTCCTCCGCCCCGGCCAGGGCCGCCGCGTCCGCCCCGGTGACCGCGCGGTGGCGGACGTAGCCGAGCAAAGCGAAGTTGAAGAGGACGGCGGCCCCGAGCACCAGCAAGAAGCCCAGGATGATCAACAGGAGCGTCGAGGCTCCTCGTTCCTCCCGCCACCACGCCCTCACCATCCGGACCTCCTCTCCCAGCGCATCCAGGCCGTGACCACCACCGGCGGCAGCTGGATGCGCTCATGAAGGCGGAAGGGCAACGGCACCTGGGGCGGCCGCAGGGTCACCCGGCATCCCCGGGCGTCTCCGCCTCCGAGGGGCTGCACCTGGGCGCCGGGGGCCCAGGCCCCGATCACCCGCTGGGCCGCGGCGACGCCGCTGGCGCCCACCGCCTCCTGCCGGGCGCACTCCCGGGCGGCGGCCGAGGCCACCATGGCCGTGTAGCCCACCGCGAGCAGCTGCCACCCGACCAGCACGAACAGGAACAGGAGCGGAAGCCCGGCGATCAACTCCACCGTCTCCGCGCCGCGCTCATCCCAAAGGCCACGCATGGCTTTGCCTCCTCTTCTCGCTTCAGCTCACGTCAACAGAACGGTCCCATACGATTCGGCCATCCGATCGCGTTGAGATCGATCTCTCCGGCCTCGCGATCCCTCACACGCCGGAACAGCCTGGAAAAGCAGGAGCGCGCTCAGCGCCGCGACATCAAGGCGTAGAGGGCGCCCACGATGGCGCCGGAGATCACCGCCTCCAGCCCCGACCGCGCCGCCCGCCGCCAGTCCCATTTGTTGTCGGGCAACGCGCCGATGGTGTAGCCCATATAGGCGATCACCCAGAAGCCGATCAGGATCAGCTTCTCCATCACCTCATCCCACCACGTCCACTTCCCCGCTGCGATCAAAGCCATCGCCCGAGGCTTCCAGATCGCAAACATCCAGTAACCCAGGGCGATGAGATCCGCCACCATGATCACAAAGCCCACGATGTTTAGAGGGTAAATCTTGGGATCGAACGATTTGTCGGACATTTTGGCCTCCCTTTTGCGTCCCAAGCGGCTTGCCCTTAAGCGCATCCTGGGAGCCCCGGCTCGCGGCCTGCCCCACCACGAGATTGGGCGGGGGCGCGGCACCACGAAAAACCCGCGGCGTCTCCCCTATCGCCGCGACATCAAGGCGTAGAGGGCGCCCACGATGGCGCCGGAGATCAACGCCTCCAGCCCCGACTTGGCCGCCCGCCGCCAGTCCCATTTGTTGTCGGGCAACGCGCCAATGGTGTAGCCCATATAGGCGATCACCCAGAAGCCCATCAAAATCAGCTTGTCCACAATCTCATCCCACAGCGTCCATTGCCCCGCCGCCTTCAAAGCGATGGCCCGGGGCTTCTGGATCTCCATCACCCAGTATGCAGCAGCGATGAGATCCGCCACCATGATCACAAAGCCCACGATGTTTAGAGGGTAAATCTTGGGATCGAACGATTTATTGGACATTTTAGCCTCCTTTTTTACATCCCGAACAGTTTGCTCTTGATCACATCCCACGAGACTCGGTTTGCAACCCGCATTACGAAATTAGGTGGGGAGATAGAAATCCCTTTACCTGAAAGCCAGCCGAGGCCCTTCCCCACGCTCCGGCCGAAGAGCCGGTTATATGCCTTGTTGCCGGGCTGCTCCAGAAGGAACGATTTGCCGAATTCCCGAAGGGGAGTCTGCCAGGTCAGCTCCTTCCGGCGCGCGGCCTCAATCGTTCCCAGAATGGAGACCACCGCCGCCTTCGCCGCCGGCTGCGCCAGCATCTCCGTTATGATCCCGACTCCAATCGCTACGCCCGCCCCAATCCACGATCGCTGATCCGGGGGAGTAAGCGTCCAATAACTAATCCCTGATGAAACCCCGCCGACGATGCCCTTGCCGACGAACAACTTCCAAATGGCTGTCCAACCAGCCTCTTTTACCAGCCCGGCGAGCATTGCCCCGCCCTGGCCAAGCAGATAGCCCATGACTGCGCCGGTGCCGGCAAGGGCAAACGCCTCCAGCCACCCCTGCAGACCGGGTTTGGGGCCCGATTGCTGATAGAGCCAGCCGAACAGGAAAGCGCCTCCTCCCGCCGCCAGGGCCGTCAGGACCACCGGTAAGGCCAGGCCGCCAGTCGCCAAGATCAGAACGGCGGCAGCCAGGCCAACCACACCCCCCGCCACAAGTCCCTTATGCTCATCCAGCCACTTCCACACCCCCTCCGCCGTGGACTTCAGGCCCTCCCATGCCTGTGCGGCCCCTTGTTTCACACCCTCCCACCTGTCCGCCGCCCACTTCCCGAAATTCGAGAGACAATCCCCCGGATGGGTCGCGCACCATCCCGGATCCAGCGGCTTCCCCTTCGGTGGATTCGCCCCAGGCGGGTTCACCCCCGGTGGATTTGTCCCCAGCGGGTTCACCCCCGGCGGGTTCGTCCTAAAGGCGTTCCCTCCTCCCGCCCCCGGGCACGCCCCCGCTCCCTCCAGACACCAGGCATACCGCTGCAACGCCTGTTGAATCGGCGCCGCCACCTGCGCCCCGCCCGGCCCGTTCAGATAGGCCGTCACCGCCCCGAGCAGCGCCAGCACCACCAGGGCCAGCGCCACCCACTCCAGCGTCTGCAGACCCTTCGACCCCCGGATCCACCTCCGCATCATGGTTCACCTCCTTCGCGGATTCGCTGATGTGGGGCATCGCCCCGCCTACCCGAGCCGCCGCAGCGCCTCCTCCACCCGGGCCAGCAGCTCCTCCCGGCCCTCTTCCTCCAGCTTCCTCCGGCGCCGCCACGCCTCCCGAAGATCCCGGCGCGCCCCCTCCAGATCCCCTAACCGCTCCCGCAGCAGACCCCGCTTCGCCCAGGCCATCGCCTCATCCGGTCGCTCTTCGATCGCCCGATCCAGGCTCGCCAGCGCCTCCCGCAGCCGCCCCGCCCGCTCCAGGATGGTCGCCTGATTCACAAACCCGGAAGGATGCCCCCGCTCGATCGCCTCCCGGATGTCCCGCAAGGCCCGCGCATAGTTCCCCCGCTCCGCCTCCACAATCGCCCGCATGTTCCAGGCCTCCGCGTCCTCCGGATCCAGCCGCAGGGCGGCGTCCAGATCGGCCAGCGCCCGCTCCAGATCCCGCAGATCCAGCCAGGCCATCGCCCGGTTGTAATACGCCTCCGGCTCCTCCCTCCGCCGCAGGCTCTCCGTGAAATCCCGGATCGCCGCCTCCGGCCGCCCGCTTTCCAGATGCGCCATCCCCCGATGAAACCACGCCTGCGCATTCCCGGGATCCCGCTCCAGAACCCGGGTGAACCGCTCAATCGCCTCCTCATATTCCCCCCGCAACAGCCTCTGCATGCCCTCCCCCAGGTCATCCTTCCCGAACAATGCGTCCAGGATCCCCATCGCTCGCCTCCTTCCCTGCATGGAATCGGCGCCCGCTCACCGGCGGGATCGGCGGGCCTGCCCCCGGCGCCGCAGCCAGCGGCTCAGCCCCATCCCGATCCACGCCCCGATGATCCCTGCCGCGATCATCCAGATCCACGCCTCCATCTCCCCACCTCCCCGTCTCTTTTATGGCGCCACCCTCGGCCCTTCCTCAAGGCCCGATGCCTCCCTCCTCAGGAGCCCCCCGAAGCCCGGGCCCAGCGGGCGCAGGTGCCAGTTCTGGGCGATCCCCGCAAAAAACAGCCAGTATCCGATTCCCGTCGTCACCAGGATCAGCAAGACATCCACCAGCCCATACCCCCCCGAACGGGAGGCCTGCATCCCCAAATGCGCCCCCAAAGGACCTGCCGCGCTCCCCCCGCTCAGCACCAGCACCACCCCGCCCATCCGGTCCATCCGATCCATCAGGGCGCCCCACCCGCGCCGCCACCCATACGTCAGGCCCGCCACGAGCCCCAGCCCATAGGTGACCGCCGGCGCCCACCCCCACCCCTTCGGCAGAAGCAGCGGCCAGTAAACCACCGGATAGGAAAGCACCCAAAGGCCCATGATCCCCATCCCCAGGGTGCGGGAAAGCCAGGGAATCCATCCCCGCCGCTCCCCGGCAAGAAACGCGACAAGAGCCAGCGGGCTGATGAGGAAGGCCGGGAAGATCTCCACCCACGAGGGAAAGCGCGCGACATCCCGCAGCCGCACCGAATTCATCATCCAGGCCAGGAAGGGAAAAATAATCAGGAAATATAAGAACCCGGCGATCCCCCACAGGATCTCCGAACGCCGCTTTCGGAAAAGCTTCCGCCACCGAACCATCTCACCGCCCCCCCAGCCAGGATTTGATCCGATCCGGAACACCCCGTTGATCCAGGATGAAGCCCAACCCAATCGATACAACGAATGTAGCTCCTACCGCCAGCCATAGGGGCGCAGTGGCACCTAAGAAAAAACCGGCGAGAATGATGGCACCGCCCACGATCGCGGCAGCGGCCACGCCGGTGGCCACGTTGAGGGCGAAATCCACCCCCGTCGAGATCCAGAACTTCCGGTTCTTTACCGTCCGATCCCAGAAAGTCGCTCCCTGAGAAGGATCCGTCCCAAATTCCCACAGGTTCTGCACCAGCGACACCACCCCGCTGAGGATCAGGCTTCCCTTCGAAACCGAAGACTTCAGCAGCCCCTTCGCTGTCCCCTTCGCAATCGTTTGGGGCTTATAAAGCCCTCCCCGACGCGAAACAAATCCCCAATCGGATCGGAGCCCCACCCGATACGCCTCCCGAGCTCCCCGCGGCCGCAGGGCCCGGATGCTCACCTTGCCCCCCGGTCGGCGGATGAACCGCAAGTGCCTGACCTTTAGGATATCTCGCACAGTCTGATAGAACTCGACGGCCTCATCCAGCAAAGAGTTGACAAAATCTCCCACCCGCTTCCACCACGGGATCGGCACGGCCCGAATCGCGACCGCCAGCACCCCAACGGGCGTCAACATCCAGGGCAGCAACCCCAGCAACCCGATCCAGTCCGCCGGACCGCACGTCCCCTGCCGGATGCACGTCCACCACCGCCCGATGCAGCGCTCCGGATGCACGAAGCATTCCCCCACCGCCCCCCATATCGAAACCGGGGTCGCCCCGGATGCCGGCCCGATGCAGGCCGAAACATCCGTCAGACACCGGAACATCCGCGCGATGGCCTCCGTCACCGCCTCCCCCACCCCGCTGGACGGGCGGGCCAGGGCCAGCGCCACCGCCCCCATCAGGGCCAGGATCACCAGCCCGATCGCCACCCACTCCAGCGTCTGCAAACCCTTCGACCCCCGGATCCACCTGCGCATCATCGTTCACCTCCTCTCGTTCCGAACCCGTATGGGCAGGCTCGAAGCTCCGATCGCGCCGATCCCCGCCGGGGCCCATCTGTGCAACAAGCCCGGGACCTCTTCCGAATCCGCTCCCCCAGGCCCCTCTCCGCCCGCGCGCCCTTCCCGACCCAAGCAGGCCAGCGGCCGCGTTTCCGGCGCCTGCAGCCCCCGCTCCCCTCCCACCCAGGCTTGCGGGTTCATCCGCCAACCTCCCGCTCAAGGGGCGCCGCCTTCATCGACGTCCCCTCGCCACCCGCACGTCGGCTTAAGGTCGGGGCTCCCAATCCTTCATATCCTCCCATCAGCGGATCCACTTTCCGGTTACCATCCAGTGGATCAGCTCGATGTGCGCAAGGATGAGCAGGAGATCCATGACAAACAGCCCGCCCTCAATGATCAGCAGCCCCAGGCGTGCGATGGGATCCAGAGCGGCGGTGAGGGCAAGGGTGTTCACGAAGGTAAGCAGCGCGAAGGCGAGGTCGGCGACAAGAAGGAAAGGGAGCAGCAGGACCACCGCGAAGGCGCGCCGCCTCAGGGGGGGAGGGGGCAAAGCGGGGCTCGCTCCGGCGTCCATCGACGGCAGGAGGGCGAACACCACCCCGCCCGCGGGGATCCCCGCCAGCGCCAGCCACGGCAGCAGGCCCACCCGATCCGTCGGATCCGCCCCCTCGCAGGCCCCTTGAAGCAGACAATCTCCCCGCCGGGTCAGGCAGGTCGCGGGCTGCATCCGGGAACGGCTCGCCTTCGTTCGGGGACGATCCCCTATGCCAGGGAGGCCGCGAAAGAGCGCGCTCACCGTCACGGAGAAGGCCACCCCACCTCCCCCAGCCCGGCCTCGGAAAATCTCCACCTGCTCCGGAATCATCGCCCGGAGCCAACACACTTTCTCTTTAAATGACGAAAAATCGATCATGTTTCATCCTTCTTTTTTTAGATCACTTAACACCAATATTGTGATCCATGGAACGCTTATCCAAGCAATACCAATGCCCCAACGGATGTCACCGGTCAAGAGGGACAGCACGAATCCGATCGATATAGCCTGCCATGCCAGAAACCAGGAAGGATAAAGAACCATCTGTATCTTTATCGGCCTCTTGAGCGGAGAATTTTTGCTCAACAGCAAACTTAATAGCAGCGCAAAGCAAATCCATATGACCGCTCCCCAGCGAAGCCAGATACGCTATTCATCGCCGAGCACAGCCGTTTGAACGCTCATTTTCTCGATAGGCTCAGCGAAAAAGTCGAACATATAAAATCGTCAGCAATATGGCCCATTATGCCCCCATTACGAACCATACATATTTTCTCCTTGAACATAAAATTATTTTTGTTGTTCTGTTTGATTGATGCTCCAGACCCATTCGGCCAGCATAACGCCAAGGAGACTGCCTGAAATAAACAAAGAGAAGATGGGAAGATCCGGATATCCCCATGCCACCATATCATAATGACCCCACAACCCACACCAATCGCCAGACTAACAAGGAATCGAGAAATTTTTCCTTTATATCTCAACCAAGCAAGAGCTTCTGCATATATAAATGCGACGATTGAAGCGATTAATAGTTTTATGAAAGATTCTTGCATCTCCTATTCATCTCTGTTAGGGCTGGAAGTCCCAGTCCTTCCAGTCTTGCCAGCTGCCGATCCAGCGGCCGGTCACCATCCAGTGGAGGATCCCAAGGTGAAGGTAGATCAGCGCTCCCTCCGCGCCGATTAGCAAGAGCTCGTTCACTACAAAGACGCCCCGTGAAAGGGGATCCGGCGCCAGGAAGATGGCGTAAGCGTTCGCCAGGGCAGTCAGGATAAGGATCACATCGATGGCGAGGAGGAGCAGTTCCAGGACGGTTCCGATCCAGACACGTGCCCAGAAAGGTGGGGGAGGAGGAAAAGGCTCCGAATGGGATGAGCCCGGAGGAGGGGCTTTCTCCTTCGGGGAGTGCAGGGACAGGAAAGCGCGGCGAGGCCACGCCCACCGCCGCCGCCTCACCCAGGGCGGCAGGAGGGCGAACACCACCCCGCCCACGGGGATCCCCACCACCGCCAGCCAGGGCAGCAGGCCTACCTGATCCATCGGATCCGCCCCCTCACAGGCCCCTCGAAGCAGACAATCCCCCCACCGGGCCAGACACCCGGTCGGCTGCATCAGGCAAAGGCCGGCCTTTTCCAGCCCCACCGCCGTCAGAGGGCAATCCCTCTGCTCGATGAGGCAGTGGAACCAAGCGCTCACGGCGGCGGAGAGGGCCTCCCCCGGCCCGGCCTCGGTTCGCTTCAGCCCAAAGGCCAGGGCCGCCAGGAGGGCCAGCGCCACCCACTCCGGCGCCTGCAAACCTTCCACCCCCAGATCCACCCCCCCATCCGGGTTCACCTCCTCCACCCGCAGAACGCCCCCTGGCCCCCCGCCTCAGCGAACCCGATTCCACCAAACCACATAGACCCGATACACCCGAGGATCCTGCCGATCCACCAGAATGACGTGGAGGGTGATGGGATGAGTGGGAACAGAAGGTCGATTGATGCAGCCGAAGAAGCGCTCCGGCTGGGCCCTGACCTCCTCCTCCGTGGGCCAGCCCGGGATGAGACGAAGCTTAGCATCGAACTGGAACATCTCGGGGATAGGGTATCCTTTTTTGCAGGGGGCGTCGAAGTCGGCGATGCGGAACTCAGGGAAGCCGAGGGAGCGGAGGAAGGCGGGGAAGTCCTCCGCCGGCAGGCGGAAGCGAAAGGCCAGGATGTCGGTGCGGCGGGCGGGCACCAGATCATAGCCGTCGATGAAGACGGCGCGCGGGGGGAAGGGAAAGCCCAACCCCCGCAACTCCTCCTGGGAAACCGGAAGGATGGGCGGCCTCTGGGTGGACATCCACTCCCCTCCCAGGCAAAAGATGGGCAGAGCGATCAGCGCCAGCAACGCGATCCCCAGACGGATCTCGGCGTTCATGGGATCCCCCCAGCGTTCTCCAATGAGGCGGAGCGCCAGTACCCAACCGGATCCAGACTCCCATTACCGGAAACGCACCGTGCGTCCACGTTGCCTCACCCGCAAGATAAGGATGTAAAGGCACATCAATGTAATTCTCAATGATCTCCGAACTCGGACTTCCATCCTGAAGAACCTTGCCCTTCACCAGAATCCGCAAAATATCGTGACAGATCCGATGAGATCTCCAGAACTATGTGGCATAAAGTGACAAAATTAAGCCCGTGTCCTTTCGGAACAAAAATTTCCCCGAATTCCACAGTTGCTTGATTGCGAACTTCCCTCCACGCACCTTTAGAAATAGGGTATACAAAAAGTAAAACACCATTATTAAGATAAAAAAGATCGTTTTAGCGGATCGGGTTTTCGAGTCCTCTTGCTCACCCCCGCCTCACCTCTGGCCACGATTATACCACCGAGCACTCCTCACAGACATGACTACTCGCACTCAGTCCGCCTTCCGTAATTTCAAAAACCAAAAATAAGCAATCGTATAAGCTGTTGCAAGTCCGATCATAGCGATTATAGATGCAATAATGATGGCTTCAATCTTAAATCTAAGGGGCACCGTTATTGCGAAGAAAATGGTTACATTTAAAGCCAAGGCCGTTTGCCATGCAAATTGTCTCGCCGTTGTGCCAGGATACCGCAATAACCTTCGCGCTAATAGAATCGTGCAAAACTTGCCTATGACAAAAATTAGGCCAAACCCTATCCATGCTTCCGTCCTCATTTTTCTAACCCCCATAACGGCCACAAGATCACCGGCTGCTTTTCCCCTGTGGTTATACTTCTGTAAATCATCGCCCATAACGCAACATCTACATCTATTAAAAACAGTTCTATAGGAGTAATTACAAAAACATCAATTGCAGGACCTACGGGCTCAAGGTCTAACAGTGCCACCTCCACTATAATAAGCGTAACCTCGGCAATAACAATCCCTACTGTGGCCACTACTCCCGTTATGATAAGACCAGCTTTTTCAACGGGCGTCAAGGGCTGTGAAGGCGGGCTTGGAGTGCCTTGCGCTCCTTCTGGCATTGCGGTTGGCATTTGTGACAGTGCAGGCGCCTGCGTGGGTGCCAGCACCGGGGTAACCAACGGCGACGCCGACATCGGCCGTGGTGTAAACAGGGAGGGAGCAACCGAGGGCCTCCCCAGAGGCACGCGCGGGGGCGGGAGGGTGAGGCGAGGCCACGCCCACCGCCGCCGCCTCGCCCAGGGCGGCAGGAGGGCGAACACCACCCCGCCCGCGGGGATCCCCACCACCGCCAGCCACGGCAGCAGGCCCACCCGATCCGTCGGATCCGCCCCCTCACAGGCCCCTCGAAGCAGACAGTCCCCCCACCGGGCCAGACACCCAACCGGCTGGGTCCAGCAAGGGCCGGCCTTCTCGATACGCACGGCCATCAAAGGACAATCCCCCTGCCCGATGAGGCAGCGGAACCAAGCGCTCACGGCGGCGGAGAGGGCCTCCCCCGGCCCGGCCTCGGCTCGCTTCAGCCCAAAGGCCAGGGCCGCCAGGAGGGCGACCACCACCAGCCCAATCGCCACCCACTCCAGCGTCTGCAAACCCTTCGACCCCCGGATCCACCTCCAGAGCATCCTTCGCCTCCTCTCTTACGCCAAAGGATCCCGGTTCAGCGCCACTCCCCTCCCTCATCCGCCTCTATGGCCGCAGCCTCCAATCCCATAGATCCTCCCACGACCGGATCGGATGCCCGGTCACCACCCAGTGGGCATCGGAGCGATGGGCCCAGGCGATGAGCACATCCGCGCCGATAAGGATCCGCTCGTTCCGGATCAAAACGCCTTTCGAGAACGGATCCGGGGCTACAGTCAGCGCCATCGAGTTCGCAGCGGTCAGAGCGGCCAGGGCCCCCTCGATCACCCGAAAGCCCATCCGAACCGGAAGGATCGTGAGCGCGCGCCGCCCCAGCGGCCTCCCCGGACCCGAGGGCGAGGTCTCTGAGGACCCGGATCGCAGAGAGATCCCGCCGAGGAAGAACAACCGGCAGGCCACCGTCTCACCTCCCCGTTTATCGATCCGGTCCCCTATCCGCTTCCACCCATAGAGCCGGGCCTGCCCAAAGAGGGTCAACCACCCCGGCAACCCCCCCACCTTCCCGATCCGGTCCGCCCCACCCGGTCGCTGATGCCGGGCCCGGAGCTCCCGGGCGTCGATTCAATGACTGAAAATCCTCAAACTGGAGTGGGGGGGACGATTCCCCTTCGTCCCCCCCACCCTTCCGACCCTCACTGGTCCTCACTGGGTCTTGGTCAGCTGCTCAAAGAAGTGCTTGATCGCGTCCGCGATGGCCTTGCCGACCGTGCCCTCGCCGGAGTTCTTCAGATAAGCAGCCGCTGCGCCCAACAGGGCGAGGATGACGATGGCCAGGGCCACCCACTCCAGGGTCTGCAGCCCCCGGGCGTCCTCGAGGAGCCCCGCGAGGCCCACCCGCAGGCGCACATACAGGGACAACGCCCGATCCGAAAGCCGCGTCCACATGGCAACCCTCCTGTAGGTTTAGGATTCCGGCGATGCAGGCCCCCGAGAAGCCTCCACCCGCCGGTCTACCTCCATGATAGCCGACACCCCCCGCATTTTCCGTTAACACAACGTTACAGTTTTGATAACCACAATACAATCTTATAAATTAATCAAGGTTGAGAATCCGGGAACAGCCTTCTCAACCCGGCCCCCACAGGCCCCAGAGGGCCCCCAGGGCCAGCCCGGGCCCCATCGGCAGGGTGCGATCGGACGGGAGCCGGCCCAGGGCCCACAGCGCCCCTCCCCCCAGGGCCGTGACGCCGAAGGCGATGAGCAACGCCTCCATCACCCGCGGGAAGCCCAGGGCCAGCCCCAGCACCACCCCCAGCTTGAGGTCCCCCGCCCCCGCCCGCTCCGGGCCCACCAGGAAAACCGGCAGGAGGAAGACCCCCGCCGCCAGGGCGGCCCCGGCCAGGGCGCTCCCCCCCTGGCCCCGCAGCGCCTGCAGAAGGACCAGCCCGCCCATCGCCGGCAACGTCAACGCATTGGGGATCCGCCGATCCCGCAGATCGGTCCACGCCGCCCCCAGGGCGATCCCGGTCACACCCACCCGCACCGCCAGCTCCACCCCGTCCATCACCCCTCCTCCCCCGACGATTCGGATGCCCCCGGGTCCAGAGGCAACAGCAGGCGGACGGTCCACGCGCCGCCCGGCCCCTCCAGGAACTCCATGGATCCGCCGTGGGCGGCGACCAGGGCGCGGGCGATCTCCAGGCCTAGCCCCATCCCCCCGCGCCCCTCCCCGCTCGCCCCGCCCCGGATCTCCACCATGGCCTGCTCCCCGGCCCCCGCCGTCACCCGGATCTCCTCCCCCGGCCGGCTGTAGCGTCGCGCGTTCTCCAGGAGGTTCTCCAGAACCTGTCGCAACCGCGCCGGATCCGCCCGGACCGGCAGGGGGACCCGTTCCAGCGCCACCACCAGCCGGCGTCCGGAGGCCTCGATGCGGGGAAGCATTCCCTCCACCGTCCCCAGCAGGAGCTCCGCCAGATCCGCCGGCTCCGGGCGGATCGGGAAGACGGCTCGATCCTCCCGGGCCATCACCAGCATGTCTTCGATCAGCCGGGCCAGATGGCGGGCGTGAAAGGCCGCCCGGCGGACGCGAAGGCGGGCCTCGGAGCCCTCCGGGGCCTCCGCAACGGCCTCCAGCTCGCCGAGGAGCAGGCTGATAGGGGTCAGCAGCTCATGGGAGGCGACCAGGAGGAACCGCCGTCGGATCTCCCGGAATCGCTGGAGAGAGCGGGCGATCTCCTGAAGGGCGTCGGCGATCTGACCCAGCTCGTCCGACGAAGAAGGAGGGAGGGGCGGGGCCGGATCCCCGGCCGCGATGGCCCGGGCCGCCGCCCGGATGCGCCGCAGCCAGAACGAAAAACGGGCCCAGAGGAACACGTGAACGGCCAGCACGGCGATCCAGACCAGCAGCGACATCCCGAATAGGCGGAAGTAGAACCCCGGGGCGCCGCAGCTCGGGCAGAGGGCTGACCCCGGACCCATGGCCAGCTGCCGGCCATCCGAGAGGGAGATCCCCAGGGGAACGACCTGCGGGAAGCGCGGGAGCTCCGCCGGGGGCAGCGCATACAGGGTGTAAGGGGCCAGCGCCTGACCGACTTCCTGCAGGGCGACCTCCGGAGCGACCCCTGCGGTCGCCCGCGCCCGGACGTAGGCAGTCAGGAGGGCGCCGGCCGCCTCCCGGTATCCCTGCTCCTGGGCCGTTAGCAGCGCCGCCACCTCCTGAGGGATGGAAAGGAACAGGACCAGGTAGGTGGTGACGGCGCCCAGGACGGTGATGATCAGGTATTGCGCCCTCCAGCCCATCCGCCTCCTCTCATCCGCTTCGGAGGATCAGACGATAGCCCGCGCCGCGCGCGCTTTCGATCTGCACCCGATCCCCGAAGGCCTCCCGAAGCCGATGACGCAGGCGGTGGATCAGCACGCGGACGGCTCCCTCGCTGAGGAAGACGGGATCCTCCGGGCCGGCCTCCGCCAGCTCCTTGATCGGGATCCAGATCCCGGGCCGCGCCGCCAGCCGCCAGAGAAGGATCCATTCCGAAAACGAAAGCATCGTGCAACGATCCCCCCAGCGCACCGTCCGGAGGCGCGGATCCAGCTCCAGAGGGCCCACGGATCGGGGCATCCGGATCCGCCCGATGCGTCTCCGGAGAAGGGCGCGCAAACGGGCCACCAGCTCCTCGCTCTGGAAGGGCTTGGTCATGAAATCATCGGCCCCTCCCTCCAGGGCCTCCACCCGCAGCTTCGGATCCCGATAAACGGTGAGGACGAGGATGGAGGGCGGATCTCCCGGCAGCGGCAGCGCCCGAAGCACGCGCAACGCCTCCAGGCCATCCGCATCCGGAAGGGAGAGGTCCAGCACGATCAGCTCCGGCATCGGCTCCCGGCCCAGCCGTCGCAGGGCCGCCTCCAGGGTCGATGCCAGCTCCACCGCGAAGCCGGACCGAACCAGCCCGTCCCGGATCAGGGGGCCGAGATCCGGGTCATCTTCGATCAGCAGAACGACCGGCAGGCCCAGCGCCTCGGCTTCCCCCATCTCACCGCGCTCCCCACAGGACGATGGTCCCATCCTCCGCCCCCGAGGCCAGCAACCGTCCGTCCGGCGAGAACGCCAGGGCGACCACCGCCCCCGCCCCCTCATGTCCCCGCAACGTCCTCAGCGACGTCCCATCGGAGGCGCGGATCAGATGGATCTCGCCCGCGAAGCTGCCCGCTGCGAGAAGCGCCCCATCCAAAGAGAGCGCCAGGCTCCAAACCGGCCTTTCGGAAATCAGCTTCCGCGGCGGCCCGTCCTCCCGGAGCGGAAGCTGCCACAACCCGAACTCGGTTCCGACGAACAGCCATCGGCCATCCAGGCTGAAGGCCATCGTCGCCCGGATCCCCCCTTCCAGCGGAATCCGGCGGGGGGAAGCGCCGAAGACCGCCAGGGGTTCCAGATGGACCTCCCCGGTGGGCAGCCAGACCGCCAGCCATCGGCCGTCCGGACTGAGGGCGAGATGAGAGCCCAACCCCGGAACGCGAAAGACGTTCAACGGGCGGCCGGCCTCGTCCCCCACCTTCAGGAAACCGAAGCCCCTTCCCACCGGCGTCCTGCTCCCTGCGGGGACCGAAAACCGATAAGGTCGAAAGTCGTTGCCCCCGGCGATCACCGATCCCCCATCGGGGGACACCGTCAGATCCGAGCGCCACCATGGATCGCCTTCAAAGGTGGCGATCCGACGCCCATCCGGGAGGGTCCAGAGGTGGATCTTCCCATCCGCCCCGGCGGAGGCCAGCCACTCCCCCTGCGGGTGAAACGCGATGGCGGTCACCCAGAGGCGATGGGCGCCCCATGCGGCGATCGGCTGCGTGGAGGAGATCGGCCAGATGCGGAGGGTGCCGTCGCCGAAGCCCGCGGCCAGCCAGCGCCCCATGGGGTCGAAGGCCAGGGCCTCCGGATGCATCCCGATCGGGAAGCGCGCCTCCTGCCGCAACCGCATCTCCGGCCACGTCCAGAGCCGCAGGGCGCCGTCCGAAAACGCGGCCAGGAGTCCCTTCGGCGTCCCCTCCACGCTGTCTACCCAGGCGATCGGATCCGCATACAGGACCTGTCCCGCTCCGTCCGGGAGCGACCATGAGCGGACGGTTCGATCCGTGCCGCCGGAGAGGAGAACACGGCCATCCGGGGAGAAGGCGAGGGCGGTCACCGGGCCCTCGTGGCCGGCCAGCGAGACCGCCTGCGCCGCCGGTCCCCGCCACAGGAAGATGCGGCCATCGGATGCGCCGGCCGCCAGGAAGGAGCCGTCCGGGCTCCAGGCTACCGGGACGATCCACTCGCTGCCCGGCTCCAGCCGGCGACGCTCCTCCCCCGTGCGGGGATCCAGAAGGTGGACAGCCCCCGCGCTGGTCCCGGCGGCGAGCTGCGCCCCATCCGGCGAGAACTGCACGCTGAAGACCCGAATGTTCAAGCCAAAGGTCCACTCAGTCGTCGCCTTCTCCCGCTCGATGCGCATCGTGGCCTTGCGACCCTGGAGAGGAAAGGTCCAGCGGGGCGTGAGCGCCGGGATCTCCCACAGGCCGATCCCCCCGAGCCATCCCGCCGCCAGATGCCGGGAGTCGGGGGAGAAGGCCAGGCTTTCCACGAAAGGGCCGGGAGCCTGCACGGAACGGACGATGGCCGGCCCGGAGGGCGATCCCAGATAGATCCGCCCCCCCTCGGTCCCCAGGGCGAACCACCGGCCATCGGGGGAGAAGGCCGCCTCCAGGATCGGATCTCCCCCCGGGATCGCCAGCTCGTGAATCGGCCGAAGGGTCTCCGTATCCAGCCATTTCGCTTTATTCCCGATGGAAAACAGGATCCGGCGTCCGTCCGGGGAAAGGGTCGCTCCCGCCGGCACGCCCTCCGCCCCCCAGCGGGCGAGGGCCTCGATCCGAGCCGGGGCGGCCCCCAGGGGCTCCTGCGGGAGGGCGAAGGTCGCGCCCTCCGCAACGGCCTCCGGGGAAGGCGAGGGCGTGGGGAGGGAAGGCCTCTCCGAGGAAGGCGTGGCGGTTTCGCCGGGGGCAGGCGAACGGATCGGGGCGGGGAGCCGCCCGGCGAACTCCCGCAGGTAGGAGACCGCGATGGCCATCCCGGCGCCGAAACCGAGGGCCGGGACGGCCAACAGGATCGTGAGCAGGAAGGCCCATCGGCGTCGTTGCCGCGCCCTTCGGGCCTGTTCCAGCTCCTCCAGCCAGCGACGCGCCGTGCGATCCCCCCGCTGGAAGTCGGGGCGGCGCGCCACGATGCGGCGCAGCGCCGCATATGCGGCCTCGCGATCGCCGGATTGAGCGGCGGCCTCCGCCGCGGCCCAATCCGCCTCCAGGGCCTGCATCTCCTCACAGCGATGGCAGGCCTCGGCCCAGCGGTCGCGGTCCGGGTGCGCGGGGAAGCGGTCCATCAACCAGGCGTAGAGCTCCCTCGCCTCCGCCCAGAACCCTTCCGCCTCCCAGCGCCGGGCCCGCTCCAGGCTGCGGGCGATCAGCGCCTCGGCATCCTGCTCTCCATCCTCCGGCATCCGTCCTCCTCTGGAAAACGTTCCGGGCCTGCGGTCGCAAGGGAGCGCCCTCGCCGTCCCCTCAGCGCGGGAAGAGGCCCTGACCGAGCAGCTGAAGCACCATGCCGCCGGCCAGCATGCACATCACCGCCGGGCCGATGATCAGGGCGACCAGCATCGAGGCCACCGGGCCGACCCGGCCCACCCACTCCCGGGCCTTCTGGATGCGGCGGGCGCGCATATCCGCTGCGATGCGGGTGACCGTGGGGGTGAGCGGCTGGCCGAGGCGCTCCGCCTGCTGCATGGCCTCCACCCAGATCCGCAAGGCCGGGGCGTTGTTGCGCGCGAGCAACCCCCGATACGCCTCCATGCGGGGGAGGCCCATCTCCAGCTCATGCAGGAAGCGGCGCAGCTCCTCGCCCAGCGGGTTCTGCAGGCGCTCCGTTAGATGGCGCAGGGCGGCCTCGAAGGCCAACCCGGCCTCCAGCAACACCGCCAGGGTGTCCAGGAAATCCGGAACGGCCCGGTCGATCTGTTGCTGGCGTCGCTCCGCCAGGCGGTTCATCCAGAACGTCGGGGCCAGGAAGCCTCCGGCTGCGGCCAGGACAGCCACGATCAGCATGCAGCCGCCGAAGCCCAGCAGGATGTCCATCAAATAGAGGAAAACCCCGAAGGCGGCCCCGGCGAGGCCTCCCAGCACATGCATCCCGTAGAAAGCCTCCACCGTCAGGCCGTAAGGATAGCCGGCCTGGGCCAGGGTCCGGGCCAGACGCTCCCGCCCCAGCAAGCCCCAGAAGGCCGGGATCTCCCGGGCCAGCCGGAGCGACCAGCGGTGGATCCGCTCGGAGAGCGAGGAGCGGCTGACGGCCGCCGGATAGGTCTGCTCCAGGCGCAACCGGGTCTCAGAGGGGAGCGCCCAGTGCCAGACCGCCGCCGCCGTCAGGAACACCGCCACCAGGCCCATACAACTGAAAAGCTCGACCATCCCCTTCACACCTCCACGTGGGTGATGCGGCGGATCAGCAGGAAGCCGCCGATCTGCAAGGCGAGGCTGAAGCCCAGGATGACCCACCCGAGGGGCTGGGTGATCAGGGCGTCGATCATGCCGGGCATGAGGGCCCGGAAGAGGATCAGGAAGGCCATGGGGAGGGCGATCACCAGGATGGCGCTGAAACGGGGCTCCTCGGTGAGGGCCCGGATCTCCCGTTGCATGCTGCGCCGCTCCGCCATGGTGATGGCCAGACGCTGCAGAACCCGGGTCAGGTTCCCCCCGGCCCGCTGCTGGGCCAGGATCACCGTGATCATCAGCTCCAGGTCCGCGGAAGGATAGAGCCGGTAAAGATGCTCGAGGGCCTCGTGAAGGGGATAACCCAGCAGCAGCTGCTGGTAGACCTTCCGCAGGCCCCCGGAGGCCGGCGGAGGGAGGCGATCGGCCGCCTCGCCGATAGCCTGGACGATGGTCTGCCCGGCCCCCAGGCCCCGGGCCAGGGCGTCCGCCACGTCCGGCAGCTGCTCGGCGAAGCGGATGGCCCGTTGCCGCGCCCGGTGGGCGAGATAGCGCCCCGTGGCGAAACGCACCGCGAACAGCGCCAGGGAGAGGACCAGGAAGAACGACAAATTCAGGAAGAGGGCGTTCAAATAAAGGACCACGAACACCGCGAAGGCCTGCAAGGCCAGGACCTCGTGCGGGCGCAAGGACAGATCCGCCGCCTCCAGGCGCTGGGCGAGCCGTTGACCGGATGCGCTCGCGTCGAACCGGGCCCCCAGCTCCAGCAGGAAGCTCCGGGCTTCCGCGGAGCGGATCACCAGCGACCGCGCTCGCTGGCCGATCTCCCGGCGCTCCAGATAGTGGACCAGATGGGCTCCCACCGCCAGCCCGGCCAGGACCCCGGTGAGGATCAACCCGATCAGGTAGCCGATCCCTTGCATCGCCGACGTCATGGCCACTGCTCCCGGGAACGTCGAAGGAGAACGCGGATGAGGACGAAGCCTCCGGCTCCCGCCGCCGCGATCAGGCAGAGCCAGATCGGCGAGAAGCCTCCATCCCCGCCGGCGGCGACGGTCAGGCGCCACTCCCCTCCTTCCACCGGCGCCCCCTTCTCCTCCCGGGCTCGGATCCGGATCTCCCGGGGCTGGCGGATCCCTTCCCCGGACACCCGGATCTTGCGGCGGACGATCTCCCGGGCGGGGATGGACAGGGTGGAAGGCGCAACCTGAACCCCGGCCCCCTCCTCAACGACCTCCAGACGCAGCTGGGCCGGCCGATCGAGGGTGGAGGTGATGATCAGGGTGAGCTCGCCGGGCAGGTTCAGCGCCCGGGGGGAGCGCTCCAGGGCGACGAAGAGGCGGCCCTCCGTCGAAGCGCCCACCTGCAGATCCGCCACCACGGCTTGAGGATACACCCGGGGTCCCGCCGGCCCGAGGGCCCGCACTTCTCCCAGAGCCAGGAAACGCACCGGCCCGCCTGCGGGCGGACGGAACACCCACTCCCATCGATCCGCCAGGGCCTCCATCCGCTCTGGGGGCTGATAGCGGGCGTTGCCCACCCGCCATCCCACCCAGCGCCAGCGGACCTCCTCCACGCCCGGCGGACGGGGGACGGTGACGGTGATGGGCATCCCTGGCGCCGGGGAGGCCGGGGCCTGCGCTTCCAGCGCCGGCAGATCCGCCATCCGGTCCAGCCATACCGGCTGCTCCCAGACCCCGCCCGCCCAGCTCAGGCGGAAGGCGCCCTCCACCCGCCCGGAGAGGGCTTCGGCGGGGATCAGGCCGCCGGCCCGGCCGTCCCCTCCCTCGCGATCCGCATCGCCCCCATCGTCGCGCAACGGCGCCCGGATCTCCCCCGTCTGCCATTCCAGGGCTGCGCCGGAGAGCCGCTGGGGGAGCGTCGCCTCCAGATAGATCGGCGCCCCGGAAGGGGCGAGCAGCCGGCGGGAGGGGCCCGGCTCCGTCAGGAGCAACGGCTCCCTCAGGCTCACCACCACCCCCAGCCGGGCCTCTTGATCCCCCTCCATCCGGACCCGCCACTCTCCTTCATAGGACCCGAAGGACAGGAGGGTGACGATCTCCAGGCGCTCGGTGCGGACGACATCGATGCGCGCCTGGGCGGCCGGGCCGAGCCAGTCCGTGTCTTCGTGAACCAGGGTCACCAGGCGGGCGGAGGGGGTGGGGCGAACCAGGACGAAGGCCGCCCAGGCGGCGCCGGGGGGCAGGACCAGGCGCTGCTCCAGCCCCGGCGGGAGAGAGATCCAGGTCGTCCAGCGATGGGGAGAGAGGGCGCCCCAGAGGCGCAACGCGGCCTCATAGCGCTCCGGGTCCGACAGGCGCGTCGTCGCGGCGCCTCCGGAGGCCTGACCGAGGGTTTGATCCAGGAGGGAAAGGCTCTGCTCCAGCCCCAGAGCGAAGAGCGGGCGGGCCGGCGGGCCGGCCAGCCGGGCGGCGGCCCCGGCGAGGGCCTCCGCGGCCTTCGGATCCGCCCGGGCCAGGGCGAGCAGGCCGACGAAAGGGGCGGGCTCCGGAAGCTGGCTCAGGCTTCGCACGCTCAGATCCACCATCCGGGGCCAGTTGGCCTCCCCGCCGTCGAACCCGCTCAGACGACGGAGGAGGGCGCGGAAGGCCGCCCGATCTTCCGGATCCCTCATCCGCAGCGCGCCGCCCACCATCCGCGGGGAAGGCCCTCCGCGGAGCAGGAGCAATCGGTCCGTCGGCGCGGCGGTGGCCGCCCACAGCAGGAGCACGTCCGTCATCGCCTGGCCGATGCCGGGGCCCGGCGCGCGGCCGGAGCGGTCGGCGATCAGCACCAGGTCGATCGCATCGCCCCGGCCCTGGGCCGTCGCCGGGATAGAGGGGACGCCGAGCCAGCCGGAAACGGCGAGAAGGAGGAGCAGTCGGGAAACCCACGAGCGCGGCAAGTCTTCCTCCGGGTTCACAGCGAGCTCAAGGGCTTGCGACGGCGATCATCCGGCGCGCCATCCGCAGGGCGATGGGGAGCAACCCCGCCATCATGCCCTCTAAGGCGCCGTCAGGGCGATGGCCCGGCACAGCAACAGGAGCCCGATTGGCAGCAACAGCAGAAATATCCGCGCCCAGCGAGCGGACCGGGATTCCCGGGGCGGCCCGCTCTCCCAGAGCAACAGGAGAGCGGAGGCCATGCCCATGGCTGCCACAGCCGTCATCGCCCAACGCCCGAGGGGATCGCGGTCCAGGCCTCCCACCAGCCCGGCGATCATACCCCCCAGCAGCCCGATGGTCAGACATCCCAGACCCGGCGTTCCTGAACGAGCCCTTCCACGATCCTGTGCCGACATCGAAACCTTTCCCCCATCCGGAATGTCCTCCTCATCCTCCTCGTGGATCGCTATCCTGGAGATCCCTTAGTCATCGCAAATCGAATAGAGCCCACGGCTCTGGAAGGGAGGAGCGGCTTCCAGGAGCTCCCGCACCCTCTTCCGGGACGGAAAGCGCGGAGGACCATCCGGGCGAGCAGAATGGACACACCGACCTGAAGCCCTTTCCCGCTCGATCCCCTATCCTCCGCGCAGAAGCCGCAAGATCGCCCGACCGAGAACAAAAATCAAAATTATCTGAAAAATAAACAAAATGATCCCAGATATATCGCCTGATTTAATATAAGAACGAACCTGAAAATAAATAGAAGCCAAAACAATAATCCCCGATGAGATGAGATAGAGGACGGCTAATCCCTCTTCCAGCCCCGGGTATGCTATTCCCCATGTTGTCCTTAGCCATCGAGCCAAGAATGCAAAGAGGATAAGCCCCCCCAACATCCAGAGGGCTCCGATTGCACCCAGAATTAAACTTATCTTTTCATCTTTATCGATCATTTATTGCCTCCTAATAAATTTTTATACAAATTTTTAATAGACCACTTGGAAACAGTCTTAATTGAATCTACAACCCACTTGTTCCATCCAGTCGCTTCCAATCCAACGACGATCGGAAGCATAAACACACTGGTTATCAAGCTCTCCCCAGGATCAAAACTCTTTCCCATTATTCTTGATTGTGTATAAGATCCAAAAATATTTACTGATATAACCGAAAGAACAGAGAAAAACAATTGTCTTGTTACTGGAGTCGAAAAAATCCATTTAATTCGGTTAATAAGCATATTTAAGTTAACTGGCCTTCCTTTAAACTTTGGAAGTTGGGCTTTGAACCCTTTCATGAATCCAAAAGTGCATAAAGAGACAAGTAAATTGGAAGCGAATATCAAACCAATTTCCTGTAGAGCACTTTGGTCTCCTTTGAATACTTGAGGAATCATCTCGGGTTTCATTATTAAATTTAAAAGAGTAGCAATAGCGGAATTTCGAAGAGCCCCGAGTAACCATTTTGCGATCCCCGCCCATCCACCTGCCAAAGCCGCTGAGAGACTGATCACAAACCCAGCCACCAGGAATCCAACCATCAGGGCGGAGCCAAAGCATTCCCAGAACCCCTTGCCCTGCATCTGCTGCCAGATCCCTACCCCAATTGTAGCCACCAGCACCAGAATCGCAGCAATCACAGCAACAGGCAACGTGATCAACCCGCCCAAAACGGCCAGAGCGATCAGGCCGATCACCACGATCGCCGCCAGCAACCCGGCCACGGCCCCTTTCAGCCATGTATCCCATTGCTGAACTACCCACGCCCATGCCTGCCGTCCGGCCTCCCCAACCTGACGCCCCACCCATTTCACCCCCTCCCAGAACGCCCTGGCCCCCCGCTGGATCGTTGGCCACACCACCTCCTTCCCGCATTCGACCGGATGCGTGACGCACCACCACAGATCCCGAGGCGATTCCTGCGCGCCCGGCTCCCCCAGACCCCCCCGCACACAATCAAGATCCATTCGTTGCACACATTCGAAGAAGTAAGCGATGGTCTCTCCCACCGTCCGCCCGGTCGACTCCGAGGCCCGATACGTGATCCAGAAGGCCACCGCCCCGACCAGGGCCAGGATCACCAGCCCGATCGCCACCCATTCCAGGGTCTGCAACCCTCGCTCCCCACGCAGCCATCCTCCGGATCGTCGCGCGCGCATGGCCTCCCCTCCCGAAACGCGCGTCCGAACGCCCCTCCGAGCGCCCCCCTCCTCCCCGGCGCTACGAGGGGGCGGTCATCTCCTCATCGACCTCCGGCGCCTGGATCCATCGCTCCCCCTCCACCCAGATCTTCGGGCTCGGGTCGAAGAGATCCGGCGACCAGGAGACCCCGTGTTCCTCAAAGCGCCGCAGGCAGAGGGCCGGCTGATATCCGGTGGCCGCAAAGTAGCCCCGCACCTTCTCCTCATCCTCCGTCGTCCCCACCGGACGGAACACATAGATCGGCTCGGTCCGGATCAGCTCCTCCCGCACCCCCACCACCTCGTCGATCCGAATCACCTTGCGGGTGCCATCGATCAGGCGGGCGACCTGGACCACCAGGTTGAAGGCGCAGATCAGGCGACGGAGGGCGGCCTCGGGGAGGTCCGCCCCCTCCCGGGCCATCCGCAGCATGGTCTCCAGCCGGGCGAAAGCGTCTTCCGGGGAATTGGCATGCAGGGTGGTCATCGAGCCCTGGTGGCCGGTGTTGATGGCCTGGATCATGTCCAGGGCCTCCCCGCCCCGCACCTCCCCGACGATGATCCGATCCGGCCGCATCCGCAGGGCGTTGATCACCAGATCCCGAATGGTGATCTCCCCCTCCCCGAACTCATCCGCCGTCCGGGTCTCCAGGCGGACCCAGTGAGGCCGGTTCAGGCGCAGCTCCGCGGTGTCCTCGATGGTGATGAGGCGCTCCTCCTCTGGAATATAAGAGGCCAGCAGGTTAAGCAGGGTGGTCTTCCCGCTGCCGGTGCCGCCGATGACCAGGATGTTCAGTCGGGCCTGCACCGCCCGCCGCAGGAAGATGGCCATGCGGCGCTCCAGGGAGGCCCGCCGGATGAGGTCCTCGGGGTGGATCAGCTCTTTGCGGAAGCGCCGGATGGTGATCACCGGCCCGTTCAGGGAGAGGGGCGGCAGCACGATGTTGACCCGGCTCCCATCCGGCAGCCGGGCGTCCACCAGAGGGCGCTTCTCGTCGAGGCGCCGGCCGGCGTGGGCGGCCATCACCGCCGCCATCTCCAGCAGCTGCAGCTCATCCCGGATGTTCAGGCGGTCCGGCGGGACCGGCTGGAGCTGGCCGCGGCGCTCGACGAACACCTGACGCGGGCCGTTGATCATGATCTCGGTGACGGCGGGATCCCGCAGCACGTCCGGAGGCAGGCGGCCCTCCAGGGGATCCACGCGCAGGGCCGCTTCGATCCGATCCACCTCTGCAGGGTCCACCCAGCGGCGCATGCGGGCCAGGCTGCGGGGGCGCACCCCGGTGGGGGTGAAATACCCGTAGGCCCGCCCCATCTCGTCCACCCCCAGCTGATAGTAGAGGAAGAGGTCCTTCAAGATCAGCTGGTCCCCCTTGAGGCCCTGCACCTCGGTGATCGCCACCACCTTGCGCTCGCCGCCGGGGAGGCGGGCCATCTGAACCACCAGATCGATGGTGGCCAGCTGCTCCCGGATGGCCCGCAGGGAGAGCTGCTGGGCCGCCTCGGCCCACATGACCATGGTCTCCAGCCGGGAGAAGGCCTCCTGGGGGGAGTTCGCGTGCACGGTGGTCATGGAGCCCTCGTGGCCGGTGTTCATCGCCTGCAGCATGTCCAGGGCCTCCCCGCCCCGCACCTCCCCCACCACGATCCGATCCGGCCGCATTCGCAGGGAGAGGCGGACCAGATCCCGGATGGTGATCTCCCCTTTGCCTTCGACGTTCGGGGGCCGGGCTTCCAGGCGCACCACATGGGGGTGCTGTTCGTAAAAGCGCAGCTCGGCGATGTCCTCGATGGTGATCACCCGCTGTTCAGGCGGGATGAAGCCGGCCAGCACGTTGAGCAGCGTGGTCTTGCCCGAGCCCGTGCCCCCGGAGACCAGGATGTTGAGGCGGGCTCGCACCGCCGCCTTCAGGAAGGCAGCCATGGTCTCGGTGAGGGTGCCGTTGGCGATGAGATCCTCCATGGTGAAGGCCCGCTCCCGGAAGCGGCGGATGCTCAGGACGGGGCCGTCAACGGCGATGGGGGGGATGGCGGCCGCCACCCGGCTGCCGTCCGCCAGCCGGGCGTCCACCCGGGGGTTGCTCTCGTCCAGCCGCCGCCCCAGGGGGGAGAGGATCCGGTCGATGATGTGGAGCAGGTGCTCGCGGTTCTCGAACTCCACGTCCTCCTGGCGCTCCAGACGGCCGAAGCGCTCCACGAACACCTCGGCCTGTCCCTCCTCGCCCGGCCGGGCCCTCCAGTTCACCATGATCTCCGTGATCTGGGGATCCCGGAGCAGCGGCTCCAGGGGCCCCAGCCCCACCGTTTCGTCCAGGATGAGGTTGACGATCTCGGACTGCAGGGTGGGGGAGAGGACCTCCCCTTCCTCCCGGATCATCTGGGCGAGCATCGCCTCCAGGCGCGCCCGGAGGATGGGGCGGGGCAGCTGGAGCAGGGCCCCCAGGTCTCCCTCCTCCATCAGGCGGCGGCGGTAATGCTTCGCCAGCGCCCGCAGGGAGCTGCGCTCCTCCGTCCGCGCCCCATCCCCGCGCCGGGACGCCTCCAGTCGCTCCAGGATCGCCATGGGTTCCCTCCCATAAAAGGGAATCTCGCCGGCCGGGGGATCCGGACCGCGCGCCATCCCCCCGGCCGGCCGCAAGCTGAATCATCGCCGAAGGCGCCAGGGTATCCGGAGGCCGAGTCCGCTCAGCGCGACGATGCTCCCTTCAGGATGCTCATAGTCGACCCGATCATGGATTGGAACCATCATCTCACCCAGTTGGCGTCGGAGTATCCGCCGGCGGCGGTGTCGAAGTATCCGCCGGCGGCGGTGTCGAAGTATCCGCCGGC
>Ga0326762_1000271_pt1 | contig 26492 bp, 12 predicted proteins | sample NORPS_S_FD_207669 | JGI IMG/M metagenome (GOLD analysis project Ga0326762, IMG submission 207669) | Hot spring sediment microbial communities from Norris Geyser Basin, Yellowstone National Park, WY, United States - NOR.PS_S | ecosystem: Environmental > Aquatic > Thermal springs > Near-boiling...
TCGACTAAAACCGGCAAAAGGCGGCGAAGAAGCCCGAAGAAAATAGCCGAAGAGATGGTCCAGCTCCTAGAGCTCAAGGGCTACGCCGACGTCGCGTTTCTATTTAGGGTCATCACCCAGTATCACATAAGGGACCTAGAAGAACACGCCGAAAAGACATTGCTACAGCTATCGTCTAAAGTATCGCCAATAAACTACATAGTCTACCTACGCAACTATTTTAAAAAGCAGAGAAACTACTCAGTATTCCCAGATAAAGTAGTAGATTCAATAAGAAAAGAACTACAACAAAACAATATAGAGATCGCAGAAATAGACGATAGAGAACTATGGCTAGACCTAGATTCAGGAACCGACAGGGAGGACAGATACCAACTGCTCTGCATAGAAAAGTACATGCGAAACAACGTCATCCCCGAGGCCCGCTTCCTCACAACAGACCACAGACTACCTGATACGGCGCAATCCTTCGAAAACATCAAAGTCGAGGTAGTCGACTGCCAAGCTTAGTTTGTCACAACTGCAAGCATGATATGTTCTAACCGACCCCTCACTTACGCGGGGTCCCCTTTGGGCAGAAAGACACCATCACCCGACCCTCAACGGCTTGAGGTCATGGAGCTACCCGGGTTAGCACCGCGTGTTATCCACCCCCAGCAGGTGCTATCGCAGAAACGCCTATCTTTTAAAACACCCGACCTGAAAGGTGAGGCTTTCGCTTGCCGAAACTGATGTTGATGACGCAACAAGTTGCTATAATCCATGTAATGCTGTCTCTACAACCGGTAACACGTCTCGATTAGGTCAAGATGTGAACATCTCTCGCTGAGGATAACTACACTTTAATTTCTTTCATAAAATTTTATTTCACTATTCTTTATGGACCTCTCACTTGTTATCATTTGCTCGGGGTAGGTTAAGGGCGGTCTCTTCACTCGTTAACGCTCAATATCTACGTCAATTCACCACCCAGCTACAACCTCGACTACACAGCTATGTCAACTAGACAATGAAGTAGACCAGAACCCCCGAGGCTGACTCCTCAGAATTAAACGTGGTAGAAGAATAGTTTTGCGATGGCGCGCCTAAACTCCTCATTATTCGTGTCACAACACGCCCCGTAAGCCTCAAGGAACAACCTCACGGGTAACTTATCAGCAAAGATCATAGCCCCCGCGAGTGCATGCGCCTTGGCTAGCTTCTCATTACCATTGATTAATGCATAAAGCATGTAGGCTAAATGGTACAATGAGCAACTTAGTTGTTCATGTTCATAACAGTAACTAAAACTAATTACCGATTGTAGGGATTTACCACTAAGCTCATGTGTCAATCTCTTAAGTTCGTCATTCAATGACTCAGCGTCAAGGCCAAGCTTCTCAAGCAAATCCAACACCGCCCTTTTCGAAATCCACCTCTGAAAACTATCGATTAACACTTGACTTAAATTACCTTCCTGCTGAAATAATTCCTTGATATTAGCTGTTAAAACAATACCCACACAATGATCATACATTGTGCGGTCATTAATCTCTTCACATAACCTTGTTTCGTCTCCAAGCTCTATCGTACCATAAGTGGCCTTCAACGCGGGCAGAGAATTAATATCTATATATCCGAGCCCAAGAGCCACAATAATCTCCCCAGGTTTGACAACAAGCCTATCCTTAAGCTTGCTACTTAACTCAGCCCTTGGGCTGAGTAGAGCGTTGAGCACCAGCCTCGTCAGGATCGGCTCTGGCGCATGGTATCCAAGCACTTGCCACTGCTCCTTAAGCAACTCCTCAATTCTCCTAATCTCCTTATCACCACCCGTTAGGGCCAGGGACACGAGGTACCCGCCAAGTATATCTCTCAATATAATCTCCCATAGAGTACCGTTGTATGGAGACGCGGACATAAGACACTTAGCATCGACTGCCTCCTCGTACAGTTGCCTAAACCCATGAACCAACTTAACCAAGTCATCGCCAGCCAACGGGCTCTTAATTGCCTCAACACGCAACGCCCAACGACGTCTATATAGGTAGTTTACATAAACGCCGATCTCCTTACTCTCCACAGCCACTTCATTAAATAGTCTCTCCGCCTCATCAAGCTCGTCATTATTAAGCTTGTACTGAGCCAATGCGTACTTAAGAATTGATGTCTCCTCAAGGATTACTCTCTTAGCCGCCTTCTCATCAGCTTCTGCGAGCCAGGACTTAACAAAACCCATGAAGACCTGATCCCTTGCCAGTTCCTGAACACTCCCCTTCAATCCGCTTAGTTCCCCAGCAACCTCTTTAGCCTTATTAACCACATCGATGCCTAACACGCGCTCCATAAGCGCCTTTACACACTTATTCTTTAACGCCGGTTGTAACGCTCGCGACCAAGCAATGATGTCTAGGCTGGGGTTCAACCTGTTTATCTTATCTAGCAAACCAGCAACCCTACTAACCACATGCTCAAGCTTAATACGGAAAGACGCATTCACATACTCAAACGTATAATCATCACAATGTACTAGGCAATTATAGAGTGAGTAAGTTAAGGCGCTTATCGCAGGAATGAGAGTCCAAGCGTATTCCTTTGCTCCATCCCCGTACTTGTTTAATATATAATCAAACTCGTTAAGTATGTTCATCACTGTGTCCCAGTCGGGACACAAAAACGGTGGAGAGACTTTATTCAATGCTAAGGCTAGTACTTCAAGGTACCTCTGAGGCGCCTTATCACGCAAAGGCGCCAAGGCGCTTAGTATTTGTAAAATGTGATGTGTCGATCGAACGTGTGACATGGCGAATGACGCTATGTGCAATGCCGCATCAGCATCACTGGGTCCAACGGGCATGCCTGACTCAGCGGCGTTGGCGATTATTGAGGCCAGCCCAAGACCATAAAAAGCTTCACCACTTCTTAGATTACCCCTCTTTCTGGCGATGTTAAGGACTCTCCTCACCTCGTCAATAGTCTCATTGTACTTATCGATGAATGCCTCGGTCAAGGCACGCGTATTGAGGACTAGGTTCATTATTAATGGTGGGATTTCGTTATCAACGAGGAGTAGGTCATCAACACCACATCTATTTAAGGCATTACCAAGGGACTTAACAACATCTTTCCTCAAGTTCTCATCTTTCCTCAAGTCCTCAATCCTAGGTATTAAATCAATTCCAGCCGAGGCGAGTCCGATGATTAATGCGGTTCTTTTCCAGCAGTTTGCATATGGTTTTAGGGCGTTTTTGAGTCTCTCGCTAACGAAAATCAATAAGTTGGTCACAACTTCTTCGGGCTTTACCTCACGGCCTAATCCTCCAACCTTTTCATAACCCCATTTCAAAGCCTCAATGAGGTTCCTAAGTCCATGGTCGATGTAGTACTTCCTCGCCTCCTCATCCTGTAACCCAACCAACTCCTTAAGGGTTTCCTCGATCAAGTCCTCGTGACTTGTTGAGAGCCACTTGGCTATTGGCTCTAGATCATCCTCCCTCAAGTCCTCCAACTTCAATTTAGCTAAGTTATCCCTATCAATGAGTTTCCAAGCCCCACCCTCATTCACAGCCTTCGTTATGTACGTTATTCCCTCGGGTATTGGTCCGAAGGTTGCGTGGAGGATTAATGGTACAGAAACCTTCTTAGCCAAGTCCATTTTCTTCCCGAGTATTGTGCCCCATATGTAGTTTGCGAAGAATAACTTGGGCTCACCAGCACTCTCCCTCAACGCCTTATCGACATCCTCAACCCCGCACCCCCTCTCGCGTAGCCAGATACCGGCGTACTTAGCAACAAAGGTGTAGGAGTTGAAGTTCATGACCCTCCTAACCAAGTCGTTACTCACGTTATCACACCCAGAGTACCTCTTAATGATCTCCCTGAGGAACACCTCATCCCCAAGGTTTACCGTAACCACATCCCTCTCCAGGTTATCGAGGACTTGCCTAAGGTCAACATCCTCCTCCCTACCCCTCTGAACCTGCTCGTAAAGCTCCCTCGGGAGGATTATGACAACCCACGCATTCCTAACCTCCATTAGTTCCTTCAGCGTGTTCTTCACGCTCTCGATTAGTTTCCTCAGCTTGGTGTTCTCGTCGCTCTTGGTGCCATGCTTCACCACTTGCATGGCCTCGGGCTTGTAATAGGCTTCGATTGGTGATGGGTCGTAAATCACTACGAACCTCCTACCAGTGGTCTCAACCAGATTGTTTAGCTTTACTGCGTCTCCGGGCCCAAGCGATTCGATGTGTATCGCTGCATCCATAGGCTTATCAAGGACCACATTACCCAAACCACCGAGGAGTGAACGCCAAGCCACGTATGTGGCTAACGTCGACTTACCAATCCCCCTAGGACCAATAAGCACAACCCTACCGTCCTTAACAAACTTACTGAAGACCTCCTCAGCAACCTTACGGAACGTACCGACATCGACAAGGGCAGTCTCTAGCGGCTCTAGTTCACTTTGCTTATTTTGCTCATTTTTAGCGGTGCCTACCCAGGTTTTAATCTTCGGGACCCCGCCCTCAACAATGAAGTTACCATAGAGTAAGCCGTTCTCGATATCTTCAATGAAGAAGACCTTTACATCAACCAACAAATCCCTTACCCTTTCCCTAACCTTATCTAACTCTTCCTCGATGTTAGTTAGTTTATCGTTGATTATTTTCTTTATGTCTTCGTCGGTTAATTGTTTTCTTTCGGCGATGTTGGCTATGTTTGTTATGGTGTTTGTGAACTCCTCAATACTTAACCCCCACTCGTAGGCAACCTCATCGACAACAGCCTCGAACCGCTCATCACCTAGGTAATTCCTAACCTCCCTAGCCACACTAACAAGCCTAACAAGACCCCCAAGCACCTCATCCTTATTCTTCCTCCACTTACCCACCACTGACTCAAGGAACCTGCCCGCTAACGAACCAACCAGGCCAACAGCAACACCAGCCCCAAATAGGAATGACAACCCAAGGGTTATTGCCTGGGTTCCGGCGACACTTATTGGTGCCTTCTTCAGGAAGTCCCTGACCAAATCCCTCAAACCAAGCCTACCAGGGCTTAGTTTACGGATTGACTCCACAACCTCGCTAGGCACGCCCTCCCTCAACATGCTTGGTGATACGCCCTCACCAAGCCCCTCATGCCTAACCCCAGCAACCTCAGGGCCATCCCCACTAAGCGCCTCCTTGGCGGCATCCTTGTAGTACTTGGGTAGGTAGATCAACTCGGCATTGCCGAGAATATCCCTCAACCTAACCGCATCCGTGGTGCTTCTAGCAACAACGGCAACACGCCCATCAACACTACCCAATTTACCAACGAGATCATCAACCCTGCCGAACTCAATAACCCTGCCCCTAACATCATCACCAACCTTACTCCCAAACCCACCGTAGGCATAGACTACATCAACCAAACCACGCCTAAGCAACACAGTGACCAAACGACCCCTTGAACAACCGGGTGATGCCAGGATGAAGATGCCGGGTTTATTCAAACGCCTCTCCAATTTAGTAGCAATATCATTAACCAGCCCATCCAAATCGATTCGACCACTCACACAATCACTAAACAACGCCATGTTTATTATAAATTTTACCCAGCATTCTACTTCTTAATGCTCGACACGGGCGAGGTTAGGCGTTTTGTGGAGTTGTTTATTAGGATGGGTTTGGTTAGGGTGAAGGTGGTGATTACCTGCCGGCGTGCCCCGTGTTGAGTACCTCGATGGGTTGTTGGGTGACGGTAGGGGTGGTGTCCTTGGCTTCATAGCGTTCATGTGTCTCGTGTGTGAGTTACTCAATGACGTGTCCGTGGACACGAACATGGCTTAACAAATTGAGACACGTAACGTTGAGGGAGACCGGCCACGGGGGCGTTGCTAGTAGTGTAAGTAGTACAACTTCAACAAAGCCAATTTGCAACACCTGCTGTTAAGTCGCCGCAGTTCTTGTAGAGAGCGGAAAAGCCGCCGAGGTAGGGGCTCCTAAACTTCTCGGAGCCCCCAGGCCGTGTAGCTTAACCGCGTCTGCCCTACCCTCCACAGCCGCCATCAACATGAAGACAAGCTGTGCCGCAGGCGTTATGGGCGCCAGAATCTCCACAAGTGTTTTGCCGTCCGCCACCTCTAATGAGGGAGCATCTCCGGCGCCTCCCTCTCTATTTCCGATTTCAATCCCTCGACGGCTTCTTGATCACCTGCGGCGGCCGTCACGTCATTGACGCACTTTTTTTGACTCTGGAAAAGGCGTCAACGCCGTCTTCTGCTTCGGATAATTGGTTATATTCTATTAGGGCCTTGTCTATCTGCAGATGGCCAGCCAGCATCAATAAAGCCAGCCAACGCTTCGGTGAAAGCTACAGCTCAAATACATCTACGACTTCATGCTTCGCCCCTCCCCAATGCCAAAAAGCCTAAACATAAGCCGAATAGTCACCGAGACCTCCGGGTCGTAGTCCATAAGCCACCGTTGCTCTCTCAGCAACTTCTTAGCCCATCCTCATCGCCGGAGGCCGCCAAGTAGACTAGACACTGGCCGAATGTGAGGGCCGCCGCTAATTACCAGGCAGTTGGCTTAAAGTACTCCGCCGCCTTCTCCCACAGCGTGCAGAAGCCCTTGGACTTCCCGAGAAGCCTCTCTCAGCTTTTTGCGGCGAGGACGCGGGCCCTATGAGCAAGACCGCGGACGGTGAGGCAACCTCCCCATTGCTTCAGCGTTACGCACGCTTCCCCCGCTTTTTTGAACGCTTCTGCGACTTCTTCCTATCCTTCTTGTCTGACATACATACCTCGCAGAGGGCGGGATACTGTTCGTAGAAGCTCAGCACATGCTTCTTGATCCGTTTGATCAGTTTTACGGCGTCGTCTATGGAACCGAGGAGTTTTACCCACTCTGCTAAGTCCGCGTCGCTTTCCATGATTCTTTTCAACTCCTCTGGATGGGCCACCGTCTCGTTCAACACCTTCTTCACAGCTTCGGTCTCCTTTACGAGGTCGCCGAAGTACCTCTGCACGTGCCGCACCAGTTCGTTGCTGTGTAGCGTTGCGGCCAGCACGTAAGCCCTAACTATGGCATCGAGCAGACATTGCGCCGAGAGACCGCCCCCCGGTGCCGCCTCGCCGCAACGCTCACTAACCTTGCGGTACAGGTGCAACATATCATCCACCGCGTCCTCCAGGCGACCCTTGATGTGATCCCGATGTTTTGTAAGCAGAGTTGAGTATGCGCGGATGGCCTCCACCAGAGGCCAGAGTCGCTCCGTCTTCTGGAGGCGGTCTTTGAGTTGTTGCAAGGCGTCGTAGATGTACTCCACGGTTTCTGGATCCAGCGTCCTCAGCTCTGAGGCGGCGGCCAGCAGAGAGACGTATATATGCGGCGCCTTCTCGCCCAGAGGACGCAACGCCGCCAAGATTAACCACACAACTGCCGGATGAGTCACCCGTTTAACCGCGGCAAACGCCACTCGTAATAACAAGTCGACCGTCTCTTCGTCCACTTCACCGACAGCCGCCAACGCCGCAAGACCCAAGAAGTAAATGACCTCGGCCAACTTGACGCCCCTTTTTCTCCACTTCGCCATAAGCTCCTTTGCTGTTTCCCTAGCGGTCATTATGATCACGGGGGATGCGAGGGGGGTAAGAACGCTAGACTCTTGCTTAATCCCCCGAGTCTGCGAAAGATCTCTGGCGTGCCGCGTCTCAACGCAACGTAGAAACAAAATTGTATATGTCAAAAGTCTCGGTATCTTGTCGTCTATCATCAAATACTTATCCGCGTCCCTCTTGAAAACGTCGGTAAGTCTCCTGCCGACATAGGCCAGCAGAGCCGCCCATCCCCGGTTCTTCTCGGGTACGCCGAGCTTGGCAAAGATTTTGTTGCACACCTTTAATGTCTCCTTGGGGATGCCAAACTCGGTGAGGATTTTGTCGCCTTCTTTAAGCACTTCGTCGCGGCCCCAGTCCAGCGCCTTGATTAAGTCGCTTAAGGTCTCTCTGTATTGCTCTCTCGCCTCTTCGCCGTTTAGGCCGGCTAGATCCCTCAGCGTCTCTTCCACGAGGTCTTCATGCTTTTGAGCTAGCCATTTGGCTATGGGCTCCAATGCGTCTTCCTTTAAGGACTCCAGGCTGGCGCCTTTCAGCTCCTCCGGCGTCAAAAGACGCCACACGCCTCCCTCATACACCGCCTTCGTGACGTACGTCACGCCGACCGGAACCGGGCCGAAGACGGCGTGGAGTAGGAGCGGCACAGCAACCTTCCTAGCCAAGTCGCCGTTGCCGCGAAGCAACACGTGCCAGATGTAGTGGGCGAAGAAGAGCTTCGGCTTCTGCTTAGCCTCCTCCATAGCCCTCTCCACGTCACCTGCATCGCATCCGCGTCCCCTCAGCCAGAGGCCGGCGTATTTGGCCACCAGCGTGTACCCGCCGTCTAATTGCGCCATCTTCTCTGCCAGCTCTTTGTAGCCGTCGCCGCAGCCGGAGTACCGCCTTACGACCTCGTGGAGGAACTCCACATCGTTTAAAACGGCCTTTACGACGTATTTCTCCAAAGCTTCTTTCGCCTCAGGCGGCAGGCCCCGGTACAGCTCATCCGGCAAAACCACAAGCGCCTTTACGCCGCTCCCAGCCGCGGAGAGAGCCTCCTCCACCGCCCGCCTCACCCTTTCCTTTTCTTTCTCAGCCTCCTCCCCCACGGCGCGGGGCTCGTAATACGCCGTGACAGGCACCGGATCGTAGAGAAGTAGAAACCTCCTTCCCGTGTCCTTCTGCAGATTCTCCAGGGCGGAGGCGAAGCCCGTCTTTACCTCCCCGGCGGAGACCACGGCGTCGGCCGCGCCGCGCCAAAGAGCAAGCCAAGCTACGTAGGCCGCCAGCGTAGACTTGCCAACGCCGCGCGGCCCCACCAAAACCACCAACCCGTCCCTTCTCAGCCTCTCCAAAACCTCCCCCGCCAGCCTCCCAAAGACGCCCCCAGTCACCACATCCACAACCACATCGCCCTGCCCCCCGGCCGCGCGCGTCTTCACCCTAGGCGCCCCGCCCACCACCACGAAGTTGTGGTAGAGAAGCCCCACCTCCACGTCGCCCACAAACGCCACCTTGACCCCGGCCAGAAGGCCGGAGACCTGCGTCTTAACCTCCTTTAGGGCGTCCTCCACCTTCTTAAACACGCCCTCCACCTCCCGCCTCACCACCTCTTCCAGCCTCTCTAGGTCCCGCCCGGCGGCTTTGTCCTTGGGTATATATGTACGGTATAGAGGTCCAGCGACTCTGAAATCGGCGGCTATATATGTACTGTATAGCGGCCTAGCGGCTCTGTATTCGGCTAGGGCGGCTAGGTTTATCACCAAGGCCTTGAAGGTTTTGACGTCTATGCCCCACTCCAGCGCCACCTGATCTACAACCGCCTCATAGCGGTCGTCGTCTATGTACGGCTCGGCCTCGAGGACTCTCCTCACGAGCTTGGCGAAGCCGGCGACGACCTCATCCTGCGGCTCTCTCCTCCCGGCGAAGAGCTCCAGGAGGCGGGCGGCGAAGTCCTCCAGCGCCTCCTTACCCACCCCCACCGCTGCCCCTACCAACGCCGCGAGAAACGCGGCGCCGGGGGCCGCCGCCTGGAGGACCGCATAGACGGCGAGAGCCGGGGCGAGGAGCTCCGCCAGCAACGCCGAGGCGGTTTTGAAGGGAAACCTCCCGAAGGTCTCCCCAGCTATGTCTCTAAGCCCCACGGCGCCTGGGCTTAGGGCGAGGAGGGCGTTTCGACCTCTCTTGAGCTCCTTGTCCCCCGGCCTGAGGAGCTTCGGCGAGATGCCCTCGCCGAGCCCCCTGTGCTCCACCTCGGCCGTCCGCAGTAGCTCCTTGTCGACGTCTTTGGCCGCCTCTTTGAAGTACTTGGGCAGGTATATCAGCTCGGCCCTCTTCCCCAGCTTCTCCTTCAGCTCCACAGCCTGGAGGGAGCTCTCCACAGCCACGACGACGCGTCTATCGGCGCCTCTCTCCAGCTCCTCGGCGCTGGGCAGATCCCCCACAGCCAAGCCCCTGGCCCTCAGCTCCTCCGCAAGCCTCGGATAGGCGTAGGCCCCATCCACCGCGCCCTCCCTCAAAAGCCCCTCCAATATATACCCGCGGGAGGAGCCCGGCGGCGCCAGAAGAAAGACGCCAGGACGGCTCACAAGCTTTTTCACCTGAGAATAAGCCGCCTCCACCACATGCTCATAAAGCTCAGACACAGACTAAAACACACATCAAATAAATAGATGACCGGCAGAACACTAGAGAACAGCCGCTACAGCTTGAGGAGGGCGGGCATGCGCCCCTTCCCGTCGAGTTGTTGCATCTAGTGGACGCCGGCCTGCGGCGTCTTGAAAGCCGCGGGCCCTGGTGAGTGCGGGAGGGGGTGCGCATATCTTCAACTGGCTATATTATGTGCAACAGTTTTATAAGGCCGCGCCGGAAGTTGTATGTTCCGGCTGGAGTTCGGGCTCCGCCTCTGCGGGCCGCTGGTCAGGTGCCTGGCTGAGATAGGCGCTGAGAGCCTCAGCGCCGTCACCAGCTTCGTAGACGCGGAGGCGCTGGAGGAGCTCGCCAAGACCGCGGAGGCGGTGAGGGTCGTCGTGGGAGACTACGCGGTCCCCCGCGAGGTGTACGAAAAGTGGCGCGACGCCGTCCGCATATACCCAGGCCACGCGGGCAACCTCTACATCGGCGCCCGGGGCCTGGCGACGGGCGGCGCCCCCCTCACAGCCGCCGGGCTCCGCAACCCCGCCGCCGCGAACTTCGCCGCGCTGATGCCCCCAGCCCTGCTGAAGGAAGCCGAGGGATACTTCCACGAGCTCTGGAAGAAAGCCCAGCCGCTGGCTGAAGACGCCGCCGTGGACGCCGCCGCCGAGGAGCTTCTGAGGGCGCCCCACGCCGGGGCGGCGCGCCGCGCCAACGAAAAGCTGGCAGAGGCCCTGGGCCCCGACGCGGCCCGATGCCTCGCCGAGTTCAAGCCAAGAGACTGCGCGAGGCCAGTCGCAGAGGCCCTCCGGGAGAGGTACAGGAGGTGCGAGGTGGAGGAGGTCTGCGCCGCCGCGGAGGTCCACAGAGAGGTAAGCCCCCGGAGGCTCCTCGCCGCGCCCGACTCGGCACATCTGGCGGGGCACCCAGTATGCTGGCTCAGAGCCTTCGCCGTGAGGCTTGTCGAGGAGAGGAGGAACTTCAACAGCGGCATAGAGGCCTACGAGGCCATGCTGAAGGCCGCCGCCGAGGACTGCCCCCGCCGCCTCAAAACCCCAGCCGAGGAAGAGCTCGAAAGGCTCAAAGACGGAGCCTACCGCAACGAAGCCATGTGGACAATTCCCTACCGCCTACTCCCCCTAGCGCTGACCCTGCCGGCGATAGGATGCAGAATAGAGGGACAGACACGGAGAGACGGCAGAACGATAAGACACATCTATTGTCGTTAAGCTTTTAGCAGATCTTTTACCACTTCTGCAATCCACTTAGCCGCAAGAGGCGGAACAGCTTCTCCGATTTGTGCCCTGATCTGATGCCTCGATCCAAAGAAGATGAAGTCGTCAGGAAAAGTCTGTAGCCGAGCCAGCTCTCTCAAAGTAAGTGCTGTGCGCGTCCTCCTATAATGATAGCCGTAAGTGCCGCCGCCACCATAGGCTACAACTGTATAAGCAGGCTTGAGCGGATGCAGGCGCCTATAGACGAGGCTTATGCCTTTACCCTCAACCTCCCATGGCGTGCCTTCTACAAACTTATAGTTCTCACCGGGCGGTATTAGTCTCATGCGCATAGCAACTTCTTCGCTGACTCTCGGGAGTTCATTAGTGCCATCAGGGACTTGTATTTTTTCTACGGCCCTCGTGTATCCCAGCAAATTGAGGACATAATCATGCCATTTTAATGCCTCCTCAAGCAAGTCAGCTCTCTCTATTTTATTAAATGCCAGATATACTGAAACCACGTCCTGCTTGAGCAACGGCCACACATTGTCTCTCCACCAGTACGCACGTTCCGTCTTCACCTCATCCCAGACGCCCTCCCACTCATTAATGATAGTTCTATACACCTCTTCAAGCCTGTCAAGCCTTCGTCCTTCAAAAACTTCCATAGCCGTAAGCGGATACTCAGAAAAAGGCGTCTTTAGGTTCGGTACGCTGTTTCTGTGCACAAGATCCTCGCGAATGCCTATAATAATGAGCCTTCTCCTGCTTTGAGGAACTCCCAGGCTTGAAAAATCGATAACACCCGCAAATAGAATTTTGTACCCATACGGCCTTTTCCTCCCGTTTCTGTTCACAAGCTTCTTAAGCTCCTCCCACCGCGTCTTAAGCTTGCTGAGGTCTTCAAGAATTGTACGGAAGACTAAACCCTTGTGAAGGCCTTTAAGCCCTGGTACATTCTCGAAGACGAACACCTTTGGCTGTATCACAGCCAAGGCTCTAACGAAGTGCAAATAAAGAGCGCCGCGCTTTACATGCAAACCACTCAGCCTAAGATCAGGTCCTCTCACTACAGAAAAGTCCTGGCATGGAGGACCTCCAAATACCACATCAACATCATCGCCAGAAAGCGGCGCAAAATCGACATTTTCAACACTGCATAGATACACCCCCCTTTCCGTTGCCTCAACCCCTTTCTCCCCGCATCTAATAACTTTGAGACCGAGCTTTCGGCCCAGATTAGCTGAGTAGGTTTCAACAGCATCTTCCTTTATGTCGTTTGCAAATATCACCTTAAAGCCCGTCCATACAAATCCGAGATCCATGCCGCCTGCGCCTGAGAAGAGAGACACAGCCTTATACATAGGCGCCGCCTTCCTTTTCGCATTTCACGGTTCTATCAGGGTTTAAAAAGCAACTTAAGTGGGCCACAAAACCCTGCTGTTGCCAGCTTATCTCTGCCATGCGCAAAAATACATACAGCGAGATCTAAGAGGGCAGGACGTACACTTGGGGTTTCTCGCCGTGCAGATCTTCCGCGCGAAGTCGAGGAGGCCGAAGTTGTATTCGCGCGGGCTCTCTGGAGGAACGAGCCTCTTGGCGAACTCCCAAAGCTCTGGATCGGTATGCGGCCTCTGCCGCCGTGATTTAACGCCGAATACCCTCTCTAGAACTCTAGCCGCGTTTCTGTCGAAGAGGGGCTCGGCGGCGCCCGCCACAGCCACAAGGACCTCCCGGGCCGCGTAGTCCCCCCCGCCTGGAAGCCCCCTCAGCTTGTCTAAGCTCAGCGGCACCTCTCCACCGTATTTCGACAGAAGCTCCTCGGCGAGGCGCTTGAAGAGGCGGGCCCTAACCTTCTCCATGCCGAGAGGCCTCAGCACCTCCTCCACCTCCTCGACGGCCGCGCCGGCCAGCTCTCTCGGCGAAGGCCACCGCCTCAGAAACTCCCCGTAGACCCCTAAAACCTGCCTCACCGTAGTCTTCCGGAGGAGCAGAGCCGCCACAAGCACCGCCCAAGGATCCGAGGTGGTCCTCCAAGGCAGATTCTTATCGCCATGCAGACGGTACCATTCTACAATAGCTTCCGCAAAGGCCAGAGGAAATGGAGGGCGGCACTCCATGCAACTACGGCTATGCGCTCTATATAAACGTAAGAGCAGATTCGGTGCATGCATGCGGAAATTCCCCTTCTTTTCCCGGATTATCCCAGAGAAAGACTTTTAAAGCCGGAAATTTTCTTTAATTGTGGTGGAGAGAAAAAGACGGAGACTGGTGGACTATCCTCAGAATGACTTCATAACTACGGATCTCACATTTACCAAGGTTTGGCTTCATCTCGTTTCTGAAGATACATTGAAACTAATTATACAGGTTTATCTAAAAACAGGAAATTACTCTCTCGACTCTAAACTATATAGTCAATATATATCAAATATTGAGACTGTTGAAATTGTAAAAAAGCATAAAGAGTTGCAGAGAATCGCCGTGAAAAAAGCAGAATCAGTCTGGAAGGCGAATGTAACCTTTTTCGCTTTAGCAGACGTTCTGCAGAGATATATAGGGCTCTATCTGCCAGAGAAGAGCGATAACGTCATGAATGCCTCAGCAGACATAGGTCAGCTATTTACTAAAATAAGAAACACAATCTACAATATTAATAAAGAAAACTTTGATGAAATTAATATAGAGTATCCAGTTGACGTGTATCTTTGGTTTCTCAATATGATAATTGAAAGTGAAGTAATGGAGCGCATCTTGGCAATGCTAAATACCATAGATACAATAGAAGAGACGGGCAAGTTGTTAAGCTCATTTGTTAATCGCATAGAGCAGGAGTTTGCTCAACGCGTAGGAGAGGAACCTGAAGAAGAATACATAGAGGAGGAGACATATAAGGCGCTCCTCATGCGCGCTGCAGAGCTTAGAGGGCAGTATATTAACAAGTTGCGCAACGCCGTTATCGCAGTAACAGATATAGTTGCGGCAGAGAGGAAACGCCGAGGTGCAACACCATGGCGTGAAGTTATTCGCGATGTTATGCTCAGGAGAGCTGCGTACTACATTGGTGAGGTTCTGCACCTAGCAGGAAAGCCGCCGCTCTTCAAAGGATTCATAGGCAGGATTATCGATGAAAATGAAAGCTTCCAGGCTAGACAAATTAAAACTCTGCTACTCGCCTCAGCCATAATCCACAAGAAGCTTCAGAGATGCGTAGCAACTCCAGCGGACATGTTCCTCTGGATCTTAAAGGCCAACAGCGGCTTTCACGCCTTGGAGAATGTGGCGGCAAGCATAGCCGAAGAAATTTGCGGCAAAGAAGAGCCGAGGGATGTTGTGGCCTCAGCCGTGATCGCAACAAACATTCTGCTGAACGTTCTGCCCTCAGGTTTATTCGACGTTGCAGCTGTAAGAGAGCACAAGTACGCAACCTTTGACGGCAGAACGAAGTTCGACAGTATATACATATACGATCGCAATAAAATTTTAGAACACATCAGACGTATACTGGTATGAAGCTCTCACCTGAGATAAAGCAAGACGATATTTCAAAGTTCTATAGTCAATTATACGACATCGCAAGCGGCAGGAAGAACTTCAGCGATTTAAGGTCATTTGCAGAGAAAGCCGTTAATGCTGGTGCTAGTAATCCTGTTTATGATGAAGTGAGAAGCGCGCTGATTTACCCCTCGCTATCAATAATTGTCGGCGCCCGCGGATCAGGAAAAACCACGTTGCTTGCGCTAGCTTCTTATGATCTCGAAGCTAATGGCTATCACGTCATCTACGTCACCCCCAACTATAGACAGATTGAGTGCACAAAGCTACAGCAAAGCGGAAAGATAGCGCTCCTTCTTGACGACTTTGCCGAATACGACGACGCTCTACTTAACAACCTAAGGATCTGCTTCGAAAAGCTAGAAGAAAATCCTTCAAGGTACAAAATCATCATCGCCACTCAGAGCGAGAAGAACCCAGTTGCCAGCATCGGGAAGATTGTCGATCTGCTTAATAGGCCGTGGATGTTTTTTGGTTCTAGATCTGCAGAAGAGATAAAAAATAATCTAACAAACTACATAGCAACACTTCTGTACGTATCCGGAAAGTCATTTGAGAGACTAAGAGCGGCCTCAGTTGTGAGCCTAGATGCATTCTGGGCTAGGTATCGAAGCTTCGGCACGTTGAGTAGCTTAATTGATCTACTCCGTAGAATGACCGCATTTTATGCCTATGGAATTTTCGGAAAGTCAGAGACAGCGAAGAAACTTACTGACGAAGCCGCAAGCCTCTTCGATGCGGTTGCCGTAGCGCTACTTGCGCGTCCGCCAGTTATAAGAAGCGAGGCGTCCTATGTCTTCATTTTGGAAACTGCGGATGAGGCTACACTTATGGAAGACATGACGGCGTATGAACTTAATGGACGTGGCGTTGTGCTCGCACTTGCAAATGCGTTTGAGAGCGCCTTTAGCGATACTGTTGAGAGAAGGAAATGGCTAGAGGAATACAAGCGTGTTGCTGAGAAAATAAAAGAACTAGAGGAAATTCAAGTAAGCTCACGCGAACTTGTAAATGCGATTCTCGAAGCGCTCAAATATTACAAGCAGATCAGGCGCCTGCCGATTGTTGACGTCTCTGAAAACTATCCTGTAGAGAAAATCTGCGGGCCTTTGAAAGCCAATGCCGAGACACAGAAGAAGAGAAGGAGAGGTCCGGAATCGGGAGTCATTATCGTCCAAGGCCAATCAGGCACCCGTTATTATGTTATGCTCCAACATGCAGGTGAAACTTCAAACGGGAGGCTGAGCGGATACCAGTGTAAAAGGCTAGAAATTCTTTCAAAATGTGCCAATATAGTAGATAAGAAATTACTCTTCATAGTGTCGATGAATTCACAGTTAAATATAGCAAAATGTACGGATATTAACAAGCTTGAATCAGGTGTAGAAATCCTCTATGCAGACAGCCTTCAAAAAAGCAAGGAGGGGGGCCTGGTACGGGAGCTAAGCAACATACAAGACGAAGGCATTAGGAAGATTCTTGCCGTGCTCTTTCTTAACAGTGTGCTCCTCAAAATAAGGGACAGGCACCGCATTCCTAAACTCGCCATCGCGGTGCTTGAAGGAAGAGCAGTATGACCGGGGTAAAAGAGCTTGCTAGGAAGCATGTCAGCCGGCTGGTATGTCCGGCATTTAGAGAGATAAGTGATAGCTACGTAGCATATGCCCGCCGAGATGCCGCCCGACGCCACGATGATTTCCTGGAAGAAGTCGTTCCAGAAATTCCCAAATGGCTCGGGTTAGACAGATGCGAGCGGGTAAACATCTCGATTGAAGGGAGGGAGATTAGGGGAAATATTGACGCTGTTCTTCGGTGCGGAGATACATATGTAGTTATTGAAGCGAAGAGCTATCCCTTTGCAGACATAGATGAGCAAAAGTACTGTGAAACTCGATGGACCCGCGCCTATGTTGCTGACTATGAGCAACTGGTGTTATACGCCTATGGAGTTCGGAAGAAGCTAGATGCCGGAGCAAAAGTCCGTGCGGTATTAGTATATAGAGGGTACGCGAAGAACAAGGACGCTCTCTTTATCATAGAGCCAAGCCTGGATGACAAGTCGATAGAAGGCCTTGTTGTTGCTTCTACAAAAGGCGACGTCTATAAGCCCGGTCCCGAGTGCCTCAGATGCGGCAACGAAAAGTGTCCAGTCAAAGGAGAGATGCAGAGGCTCATCGAAGAATTCAGCGATGCAAAACAGCTCTCTGACAAAGGTAGTGACCTAGAAAGGGCGTATCAGGAGCTTCTCCTGATGGAGTGGTGCTTAGCCAGACATGGAACTCGTTGCATAAAGTGCGGCCCCTTCTACTTTGCCCAGTCTCAAACTACAATTCATACAGATGATCAGCCGCTCACAAACTTGCACATCAAACACACCTTGCGGCGCGTAAGCGACAAGAGCTCTTTGGAAAAGCTCTACCGCGACGGCGTGTTAATCGAAGAAGACTGCGACAAGTATCGCGTTGCTCTGAATAAGATCCAGAAAATAGAGGATAACGTGCTTTTTGCCAAGGACATCACGCGGCTTGACTACTTCCTGCTCATCGAGCTACTCTCGCTGGCAGGTGAGCTCTACAGCGGCGTCAGCTCACTCGATGCGCTGAAAGAAACGCTGAAATGCTACAGGACTTATCACGGCAAAGTTGCTCAACTCCTTCGAAACGTTGCCGCCCTACCCTCGGAAAGAAGGACTCTAGAGGGCTACTTCTTACCAACTATAATAGACCGCATCCCCACGCCAAAGGTAAAGATTGATGAGGCCCTGAGGCAACTAGCAAAAGATACAAGCATTAATCGCGACCACCTTGAGCTCGTCCTAGGCTCTCTTCGGGATGAGAATGGAAGACAGATACAGGGACTAAATGACTTCCAGGTCGAGGCTGTAAAGAGGCTACTGAATCAGAGAGGCAACACGTTCACTATCATATCCGCACCACCGGGGGCCGGCAAGACGTTGGTGTTCATGATCTACGCCTTATACAGGGCGCTTGAAGAGCCCGATGGAAAAATTCTCATTATGTACCCTACGAAGAAGTTGGCAGTCCAGCAACTCCAGCAACTCTACTACACGCTTGAAGAGCTTAACGAAAAGCTGAAACAGAAGCAAAAAGGGGAGCTTAGACTCGCGGTGCTCGACGGAGACAGCCCACGGAGTGAACAAGACATAGTGGACGGCAGAGAGGTTAGGTCGCTCAAATGTGGCAGTGGTGGTGTGTTGAAGTACAGAGGAAAGAAAGCCGTCTGTGAAGGCGCAAGCACTACAGTAGTGGAGTGGTTTACCGAAACAGAGGAGGGAGCCTTTGATAAACAGATTATAGTTACAAACCCCTATAAGCTTTCATCACTTCTGCTAAAACCCTCACAAGCCTCGATTGATGCACGCCAGATCAGCGCGATAATCATAGATGAAGCGCACACCGTCCTCGATGCCGAAACACTCGACTTTTTAACCGCGCTTCTTCACCGAATATTGACTCTGCGGTGCGGTGACTTGCAAGCTTACGGAAGCGGCTCAAGCGACGCGGATCTAACAACCGGTACTCCCAGCGATTGCACGATACCTGCCTTGATTCTTTCTAGCGCAACGATTACAAGTTCTGGCCTCCCGCTTTCCAGCGTCCTCACTCAGCAAGTTGAAAACATAACGCTTAGAAGCATCGGCGCTTTAGAAAGAGTAGTGCCTGCACGTAACGAGACCTGGAATTTTGCTAATAAGCTAGCAGAGCTGTTGCTAGGCAACGGCTTAACCTATCAGCTGGATGCGATAGACTATTATGAGCTTCTTGGGAGCATAGAAACCACGCAACGGAAGCTGGTTGCGCCGATGGTGCTCTTCACGATGCCAGAAAAGTCTTATACAGGTACTGTCCAAGAAGCCGCAGTAACCCTGGCACTTGCGGCAGGTGCACGCCATATCAGGCACAAATTGCAAAATGCACACCTGAAGCACTTCTCGTCTATTATCTTCATCGACAGCAAGGAGACAATAGCTGAAATAGAACACTACGTGCTCAACCGTCTGTTAAAGCAGGAGATGTCGCCGGCAGATAAAATCCTAACGAAACCCCTCTTAGGCAACAACTGCCAATCCAAAGCGCCAGGAATGCACGGCTACGAAGAGCTGAGGAGATTGCTTACCGCTCCACAAGGTGCACGAGATATCGCCACCTATAACCACCTCCCGCTCTTCTGCACAAAACGCGACGAACTCGCTTCGGCGCTAGACACCGCTAGAAGTCTCTATTCTTGCGGAAAAGCAGACTTACCTCAGTGCTATAAACATGCATATGAAGTCGCAAGTAGGATGCTAAACGACGCGAGTGTCCAGCACAAAGACCGCAGTTATTTATTGATCCATCACGCAGATCTTAATAAGACGGAGCGCTACAGTATAGAGCGCAAGCTTGAGCAAGCTGGTGAGTGGGCTGTCGTGCTTGCAACCTCTACGCTGGAACTTGGCGTGAACCTCAGCGGCGTAGCTGTGGTGGGACAGCTCGGCGTGCCTCTGCTTGCCGAAAGCATAATACAGAGATTCGGAAGAGGCGGAAGAAGTGCTGACACGCTTCATACAGCGCTGGGAGTGCTCTTCGCCAAACACACAGGTGAGGACGTTGCTATGATTAACGAGGACTATGCGGTCGCGCGACTCTTTGGATACAAGAGGACGCCGTTGCAGGTCAGAACAGATGAAAGGATAATAAGTATAGAACAACTAGTGGCTTATCAGTATCTAAGGACTGGAAGAGGATCTCGGCATGCCAAAAAAGCCGTAGAGACGTCTCTTGCATGGCTTATAGGCCGAGATCAGCGCTGGCAGGATTTACTCGACGAAGTTGACGCCCGCATAAATGTCATGGAGGAGTTAAAGTCGTACTTCGAGTCTGCTAGACGTACATCACCTCTGAAGGAATTAGTTGAATTATCACAACATAGCCTAATAAATGTTTGTAAACTTATAAGTAATTGTACAAATATATCCGATGTAATTGTTAGTATTTGCAAAAAAGTTAATGAAAGGGTCAACAGCGCCACGCCATATGATCAAGATATAGGAAGAATTGTATTGCGCTATTTGTGGGAACTATACTTTGGGATAAGGCACCTCTTGGGCTCAAGCGCAATCCGGTGTAACGAAAAACTGCGTGATGAGCTAGTTAGGTTAGAAGAAAGATTGAAACCAATTATTGGAGCTCTTAGCATAGGCACAAGTAGAGAAAAGCTACTTACATATGCCCTTATACCCCCTATGCCAGATCCGCGTGTTATAAGGCCAACTATAAACGTATATCGCATAAGTACTGAAACAAGGAGAAAATCCGTCGAGATCTTTGAGGGATATATAACGGCTAGGCCGCTTAAGGTAGACAGGTACCGACTATGAAAGTGTATCTGCCTGCGTGGGGCTATACGTATTTTTACTTGGTAACTGGTAAAAAAGACAATTCTGATGGGTGTTGCAGGTTCCAGCTGGTTGGTACTACACAAACAATTCAGACGCTTACAGGCGGCAAACAGCGCGGTGGTGCTCATACCCATAGTCCAGTTAAGCATCGTGAAGAAATCGTAGCTTTAGATATCGACTATCTAACCCGCCGCCTCTGCGGGCTTTTCAGTGGAGAAGGGAGAGACAATATTCGCGGCTATAGTGTAATCAAAGGTGCAAAAAGCAGTGGTGATGTGTGGGATACTTATGGCGTATTCTTCCTTTTCAGATGTGGACAAATAGACAGCAACCAGGTGGAGAAAGATCGGCGCTATTACGTTGCAATCACAAAAGTAGCGCCTTCCAGCGGTGGAGGCAGCGGTCAACAGCCGTCATTTAAGTGGCTTTTCCTAGTAGGCGGGAGCGAGCTTGACGGGTGTCGTTGTGTAGAACTTGAAGTCAGCTTGCAAGACGCTGGTAAGTCAAAAAGGTATTACACACTCAAGCATGTATCTAAGGAGGTTGTCGTGGCACCTCTGGACCGTCTTATGACGTATCCTAGACTATACGTAGATGAAATCTCATATATACCAAGCGAAAATAGTCATAACCTTGCTGAAGCTGGATCGGCGATCGCAGAGGTCATCTATTCTGGCTCTCAGATACTTGTTAAACTAGATAAGGCATACGCTTTCTTGCCGGTTTTGATACACTACGATGTAAAGGGGGAGGATCCACCGCGGCATATGTTTCCGTCTGCACGCAGATATTCGTTGCGGCTCAGTTTGACTGTAGACGAAGTGTATAGAATGGTGAGGGAAACCATGCTGAAGAGGTGCAACTGGAATGCAGTGCTCAAGGTCTTGGTTCAGAACACAGTTGCGAAGAGCCTAGGGGGCTTGTGCAGATCATATAGAGGGTGGATATTTGAGCGGGAAATATCCACTAACATCTTTAACAGGGCCATAGTATTTACCACGCCAATTCTGTGGAGGATCAAGATGCTCTATAGTAACATATATGTCCAGCGGGGAAAGGCATACGAGTGCAACGCGAATGGCTTGAAAAGCATACTTGCCAGGTGGCGTAACACAATTTTCCAGCTGAGGTATATCGATGAGAGTGAATGCCCGCACGCCAAAGATGACAGTTGGTTCAATCACTTTGCTGAATGTTTAGAGAACAGTAATACCTACACCAACTTCAAGACGTGCATCGAGAACAAAGCAAGCAGAAGTAATCCCGACATTCGCGATGTGATCTTTGGCTTTTTTGAAACCTATGCAACGTGGGCGTTACTCTTAGGGGCACACGGGCTTTCCCACATACTTCTAAAGACCGTCGCAAGGGGCCGCCACAAGACTGGGTACGCAGAGAAAATAGAGCTACATCTGCCTTCTCACTTCTCTAGAGTGCTTAGAGTTCTGCCTATACAGCATGGTAGCTCAGGAGCCGACGTAGATGTTGACGGAGTATTCCGAATAAAAGCGCATGGAGGCAAAGATATCGGCTTAGAGGTAAAAATCTTCGATCTTAGAGGGCTGAGTTCGCTCAGTACAGATGAACTGCTAAAGATATTGGAGGAACAAGTGAGCTCGAGCGATAGGTGCGACAAGGCATTTGAAGAGGAGAGGAACAGACTTGAAAGAGCATTCAGCATACTCAAGGACAGTTGTCAAGGGTTGACAGATAGTGACTGCCAAGGTCTTATCCAATTTGACAGCTTCATGAAGGGGCTTCCTAAGGAGGTGGCGCCGCCGCGGTTCATGTTCCGCTTCTTGTTGCCCCAGATAGAAAAGAAAGAGCTACAAGGCCATAGGTTACCTAGGAAATTCTACCAGTATGTATGGCCACGGTATGTACATAGTTGCGCAGACGGATGCCACCTCTGCGTCTTAGTCCCCGGCCACCTCTGCGCATACCCTCCATCTCAGATGGAATTTAAGACGTCGAAGACCTACGCCATTTATTTGGTAGACAAACTTCTAGAAGAGTTAAAGCATAGTGGCTAGCGGTTGCAACATTTTGACACGCCCATTGGCCTTTTCGGCATTCTCCCATCCATAAGAGAATTATCACAGTTGGTGTCTTCACCAGTTTCTATCACGTCTCCGACCAAAGATGTTGGAGAAAATAACCAGGTTTTAAAAACGCGGCTACTGTTCTGGAAGCTTGGTTACGCCGTCTACGTAAATCACGTTAAACGGCTCTTTGCTTAGCTGGCGGTCGACCACCCTATCCACATTATATGTGTCGATAACGACGTAGAAATAGTAGCCAACATACTTCTGCACGACATTCATCCAGACCATTTTGATCTTATTGAACATGTCTGAGAAGGTGGCGCTGGGATCTGTGCGGGAGTGGAACCGCACCACGGGTACGATCGAGTCGGCATTGAATGGATCATCCCATCTCGTACCTATTGCGGCGAGGGAGACGTCGAAGCCTGCGTCTCTAAGTAGGGCGGCTAGCGAGAGGGCGTAGCGCGTCCGTATTAACTGCAACTGCTGTTGTGGAGAGAAATCTTGTGAGTTGAGTTGGCGCATAACCTCGTCGGCGAGCTGATGCCGGTTTTCAAGCCAATAGTTATATATGGCGAAAAGACGGAAGAAGTCGCGAGACGGCGTGTCAGGAGTCCCCACGACGTAGGGCGTAACCGGTTGTGGGGGTTCGTTGTCGTAGTAGCGCCAGGTCTCGGATTTTCGACGCGTGACTTGAAACTCATCGACGTCGCGTCCAAGGTCGTTATAGATGACTAGTACATACGTCCCGTCGTTTGGCGGCTTAAATTTGACGTATCCACGGCCAGACGCCAGCGGAGTACCGCCGGACTCTTCTTCCCACGTCTCAAACTGGTCAGGCGTGAAGAAGGCGATGTAAAGGGGCTCAGAGACCGAAACCTCTACTGTTTGGTAACTATACAGAGAAAGATCAATGTAGAAGTATTCGTCGGAAGTTAAGGGATCTTCCATGTAGGTATATGTCTGTACGAATGTCCATGTGTCGTTAACTTGTGGCGCGGTTAGCGTGATTTCGTTTAGAAGGGCCTTTGCCTGCTGTACCAAGTCATAGCCGGCGTACACTTTCTTCCTTAGCCGTTGACAAGTGACGTCAAGTAGCGCCAGCTGGCTGACCAACTGGTCCTTCTGGGCCTCAAGTAGCGCAACCTGCTCCTGCGCCTCTCTTAGTTGCTTCTGTATCTGCTCCAGCAGGTTCTGTAGTTGTTTCTGTGTCATGGCTAGCTTAGTTTGAGTATCTTTTAATTGATTTTGAGCGTCCTGTAGTTGTTTCTGGGTTTTGACTAGTTGTTGTGTTGTTTTTGAAGTAGCGATAAGCTGCCCTCCGGCTGTTGTGTGAGATAGTTCACTTGTCTCGTTAGGAGCTTGGTGTCTTCGTAGGCACCAAACCACAGCACAGCGAAGACCGCCGCCAGCAGAACACTCACAACCAGCCCGGCGATCAAACCTGTGTTTGTTTTCATGATTTATTGATAAAATAAGGTTCTTAAATATTGCCGGTTAATTACTAATTAGTGCAACATGGCCTAGGCAGAAAAGCCGCAGTGGTTGCCGCTAGGACGGCGGAACCGGGGTGGGTGTTCTTGAGGGATCCCTCCCGCCGCGGCTAGTTGATGTCTCGCTGTAAGGTACTGCACATTTGCCGACATATCCTACGTCGTGATGATCCCGGCAAATGCCGCCGGAGAGACTGGGACACGAAGTGTCAAGTCTTGTTCGGCACAAAGGCGCGATGCACAGCCGTCGACCCCGATAGACCAAAGGGACGTCTTGGCACCTTCTTCGAAGGGGAGCCACGTCGCTGATAACCCTAAGGAGGTCGTCGAGCTGGCGGGGGGCTGGCTCGGCTCCAGCCGTCGGGCTTAACGAGCTGTTCGACTACGGGCGGCTAGACGTTGAGATGAGACCCTTCAGCTACGCAAGTCTCGAGGATTATGAAACGCCACAATCCAGGGTGCTTGAGAATCATGAGAAATGCGGTTCGTGCAAGTCGATCCGCCGACGACCGTCAACACGGCGCAAGTATCTCTGGTCATGCTACGCGAAAATCTATGCCCTAAGAAGACGTCAGTTGCGCCTTGAAGCATTCCTGACCCCCGCGGCAACACGCCGCCAGCCTCATGCCAAAAATAGACTTAATGGCGCTAAATGCCTTTGGTTAGGCAGGGGTGGCACGTCTGAGCTATTCCTCTCTCGTATAGGGGCTCCAGCCTGGGTAGTTTGTAGTAGCGCTCAAGAACCTTGTAGGACACGATCTTTTTCAACAACACGTACGCCATCTCCCTAGCTAGCCCTTCGGGTGTCGGGGTATAGCCAGTCCTCCTAGAGTGCTCTTCAACAACTAACAATATCATTCCTAAACCTACCACCAGGGGCTGTAGCGTCTTGGATGAGTGGCGCTAGGAAATCCATGAAGCCCCTGAAATCCTCTATCAGAACCCAGTGTAGCTCTTGCCTTCTCTCCTTGACTCCAAACTTTTTAGCGTATATCCCCGTGCGTTGAGTAGGCGCAGATAGCCTTCACCAGAGGTCAAAGTTGTCACGCCTCAAGGAAGTGGTCTTTGAGCTGTTGTAAGGCGTCGTAGATGTGCTACACTGTCTTTTGACCCAGCGCCGCCAGCTCCGAGGCGGCGGCCAACAGAGAGACGTATCTATGCGGCGCCTTCTCGCCCAGAGGACACAACGCCTCCAAAACCGTCCACGCCACTGGAGGGGCCACTCGTTGCACATAGGCAGAAGCCGCCGTTGGGTGCAAAGCCCTTCTCGACGTGGGCGTAGAGGCTGTTTTTATGGGCGTGACGCCAGGCTACAGGCTTGTAAAGACGACCAGCGATGTGGAGGATCTGCTTGAGGAGGGAGTTCTCCGGCCTGCCGGTGTACGTCGGCGTTGAGGAGGGCTACGTCTACGTGAAGAGGACGGCGCCTATGGACAAGAGGCAGTTTAAGAAGTACGTCGAGACGTGCAGGAGGCTTGGCTTTAGGTTTGACAGGAGGGGCAGAGGTGGGTCAAGCCGCTGGAGGAGCTGAAGATAGCCTAGGACTTTTTCGTCGACACGGCGGGTCAGCTGACCGCCTCCTCACGTATTGGGTCTCTCGCGTAGCGTATACGGCGGCCCGCCACGCCTCTACGCCCGGCGCCCTTTACGACCTCCGCGGCGCCCGCTCCGGCCTCCGCCGCGTCGACCTAGGCACTGACCAGCATCGAGACAACACAACGACTGGCGAAGCCCAAAGCCCGGCACAGCCGCGGCACCCACCACTCCACAAACCTCAATCCGCAATCAACACCGCGAAGAACGGCGCTCTTTCCAGCCTTTTTTCTCGTCTTCGCCTTCGCGAGACGCCGAAGAATGGCGTTTCGCTTTCACCCAACGCTGTGTGAAATGAATGTAAAGCGTTATCTTAAGCCGACCGCCGAACCTACAAAAAACCGAAGAAAAACTTAAAAACCCACAAGAACCAACCACATAAGCGGTAGAATCTCAAGAAGGGTTGAAACTGCATGTCTCTTTATTACCTCCTTTGCTCTCTCCTCTTTCCTTTTTGTAGAATCTCAAGAAGGGTTGAAACTATACAGGAGTCGCACGACGGTGCCGCACTCCCTGCAAACCCACGTAGAATCTCAAGAAGGGTTGAAACCTACTGTTGACGTCGATGTACTCGACTAGCTGTTGAATTACCTGTAGAATCTCAAGAAGGGTTGAAACAATAATTTCAACACACCGCTCCCCTTCTTTGCACCTATTCCCTGCATGTAGAATCTCAAGAAGGGTTGAAACCTATCTATTACCCCATACCCCGGCGGGCATATGTACTCCACTCTGTAGAATCTCAAGAAGGGTTGAAACACTTCTTGGCCCCTTTGTGGTGCGGCGAGCGTTACTAGGAGAGTAGAATCTCAAGAAGGGTTGAAACTTGTAAGATTGCTCCTCCTGCGCGGCCACACGAACAACGGGTAGAATCTCAAGAAGGGTTGAAACTTGTAAGATTGCTCCTCCTGCGCGGCCACACGAACAACGGGTAGAATCTCAAGAAGGGTTGAAACTTGTAAGATTGCTCCTCCTGCGCGGCCACACGAACAA
>Ga0326762_1000284_pt1 | contig 25787 bp, 31 predicted proteins | sample NORPS_S_FD_207669 | JGI IMG/M metagenome (GOLD analysis project Ga0326762, IMG submission 207669) | Hot spring sediment microbial communities from Norris Geyser Basin, Yellowstone National Park, WY, United States - NOR.PS_S | ecosystem: Environmental > Aquatic > Thermal springs > Near-boiling...
TACCGCTCTTCCACCTAGCCAAGAGAGCTGTCTACATCATCGACCCGAGCGGCACCATCAGATACGTGTGGTACTCAGACGACCCCCGCAACGAGCCACCCTACGACGAGGTGATAAAAGAAGCCGACAAAGTCGCCGCCGAGCTCAAGAAATAACAACTTTTTCAGCATTAAAAAGAGGGCGGGGTTTTCTTCGTATGCGAACCAATTATGACTTGACTTACATGGAGAGACTCCGGCCCACTGCGAAACTTGTTCTGATCTATACGGCGCTACAAAACCCATTAAAGGGGCGTACCCACCTCATCATCAACGAGCTCAGACAAGAGCTTAAGGTTTCACAGAGACGCTTGAGGAGTACAGTTGGCGTAGCGCGGCCCGACCGGCGATTTGAAGAAAGTAAGTGGGATGTTGATGTGTCTGGCGGCAGAAATGGTGAGGCTTGACGACGGCGGAGATCTAGTGGTGGAAGAGGGCTGGGTGGTATCCATATCGGAGACCTAGAGGTGTTGCTGTTTTTAATCGACTTTCTTTTTCTTTATATGCGTATCGCAGTTACGTCGCCCGGCGCCGTGCCGGTGTTTAAGGCTGTTGCGAGAGATGCGGAGGTGGTGGAGGCTCCTATGGTTCAGCTGGTGGAGAGCCGCCTAGACGCGGCGGCCGTCGTTGAGGCCTTGAGGCTCTGCGACGCCGTGGTCTTCGCCAGCGGCAGGTCGGCGTACCGGGCCGCGGAGGAGCTCAAGGCGGCAGGGCTTTACGAGGTGGCGCGGGGACTCGTGGCTCAGATGAAGGTGGCCACGGTGGAGGGGGAGAAGGGCGCCGTCATGGTGCAGAACGCCTTCGGCGTGAGGCCGGCCGTGGTGGCGTCGATGGTGGAGGAGTTCCAGCTGGAGGGTTGCCGCTGTGCCGTTGTGTTCCACTACGGGGCCCGGGACGAGGAGCTTCTGGCGCGGGTGAGGTGCAGGTATCTCGAGTTCTTCCCCTACCGGGCCCTGCCCACCGGAGTCGAGACGGTCGAGAGGGCGCTGTCGGCTGATCTTGTGGTGTTCACCAGCGCCCTCGCCGTTCAGTACTTCGCGGAGATCGGCGGGCCCCGCGCCGTGGAGGAGCTGAAGCTGAGGCTGGTAGTCGCCGGAGGCCCAGGAGTCTCCAGAGCCCTTGCCAGGCTGGGCGTCCCCCACATAACAGCGCCAAGCGGCAGGCTAGGCCCTCTGGCGCAGTACGTGGCTAAGCTGGCGGCAGAAAGAGGTGGGGAAAAGGGTTAGGTACAACACTACTCCATACACCTCCTCAAGGAAAACTCCTCCTACGTCGTCCACCACCTCTACCAAATCCTCCCTCTTGACGCATAGTAGCGCGGCAAGCAGGCATCTTAAATCTCTCGCAGCGGGAGTTCAGCTCCTTCAAGAAGTCGTGCCGAGGGCCCCCTTTCCCACGGCTTCGCGGAGATTCTTCAGATACGCCTCCACATAGGGCTGAGGCGGAGGTGGCCTCGGCTCCGGCGTCGTTGAGCCTCGGCAGTCGTCTTTGCGGAATGCCACAAATCCCACGTTTACTAGGTGTAATCCCCAGACGCCGAAGCCGCGGCGCCGTAGACCACTAGGTAGCAGGTTCTGTTGGTAGCGCCGGGGGCAAACACGATGCCTACCGTTCCATAGACTCAACCGTCTGGCGTAAAGTGACGATGCCGATGCACTTCTGCGGAGCATTTGTATATATAAGAGAGGTTTATTTCGACCGTGGAGCCCTCTGAGTTGAGGTACCGGTCTCTGCTCGCCACTGCGTATTGGGAGTTGACCAAGGACCTTGACGTTCTTTACATCTTTTACCAGCAGAACGAGAGCTGTATCGCCATGGCGTCCGCCGTGGCCGCCCTCCGCCTGGCCTCTGGACTAAAGACGGAGGCCGCTACTCCAGAGGAGGTTAGAGAGGTGGACCATGGGCTCGTGCTGGCGGGGCCGTATAGAGACGACCTGGGCAGCCTCGTCTTGAAGATGGTGCGGCTGATTCGGAAAACCGCCGTGCTTCACACACCCGCCTACTTCGCCGCATCTGAGCTTGAGGGCTTCGAAGAGGCGGCGCGCGGCAGAGAGATCAGATACGCCGTTAGGGAGACCCCCGGCGAAATCACCTACTACAGGTTGGCCAACGGCGAGGTGGAGGTGATGGGGGCAAAGAGGCTCAGCCCATATGAACAACTGATAATAAGGATGTACGAGGCTGAGCACGCGTAGACCGGCGGCTCGGCGTGAGCTACTTGAACAACGGCGATGATACGTCCATGCGCAGTTGGGAAAGTTTATAAAGTACGTATACCCGTATATACGTGAAGAAGGTGACTCTTTCCATGTCGGGAGACGTCGTGGAGCGGGTGAAGTCGAAGGCGAGGCGGCTCGGCTCGTTGAGCGCCGTGGTGGAGGACTTCCTCTGGACTCTAGACGGAGAGGGGCTCGTCGACGTCCTCTGCAGAGACCTCGGCTTGGAATGCGACGCGTTTCTGCCGCCTGGCGAGGTCGCGGCGCGGCGTCCAAAAGCCCTCGGCCGGCCCGCCTCTGAGCTAGTCGCCGAGTTGCGCAGAGGCCGCCTCGATGATATATCTTGACACAAGCGCCTTGGTCAAGCGCTACGTCGAGGAGGAGGGGACCCAGGATGTGGACAAGCTCTTCGACTCTGCATATAGGGGATCAGCCGTCTTAGCCACCTCGGTCCTCAACATCGGCGAGGCGGTCTCAGTCCTAGACAAAAAGGCCAGGAGGGGCGAGCTCGCCGGAGATGTAAAGACCGCCGTCTCTCTGATGCTGAGAGAAGTCAAGACGCTGACCCGCCTGGGAAGCTTCGTCGTGGTGCCTCTAGTGGGGAAAATTCTGAGGGGGTCTATCGCCGTGGTGCTCCGCCACCACATGTATGTGGTGGACGCCCTGCAAATTGCCACCTGCAAATACGTGAGATGCGAGACGCTCTACACAGCCGACAAAAAGCTGGCGGAGGTGGCCGAGGCTGAAAACATCGCCTCAGTGCTCCCAAGCCGACGATAGCAACGCGGAGAGTCCAATGCCCTCTTTCTGCTCCCCCGTTGCGGCTCCACCGCCGTCTCTTTGAAGGGACTCAGCGGGAGAAGGGTTTATGGACAGGTGATAATAACAATGTATTAATCACAACATTTATAAATATATATCGAAATATGTACATGGAAGTCGACACAGCGGCGCTGAAGCACTTCGGCGTCGACGGCGAGCCCCTAGACGAGGCGCGGGTACAGGAGTTCTTAAAGATCCCGGGCATAGTCGTGGACTCCCTGGACCCCGGGCAACACATCGATTTCATCACGATGCGGATTAGAAACGAGGGCGGCGGCCGCGTGTCCTTCGCCAAGTCCCACCACGCCTTCATAGAGGCTATCGAGCTGAACCCCAGCGAGGCCTTCCTCCTCTACTGCACGTGCCCCATGGTGGACAAGTTCGTAGTACTACAGAGGGTGGGAGAGGCGGTGAGGCTGATATACAAAAGACTCTAAAACGCCTCTTTTCCTACACGTCCGGCGTGGTTGTCAGCAACGCGGCTAGGCGCCGGGCCCCACGATCTTGACTGCATCTACGGGTCCGAACCTCTCTCTAAGCCACCTCACATATTGCTCAGACCAGCTAGACAGGATGGCTCTGGCGATTTTAACCCAGTCGTACATGAGCCAATGAGGCTCTATGTTGATCTTAAGGGCCAGGGCCCCCTCGGCCCCCTCTTCGAAGCAGTTGAGGGGGTACAGTGTAAACACCACCTTCAGCCGCAGTCTCTCCCAGGGGATATCCTTCAGCTCCGTCGCAGCCGCGACCTCCTCCTCCAGTCTATCGCACCTCACCTTCAGCCCCACCCTGGTCCTCAAGTCAACAAACCCAAGGCGGTAGAGCTCCCCGTCGAAGTGAGAAACCACGTAAAGGTCCAGATCTTCGAGGAAAAAGACCTGGACCCCCTCCGTCTGGAGGATTAAAAAATTTTGGAGTTCCCGCGACCTTATCCTATATTCCATCTCTAAACCGCGGCCAGGCGTCGCTCCTCTGTCTGAAGTACATATACGTCCTCACATAGTCAGGCATCTTCTGATACATAGCATGCACCTTGCTCAAGCCCACCATCTCTATAAACCTCTGCCAGCCCACTCTATCGATGAACTCAGCTAACCTCTCCCCGGGCTGGGCGTGTTCCCTCCAGACGTCCACCACCCTCTTCACCACGGTCACGATCTCCTCGTACCTCGGCGGGACGGCGGGAATCCACGGGATCAGTACTCTGCCCAGCCGCGGCCCCTTGCCTGTGTTAGACATCTTGCCGCCCACCAACACGGCGACGCCCACGTTCTCCGGGTCGTAGTCAAAGGCGTCGCAGTTCTCCTTACAGCGGGCGCAGTTGATGCACTTCTCCGGAATGAGGACAAGCTTCACCTTGTCGCCCTCGCGCCTAAGCGACAAGGCGCCGGTGGGGCACACCTGCACAATGAAGACCTGGCTCTCCGGCACCTTCTCCAACACCCTCTTAGGCGGCAGACAGTTGCCGAGGGCCTCCTCTCTTATCTTCGGCGGAGCCCCCCACTGCCCCACTATCACTATGTCCATCGCCGAGCCGCCTGCACACAACGCAGGACACCCACTCACAAACACCCGCAACTTGGCTGGCAGAGTTACCTCGCCGGTGAAGTAGGGCTTAAGCGCGTCGCCGAGGGCCTTTGTGATCGACGGCGAGTCCACCACCGCGGTGGTACAGGTCAGATACGCGGTACACGAGTTGATCCCCCACAGAGTGGGCCCCCAGCCGCCCACCGGGAACCCCATCTTCTCCACCACCTCCCTGATCTTAAGGGCCTTATCCAACGAGTCGGTAAGGATCTCGAGGTTCCCAGCCATGGTGACCCTCATGGCCCCAACACCAAGCTTGTCAGCGATGTCTGCAAACTGCTCAAGCGTATCTGCGCTGAGCCTTGCGTTGGGAGGCATGGCGATCTTGACCGTGAACACCCTCTCGCCCGTCTCGGATATGTGCTCTATTATGCCGTATCCGTGGAACTTCCTATCCACCCACCTGCCGTAGTTCCGCAGAACTATCTCAGGCAAGAACTTGTTCAAGTCAACTGGAAACACCTTCTGAAGCCTAGCCGCCTTGGGATCCGCCGTCATACCCTCTCCTTGAGCTCTCTCACCAAGCTTAGGTAGGCCTCCCTCTCCTCCTTACTCAACACGGCGAAGGGCACCTCGTCGCCAATCTTGGCAAGAGGCGGCATCCCCTCAAGCTTTATACCAGCCTTCTGCACAAACCCCTCAATGCCGATCTGCATGATGTAGTCGCCGACTCTGTACTTAGGCGGCGCCTCCTTGTCCCACGGCTCAATGACCTTAAACGTCAAATCTATAGCCTGACGCAGACCCTCGTCGTCAGGCGGCAGATACCCCACAAACCACCCCAACTTAGGCCCAAACCTACCCTTCACGCCGCCTCCAACCAACACAGCCACCTTCCTCTTCCTACCTGGTTTTATTGCTGGGAAGGCGGATCTTATGCAGTGCATTGACTTTTTGCATCTTGTGCCGTCTATCTTGAGTTCTTTCTTCTCCTTGTCCCAGGTGATGGCGCCGGAGGGGCAGTTTGCGGCAAGCTTCTCCGGATCCACCTCCCCAGCCTCAATCTTCCTCCTAAGAAGCTCCTGATCCACCTCAGGAGCACCCTCCCAAATCCCTATGAAACCTAGATCCGCCCTGTTGGCCCTTGTGCAGTCCATAGGACAGCCGGAGAACTTTATCTTGAACTTGTACGGGAAGTTGGGCGTGGCTATGGCGTCGTTTATTCTCTTGTCCTTGTGGAACTCGGCGTACCACTTCAACGTGTCGTAAAGCGCGAATTCGCAAAGCGCAGGCCCAACGCAGGCGTTCAACGACCTGATGGCGTCTCCGCTACCCCCCACGTCTGTGCCGATGGAGCGCAGAGCGTCCACCATCTCCTCTGCCTTGTCCTTGGTGAGGTTGAGGACGAAGGCCCCCGTCTGGCCCACCAGCTCGATGAGACCTACCCCAAGCTCTCTAGAGATCTTGATGATCTGCCTAACGAAGTCTGTCTTCCAGAACTTGCCCGGGGTGTGGAACACCCTGAAGTGGGTCTCCTCGCCGCCCTTGGGCACCCACTCCCGCGACCATCTCGATAGGACGCCGGTGTTGACGTACTTCACAGTCACCGCGCCGGGGCCCCAGGGGCTTTTCCTCGCCACAAGACCCACGCCATATATGTGGAGCGGATACCGCGTCTTCCGCAACTCCTTCACGTGGCTAGGCCACGGACCCTTCTCAAGCTCTCCAAGAACCTCCTCAGCCCTCTTCAACAGCTCCTCGGGCGGAGGCAAGCCGGGTGGAGCCGACATGAGTCATATTGAACGTAATCTTAAATATATCTTATTAACCAGAGATTATTAACAATATGCCTGAATATAAATACACAACTCTTTATGTAAGTGTACTGATGAATTCTATTTATCACTAATACGTAAAAAATCACAGCGGTATTAACATTGGTTGGTAATAAGGGATATTTATGGAAATTAACAAACCCACATGGAGGCCCAACAAGCCCAGAGGTTTGACGTAGACGAGCTGGCGCCGCGCGCATCTAATATCATGGAGAGGTTGAAGACAGGCCCGTGGCCCAGCCACGTTGCCGAGCTGGAGAAGACCAAGTACCCCCTGTCGGCCTACGCGGCGGGGCTGGCGGCGCGCAAGACCGCGTGGGCGGCGGGCTCGGCCAAGATTAGGTACGTCTACACAGGCTTCATCGCCAGGAGGACCAGAGACGGGAAATACGCAGAGCTCCATTTCCGCGTCTGGCAACCCTCAGGCCAGATATACACCACAGATCAGCTGAGGAAGATGCTGGACTTCGCCGACAAGTACGGACTCGGACTTATCGAAATCGCCGGCCAGCAGGGCATGCTCATAGTTTCTGTAGACCCAGCCAAGGCGGACGAGGCCGTCGACGCTCTGCGCTCCATAGGCACAGACGTGGGCGCAACCGGCGACACCATAAGGGAGCTGGCCACCTGCGTCGGGCCTGCCCTCTGCGAGTTCGCCCTGTACGACACCCTGGAGGCCCGCGACAAGTTCCTAACGCACCCCAAGATATACGAGTGGATGTCCAACCAGCTGTTCCCCTTCAAGTTCAAGGCGAAGTTCTCCGGCTGCCCCTTCGACTGCACCCGCGCCGTCCACCGCTCAGACTTCGGCTTCATAGGGATTTGGGAGGGTGCTCCTGAGGTGGATCAGGAGCTTCTTAGGAGGAAGATTGAGGCTGGGGAGGTGGATCCGGAGAAGCTTGCCGCAAACTGCCCCTCCGGCGCCATCACCTGGGACAAGGAGAAGAAAGAACTCAAGATAGACGGCACAAGATGCAAAAAGTCAATGCACTGCATAAGATCCGCCTTCCCAGCAGTAAAGCCGGGGAAGAACAGGAAAATTGCCGTGGTTGTGGGCGGTCACGTCAAGGGGAGGTTCGGCGGGAAGATGGGGAAGCCGCTGGCTATCGTAAACAGCGTGGATGAGGCTATGGACTGGGTGGTTAAGACTGTGGAGGCTTGGATGAACGGGCTTGAGACCGGTGTGAGCAAGCACAAGGACCGCATCGGCGACTTCATTATGAAGGTGGGCTTCAAGAAGTACACGGAGGAAATCCTCGGCGTGAAGTTGCCGTATAAGCCCTCTCTGCACGGCCGCCTAGGAGCCGGCGCTGTGCTGGACGATGGGGAGCGGAAGATGTGGCTTGACTGGGCGAACAACATCGTGAAGGAGTACGAGGGAAGGATATGAGCGCCCCCAACCCAGCCGAGAGGCTAAAGAAGGTTCTGCCGGTTCCCTACACGAAGTATCTGCCGGACATCCTCAGGCGCAACCTCGGCAAGTGGGTGGATAGGAAGTTCCATGGATACGGCATAATAGAGCACATATCCGAGACGGGGGAGAGGGTGTTCACAGTCAAGGTAGGTACTCCGCCTAATTTCAGATTCGCCACGTCCACCTTGAGGGAATTCGCCAAGGTCGCAGACGAGCTGGGCGTCGGGGCTCTCAGGTTTACTAGAAACGGCAACATTGAGATATTGACGGACTCGCTGGATAAGGCCCTTAAGATCAAGGAGGTGGTGGAGAAGATGGGGTACCCAGTCGGCGGCTGGGGGCCCACGATCTGGTCTATAAACAGTTGCACCGCCTTCCTCACCTGCACCACGGCCGTCGTTGATGCCCCATCCATAACGAAGGCTCTCTACGACGCGCTTAAGCCCTACTTCACCGGAGAGATAACCCTGCCCGCTAAGCTGAGGATAAACGTGTCTGGGTGTCCGAGCTCCTGCGGCGGCTTCACGTCTGATATAAACATAGTGGGTCACTACGGCGACGCGCCGACGTACGACCCCGAGCGCATAAAGCTGTGTCTGCCCAAGAGCGCCAAGGCGCTTGAGATGGGGCACGTGCCCGAGGTGGCAGAGGTGTGCCCCACAAACGCCATTAAGGTGTACGGCAAGCAAGACGGCTCTGTGGGTCTCGACATAATTAGGTCTAAGTGCATCGCCTGCGGCCGCTGCAGAGACGTCTGCGACTGGATAGACTTCGACTCAAGCAAAGCCGGCGTGGCCATTCTGCTGGGCGGCAAGGCCAGCAACACCGGCCGTGGCCCCCTGCCCTCCGTGCAGGTCATCCCGTGGCTGCCCGCAAACCCGCCGGAATACAAGGAGATCGTGGCCGTGGTTAAGAAGATTATTGATGAGTGGCGCAAAGACGCGAAGCAGGGCGAGCGCATCGGCGACTGGCTAATGAGGATCGGCTACGAGGAGTTCTACAAGCGGCTCAACATACCGGTGACGAAGTGGAACCAGCCGCCCAGGTTCGCCGGCGAGTTCGGCATAAGGCAGTTCTTCCAAAAGGCGTGAGCGTATACGACAAAATCGGCGAGTTTTTGCTGACCCTCCGTTTTAAATACGGGGTCGAGGAGTTTTCAGACACCTCGGAACTCGCCAGTTTTTTAGCCCAGATGAGCCCCGGCGAGGAGGCCGCGGCGATGCTATCCCTCCCCGGCAGGCCGCGCCCCTTCCTCGTCTCGGCGTATAGAGAGGGGGATATCTTCGCCGTGGCTATTGTGGATCTCGACGACGTGCGGACCGCCAGGCTGAAGATAGGGCTTGAAGAGCTGGAAGACGCCACCTCGCGGGCAGGGGCCGAGTTGTTCGGCGATAGAGGCATCGCCCCCTTCTTCTTACCCATAATGGAGAAGGAGGGAGAGATATACTTCGCCATGGGGGTCAAGGTGGCTCTCGACGTCGTCACCGGAGGCGTCATAGATCAGCTCATAGAAACTTTAGAGTGGGAAGGAGACACATACTACGAAAGAATTATAGAAAAACTCGCCTCGGAGCAGCAACCCAAGTCGACATAGTCTATAAACTTCGATTGCTGATTCCCGTCGTATGCTAGGAGGAGTTGTGAGACTGGGCGTAGCTGAAAGTTGGTCAGCCCCTGAGGCGACGTATAAATTCGGCATATTTTTGAGCCTCGGTTCTAGGTGGATTGCGTAGGTGGAGGCGTACGCCGTGTCGCAGGTGGCTGGGATTTGCGACGCCTTCTCGAAACGTCATGGTAAGCGAGGGGCGCCTTCAGCCAGTTGTAGCTCTCCGGGAAGTGGGGCCCAGACGGCTGTGGATGAGGGTTGTTGTGGACATATTAACTGTCTGTAGTTAAGATGTTTTATCTAGGGGATGCGGGGATGTACATATGCAACACGGGGAAGGGGCTCCCGTGTTTAAGATTGGGGACACCTCTGCTTTTAAGCCGCATAAGGCTAAGCCGGAGCAGATTAAGGTGCTCCACGAGAGGGTGGGACTTACGCTTCCTTCGGATCCGTTGACTCACGTCAAGACTAGGCTTAAGGAGGTGGCTAAGAGCAATAGGAACGTCAAGATGGCTTTGGAGGTCTGTGTCCACTGCGGCGTCTGTCTCGACAACTGCCCCACCTACGTCACCACTAGAGACGTCTTCAACTCTCCGGTGGGCAGGGCCGAGTTGATAAGGGCAGTCGTCAAGGCCGACTCGCCCAGCGGCAAGCTCTTCGGCAGGGCGGCGGGCGCCGTAAAGCTAAACGAGGAGCATCTAGAAAAGATATACACCTACTACTACCAGTGTCTCGAGTGTAGGAAATGCGCCTACGCCTGTCCCTTCGGGATAGACCAAGCCGACTTGACCAGAGCCGTGAGGGACGTGCTGTACGAGGCGGGGATCTTCTCCAAGTACATCGCCACGGTTATAGACGCTGTGGAGAGGACCGGCACAAACCTGGGCATGAAGCCCCTTGCCGTGATTAAGTCCATAGTGTTCGCCGCCGGCGAGATCAAGGAGGAGAAGAAGGTGGAGGTGGAGTACTACATCTACCGGGACGACACCAACGAGCTGAAGAAGTACGTGGGCGACAAGGAGGTGGCCAGCTGGAAGTTGGATCAGGTGCCGGAGCGGCCTGAGGCCCTCCTGATACCGCCCTCGGCGGACTTCTTCACAAACATAGAGACGTTGAAGGGCTACATGTTGTTCCTCCACCTCATGGGGGTTAAATACGCCTTCTCCACAGAGATGGCCGAGCTTGCCAACTTCGGCCTCTTCGCCTCGGAGAGACACATGCACTTCATCGGGCAGAAGGCCGTCAACGCGGCGCTTAGGGTAGGCGTCAAGACAGTCATAGCCGGGGAGTGCGGCCACGGCTGGAGGGCGTTTAAGAACTACACGGCGCCTGAGCTGGAGAAGCGGGGCGTGAAGACGCTTCACATATTCCACCTGGTCATAGACGCCATTAAAAACGGGAGGCTTAAGCTGAATCCCGAGGCCAACGGCGACGTGGTGTACACATTCCAAGACTCCTGCAACTACGCCAGGGGCGGAGACCTCACGGAGGAGCCGCGGTTCATAATTAAACACGTGGTTAAGAAGTATGTGGAGCCGATAAACGGCAGGGAGAAGACGTGGTGTTGCGGCGGAGGAGGCGGCCTGCTCACGGACGAGCTGTTGCCGCTCCGCATACAATACGCCAAGAACTGGTACGAAGATGCACTCAAAGTAGGCGCCAACCACGTGGTGAGGGCTTGCGCCATCTGCAAGGCGCAGCTCAGCCACACCATGCCGCATCTCAACAAGGAGTACAACCGCAATATAACCTACAGCGGCTTGATGGATCTAGTCTACAAAGCCGCAGTCGTCTAATATTACCACTAAAGCTAAAATAACTTTTTTTACAGTCCCCTTTCTCGAGACAGTTATGGTCGACGGGGCGCTGGTGTTGCTCGGCCTCTTCGCACTTTCTCTCGGCATCGGCGTCGTCGCCCCCTTGGCCGGCGTCGGCGGAGGCGTGTTGTTTACTCCTGTTATGCTGGGCTTTACAAATCTGCACCCAGACCTAGTCAGAGCCACAGGTCTGGCCATCGCCTGCTACTCCTCCATTATGGCTGGCGTCACGTTTTTTAAGCAGAGGATCGCCCCGTTTAGGTTTATCCTGCTAGTCTCGACGGTGTTGTTGCCAAGCGCAATTGTGGGGGCTCAGGCTGGGATTTACGTGACGGCCCTGGGGAAGTGGGGCCAGGGGCTCGTGAGGGCGTCCCTAGGCGTGTTGATGTTTTTCGTGCTGGCGCTCCTCTTCGTGAAGCGGCTGGACTGGCCGGAGCCTAGATGCAACAGCAGATTCGTGGAGATCCTAGGGCTTAGGTACACATATTTTGAGAAGACCCTGGAGAGGGAGGTTGTGTACTGCCCCTCGCGGCTCGGCGTGGGGCTTCCGCTGTTGGCTCTGGTGGGGTTCGGCTCCGGGTTTTTCGGGCTCGGCGCCGCTTGGGCTCTTATACCGATATACAACCTCGTGATGAGGCTTCCGCTGAAGGTCACAGCGGCCTCCGCAAGCGCCTCCCTGGCCATAGCTGATACAGGCGCCTTGTGGGTGTATACGCACAGCGAAAAGATGTACCCGGAGCTTGTGATAACCGCGGCGCTTGCCGTGCTCCTCGGCGCTCAAATCGGCGCCAAGTTGCTACTCAGGGCGAGGGTGGGGTTCGTGAGGTGGCTCATCTTAGCCATCATGGCGTTTAACGGCGTACAGCTACTAACCAGAGGGCTCGCCGAGATGGGCATAACGCTAGTAAGGATAATATGAAGGAGTCGGATCACCTATATGCAGAAGCCACGAGGAGGCTTCTCTACGCCGCATTTATACTACTCGCCGCGGCCTTGGTCACGCATCTGGCCTTAAGCCCAGACGCCTTGACGCAGCTGGAGAAGGCGGTGCGCGGGGAGGTGTCCACCTGGGCGCCCGAAAGGTTTTCAGACCGCTTAGTCCTGTACGCCGTATACTTCATAAACCTAGTAGTGCCCATAGGCCTGGTGTATATACTCCCCACCTTGTATAGAGAAAACAAGGCGGCTGTTGCGCTTACGGTATTTATACTGGTGCTGTTGATTCTAGAGATAATTGGGGTTTTGAGAGCTTGAAAAATTGAAAAAATTATGGTGGGATTATGTGTATGACTGGGCTCGTTCTGAAGCTCCACTGGCCGGTCTTGGGGTCGCGTCTCACGTGGGTAAAGACGTGCCAGTTGTCCTCGTCTATATACGGATAGTCGGCGTTTAGGTAGTAGCCGCGGCTCTCCTTCCTGTTCATCATGGAGAAGACCACGGCCTGGCCCACGAGCAGGCGGTGGTAGACCTCCCAGACGCGGAGCAACTCGTGGAGGCTAGCCGCCGCGGCGAAGCGGAAGTCCTCCTCCAGCATCTTAAGCAACTCCCAGCCCCTGTTTAGGAGGTAGGTGTTTGTGGTGTAGAACATGCCCCACCCGCCGGCGTATTCGTCCATAGTTTTCTGGAGCCGCACCAGGAGCTGGTACCAGTTGAGGTAGTTGGGATGTATCTCAAACCAGTTGGTATACGCGGGCGGCGTCTCCGGCGTCGTGGTAAGCGGCTTGTTCTTGTGGTACCACTCCAGCGGTCTATACACCAGCTCCTTGTAGCGCTCAATCGTGTTGCTACTTATCGCAGGCCGGTAGTCCTTGGCCTGGGTCAAAACGTAGCGGGCCGCCGCCTTGCCGGCGATTCTGCCCTCGGTGAAGGACCCGCTACTGAATTTGTGGCCGCTGGCCCCCACCACGTCTCCCGCGCCGAAGAGGCCCTCCACGGTGAGCATGCGGTTGGGGCCCCATCTGTATTCAGACGGCGCGATGTCGGTGGGCCCGGAGGCCCACATGCCTCCTGGGGAGGCGTGGCTGGCCTGGACATAGGGCTCTGTGGGCAGAAGCTCGGAGGGCGTCTTCTGCGGGTGTATGTTCTGGGAGGCCCAGTAGAAGGCTTGCGTGGGCGTCATGTCTAGGTAGTCCTCGAATAGGACCTTGAGGGACTCCTCGTCTGGCAACCTCTCCTGAGTCTGCATGATATCGGGTCCCCTGCCCTCCTTGAGGTTCTGTATGGTGACCCAGGTCCTGATGGGGGTAGGCGTCGGCTTGGCCCATGCGAAATCGTAGAAGATCTTGGCGAGCTCCGCCTTGGCCTCGTCCGGCAGGGGCTCCCACTGCTTGCCCTTGACGTCGGTGGACCTCATCTTGAGGAGCAGGTATGGGAACCCGACGGGGCCGTAGGCGTCTTTGAAGCGGACGACGACGAGCCTGAACTCCATGTTGACCGTCTCGGCTCCCGCCAGAAGCGGTATTGCGTAGGCGCTTCCGGAGGCCCAGGTGGGGTACCACGCGCGGCCCAGCCCCTCGCCCACGCTTCTAGGCCTGTAGAGGAGGGAGGTGCCGCCCGCCGCCACTACAACCGCCTTGGCCTTGAACACGTAGAAGGTGCCGTCGCGGACGTGGAAGCCCACCACGCCGGCGATTCTATTCGGCGCATTCTCGTCGAGCAGGGGGTGGGTGACGTAGACCCTCTCGTATACCTCGTCTGCAGACTTTCTGCAGGGCTCCGCGATGATGGCCTTGTAGCTCTCGCCGTGGATTGGGTGTTGCCACCTGCCGGTCCGGAGGTACTTGCCGGTCTTGGGGTCGCGCCAGATGGGGAGGCCCCACTCGTCGAAAAGCTTTATGGTGGAGGTCATGTGCCTCGCTATGTCGTAGACCAGGTCCTCCCTCACCATGCCGAGGAGGTCGTTCCTCACGTACTGGACGAAGTCCTCGGGCTTGGGGTCGTCGGGGTCCTCGGAGAAGACGCCGAGGTTGCAGGCGGAGAGGCCCATGCCGACGGCGCCTGACTTCTCCGTGTTGGCCTTCTCCACGAGGGTGACCTTGCACTTACCGCGGCACCAGTACTTGGCCTCGAACACGGCGCCGCATCCCGCCATCCCGCCGCCCACCACCAAGATGTCCGTCTCGACGACCTTAGTGGGGAAGTGGAGCGACGACATGGCTACCTACCGGCGGGGCCCTTCGCCTTTATTATGCTACCGACGATCCTAACCGGTTGCTTAGGCCTCGGGAGCTCCTTAAAGCCGAGGTACTCCGGCTTGTCCTCTAGGGCCAGGAGCTCGGAGTCTAGGTCGCTCCGCTCCGGGATGTCCAAGGCGCCGCGGGCGGAGCCCCACGGCGTTGTCCTTATGGGGGAGGCGAAGTCGTACACGGTGCCGTCTCTAAACACGATCCTCCAGTAGATGATGTTTTTCTTGGTGTCCCTTATAACGCCCACCCTGGCGCCGAGGGGGGCGAAGTCGCTGTACGGCCTGACGTCTACGGCGTGTTCGGGGCAGTACTTGACGCAGTTCATACACTCGGCGCAACTCACGGGGTCCGCGTTGTAGGCGCGCCTCACCTTGGGGTTGTATTGCATGTTGTCGGCGGGGCATATGTCGACGCATTTACCACAGCCTTTACATTGAGATGCATATACAAACGTGGGCATTGCCACCTGGACGCCCGTTGTATATTTGAGTTATTAACATGATCTATGGAATAATAGTTTTAGCGGAGGTCGGGCACGGCTCTATGGCCAACGTGCAAGCCTGCGGTCCCTATACCTGTGTAGAAAGCCCCGTGGACTGGTTCGCCGTAGACGTGCTGGCGGCGCTTACAGTCCTCTGGATCATCGGCACCTTCTGGTACAAAGGCGTCAGAGGCCACAACGTCATGCGGTACCCCCAGATCCACATGGCGATTCCGTATCCGCAGTGGGAGAGAAGTCTGCTGGCCGAGAAGCCAGCCATAGGCGCAGGCAGAGCCATCTCGGCCTTTTTCAAGACTTTGTTCGCCGACGTCTTGGCCATGGGCATACTGAAGTGCGAATACGGGAAGTCTGAGCGTGAGCTGGTCCTCACCCGCGGCTCCAAGAGGCTGGCCAAGTTGCTGATGGTGTGGGGCTTCGTCTTCGCGGCCTTGTCTACCACCATCGCCTACTTCACCTTCCCCCACAACAAGATAGTGCTCGACTTCACCCACCCCGCCAGGATCCTCGGTATGCTGGGCGGCGTCTTCATGGTGGTGGGCGCCGCCCTCTGGCTCTCCGTGCGCTACAAAGAGGCGGGCTACGGCGGAAAGCAGTGGTGGAACCTAATAGGCGCCGAGTACCTCCCCGTAATAATCCTGCTCTTGGGCATCTCCGGCTTTGTGCTCCAGGCGGCGATTTTGGCCTACGCCTACAAGTGGCCCGGCGCCGACGTCTTCCTCTGGTTTGCCGTCCACTTCCACGCCATACCAGTCGCCGCCTTCTTCTGGCTCTTCTTCTGGACCAAGGCCGACCACATAGTCTACAGAATCTTCTGGCGGATATACGACTACGCAGACAAGGAGCTGGCGGGCGGCAACACCAGACTACCGCCAACAACCTTAAAACCGCTTAACAAGACCGGCAAGGAGATACAGCCTGGTTACTAAAACATATTTTTCCACCGGCCCCATTATTTTTTGTCTGTTAATATGGCTTATAAATCGTACCTACACACCTGTGCATGCCAGCTATAGAACCCCACGGGGGCCGGCTGGTGTATAACGTGTTGGAGGGGGACGCGGCTAGGTCTTATTGGGAGGTCTCCGCGCGGCTTGAGGTGAGGCCTACGTTGGGGCCCGACGGGGCGCCTATTAGGAACCCCTACCGCGAGGTTATGTCTATCGCCTACGGCTTCTTCAGCCCTCTGGAGGGCTTCATGCCGTGGAACGAGGTGGAGTCTGTGCTTAGAGAGAGGAGGCTCCTCAGCGGGTGGCTCTTCCCCTTCCCCATCGTATTCGACTTGTCGGAGGAGGAGCTGAAGGCCTCCGGCGCGAAGCCCGGCGACGACCTCCTCCTCACGCTCCGCGGCCGGCCTTTCGCCGTGTTGAAGGTGGAGGAGGTGTATAAGTTGCCCGATAGGAGGGAGTTGGCCGACGCCGTCTTCGGGACGCCGGAGAGAAACGGCGAGGTGGTGAGGAGGCGCTTCGACGAGAAGCACCCCGGCTGGCTTATCTACCGCTCGCTTAAGCCTCTCGCAATAGCCGGCAAGGTCACGGTCGTCAACCCGCCTAGGTTTAGAGAGCCCTACAACCGCTTCTGGACCCCGCCCGCCGCCTCGCGGAAGCTCATAGAGGCAAAGGGATGGAAGGTGGTGGTGGCTCACCAAACCCGCAACGTGCCGCACATCGGCCATGAGATGCTCATGAAAAGAGCAATGTTTGTAGCCGGCGGCGACCGACCTGGCGACGCGGTGCTCGTCAACGCCATAATCGGCGCCAAGAGGCCGGGCGACTACGTAGACGAGGCGATTTTAGAGGGCCACGAGGCGTTGAACACAGCCGGCTACTTCCACCACAACCGCCACATGGTGACCATGACGCTTTGGGACATGCGGTACGGCAACCCCTTGGAGTCCCTCCTCCACGGCGTCATTAGGCAGAACATGGGCGCCACGCATCACATGTTCGGTCGGGACCACGCGGCCACGGGCGACTACTACGACCCCTACTCCACACAGATACTCTGGACCCGGGGCCTCCCCAGCTACGGCATAGACGCGCCGCCCCACCAGGTGGACAAGGGGCTTAAGATTAAGCCGGTCAACATGGGCGAGTTCGCCTACTGCCCCAAGTGCGGCGAGTACACCTACCTCGGCATCTCCTACGGCGACGTGAAGGAGGCCCCGCTCTGCGGCCACACGCCGGAGCGCATCTCCGGCTCCTTCCTCCGCGGCGTGATTATCGAGGGCCTTCGGCCGCCTAAGGTGGTCATGAGGCCGGAGGTGTACGACGTGATTGTTAAGTGGTGGCGTGTCTACGGCTACCCCTTCGTCACTGACAGATATCTAAAGCTTAAAGAGGAGACTTTGGAGGTGGAGCTATGACGTACAAAATAGGTCTGTTGATAGACGAGAGGAGGTACGAGGCCGTTAAGAATCTGCCGTTTGCCAGCCAGCTGAAGTCCATGTTTGGCGGGGAGATCAAGATGCTGGAGGTGGAGGTGGACGAGGAGGGAGCCAAGAAGATACTCCAAGCCTTCCCGGCCGCCAGGGTGGACGCCAGAGGCTACCTCGAGGATCTCCCGGTGGCCTTCAAGAGGGCGCTTTTCGAGGCCGTCGTGAAGACCAGAAGCACGGGCAAGGAGGCGTTGGAGGAGGTGTTTAAAAACATCGAGGCCGTCAAGGAGCTCGCCAAGAAGGAAAAGGAATACGTCCCCCCGCCCTAGTGTCTGTCCTCGCCTTTTTTCCCTAGGCGCGGCCCGAAGACCACCACCTCGTCGTCTACAGGTTTTTCAAAAAGTTTAATGACGGTGGAGTCGGCGAGTATAGACATGGGAGGCTCCACGTGTGTAATTTCGCCGAATTCCACGTGTTCAAGATACTCAAGCGCCACGGCTCCCTCCACCAGCGGGAAGCCCGTGAGCTGTCTCCTCACGACGGCTTCAGATATGCCGAAGGGCACCGTCATTACGACCCGGCCCGCTGGCTGGGGCTCCGTCGGCTCCACCTGGAACAAGGCCTCCACAGGCATCCGGCCCCATCCGTAGTAGGGATATAGGCGGAGGGCGAGCTCTCTGGAGACGCCGACGCAGCCCTGCCACCGCTCCACCCTCGCCACGGCCTCTCTTCCGTCGGCGCTTCTCACCTTTACGTAACGCGGCAGGTCGCCGCTGAATATCACCAGCCTGTAGTCAAGCACTGTGCGCGTCCTGCACAGGCCCAGCCGTAGCTCCACGGGGCTTTGTCGGATGCGGGTTTAAATCTCTACACTAACAAAAGTGAAGAAATAAGGCTTTTAAGTACGCGGAGACGTCCACCCATGGACCCGGCAACGGTGTTTCTCTTCGGCGTGTTTCCGTATATAGCGCTTTTGATGTTTGTAGGGGGGGTTCTCTACCGCCTCTGGGGCTGGCTCTCAGCCGGCAACAACACCGGCCTCTACTCGGTGGCGGTCAAGGCCTACAGCTGGGACTTCGGCTCCCGGCTCGGGGAGGTGCTGAGGCGCATCTTCCTGTTATACACTCTCTCCATGTCCGACAGGTTGGTGCTGGTGGGGTCGGCCATGTTTCACTGGGGCATCTGGATAGCGCTCCTCGGCCACCTGTCCATGATCGTGCCGCCTGAGCAGTTCGGCATGCCGAAGGAGGTGCATAAGGCCATAGCTATGTACGTAGGCGGCGCCGCCGGCGTCGTGGCGTTGATCGGGCTGATGCTGCTGTTCATAAGGCGGCTGGTCAGGCCCGACGTTAGGAGGCTGAGCTTTTTGGACGACTGGTTCGCCCTCGTCCTCCTACTTGCGCTCACTGCCATAGGGAACTACCAGGCCTTTGTCCTCCATCCGCCGTACATGGAGACTGTGGCGCCGTGGGTCCAGAGCGTGTTGATGGGAAGCCCGCGGCTAGACCTCGTGGCCCAGTGGGACCCGGCGACTAAGCTACACGTCTTCCTCGCCTTGCTTTTCATAGCGTATGTGCCCCTCGGCAAGCTGATGCACCCGTTCTCCTTCCTCGCCATGCCCACCCTCTGGAAGCAACCCACCAAGCTGTATGGCTACCTGCTGGCTAAGCTTAAACAGTAGTTTTTTATCCATGTACGTGGACCCCGCCCACCCCCCTAACAGCAGTTAGGGCGATTTTTCTCCCGTCAGACAGCTGTAGGACTATCTTCACATCTTTTCCAATCTGGGAGACGTTTCCGACCAACATGACGTGGTAGGTGAGGGAGCCGAATCGGACTGTGGAGAAGGGCCCTACGCAGATCTCATCCACGGTCTTCATCACGGCCATGGTGCCGTTGATCTCAGTCACGTGGAGCTCGGCGGCAAGGCCCGGCGGCGCCTCCACGCCGGTTATGCAGACCGGCCTAAGGCCCCAGTTGGCGAAGGTGAAGCCCACTAGGGCCAGGTCCGGGGGGACCACCTCCACGTAGCTGTTGCCCACGGAGACTGGGGGCTGGAGGAAGAGGACGGCGGCCGCCGTCGCCGCCACCACGGCGACCAGCAACAACGTCTTCATGGTATAAGCACCAGCAGAATTAGAAAGGCCGCGAGGACCGGGTTCGAGACCTTAGTGAGCCAGAAAGACCTCCTGTCTCTTGCCAACGCCTTGGCCGAGGTGTATAAAGCCGCCACCAGCGGCGTGACCACCGCCGAGCTCCTCCTCAACAACACAGATTGCACGGAAATCCTGGCCTTATAAATAATCTCCACGTCTGGCATAGGCGAGCGACCAGATCTGAGAAGGTATCCGGAGATACACGGCGAGTGGCAACAACAAGCCGGTTAGGCCGGGCGTGATTCCGACAAGAACCTCGCTGGAGAGTTGACCTCTGCCAATGGAAGTGCATGCTCATGGGTCTATGCCACCGCCCACGCGGAGATCTGGCAAAGGCCGCACCGTTCCGACGCTCACAAAGAACACTCTCAAGGGGGATCACCGTAGAGTCCTGAATCGCAAGGCGTCAATAATGATATATCATAGTTTTAAAATGCCATATAAATACAGTGGCGATAGATATAATATTATAATAAGTTTTTTTAAATAGTAAGTGGAATATCACAAGTTTATATTTTTATTTCTCTTATTTAGAACAAAGTTTTAAAACTAGTGTTAATAGTTATGTGTGATCGCTGTGGTTGGGGGTGGCGTTGTTGGTCTCTTCACCGCCTACTACCTGAGGCGCGGAGGTGCGGACGTGGTCCTGGTGGAGGCCCGTGACGTTGCTCACTCCTCGCGGGCCGCCGCGGGGGTGCTGGAATTTACAAAATTTGAGCTGAATAGAATAAACGTAAGGGGTTACGCCAGCCGCTACTTAAATATGATGAGACACGGCAAGGCGGCGCTTCGCCACGTTGACCCCCTATGGCTTTTCACGTATTTAAAGATGTACGGCAAGGACCCCGGCGCTGATGTGTGGACTTTCATGAGTGAGATGGCGCAGTTCTCTAGGAGGGAGTATTTCAGACTTGCCGAGGAATCCAACGACTTTGAACTGAGGGAGGAGCCAGTCTACGAGGTGGTGGACCACTTGGAGAAGGAGGTAGAGGCGCTGAAGCGCGACCCCCTTGGGCCTAGGTTTGAGGTAGGGGAGCTAGACGGCAGGCAGGTGATAGTATATTTAGACGCCGTCGTTGTGTCCACCGACCTGCTGGCGGAAAGACTGGCCCGGGAGTTGTCTGGAGTAGAAATAGTCAGGAGACGGGCCGCCGGAGTGAAAGACGGCCATCTGTTGTTAGAAGACGGCGAGAGGTTGGCTGTAGACGGCGTCGTTTTTGCAAGCGGGTGGTGGTGCCGCCGGCTCGGCATCCCGGTGGCGCCGCTGAAGGGATACGGCGTCAGGGCAGTCACGACCCAGAGGCCCGGGAAGACCATCGCCGACTTCGCGGGAGGGGTCTTCGTAGTGCCTTTCTCCAGGTGGGTAAAGATCACTGGGAGGTTCGACGTAGATCCCCACCCGGACCTGAAATACCTCAGCCACGTGTTGGAGGCCGCAAAGAGGTGGGTCCCCAGCTTCGAGGTGATGGACACCGCCGTGGGTTACAGGCCCTGCACCCCAGATGGGTTACCCGTCTTAGAGAGACGAGACGACGCCGTGGTGGCCACCGGCACCTGTAGACTTGGCTGGACCTACGGACCTGCCATGGGGAAGCTTGCGGCGGAGCTGGCGCTGGGCAAGAGGAAAGACACCCCCCTCACCTCTAAAAGATTTAGACTCTAGCGACTGCGGGATACCGACGCCCCAAGCCACGAGGAGATTCGCCAACAAACTCCTCCTTGGGCCTCCGTGCTGTCAGTAAAATCATTGGGCGCAACCCACTCCGCTGGACATCTCGAGCCGGGAGCCGCTGGAGAGGAGCGCATAGTCTGGCCTAGGTCGGCCGCTTCGCCGACGACGGAAAAGGCCTGCCCGGCAAGCCGCCGCCGAAACCGGCGAAAAGGGAGTGAAGCCGACTATTAGACAGCTACGGCTTTGTAGACTAGGTCCATCAAGCCGCTGTAGGTTCTTCGTACCAGTTCTTGGCGTATTGTATGCGGAGCGGCAACAGCTCGTCCGTGAGCAGGCCGCCTCCTCCGCCGCAACACCACGTCTTCTCCCTGCCGTTTATGGGCTCCACATACTTCTTAACCACGTGTTTTATGATGAACCGCGGCTCCTCCGTGAGGTCTCCGCTCCTGCCGTGGAGCTACGGGCTCCTTCTAAACCGTCTGGACAGCCGTTGTCGAGGAGCCTAACCCAAACACGTAAATGCGACGGCAACTTCCGGAAAGCCGCCGTCTGACTTCGTCGAAGGCCTTCAAGATCCTCCCCAGCGGCCCGCGGTGCCTAGCAGGAGGTGCCTGGGGGCCGCCCGAAGGGAACCTCCACCCCTCAAGTGGGGGAGGGGTCAGAGTGGGTGTAGCCGATCTTCGTCTTGCGGAGTCTGCCGTGACCATAAGTGTTAAATAACTAACACTGCTCTTCTCCATGCGTAGACTTCCTCTTGTTGCTTATCTACTGGTTTTGTGGACTTCTTTCACAGGTGCCTTGACCGCCGGCCTCGGCCAAGGCTTTGACCTAGGCACTGAGTGGCCTGGGGCTCTGTATAGGCTCGTGGAGGCCGCAGCGAGCGGTAGCTTTGAGCCGATTCACAGATTTTCCACGGTGGTTGCCGGGGTGGCTGTGGCGGTCTTCGCCGTTCGGTACTGGAGGCGGACTAGGCTGTGGGCCGCGGGGGCCTTGTTGTCGCTGGTGGCCACGGCCTTGACGGGGCGCGTGGTGCTTCTGGCGCTGGGGGGCCAAGTGCCTCCGCCGTGGAGCTTCTTTGTGTATCCTGTGAACAACTTCTTTGCGTTTCTCACCGCTTTTTCGCTTCTCGCGGCGGCTGTGGATGCGGTCGACTGGCGGCGTAGCGTACTGCTACGCGGGGCGGCGTTCTGGAGCGTTGTCTCCTCTCTCTCAGGCGCCTACATGTTGGGTCTTCATAAGATTCAACGGGTGCCGTTTCAATACCAGCTGGCCCCGACGCTTGAGTCGGCCCCCCTGCTTCTGCACATAGCAACCGCCGTCTTGGCGGTGTCTCTGGCCGTGGCCGCGTCGGTGCGCGTCGGCAGCTGGGTCGGCCGCGTCTTGGCGGCGGCCGCCGTCATGCAGGCGGTCACCGGCGTCTTGATGTACCTCGGCGCAACGGGGAACACCTGGGCCCCAGGCCCCCAGACTGCTCTCCACACAGCGTTTGCCCACGTCATGGCAACCACGTCGGCCGTGGCGTATATCAAAAAGCGTTGAGTTCCGTAGATTCTAGTTGATAAGGAGCTGTTAACTGTATCTTGCTTACAATATTTATATACACATGCATAGTCCATGTAGTGAGTTCGAAACAGCCGAGGGTCAACATCGCAGTTGCGAAACACGTGGCGGAGGCGCTGGCTAGGGTGGCTGAGGAACGCGGCATGACCCAGTTCGCCCTGGCCTCCGATTTGCTTAAGCTGGGCCTAGAGCTAGTGGAGAACGGCTACGACTCGCAACAAGTCCGCGAGCTCCTTACGTTCTACAAGATAATGTCGGAGCTGGAGATAGTGCCGATTCCGGGCCGCCTTCTCGACAAGATGATAACAGATATGTACAGAATCAACAGCCAGGTCATGGAGCAACTATGGTGCGAGGCCGGCAAGATGCTGGCGGGTTACATAAAGGCCCTCTTCGGCGATCTGAGCGGCGTCGTATCGCTGGTGCCCTACCTCGCCAGAATACTCCCCGCAAAGCGTTTTGAGGTGAAGGTAGCCGAAAACAACGTCGTCATAGACGTCGTGGGGATAGGCTACGGCATAGAGAGCGTCCAAGTAAACGCAGTAGCGGCGCGGTGCATGCTGGAGGAGTTCGGCTACAAGGTGGAAAAAGTGGTCACAGTCCCCGGAGTTCTCAAGATAGAGGCCTCAAAGTAAGATACGACAGGTACAGAAGCGCCGCCAGCTCAACAGCCTCGTAGACGCCGTATGCCCGGAGCCGGCTCTCAGTTGCAAACCTGCCCAATACGCCGGTTAGATAGGCCGCCGCGCCGGCGACGTGTATCGGCGCGAAGACTGCGGCAAGTAGCGGGGCGTAGGGATACGCCGCCGTCCAGTACGCCGCCTCAAAAAGAGAGATGGGAACTCCCGCCTTCCTGGGGATGGGCGAGCCTCTGAGGCCGAGATACGCCCCGGCAACGTGTATGGCTACCATCAGCGCCGTGGCCAGCGCCAGAATCATGTGCCGAGCTTCCTCTTTACCTCCTCCAGCGTCTTCAGCCACTCCTCGTGGCGGTTCTCCCTCTCCACGTCCTCCACGGTCTTGCCGCTCTCCACCTCGCGTATATTCGCCTCCAGCATGGGGAAAAGCACGCCGTTTTCCTTGTCTATATGCTGGGCGATGTGGTCGGCGTATAGCCTAGCCACGTCTAGAAGCTCGGCGAATGCGTCCTCGTCGCCGGACCTCCAGGCTAGGTAGAGCTCCTCCATGCGCCTCGCGAGAAATCGCCCCACGCCGTGCTCGCAGACCATGACCTGGATCGGCCCTCCCTCATATGGGAACCCGCTGCGCACAGCCCCATGGAAGAGGATGAGCTCCTCCACGGAGTGGTGGCAAGCATCCACGAAGCCTTGGGCAAACTTGACCAATTTATAAAGAGCCTCGGCATCTCTAGCTTCGAGGGCTTTGTAAAGAAGCTGAAGAGCCTCCAGAATCCTGTCGTGGTGCTCCCTCAAGGCCCCGGTTATATACTTCACACGGACACGGGCCACGGGCACGCGCTGGTATGCAGGTTAAAACACTTCTGGTTAACCATGTTAACCTGCATACATAGCTATACATTAATAGATTTATGTATATATATGTGGGCTTCTTAATTTGATTTAGATTAAAATCGAAGAAAAACTTAAAAATACTTTTATTCTTTCTTTACATGGCTGGGCAGGAGGCCGAGGGGAGGGGCGCTTTAGTAACCATGTTGATCTACGGGAGCATCTTCGCAATACTTTGGTTTGTTATCTACGCAATAGCGTTAAGCAGGGGTATTGTGGGGTAGTACGACGATCCACAGAGAGGAGAAGATCTGGGCCTTCTTTGTCCTCGGCATGGTAGTTGTGTTTTTGGCGGCTTTGGCCTACGCGGCGTGGGGTCTAGGCCTCGTCACGCCGTATACAGTACAGCATGTTCCCGCTGAGAAGGCGTTGGAGGTTTTGAAGCCCGGTGTAGATTGCGTCAACCCCAACGTGAAAAAGGTCGTGGACAACGTGGTGGTATGTGAAGACGGCAGGTACTACGTAAACCTCATAGGGATGAGGTTCACGTGGCTCCCCTCCAACATAGTCCTCACCAACCCCAAGGAGGTAAAGTTTAGGATAACGTCTCCGGACGTAATACACGGCTTCGAGATAGCGGGCACTAACGTCAACGTCATGGTATTCCCCGGCTACATAGCCGAAATCACGTGGAAGGTGCCCGCCAACATGCCTGCCGGGAAGTATCTAATACTGTGCAACGAGTACTGCGGCGCTGGCCACCAGAATATGTATACAGTCTTGGAGATACGGAAGTAGTAAATTAACATCTCGATTTTTCTTGTAGTTATTTGAAATTATTTTTTATATTGTTTGACGAAAAATTTATATATCTCCATTTTTCTCATATACATGGCCTCAACTCCAAAGTTCCTTTGGGAGGACCGGTTCGCTAAGGCGGCGATACTGTTCAGCTTTGTGTTGCTGGCACTGGGTAGCCTCTTTGGGCTTGTGCAGGCGTTGAGCAGAATGCCGGGGGCGCTGGAGGCGCTGGGCCTTAAAAACGTCATTACGCCTCAGCTGTACTACACCGGCTTGACTCTGCACGGCGTTGCGAACGCCATACTCTTCACGGCCTTCTTCATCATGGGCTTGGCGGTGTTTGTGGTGACCAGAGACCTCGGCATCAACCTGCACGGCCCTCTGCTCTGCCTAGCCTGTCTGCTTGCGGTGGGCGGCACCTTGGTGGCGGCCGTGGCGATACTGCTGGGCCAGGCCACCGTGCTCTACACCTTCTACCCGCCGCTTAACGCCAACGTGGTGTTCTACCTCGGCCTCGCCGTTGTGGTGGTCGCCAGCTGGATCTTCGCCGCGGTGGTGCTCTACGGGATATATCAATGGCGCAGGCAGAACCCCGGGAAGGAGGTGCCCCTAGGCGTGTGGGGGGTCTTCACAACCATCATGATATGGCTCTTCGCCACCCCGCCACTCGCCTACGAGGTTTTGTTCCTCCTGGTGCCCATGTCGCTGGCGGGCATTCCGGTCGACGTGCTGGAGGCTAGGCTGTGGTTCTGGTACTTCGGCCACCCGCTGGTCTACTTCTGGCTACTCCCCG
>Ga0326762_1000300_pt1 | contig 24822 bp, 26 predicted proteins | sample NORPS_S_FD_207669 | JGI IMG/M metagenome (GOLD analysis project Ga0326762, IMG submission 207669) | Hot spring sediment microbial communities from Norris Geyser Basin, Yellowstone National Park, WY, United States - NOR.PS_S | ecosystem: Environmental > Aquatic > Thermal springs > Near-boiling...
AAAAGTGTAATAAAAGATATTCCAAAACCTATGGCGGAAGTTTGTGGAAAACCTTTTTTAAGCTATATACTTGATTTTCTGATCAAATATGGAATCAAAAGGGTTATCTTATCTGTGGGATATAAATGGGAAGCAATAAAGGAATTTTTTGGTGAGCAATATAAAAATATAAATTTAGTATACGCAATAGAGTATGAACCTCTTGGAACTGGTGGAGCAATAAAAAATGCCCTAAAATATGTCCAAGATACAGAAGTATTTATCTTAAATGGTGATACTCTTTTCAACATAGATTTGAGCGTTTTTTATAGCTTGCACAAAAATAAAAATTCAAATTTGAGCATAGCTCTGAAAAAAATGAACTTTTCCGAAAGATACGGCTCCGTCAAAATAGACGAGAACAACAAAATTATTGATTTCTCCGAAAAAACCCAAAAATTTAACATCCTGATAAATGGAGGAATTTACTTATTAAATAAAAAATTTTTTTACTCGTTAGCTACACAAGATAAATTTTCTTTTGAGAAAGATTTTTTGGAAAAACACTATAAAAATTATGAGTTCTATGGATTCCCTTTCGATGAATATTTTATAGATATAGGTGTTCCTGAAGACTATGAGAGAGCAAAAAAAGAATTTGAAAAATTTATGTATCGGTAAAGATTGGACCTTGTTTTTAGATAGAGATGGGGTTATAAATAAGAAAATTGAAGGTGATTATGTTAGAAGTTGGTCTCAGTTTGAATTTATTGATGGTGCAATTGAAGGATTAAAAATTCTCAGAAAAATATTCGGTAGAATAATAATAGTTACGAACCAGAGAGGAATAGGTCTTGGACTGATGACAGAAAATGATCTACACAAAATCCACGAGAACATGCAAAAAATACTCCAAGAAAATGGTGTTTTTATTGATAAGATTTACTATTGCCCTCACGATTATCAAAAAGAAAATTGCGATTGCAGGAAACCAAAAGTAGGTTTGGCTTTAAAAGCTAAAATGGATTTCCCAGAAATAGATTTCAAAAAATCTATTATTTTGGGAGATTCAATATCAGATATTGAGTTCGGAAAATCTTTGGGCATGATAACAGTTTTTATCAACCAAAATTGTGATTTTTCTTCAGATCTTGCAGATCTATGTTTTAAAAACATCCTTGAATTTGCTTTGGCAGTAAGTAAAAAAGAGTAAGGTTCTCGTTGCAATCAATTAATGTGCTTCAGTATTGCGTCTTCTGGGAGTTTGATAGATTTTGTAAAGTTATTTTTTGTATATGAAAATTCAATTTACAAAGCATGCTTATCTGAAATTAAAAGAAAGAGAAATAGAAAAGGAGGAAGTCAGGCAGGTTATGGAGCACCCAGAAGAAATTCTCTTAGATTTTGATTGATACATCTAAAATTGATATTATAAATAGAAGAAAGGAGAAGGGAAGATGGATAAAAATAAAATAAAAATTAGATATGATAAAGACGGAGATATTCTCTATATTCTATCGGCTAAGGAACCCGTAAAAGATACTATTGAGATTGGAGAAGATGTCTTTGTTGAGATTGACAAGAACGGTAAAATTGTAGGTATAGATATATGGCAAGCAAGGAAAAATATTTTTGCTGAATTGATAAAATATCTGAAAGGTATAAGGCAAGAAATAAAAAAAAAATTTCAGTTTGATAATTGAAAATATTAAACATTTAGGCTCTGATTCAAATTTTCCATATTATTACATCTTTTCTGTTGCCCCAGCTGTAAGCTATTTTTTGTAATTCAACTAAAATCTTTATCTTCTCCTCAAAAGTAAGTTTTGCTAATTCCATCCTCGTTTTCTTCTTGCCCTCAAACAATTCCTCCAAGGTAACTACTTTCCCGCCCTCTCGCTTAATCTTTACTTCTTTTTTTCTTTCATCCATCTTTCATAAAAATCTCTGAATTCTTTTATCAGACCATACTTGGTCAAAATCTCTTCAAGCTTTCCAATATCTACCTCTGCCTGCTCTAATAACATGGGATAAAAAATATATCTAAATCACGAGTAAAAAATGGTTCTATCCATCTCAAAGTAGCTATTGCTCCACCGATGGCATAATCTTTTATCAAACCTTTTCCTTTCAAATCATTCATAACTTCTAAAACATTCTTCATTCTTTATTTTATTTTTTTCTTACAGTTTTATTGTTAAAATTTAGCTGCTAATCGGCAAAATTTGCAAAATTATAAAAATATGATATTGCAGGAACCATCAAGACTACTAATTTAAATTGTAGAATCATCAAGAAAATAAAATGAATTTGCTTTGTCGCAATGATATTTTAAATGATGAAAATTATAAAAAGCCTTATTTCAAAAAATAAAATTTTTTCAGCATCTCCGTTCCTTATCACAACATGAATGTTGTAAACTATCCCTATCAGTAGTGCCATCTTCCTCTTCGTTTCTTCTCTTCTTTCCCTCAAACTCTCTCCTATCTTCCTCTTTATCACATAATTTACTGTCTCACTTATCCACCTTTTTCCATATATCCCTAACCATACACTCAAAACATATATCAATCTCTGTACTATCCTCTCAAATCCCTTTATCCTCCCTCCTCTGCTTATCGGGGGAATTATACGAAAAGGCAAAGTAAATTTTAATCGGAAGTTCCCTTTTCCATCAAATCCTCTATCCATGATCTCCAAACAAGCTTTGAATGGATTTTGTTTCTCTAAAATTTCAAGATACATAGCATCAGAACCAGGTCCTCTTGCAACTGCCTTCCTCAAACACGCTTGCGTCTTTGTATCCACAAGATATACCAACTTTATCCATCTTCTCCTTATCTTCTTGCTTCTTATGGAAAAGTAAAAAGATGCAGAATCTTCCCTTAATCCTGTTGAATCGCAGGATAAGATACCGGAAGGTTTGAAGAACTTCAAGACTTGGAAAAAAAGTTTTTGGATTTGCTCCTCTTGAAGTTTCTGGAAAGCTCTGTGTAGTGTGGAATGATCAGGAACCTTTTCCCATCCAAGTATTTTTTGCATATCCGAAGATGATTTAAGGAGTTACTCTAATCCTCGCCAATCTAAATTTTTGATATAAAGATAGAGAGCAGGCGATAAGAGAGGGGAATAGATAAGTATGCTTACTTTTTTTATGAGAATATTTAGGTAGGGAGTTTAAACTCGGAGGAAAGCGATTTTAAGGAAAGTGAGGAGTTTGCCTTCATTTGTTAGCTGTTTTTTATTATTGTGTTTGTAAGAAGATTTTTTTTATGTATTTTATATCCTCCTTGGGATTTATTTAAGATGTTATTAATTTTATGTGGGAAAGAACTATATTTTTTCATGATTGCGACAAGGCAAAATGAATTCAATAAGATATGAAGCTTGAACATTATTCTGCTGATAAATTGAGAGAAGATATCCTGAGAATTTTGGGAAAATATTTAGATCTTTCAAAGTATAAAGTTTTCTTTTTTGGCTCAAGAGTGGCTGGCTCCTGCGGAGAAAGATCTGATATTGATATCGGAATTGAAGGTCCTCAGATCTCACCACATATAAAGCTTGAAATAAAAGAAGAATTAGAGAATTTACCTACTTTGTACAAGATTGACTTTGTTGATTTTAATGATGTTGATGAAGATTTCAAAAGAATCGCTAAAAAATATGTAGAGTATATAAATATAGATAAAAATACGGAAAATAGCTTTGAATGTGTAAATTCTGATGTATCTGTGTTTTCTGATTTTATGTTTGAGGATTTGCTAAAAAAATTTGAAAGTGCCCTGAGAAGGTTTGAAGAGATCTTGAAAAAAGAAAAAAGTGAAATTGTTCGTGATTCAGCTATAAAAAGATTTGAAATATGTTTTGATTTAGCTTGGAAAACATTGAAAGCTTATTTATATGAATACCTGAAAGTTGAATGCTACTCACCGAAATCTTGTTTCAAATTAGCTTATCAAGAAAAGATTATAGACTATGATGAATACTGGCTAAAAATAATAGATTTGAGGAATCAATCTGTACACATTTATAGCGAAGATCTTGCAGATAAAATTTATAATGAATTACCTAAGGTTTTAGAATACCTGAGAAAGCTATTTTATGTATTAAAACAGAATATTGAGTGAAAAACCTGAAAAAAAGATTATAGATTGCGTTCGTTATTTTTTCATTTACTACTTTTATTTTCATAAATACCATGCTGGAATGAATTTCACTGATGATGAATTTATCTTTTCTTCGCCTGAAAATCCCCTGGTTATAACTAAAACTTTTTTAGGTTTATACTCCAAAATGAAGTTTCTCAGAGATCTTGAAATTTTTGGCTCAACCGAATACTTTACTTCAATCGGTATAATTTCATTTCCTAATTCAAGGATAAAATCTACTTCTGCCTTAGCCAGCGTCCGCCAATACTTTATCGGAAAATCAGAATATCTTACCTTCAATTGAAAAAGACAAATATTTTCAACAATTTGTCCTATATCTCCTCTTAAATCTAGTTCGTTGAAATTGTTTGTCGCATAATTTCTCAGACCTATATCAACAAAATATACCTTTGGATTTTTCTTCAACTCCGTTATTTTATTTGAAAAGTAGGGACGCAAAAGAAATATAATGAATGTTTCTTCAAGAACAGAAATAAAATGCTTTACTTCTCTGAAATAGCTTTGAACATCTCTACTTAAAGAGTTATAATTTATCAAATTTCCGATCTGGTTTGCCAAAAGTATGAATAAATTTCTAAATTTGTGAAGGTTATTTATCCGCAAGAGCTCTATGATATCTTTTGTGATGTAAGTTTCAAAAATATTTTTCAGAATTATCTTTTTTGTCTCAACATCTTCTGCCTTAACAACTTCAGGATACCCACCATATACCGCATATTCCTCAAATAATTTTCTGAAATCCTCCTGAAAAATATCTTCTGTAAATTTGAAATCTTTGCCGTTTAAGATAAAATCAATTACTTTATTTTTTCTTTCCTCATAAATATAAGATAGTTGATCAGATTTGGCTTTTATGAATTCTTCAAAGCTGAACTGATAAAGATAGAAAGAAAACATCCTGCCTACAAGAAATTTTGCCGTTTTACCTGCTATTTCCAAAGAAGATGAACCTGTGATAATAAATTTGATATTAGGGAAAATATCATAAAGAAGTTTTAATTTCTGTCCTCCTTCTTCAAGATAGTGAAACTCATCAATAAGAAAATAAAATCTTTCATTTTTTTGACCTCTGATGAAGCTACTTACAAAATCTTTTGGGGATTTGGAAAATTTCTCTAAAATCCCCCTATCCTCAAATGTTAAAAAAATAACATTTTTAGGATTTACTCTCTCTTTTTCAATAAGATAATCTTGTATCATCAAAAGTAGTGTGGTTTTTCCAGATTGTCTGGGACCTTTTATAGCTATGATCTCTCTTCTTTTGAGCCACTTTATTATCTCATCAAAAAGTAATCGTGGTAAGTATTTGTTCATTTTATTTTAATTCATTTAACTTTCAAATCTAACAATATTTTTATTGACAATTTTTCACTATTTATAATATTAAAATTGACAAAAACAAAAGATTAAGTAAGCAAGAAAGTAAATTCTAATTAGGGAGAAACTTCATCTATGTCTAATAATTATAGTATTTTCCTAAACTTTTGCAAAAATTTAATGGAATATCAAGTATTCTTTGATTTTGAATCTATATAAAATATAGCCGCATAATTATTAATTTGTAGGATAATGGGAACTTATTCGTATAGAAGAATATTAATGAGTTTGGAAATACGAGGTATGAAGGAAGTAAAATATAAACCGATATTTTGCAAGGGAGACATTTATGAAGATAAAATATTCAAAGGAAGCTGATATCATTTTGATAGAGCTAAGGGAAGGGACACCAAATGATTCAATAGATTTAAAAGAGGGGGTTATTTTACATCTTGATAGTGAAGGATTACCTTTCGAGCTTGAAACACTTGATGTATCAAGAATAGTAAAGTTGGAAGAAATAAGTATTGTAGGTCATTCAGAATTCAAAGAAATCAAAGCAGTAAAGCAGAAATAATTATAGAACGAAATAATTATAGAACAATTTGTAATTGATAATTGAAGAACACTGATAATTTTTATATTTTTTCTCTTTATGCCAGAAGTAAAGAGAGTTGTCGTTGGAGGAGTTTCTTCAAACTCAGGAAAAACCATAACATCTTTATGCATAGAGGCGGGACTGATTTCTATGGGATTTGATGTCTCTGCTTTCAAGGTTGGTCCAGATTTCATAGACCCGTCATATCACAGAACAATCACAAAATGTTTTAACCTTGACCCTGTTATGAGTTCTCCTGAATTCGTAAAGTTCCTCTTTGAAAAAGAAGCTTCTGAATTTAATGTTATAGAAGGAGTAATGGGGATTTTTGATGGAGAAAAATACAAAGGAAGCACATCTTTTGTTGCAAATTTACTTTACGCACCATCTATTTTGTGTATAAACGCAGAATCTTTGGGAGAATCAATAAGAGGAATTGTCAAGGGTTTCAAAGATGAGTTAGATTTGAAAGGCGTTGTTGCTACGAAAGTTGGCTCACAAAAGCATGCTGAACTTCTGAAACAGGCACTCAAAAAAGAAAAAATCCCGCTCCTTGCGGCTTTACCAAAACTTCCGCAACTTGAATTCCCATCAAGACATCTCGGATTAGTTTTAGCTGATGAAATACAAAACCTGAGCAAAAAAAGTCTTGCAGAGATTTTTTTCAAATTCTTTGATGTAAAGGCAATTCTGAAAATATTTGAGAGCTCATCAAAAAAACAGATCAAAGTGAATAAATCTTGGAAAGAAAGATTTATCAGAGTTACAAAAAATAAACTTTCTGGTATCAAAGTAGGAGTTTTAAAACTCAAACCTTTTTCATTCATATACCCTGAAAATATATTCATCCTCAAATTTATGGGAGCAGATGTTATCATGATAGATGAAAACCTGATTGAAAGTTCATTTGAAGATTCCATAGACCTTTTACTTATACCCGGAGGTTACCCAGAGATATATTCAGATTACATCTCGGAAATTTCTCAGAAGATAAGGCACATTTTAGATAAATCTTGTTTTGTGATTGCAGAATGTGGTGGTCTTGAGCTTCTTTCTCAGAAAATAATTTTTGAAGGTAAAGAAACAAATATGCTTGGGATTTTTGATTTTATCATATCAGTAGAGGAAAGATTGCAAGCTCTTGGATGGAGAAAAATTCAAATCATGAGCAACAATAATAAAAAATATCAAATAAAGGGACACGAGTTCCACTACGGTAAAATAATAAATGAGGAAAAGATTCAAAACTACAAGAAGATTTTTGAAGTATATGATGTTTCAGGAAAATTTCTGTCATACCAAGGTTTTTTGAAAGAAAAATTTTTAGCTTCATGGTGCCATATTTATTTTCCTTCAAATCCTCTTGTAATTTCTTATCTTGTAAAAAGATTCGTTTCTTCCGGCAAAAAACAAAAATAGTTTTTACTTTATTTTATTGTTTTCAGTGAAAAAATAGATTTTCAAACTTTTTTTCTATCAAATGAATAAATTGAAAAGATTAGGAAAATCAAATTGTGAAAAATAAAATCAAGTAAAAAAGTTGAGATTGGAAAAATTAAGGTATGAGATCAAACCAAATACAAGAACAGATTATGAACTTCAAAGTTGAGGTTTTCAACATAAACTATGGTAAATGTGGTCTGGGTGGAATAAATATAAAACTTGAACCTCTGGGCAAATGTAGCAAATGTGAGAAAACCGCAATAATAAATATTCCTTATGCAAAACAAAAGCTTTGTAAAGACTGCTTCAATGATTTTTTTGTAAAAAGAGTGAAAAAAGTCGTTGAAGAATTCAAAATGTTCAGAGAAGGAGAAAAGGTAGCAGTAGCAGTCTCCGGAGGTAAAGATAGCGTAGCGCTTCTACACGCCCTCAAAAAAGCCTTTCCCGACCAAAAAATATATGCATTTTATATAAATCTTGGAATAAAATATTATTCCGATAACCTTGAAAAAAAAGTAATAGATTTAGCGCAGATGCTCAATGTCCCCCTTGAAATTTATAACCTAAAAGAAAAAGAAGGATATACTATTGATGATTTCCTTATAACAAAATACAAAGATAAAATGTGTTCAGTTTGTGGAACAATAAAAAGAAATATTTTCACTGCATTGGCTAAAAAAATCGGAGCCGATATTGTGGCTACAGGTCATAACCTTGACGATACAGTATCTACTATGATGTCTCTGTTTTTTGCAGGAGACTTTGAAGGTATAGCAAGGTTAAAACCAGTTCTTAAACCCCTGGTTCCTGGTCAACCAAGAAAAATAAAACCTCTCATAACAACACCAGAAATTGAGGACTTATATTATGTTGCCTTAAATGAATTGCCAGTTCAAGATTGTAGCTGCCCTCACGGAGAATTCACCTCTATAAAAGGAATAAAAAAATGGTTAGATGAGATGGAAAGGGAGCAACCAGATATAAAATTTAGACTCCTTTCAGTTTTTCGCAAAAAATTGATACCCCTGATTGAGCTAAATAATAAAATCAACCAACGTGTAGCTCAAGACAAGATGAAAGTTGCCGATGAAATAAAAGAATGCACTATATGTGGTATGCCCTCTTCATCTGAGATATGCTCAAAATGTAAAAGAGTGTCAGAACTTTTTGAGATCAAAAAAAGGAAAAATGGAAATAAAAAAGAAGAACTTGAAATAACATTTGATGATCTAAAAAATATTATAGAAAGAGAAAAAGTCATACTTTTAGATGTCAGAGATAAAATAGAGTACCTTACAAAAACCCTTGAGGGCGCAATAAATATCCCAGCTCAGGAGATAGAAAAAAGATGGAAAGAGCTTTTGAAATTCAAAAAAACGCATAAAATTATTGTTTTCTGTAATGCTGGGGCAACAAGCTACGCCGTCACAATAAAACTTAAAAATTTGGGTTTCGATGCATACAACCTTAAAGGAGGTATATTAAATATCGTAAATGATGGAAACAATGACGCAAATCAAAATCAATCCCAAAACTTACCTGATGACAAACCTTACCAGACTAATATAAACAATAATAAAAATGTTGAATAATATTAAAAATTTTTACTGAAAAAAATAGCAAAAAAGAAAAACAAAACATGGTTTTTTTAAAATAGCTTTCAAATGTTGCAGAACCAGTCCGATGAGGTATCTGGTTTTAGTAAGGAGGGTGATAATAAAAAAATAATTCTTCCTGAAAAGCAAATCCAAGATACCAAAGGTAATGGTGCTTTGAACGGCACAGGAAATGGGTTTAATGGAAATGGTATTTTCGCCCAGGTAATGGATATCTTACTTGCTACACCTTCAAAACTGCCAGAGAGAGAGTATGTTTTTGTGAAAAATGTCATTTCATTTACCGTATTTGTTCTATCTGATATTTTAGCCTTATTTTCAGCTTATGCCTTGATGAAATTTGTTTTTGGGGTAAGTTTTGATTTTTTGATGTCAGCAGTTATATTCTCGTTTTTTGCATTCGTCGGACATCTTTATCAGAAAAGGTTTCCATTTTGGGATGAGATAGCGAAAGTTCTCAAAGTAAGTATAGTTGCAGGAATATCTTATTACTTTGTCTCTACATACTCTATTGGCAAAACTTCTATTCTTTGGACATCAATTTTTTGGGCTTTATCAGCTCTTTTTGTTGTAATTTCCAGAAATATAACAAAAGAGTTATCTTGGATACTTGGTTTGAGAAAAAAAGCTGTAATAATAGGAGCTGGTCTTGGAGGACTGAAAATTCTTAGAACTCTTGATATGGAAAGAGGGCTTGGATATGATATAATTGGATTTTTAGATGATGATAAAACTAAACAGTTCAAACCTGTTGGAAAGTTCAGGGGAAAAGATGTGCTTGTGATAGGAAAAACCTGTGAAATATGGAACATCATAGAGGAGACAAAGATTGATGAGGTCATTTTAGCTATTCCTTCTTTGGGAGATAAGGCTTTGACTGCATTGGCTTCACACCTTCAAAAATTCGTTCCTTCTGTTACAATAGTTCCAGATATGTTCGGTTTACCCGTAAATATTGACCTTAACCACTCTTTTGGAGAGCAAACTATTTTTCTTTCCGTCAAAAATAATCTTGCAAACCCTTTCAACAGATTCTTAAAAGAGCTATTTGATAAAATATTAGCTACCATTTTTCTCATTCTTCTACTACCTGTAATGGCAATTATTGCTATTTTGATAAAAATTGATTCACCCGGTCCAATTATATTTTCGCACGAAAGGGTAGGCAAAGGTGGTAGAAGGTTCAAATGCTACAAATTCAGAACTATGTATGTAAATAATGAAGAAATTCTCAAAGAATACCTCGCAAAACACCCTGAATATCTGGAATTTTATTTGAATACTGCTAAAATACCCGGTCACGATCCAAGAGTAACCCGTGTTGGTAGAATTTTGAGGAAATTTTCGTTAGATGAATTGCCTCAGATATTTAATGTAATAAAAGGAGATATGAGTCTTGTCGGTCCTCGTGCGCAACCTCCTCATGAAGTTCAAACTTGTGCTGAGTACTATCTTGAATGGTCAAAATACATAAAGCCTGGGATTACGGGACTTGCCCAGGTTATGGGGAGAGCGAACATATCTCATATAGATAAAAACATAATTTCTCTGTGGTATATGAAGAACTGGTCAATATGGCTTGATATAGTTATAATTTTGAAGACAATAAAAGTTGTTCTGAAAGCAGAAGGAGCTTACTGAGGTGGATGTTGTTTTTCCATCTGTTGATGATTTCCTTTCAGGAAAGAAGAAAATATGTGTTTTGGGGTTGGGATATGTTGGCATTCATGTTGCCGTAAATTTTGCAAAGTATTTTAAAGTCATAGGTTACGATAGAAACCAAAAAAGAATACAAGAACTAAATTCGGGTTTTGATTCAACTCGTGAGTTTTCTGAAAAAGAGCTAAACGAGGTAAAAAATAATCTTGAATTTACATCTTCTCCCGAAAGAATAAGAGAATGTAACTTTGTTATTGCAGCAGTTCCAACACCTGTGAACAAAAATAAAATCCCGGATTTATCTTTTCTTATATCTGCCTCAGAGGATATCGGAAGGAACTTGACTCGGGGAACTTATGTTGTATTTGAATCAACAGTTTTTCCCGGTGCGACAGAAGAAATATGTATTCCTATTTTAGAAAAAGAATCTGGTTTAAAATGCGGAGTAGATTTTAAAGTTGGTTATTCACCAGAGAGAGTAAATCCGGGGGATAAAGATCATACTTTTGATAAGGTTGTAAAAGTTGTTGCAGGTCAAGATAATCAGACTGCTGAGTTTTTAGCTAAAATGTATTCGTTCCCTGTGAAGGCGGGAGTTTATATAGCTCCCGATATAAAAACTGCTGAAGCCGCAAAAGTAATAGAGAATATTCAGCGTGATCTTAACATTGCTTTGTTCAATGAACTTTCTATAATATTTCACCTCATGAATATTGATACTCAAGAGGTGATAAAGGCAGCATCAACAAAGTGGAATTTTATTAAATTTGAACCGGGGCTTGTTGGAGGACATTGTATCTCTGTTGATCCATATTATCTTACTTTTAAGGCAGAAGAACTCGGATATCATCCGCAGGTTATACTTGCTGGGAGAAGGATAAATGATTATATGGGGAAGTATGTTGCTGAGAACACAATAAAGCTTCTTATAAAGGCAGGAAAACAAGTTAAAGGCTCCCGGGCTCTTATTATGGGAATAACTTTCAAAGAAAATATATCAGACATAAGAGAAAGTAAAGTTGTGGATATATATAAAGAGCTTTGCGATTATGGGGTTAATGTAGAAGTTTATGACCCTTATGCAGAACCTGATCATGTAAAATCTGAATTTGGAATTGAACTTATGAACAAAAATAGTTTTGACCAAAAAAATAGTGTTATTGATTTTCTGCAAAAAAATTCTTCTCAAAAATTTGATGTTGTTATAGTTGCTGTAAAGCACAAGCCATTTTTTGAAATCACACCAGATTTTTTCAAAAAAATAATGACTCGCCCTCCAGTACTCATTGATGTCAAAGGAATATATTCAAAAGAAGCTTTTGAAAGAGAGGGGTTCATATATTGGAGATTATAAAAATATTGGAGATTATAAAATGAGGAAACAAAAACAAAAAAGAATTAGCAAATAAATTTTCATTTTAGGTTTCGTATTTTTGCTTTATCTTATGGAATATTTTCTCAAAGATTTCGCCTCTATGTTCTGCTGAATTGAAATCTGGAAAGGAAGCGCAACCCGGAGAAAAAAGAATTGTGTATTCATTATTCTCTTTTTCGTTCTCAATAAATTCTATTGCTTTTTGTACGGCTTGATCAAGGTTTTCGCAAATTAAGAAATTTTTTACCTTGTCTTTTATTTCTTCTGCTATTTCATATTTTGCTTCACCTATCAAAAAAGTCATTTTAACTTTGTCTTTTATTAGATCTCCGACATCAGAAAAAGATAAACCTTTTTTTCTTCCGCCAGCAATTAAAATAATTTTTCCTTCTTTCACAGATAGTATTGCGTTTTTCAGAGATGTTGGGTTTGTAGATTTTGAATCATTTATAAAATGAACCGTTTTTCCTTCTATGTTTATTTTGCCAAGATACTCAAAACAGAATTTTCTTTTAATATACGGAATTTTGTTTTGCTTTATATTTTCTGATAATTTTTGTGGATCAATTAAAGTTAATACGGTTCCGAGAGCACACAATAAATTACTTTTAAAAGCTTCATCTATTTTTTCTCTTTTATCCTTTTCAGCAAAATCTAAAATCTCTTTTAAGTCAAAGTTTATTATTTCTTTTCCGTCTTCACCTTTTATAGTTATAACTTGATTTTCTGAACCATAGTTTTTTTGTATCCATTCCAAAGTATATATTTTTGTGAAAATGCAATCATAATTTTCTAATTTTGAGACCTCGTATTTTGTTGAAAGTTCTTTGAAATTTTCTGAATACACAAGAAACTTTGACCTTTCTGCAAACTTTATTTTTGAATGAAAGTAGTCAAAAAATGATGGATGAAAATCAAAATGATCTTTTGTAATACATGTTATTGATAAGCAGTAGGGTAAAACTTTTCTTGATGACCTTAACTGAAAGCTGGAAATTTCAAGAACAAATAAATCTACTTTTGAGAATATAGCGTCTGCAAGAGTTGAGGTTTTACCTTCTACTTTTCCTATGTTTCCTCCAACAAAATGAGGAATTTTGCATGAGCGTAGAATTTGAGAGGTAATTTCTGTTGTGCTACCTTTCCCTTTCGTTCCTGTTATAAGAATAATTTTTGAGTTTGAAGGTAAATTCTCAAAAACAAAATCGAGTTCAGATTTAAAATTCACCCCAAGCTTTGCAAATAAATCGTGTTTTATACCAGATGACAGAACAAAAAAATCAAGATCTTGGGCTCTTTTTTTTATATCATCTTCTTGGTAGTTGAAAACTATTTCTATTTTTTCTTTTTCGACAAATCTTTCAAAAAACTCTTGATTTTTTGGGTCGTTTAAGAACTCCTCCTTGCTTTTTTTCTCAAAGGCAACCGGAGTGTATCCAAGTTCTATCAGAGCTGAAACTAAGTTCTTCCCCGATACTCCAAGCCCAATAACTCCTACCTCTTTTTTGCTTTTCTTTTTTTGATTTTCAGGTAATTTTTCTTTTTTGTCCAGTTTTTCTTTTTCGTCCGACATATCAGGGAGGTAAGACTTCGATTATTTCTCTTATGAGGTCGGGATAAATTTTTACTGTTTTTTCAAGATATCTTTCTATGTCCTGCGGTTTGATTTTTGTATAGTGAAATATTTCTTGATCTATTGGGTATTTCATAGAGTCTATTGAGGCACCAAGACCTGTCATCATAGCTATTCTATCTCCGATATGAACTGAAACTGCCGTTTTGTATAACTTACTTTCTTTTTCTTTTATTAAAGATAGTTTGTTATAAAATTGAATTACTTTTTTTATCTCTTCTGATATACCCCATCTTTCAAGTACAATTACAGAAAACTCATTTGATGTAAATCCAAATATTTTTTTCTCTATTTTGTCAAAATTATCAGATTCTTTTGTCAGTTCCTGTTTTATTTTATCAAAGTGCTTTGATAGGAAATAATTCATAATGATTTTTCCTACCGATCTTAGCACTGCTGAGGCGAATGTAATATCTTCTAAATCTGGCCAGTTTTCCTGAGATACGAGTTTTGCAGCATAAGCTCCTATGAAAGCTTGTATGCTAAGCTCACCTCTTTTAAGTCTAAAGTATTTTAGCTCAACATCGTAAATCCTCTTTGTATATGCGGAAAGGACTATTGATTCGACCGATTTGAACCCAATCAATGTTATGGCATGCTCTAAACTCTGAACTTTTCTTGAAAACCCATAAATTGGTGAATTTACTATCTTCATTATTTCAAAGGAAAGCAAGACATCTTTGGCTAACTCCTGAGCTATTCTGCGCGCTGAGGTAGTAGGATCTCTAAGTAAAGCTAAAGTTCTCGCTACAACATGGTCAATAGGAGGAATCTTTTCTAAGGCATCTGAAATTTCTTTATCTGTTATGGTTATCATAAAAAAAAGTTTAATAACGATTTTTATATTTTGATTGTTATTTTTTCATTTCTCTGCTATTATTCCTTACTAATTTTCATTTTGTTTTTTATTCTCTTTTTTCTTTCTTTTAGTTTTTTGATTTTCTGTAAGGGTGGTGATTAAAATTAGAGAATATATCGGGGCGTAGCGTAGGTGGCTAGCGCGCCGGCTTCGGGAGCCGGAGGTCACCGGTTCAAGTCCGGTCGCCCCGACATCAAAAAATGGGACTTATCTACTTTATTATATTTGCAGCAGTTGTCGTAGTTTTAATACAAAATTATTACGCTTTTACCCAGGTTATCTCTCTTGCCTTCTTCCACATAAGAGGAATCGCATTTCCTCTCGGACTTTGGTTTCTTATCATTTTCTCCATTGGATTTTTGGTCGGATATTTGAGAGCTGTTCCAGCTCAGGTTAAATCCTTCACAAGATCAAGAGAAATTTCAAAACTCAAAAAGCGAATTGAAGAGCTTGAAAAAGAAAATCAGGAAAAAACTGAAAGAATAAGATTGATGGAAAGTCAAATATTAAACGAAAAGATAGAGATTGAAAGAACTGAGAAACCTATCACAATTGAAAATGTAAATCCTGTTAAAAACCCAGAGCAACAATCTTCTGATAAATAAAAATGGCTCTTTTTTGCGTTGCTCTTGATATAGATAGTAAAGAAAAATTTGAACTTATTTTTGGGGAAACCTCGGAATTTGTTGATGTATATAAAATAGGTCCGGTTATATTATCTTCTTGTGGATTAGAACCTCTTGAAAGATTAACCCAGCTCAAAAAAGATATTTTTGTTGACTTGAAGTTTTTTGATATACCATCTGTTGTTTGTAGAGCTATCAGAAACTTTTGTGAGTTCAATTCCAAATTCTTCACCGTTCATATATCAGCTGGAGAAAAGATATTCAGGTCTGCCGTTGAAGAAGCTTCAAAGTTTCAAGCTTATGTTGCTGGTGTCACTTTGCTAACTTCTTCTGATTACGATGAGAATTTAATTTTAAGTATGGCAGAAAAGGCAAAAATATGGGGAGCAAGTTGGGTAGTATGTCCTCCGGTATTTGCAAAAAAAATAAAAGAAAATTTAGAATTGAAAATTATATCTCCTGGAATAAGGATTGATAAAAATGAAAAAGATGACCATTCTTTATCTTTAACTCCTTGCGAAGCTGTAAAACAAGGAGTTGATATGATAGTTGTTGGGAGACCTGTGATTTTTTCAGAGAATCCAAAAATTGTGGCACAAAAAATAAAGAGAGAAATCAAAACAGGATGTTCATAATTTTTTGTTTTCTAATTTATGATTTTGTTTTCTTTTGTTTTCCTATAATGTTTTCTATTACAGATTGTAGTCTTTGCGGTGGAACTCCCATAACTAATTCTCCTCTATGAGCAACCGAGATTCTACCGGTTTTTTCAGATATTATGATGCTGATTGCGTCTGAAAATTCTGTAATTCCTATGCCAGCCCTGTGCCTCATGCCTATCTCTAATCCGAATTCTCTTGTGGTCACAGGTAATGTAGTTCCTACCATGTGAATTTTACTTTTTCTTATTATAACTGCTCCATCATGGGTTGGGGATTCTTTGTTGAAGATTGCAACAAGAAGTTTCGCAGAAACATCTGCATCTAATTTCAAACCACCATGTATAATTGATGTTACATCTACTGATCTTTCTAAAACAATAAGTGCTCCCTCCTTCCTTTCTGATATTTCTTTGCAAGCTTCCACAACTTCTTTCAGAACCAACTCATCTATACCTCTTTCAAAAAATTTCAATCTTATTCCGAGAATCGTTCTTCTGAGTTCCGGCTGAAACAAAACTATGAGCACTAAAATAGAATACTCTGTGAATTTATCGGTAAGCCACCATGTAGCTGGCAAAGAAAAAGCCTTTGCAAATATGTTGAGAGTGAAAAGTCCTCCAAAAAATATGATTGCCCCAATTATTCTTGGGTCATAGCTTAGCGAGATGATTTTGTATATTATGAATGATAAAATCGCAACATCTAAAACTAACTTCAAAAACACAAGAAATATTTCTACCATAGCTCTTTTCCTACCTCAGGTTCAAATTTTTCAAATTCATCACCTAAAATTTTTTCTACATCAATTTCCTCTTTTTGCTTCCTCAACTCTAATTTTAAAGTTATGCTCTCCCCTACTGATTCTCTTATAAATTCCTCTATATCTTCTTTCATTTCTGCAAGATTTCTTATTATTCTTTGGTCATCAAGGAATATGGTAAGGTAGTTATCAGATAATTCGTATGAAGCTTGCTGCAATTTGTCCGCTAAAAGATCCCGAGCTCTTTGCCGCAGAAAATCCACTATTTGAGAAAATATCTCTTCTTTTGATTTTTTCTTCGTTTCCTTTATTTCCACTCCTCCTCTTCTTATTTCTTCTATGATCTCTTTGAAAGATTTTATTCTGTGTATGTATGAAAGTTTGAATACAAACATTCTGAAAGCTATTTCTTCGGAAACTGATGCACGAAGATCATCCTCAAACCTAATTATTCCGTTGTAAATCCTCATAAGATGCTCAAGTTGAGGTTGGACCCTCTCCAAAAGCAAGCTTATTTCATCCCATCTTGCTTTTCCTACGATATCCTTGTTCTTATCTTCTTTTTCTTTCTTTGATCCGCTAATGATCAGAATCAGATCTTTTGTTATATCTGCGAGATCTCTTGCAATCCTCTTTGTGTTATATCCCTTTTCTAAAACAGAATCTGCTATCTCTAAGGCTTTTTTATGGTCTCCTTCAATTATGCTTTCAAGAAGCTTTATAACAACACTTTGAGGAGCTATACCTATAATTTCCTCTACATCTTGTCTTGTTATTTTTTTATCACCGTTATACATCCATATTCCTTCTAATATAGAGATTGAGTCTCTGAGCGAGCCTTGTCCTTCTTCCGCTATAAGCTCTAATGCTTCTTTTTCATATTCTATACCTTCATTTTGACATATTATTTCTAACCGCTGCACTATTTTTTCTTTTGGAATCTTCCTGAAATCAATTCTTATAGCTCTTGACGCTACTGTTTCTGGTATCTTGTGAGGTTCAGTCGTTGCTAAAATAAAAATATCAAAATCAGGAGGTTCTTCAAAAATTTTCAGTAAAGCGTTGAAAGCAGATAGAGAGAGCATGTGAGCTTCGTCTATTATGAAAACTTTAAACCTCCCTCTTGACGGTGGAAAAATTGCTTTCTCTTTTATACTTCTTATGTCTTCAACAGATGTCTGACTCCCAGCATCCATTTCTATGAGGTCAATAAAGTTACCCTGTGTAATCTCTTTGCAGTTTTGACACACACCGCACGGATTTGGACTCGGTCCCTTTTCACAGTTTAAAGCTTTTGCAAAGATTCTTGCAGCTGTTGTTTTCCCTGTTCCTCTTACGCCAGCAAATATATAAGCGTGATGAATCCTTTTTGTTAAAATTGAATTCTGCAATATCTTTACTGCTACATCTTGCCCGAAAATCTCGTCAAAGCTTTGAGGTCTGTATTTTCTTGCAAGAGATGTATATTTTTTTTCTGTCAAATTTTCTTTGGCGGAGAGGGTGGGATTTGAACCCACGCGGGGGAAAAACCCCCAACGGATTTCGAGTCCGCCCCGTTCGTCCGCTCCGGCACCTCTCCGCCTAAAACTAAATGTTTAATAATTTCACAGAAACTTTTCAAATTTCTGATTCATAACTTTCTGATTTATAATTCATCGTGTAGATCTGCTCTAAAAAATTAAAAACAAAAACAACAAAAACCAAAAATTTCTTATTAAAATTTTTCTTGCTATGGTGAAAAAAGTATATGGAGTATTTTATTTGATTTCAGCAGTTTCATCTGCTATTGGTTTTTCTCTTTTGATGTTTTTTTTGAACTCTTGTGCACACGAGTTAAGAGGTGCAGCATCCGGGACTTTACCTCAAATTGCTTCCTCATTGCCAAGTTGGATACTTATACCTACTACTCCTGAGGAAACGAGGAGAAAATTTGTTTTTGCCATAGGCTTGCAGAATTTCAAACCTTTTCTCGGAGCTGGATACTTGATGAAAGATTCTGTTGTAGCTCTTGGAGTAAGTGGAATAAGTTTCGTAGGATTGGAAGTTGAATATGATTCAATAAGTGGAGATATCTCATATATGAATACACCTTTGAAATCTAAAAACACATTTTTAGGGTTTGGAGGGGGATTTGGAGGAATATTTTCGCGGGATCATAACTACTCAGAAGAAGGAAAAACGCATAGATTTGCTGGAATAAACCCTTATCTTATGACACATCTTTATACTCAAGCTGAAGGGTCAGCTGTTGGATTTTACTTTAATTTGAGAATAGGGTATTACCACTATGCTTCAACTTTTCTAAAAAAATTGGCGGAGGAAAAGGGAGTTCCTGCAAAAGACACTTTTAATGGTCTTTTCTTTACCCCGGCTATTGGTATGATTGCAAGGATAATTGGAGGTAGAGCCGGTTTGGCATTTGAAATAAATATACCTTTGACAGCGGCTCTCATTTATGAACCAATTATACACCCTTATGTTCCTTCTTTCAATTTTGCTTTCGTTTTCTGAAAGAAAAGATAATTATGGTTTCTGACAGTGTTGTTATCAGGATAGAGAGATTGAGGAAATATTTTCCGGTAAGAAGAAATATAAAGGAGTTGTTAAGACCTTCTTTTATAAGAGCTGTTGATGGGGTTTCCTTAGAGATAAGAAGAGGAGAATTTTTTGGGCTCGTTGGAGAGTCTGGATGTGGAAAAAGCACTTTGGGAAGACTCATAGCAAAAATTATTCAGCCAACATCAGGAAAAATAATATTCAACGGTGAAGACATAACTTTCAAAAAACTTAAAGGAGAAAAAAGGAGAAAAATTCAGATGATATTTCAAAATCCTTTTTCTTCTTTAAATCCCAAAATGAAGGTAAAAGATCTCATACTTGAAGGAATAATCATTCACAAAATTTACCCGAAAAGCAAGTTGAAAGAAAAATTAGAGGAACTTTTGCAATCCGTTGGATTAGGTATGGAATTTGCTGAAAGGTTTCCAGATGAGCTTTCAGGAGGGCAAAGACAAAGGGTTGCAATTGCAAGGGCAATAGCGGTAGAACCTGAAGTTCTTGTTGCAGATGAACCAACATCTTCTCTTGATGTATCTGTAAGAGCTCAAATTTTAGAACTCTTTGAAGATATACGAAGAAAAATGAACCTCTCAATTTTTTTCATAAGTCATGACCTCCATACAATAAGAGCTTACGCCGATAGAGTCGCTGTTATGTATCTTGGAGAAATAGTGGAAATTGGTCAGAAAGATCAAATTTTTTCCCGACCTTTACATCCATATACATATATTCTCTTGAAATCTGTTATAGATATTCAAAAAGTTATAAACGAGGGAAGATATGAAATAGGGATGGAGAACATAGGAGAACCCCCCTCGCCACTTGAAGAGATAAAAGGATGTAAGTTTGCTTCAAGATGTCCTTTCAAAGACAAAATATGCGAAGAAAAAAAACCTGAAATTAATGAAATAGATGGAAGACAAGTCTCTTGCCACTTTGCAGGAAAGTTGAAATTATTATTGTAGGAGATGTAACAAAATGTAGACACAATAAAAATTTCATATTAAATTTCATATTAATGATGTCTCAGGAATGGACAACGATAATAAAAATAGTTAATTTAACGAAAATTTTTGGGAAAGTTGTCGCAATAGAGAACATAACATTTGATATAGAGCGTGGGAAAATAACCGCTGTTCTTGGACCATCTGGCTCTGGAAAAAGTGTGCTCGTCAAACATATATTAGGGCTTTTAAAACCTACATCTGGTAAAATATTTTACAAAGGAATTGACATTTTTTCTCTCCCAGAAGAAAAGTTATACGATATAAGGCGTGATTTCAGTATGCTTTTGCAAGAAGGAGCTCTATTTGATGGAATGACCGTTGAAGAAAATATAGCTTTCCCTCTTAAAGTAAGAAAAATTCCAAAAGATGAAATAAAAAGAAAAGTTGATTTTTATCTTGAAAGCGTTGGACTTGGAGGATTTGGAAAAAGGTATCCTTCTCAACTCTCCGGAGGTCAAAGAAGGAGAGTAGCTCTTGCGAGAGCTCTTGTGACAGAACCAGAAGTGATAATATTAGATGAACCTACAACGGGACTTGATCCTATAACAACAGAAAGCATAGAAGAGCTTATTTTATCTATCAAAGAAAAGCATAAGGAAAAAACTTTTATTCTCATAACACATGACCCATTTTCTGCTTTCAAACTATCTGATAATATAGCCGTTTTATTTTTTGGGAAATTGATCTTCTACGGAAAGAAAGATGAGGTCATATCTATGATGGACTCAAACAAGACTATATTCCAGATCTTTAAGAGAGCAAATTTAGATATTGCCAGAGCTCATCAATTCAATTGAATTGATTAAATCCGTTTTTTTGATTTTGAAAATCTTGGTTTTTGTTGTTAATTTTTCACTGATATGCCCGTTGGAATTTTAGGAGCTGGTAGTTGGGGGTGGACACTTGCACACATACTCGCAAGAAATAATAACTCTAATAAAATTATTATATGGACAAGAGATGAAGAAGTTGCAAAAAGTATAAATGAACAAGGAGTAAATCCTAAAAGGTTCCGAGATTTCCCAATATATAACGGCAGAGTTTATGCTACAACAAATTTAGAGGAAGTTTTCTCAAACTGCGAAGTCGTATTCGTAGCTGTATCTACATCTGCTGTGAGGGAAGTTATAAGGTCTGCATCAAGATTTATAGAAGGTGACCATATAATAGTGAGCACATCAAAAGGTTTTGAAAAAGGTACAGGAAAACGCATGAGTGAAATAATAAAAGAGGAAAGTTGTTGCAAAAAAATAGGAGTACTTTCAGGTCCCAATCTTGCAAGAGAGATTTTGGAGGGATCCCCGTCAGCGGCAGTTGTTGCCTCAAACATAAAAGAGGTTCAAGAAAAAGTATATTCTATTATGCATTCTCCACTTTTCAGAATATACACATCTTATGATGTTATTGGGGTTGAATTGGGCGGAGCGCTCAAAAATATATATGCAATAGCTGCCGGTATAGCCGATGAACTTGGGTTTAAAGTAAATTCGCTCGCATTTTTGCTTTCCCGTGCCGCAAGCGAGATGATGCGACTTGGCACAAGACTTGGAGCAAAAAGAGAAACTTTCTTTGGTCTCTCCGGAATTGGAGATCTATTCGCTACCGCTTCATCTGACCTTTCAAGGAACAGAAGATTTGGAAAACTTCTTGTAAGAGGGAAAAAACCAGATGAAGCATTGAAAGAAATAGGAGAAGCTGTTGAAGGATACTGGACAACTCATGTTGCTTTCAACATGGCAGTGGAACTTGGGGTAAATCTCAACATAGTTTCCGCACTATACAAGGTCATATTTTTAGGATATGATATCCCAACTGCAATCAAAGAACTTCTCCAAGCAGAAGTAAAAGAAGAGTTCTGAACCGAGCAATTAAATTATTTGAACTGACCAATTATACTACTCCGCTTCCTATAAGATCTTGGAGCTTTTTTCCTTGTTTTTTTAGCTCATTTTCAAGTTCTTCTGCGAGCTTTTGAGATTTTTGGGGATCAAGGAAATTTGCTGTTCCTATTTGAACTGCTGTTGCACCTGCCATTATGTAATCTAAAATATCTTCTAATGAATATGCACCACCTGACGCTAATATTTTTATCCCCGGAAACCTTTCGTATATTTCAATTATACATCTTAAAGCTATCGGTTTTAGTGGGTATCCTGAAAGTCCTCCTTTGAAAAATCCTCCTTTTGAATCTCTAACTGCTGCTGGAATTGTATTTGTTAGAGTAAAAGCGTCAGCGCCTTCATCTTTTGCTATACTGATAAGTCCGGGTAAAATTTCAGAAAACGGAGAGAACTTCACAATAAGTGGTCTTTTTGTTGATTTTCTTGCCAACTTCACTATTTTCTCAACTGATTTTGGATTAACTCCAAATTCTATTCCCCCCTTTTTTGTGTTAGGACAAGATAAATTGAGTTCGTATGCATCGGGTGGATTTTCAGCTTCAAATATCTCAATTACTTTTTTGTATTCTTCCTCTTTCTCTCCGAAAACATTCACTATTATTTTTGTTGGGAGTTTTTTGAGTTTTGGCATTATTGATTTTGTGAATTCGTAAGCACCGGGATTTTGTAGTCCGATTGAATTTAAAAGTCCGACTGCAACTCCCTTTATTGTAAATTCCGCTATTCTTGGCGTTGCATTCCCTTCACGCGGATTCGAAGATACCCCTTTGGTTATTACCGCACCTATTTTTTTGTAATCTATTATGTTTTCAAGTTCATATCCATATCCCGCTGTTCCTGAAGCGAGAAAAATCGGAGATGAAAATACTATATCTCCTATTGAAAAGGAAATTATATTTTCAATATTAGTCATTATTTTTCAGTATGCTCCTCTCCATCTTCTTGATTCAAGTGAGGTTATTGTTAAAAATAGCATTCCTGCTGTAAATGATATGTAATAGATTAAGTCTCGGGTATCTATCATGCCATTTAAGAAATTCTGAAAGTGATCCATAAAAGATAAATATGCAATAATCTCTTTTAATGAACCTTCTAATGTTCCTCTTACCCATCCCAATACCCAGAAAAGAAGCAGTATTCCGAATGAGACTATAACAGATATAACTTGGTTCTCTGTAATTGATGATGCAAAAATCCCTGCTGAAATAAATGCTGTTGTCATAAGTAGAAGTCCAATATAAGCTGTTAGAATAACTCCTTTATCTGGCTCACCAAATTTAAGAAGTGGGATCATAAAAAGTGCAGATACTGCAAGGATGAAAACTATAAAAGATGACATTCCTAAAAATTTTCCAAGGACTATTTCCCATGTTCTCAGTGGTGAGGTGTAAATGAGCTCAAAAGTTCCTAATTTCTTCTCTTCTGCGAATGTTCTCATCGTTATCATAGGGACCAAAAATAAAAGCAAGACGCTCATATTTGCAAAAAGAGGTTTTATTACAAGGTCCTGAATATTTATTCTCTCTGCAATAAAAGGTATTCTTAATGCTTGAACACTCAAAATTGTGTATAGAGCTATCACGCTCAAAAAAAAGTATGCAAAAATTATTACAAAAATCCCTGTAATTACATATGCTATTGGAGATAGAAAAAGAGATCTAATTTCTCTTCCCGCTATTGTAAACATAATCAAAAAGATAAAATGCGTGAAAAAATTGTTAAAAATCTCAAAACTTTTGTTAAAAAAATCTATCTTATCACTTCAAGCTCAAAATTTTTTCTGGATAAACTACTATGCCACTATTTGTTATTTCAAAAGGATGGCGCTTCAATGAATGATTAGTTCCTCTAAATTTCAAAACTAAAATAGACCTTACAAGTTCTCCTTTGACCTCTTCAAGATCAAACCTTATTATTCCATCTGCAAGATGCTCAATTTCCTGACTCCACCCTACTCTATCTCCTCCTCCAATATGAGCTATTGCAAAAGTGGTTGCCCCAAGCCCCTGAACTAATCTTTTTATATGCAAAGTTATATTTCTCGGAGAAGCAACCTTATTATTCAAATATATAGGATTTATAGAATCTATGACAACTCTTCTCCCACCGACCTCTCTTATTGCAGAAGCTAAAACCTCTAAAAATTCGTTAAGGTCAGATATATCTTGAACGGCATATTTTTCTTTTTCCTTAACCTTTCCGATAGCAGATGTAAAAGCATCAACAACTGCAAACTTTTTCTTTTCCTCAAATTCCGAGACTTTCCAACCGAAAGCTTCCATATCTTTTCTGAGTTGAGCTGGACTTTCATCTACCGAAACATAAACTGCTCCTTCACCGGATTTCAAACCTTCCCACAGGAACTGCTGAGCAAAAATGCTTTTACCTGTTCCGGTTCCCCCCACAAGAACAACAAAACTTCTTTCAGGTATTCCTCCTCCCAAAATACTATCAAGCCCCGGTATTCCTGATATTATTTTGTTCTGAAAAAATGAACTTTCTTTTGAAGCCACTTCCATAACACTATTTTAATCTGCAAATTAGCCGAACCTATAACAAAGTTTTCAGGAAAATTTGATTTCCCCTTTCAAATTTGATTTCCCCTTTCTCTCATTTCATAAACAAAATTTATTATTCCTGCTTATATTAAAAATTA
>Ga0326762_1000307_pt1 | contig 24641 bp, 25 predicted proteins | sample NORPS_S_FD_207669 | JGI IMG/M metagenome (GOLD analysis project Ga0326762, IMG submission 207669) | Hot spring sediment microbial communities from Norris Geyser Basin, Yellowstone National Park, WY, United States - NOR.PS_S | ecosystem: Environmental > Aquatic > Thermal springs > Near-boiling...
GACACCGATGAAGCCCAACCCGATGCGCTCGTTGGGCGGTGACTTCTCGCTTTGGGAGAAACTGCGGGTCGCAAAAGTGCTAACTCCCAAAGCCAACGAACCACGCAGAAAATCCCTTCGCTTCATTTGCTCCCGCCTCCCTTTCGGTTGAGTTTTCAGCCGAGGAAAATTTTGGCATCGCTCGTGGCTCAACTTTCGGGTGAAAGTTTTCCTACTCGCAGTCGTCGCAGCACCATCGTCATCCCAAAAGTTGCGTGAGCACTTCGGTCATCATCATCGCTCCCGTGAAATCGCCCTCAGCGGGTCGGCAAAAATCCCCATGTGCCCTTTCGCAACCGCCAAAGGCAAGTGCCCCCGACATCCGCCATCCAACCGTAAAAGGCGAAACTTTTTGACAGTTTCGTCCCGTCGCCCCAACGAACTTCGTCGCCGTCAACTTTTTGGACGCGCCGCAAAAGGTGACACATCAACCCTTCCGCCTCGCCAACCCATTCCACCAGCGCCAACTTGCTGCCGTCGCAGGAAAGGGTGAAAGGTTCGCCTCCCGCTAACTCGCCGACATCAACTTCCCGAAAAGTGCCCGCATCAAGGTCACCCAACTCAAAACGCCGTCCGCCCACTCGCACAACGGCTCGTCGGGTAGCGAACCGCCCTTGCGGAACGGGCGTGAAGAAGCCTCCCGTTTCAGGGAAAACAAAGCCAACAAATTGCATTGTCGCACCCTTTGAAGCGCCGATGGCTTTCAAGCGCAACCTCAATTGCGTCGCTTGCCTCGGTTCGCCTTCGCGATAATCCACTTCTGCTTTTCCATCCACGCCCTCCCATCGCCACCAACGGGCTTTGTCAGGCGAAGCCTGAGAGTAAGCGCTTTGAGTGCCCAAGTAGATGTGCCCTGTCGCAGCCTGCAAAGCCAAAACGCTCCCGTCACTTGCCCCTTCCACCCAATGTCGGCTTTCCACCGTCCCGTCGCTTCGCAACGCTTCTACTTCCAACCGCAACCGAACATCTTTGGGCGCTTTCGCTAAAAACAACGGGATGACCTGCGTGCCGTGCGAAAGTGTGCCCGCAATGCCCACCTTCGTCGGGTCGGTTTCAAAGTGGACGGGCGTGGTGATTTCGGCGATGGTCACTTCTTTGTCGGCAGCGTTTACCGTCGCTTGAAACACCTTGCCAATCCCCAACCGCTGCCATTCGCCATCACCTGCGACGACTTGCAATGAAACACCATCGCTTTTCTGCCAAGATGTTTCGTTTTCATCGGGCAAAGGCAAGTGTTGCTCTTGTGCGATGCCCCAGACCCGCAATTTCGCCCGACGCAGCCAAAGGGCAGGGTTGAAGCGAACGCTTCTATCGCTCATCACGAACGCCAAATGCACCTTGCCCGTCTCGGTTTCGTTGAGGGTCGTTTCCATCTTCCGCTCGTGCAACAAAATCAACTCGCCCGTCGCTATCCGTCGCCGAAAGATGCGCAAGGCGTCCTTTGCGATTTCTACGACGACATACCAGTCGCCCTCGTAAGTCAACTTGCCATCATCGCGGTTATTGCCCTCCGCTCCAACTTGCAAAGAATTGCCGATAAGCCGAAAGGGATGAGGGTTGTGGATGTGGGCATCGCAGAAGAGGATGACTTGCGGGAATTCGTTAAGCAACTTTCGCAACGCTTCCGCCCGTTCGCCCAATTCGTCCAGCGTCCTATGGGAAAGCAGGACGGTCGTGCGATGGCGATGTTCGGTGAGGAGTTGGCGAAGCCAAGAAAGTTGCCAATCGTGCCAGACATGGTTTTTGCCGTTGTGGGTGACGACGAAAAGGATGCCTTTCAAAGTGAACGCCCAAGTGGTCGGTTGACCTGTCAAGGCTTCAAAGCGGGGAAGTGCGCCACGAAAGAAAACGAGAGGGTCGGGAACTTCGCCTGCCAGCGGATGGCGTTGGCTCAACCGCACCGCACCTGTCCGCCCCCATTCGTTGAAAAACTCGTGGTCGCCTCTCAGCCACAGAAGGGGTAGCGGACTTTCTTTGCTCAAGCGCATCGGGTTTTCCTTCGTGCCGTTGAAGATGTCACCGAGGAAGGCGACGAAGGCGCAACCGATTTCTTTTGCGTCTTTCAGCATCCGACGCAGGTAACTTTCAGGGACGCGACGAAAGTTGTGCAAATCGCCCTGAATGGCAAAACGCAAAGGTGGCGTCCCTTCAGGCGTCACTTCCATGCCCAGCCACATGGTCGTTGCCGTCAACATCACCGCCATCAGCCATCGGATTGCCATCACCGCAGCACCTATGTCGGCATTCGTTTGGCGGGTTCGGAGTTCAGCATTAGTCGGTCGCAAATTCTGTCACAATCCATCCCGCAACGCTTGCCAAACGGGTTTGCCATCCCAATCGTCGGGCACTGGAAGCCCTAACGCCGCCAGCGCCGTCGCTGCCGTGTCAAAGACGCGGATAGTTCGTTGCAGTCGCAATTCACTGCTCTTGCGTGCCAGTCCGCCAGCGGCGAGCCAGGGGATGGTCGTTTCGTCGGGCGAATTGCCACCGTGATTTTTGTCAATGCCGCCGTGATCGGCGGTGATGAGCAGCAAAGTTTGCGCCCAAAGGTTTTGCCGCTTCAATTCCGCCACCAATTGACCGATGCGTCGGTCTATGTTTTGGAGCGCTTGCAAATACTCTGGCGATGGCGGGATGCCTTTTCCGTCGTCGCCCCAACCGTGTCCGTGACCTGCATGGTCGGTTTCTGTCAAGTGCAAAAAGAGGAGGTGGGGACGCTTCCTTTCATCGCCGAGCAAAGCGATGGCTCGTCGCAACCGTTCATCGTCACTGGGCAAGTATTCCGCCACATCCAGCGTGCCCGGTTTCTCCACATACTTGATGCGCTTCCCTGACCCAGCGATCAACGCCGTCCTCAAGCCTGCCTGCTTGACAATCTCAAAAACTGTCACGACGGAGACGGGGCGATGCCGCCGCTCATCAAAAGGCTCGTTTTTCTTGACGATGGCTTCGTCGTCGGGAAATCTTTTAGGGTAGTCAATGCCCGTGAGCATGGAGACATGGGCGGGAGCGGTGCTGCTGGGGATGACCGTTTGAGCGGTTAAGGTGTAACTGCCGTCATCCATCAACCGTTTCAGGTTGGGCAACTTTCCTTCTGCCAGCAATCGCTTTATCGCCGATGGCTTGCCACCGTCTATGCTGACGATAATGACCCATCGCTCTGGATGTTCGTTTCCTGCTGCGAAAGAAAAACTCATCAACACCATCCCTTTCAACCACTGGCGGCGGGTCATGGGCGATGCACTCCCTTCGTTGAATCAGCACCGATCAATCTTCCCGAAACCAACCTGCGGGGTTGGGGGCGAGGGAACGGCGATAGACGATGTTGGCAGTGCTGCGGGTCGGTCGGATGTCGGCATAGTTAGGACCAGTGCGCACGAAACTGGGCATGACGGATTTGAACCATTTGGCGTGTCCATCGGCAAGGATGTGATTGGCACCGTCGTTATGGCGGAAGCGACCATAGACATAGTTGTAACTGCAATCGCGGTAGGCAGAGTGGGGATAGGGCGGACCCGTGTCATCGCCCGGCGTCCAGACGCAAGTGCCCAGCCCTTCGCCGACTAAGACGGTTTGGGCTGGGGTTTGGATTTGTGCCAAAGAACTGGGTGGGCGATGCAAACTTGGCGCCAACAAACGGTCAAAACTGCCCATAATCCAGTAGTTGGAGCAGAAACTGCTGGATGGTCGGGTGACCATCCACTGCGGCCAAGTAGAAGTGTCCGCACCTAAAGTGCTCAAACTGCGGTCCCAACTGGGGCAAACGAAGATGCTGATGCGTTGGTTCTGTGACGCCGCCACATTGCCTGGGAAGTTGCCCTTGATGTAGGGGTCAACGAATTGCTGCCAGACCCAATTGGGCAAAGCAGGGTTAGGGGCGTAGTTGCTGGGCGGGAGCATCTCGTCGTAATCCTGCGCGTAAGCCATGAAGGCAATGCCAATTTGCCGCTGGTTGGAAAGGCAGGTCGTCTGCCGAGCCTTCTCCCGCACTTGACTGAACACGGGAAACAAAATCGCCGCCAGAATGGCGATTATTGCTATCACCACGAGCAACTCAATGAGCGTGAAACCGATGCGCAAGCGCATAAAGCATCCCTCCTTGCCGCGTTAGGTCAGACCGTCGCAAATTCTATGTGGGCGCCGTTAGCGTTAGGAAGGGCGGGAAGGAAAATTGCGGGCATTTTGACGGCAAGGTGTCATTTTGGCGAAAAACGCCTCGGCATCCCGCCGCCTTTCCGTTCACCGTCGGCACAAAGGGGATGACGGTGATGGCGAAGCAAACTTTGAGCGAACGAGACCTCTTTCGCATCTTGACTTTGCGATATTCCCCGCCTCTGGCGGGATGGACGGCGAGAGTGCCCAAAGAAGTTGTGGAACGGTTGCGCTTCTGGTTTCCCTATTGCCATCGCTCTTTGCCCCAGTTGCGGCGGATGGTGCTGAAAGCCCTCAGCGACCCTCGGACGGGCAAGTTGCTGGATGCCGATTTTCACCCGCCAACCGATGGGGCTTTGGGTGAGGAACTTGCGCGGAAGTTGGAATTGAAGGTTGCCCTCGTCATTCCCAGCGTGGCGGATTTGGACGCTGTTGCCAACGAGCGCTATTTGGGTTTGGCTGCTTTTCATCACTTTGCATCGCAGATGGGCGAGAAAATTTCCCTCGGCGTTTCAGGCGGGTTGCCTGTCCACACCTTCTTGCAGCAATTGACTTTCCAACAAATCACCCGATGGCGCTTTTTCGCCCTGAACGGTCAAGAAGGCGGTCAACCGACAGGCACGACGGCAGATATTTTGTTGGGCAACCTTTTGGCTCATCATTGGCAAACCCTTGTCGCCCCTGACGCTCCCAAACTGCAGGTCGTCGCCGACCCATCGCAAGTTTCGCCTGACTTGTTGGATTGGGCGCTGGTCACCGTTGCGTCACCCGATGATGCCCTCAAGCAAAAAGGCGTCGTCGCAGATGTCTTGGGCTACCGATTGATGCGCAACGGCTCACTTTTTGCGGCTCAGCCCCTTTGCCCGAAGGTGAAGGCAGTGCCACTTTCACTGTTACAGCGCATGGTTCGGCAAAGTAAATGGGTCATCGCTTTGGGTGACGATGTTGATGCCCTTTGGGCGACTTATCAAATGCATCGTTCAGGTGGGCAGTTCTTCAACGCCCTCGTCACCGATGACCGATGCGCTATCGCTTTGCTGCAAAGGGTTGACCCACTTTGGCGGCTCGCCGATGTGCCCGGGCGAAGGCAATGGTGGCTGATGGGGCAGCGTTTTCGGGTCGCCCATTTGCGCTACGGCAATCCCTCGGCGCACTTGTCCAATAAAGCGATTGCCCAACGGTTGCACCTGAGCCGACAACAAGTCCCTCAGTTGCTGGACGAGGCGCTAAGAGGCAGCCACCAATCACCGCCGTTAGTTCGGTTGAAAGTGCGAGCGCCCTCTTCCGATCAAGAACTGGAGTGGCGGTTGCTGGAACTTTATGGATTGCGGGAAGTCCGCATCGTCCCCGCCTTTGACGATGACGAACGAGGCTATGCTGCATTGGGTGAAGAGGCGGCGGAGTTTCTTTGGCAATTGGCGGACGGCAAAGAAAGTTTTTGCGTCGGAATCAGTTGGGGTCGGTCGGTGTTGGCGATGATGGATGCTTTCGGAACGAAGGCGCTCAAGGAAAAGGCGAGAGGTCAACGGTGGACTTTCATCGCCCTCATCGCTGTCCCACCCGCCCACTCGCCATTGCTTTTGGGAACGACCCCGCAGTCGCTGTTGGGCATGTTACTGCTGCGGTTCTCAACCAACTCACGCTCTTCTCCGCTTGTCCATTGCCTTTCCTTTCAAACCGAAGACACCCTTCCGCCGATGGATGCGGTGTTCACGGGCATTGGGTTGGTTGCTGCGGGCAAATTGATTACCGATTACGCTCGCGAGTTAGGCGTCGCTCTCCCCGACCGACGATGGTATGGCGAAATGCTTTTTCAGTTCTTTGACCGAAAGGGGCGATGCTTGCCCGACCCTTGGAACGGGAAGGTGCAAGCGTTGCCACTTGTCAAGTTGCGGGAGATGGTCGCAATGGGTAAACCTGTCGTCGTCCTCGCACGAGGGAGGCAGAAAGCGGGCGTCGTGAAAACTGCCTATCAAGCGGGCTTGTTCAACTGTCTCATCGCCGACCGAACCCTCGCTGTCGCTTTGCTCAAGGGCAAACGCTGACCTCACTCTTCTACTGCTCGCGAGCGATTTGGGCGAGTTTGCGGGCGTCAACGATGACGATTTGGCGGCGATACTTTTTGATGATTCCTGCCTGAGCCCAAGCGCTCAAAGTTCGGACAGTGGTTTCAACGGTCGTCCCTGCCATCGCTGCCAAATCGTATCGGCTGAAACTGCTGTCAAGGACGATGCCTTCCTCAGTTCGCGTTCCGAAACGACCCATGAGCATCAGAATCAAAGCGGCAAGCCGCTTCTCGACCCGTTGGGTTGAAAGCAGGCAAATCGTTTCCTGCGCTTGCCTGAGCCTTGAAGCCAAATCGGCGATTATCTGCTCGGCGAGATGAGGGTTCATGCGCAAGGCATTGAGGAAAGCGCTTCGCTGAAAGCGAAAAGCGGAGACTTCTGTCAGCGCAATGGCATCTGTGTCGTAAGGTTTGCCGTCAAAGACTGCCACTTCACCGACCATATCACCGGCGACACGAACGGACAAAATCGTTTTGTTCCCGTTCGGAAGGCTCTTTGACAGGACGACTTTGCCGTGCTGGATAAGGAAGAGCCACTGGGGCGGGTCGCCCTCCAAGAACAAGGCTTCGCCTTTGGAGAACTTCACGGGCGTACCGTAAATCAACCGAAGCAGCGGGTGGAGTTGCTCCGTTCGTTCCCTTCTTTGTTCCCAAGTCAAAAGTTTGCCGGACATTTTTATCGCCTCCTGACGATGCTGTGCCAACGCCGACAGTATTGTAGCGCCACTTCAAGGTTTTGTAAAGCAAAACCTTAACAAATTCAGTGCTCTGGGTCAGTGCCGTTTCGTCAACCCGAGCCTGCGGTAGATTTCCGCATACAACGGGTCACGAGGGACGCATCCAGTTGGCGCTTGCTTGAGAGGGTGTTCCTTTGTCCGCATGAGGGTGGTGCAGAAACTGACAGCGAGGCAAACTTTGTTGACCAGAAGTTGACCGTGCTTCAAAAGGTCGCGAACATAATCAGGGTAAGCAATTGCGCCCCTGCCGACAGCAACGATGTCAACGGACCCTGCTCGCTTGTTGGCTTCGCCTGCCAGTGCAAGAAACTGGCGAAGGAAACTGTAACCTGTCCCGACAACTGCCGCTTGATTCCCGACCGCTCGTTTGATAGCGGCAGTTGCGGAAAAATGCCTTGCCACTCCGACCAACGGGTGTTCCGGCGGTTCGTATCCGTCAACCGGTGGTTTGTCAAAGGGGCGACCAATGTGCGGGCTGGCATACGGGTTGCCCATCGTGACATTGATGAGTTTCACGCCAAGTTGCACCATCTCTTTCGCCCATTGGACCGGCTCACTCAGGTCCATCGCAAGCGGGTCGTTTTCGTCGCAGCCAAAGCCGTAAAGGAACGGGCGCGGGTATTCCATCGGCTTGCCCGTTGAATCAAAGGCTGGACCATCGTAAGCGTTCAGGCGAGTCGCAATCATCAACTTGCCGTCTGTCTCGTTTTGAATTCGTTGAATGACCTCTCGTGCGAACCTCGTCCGATTTTCCAAACTGCCACCATACTTGCCCTTGCGAGTTTTGGCTGCCAGAAGTTCGTTGAGCAAGTATCGGTGGCACTGCTTGATGTCCACGAAATCGAAGCCTATCTTCCATGCCAACTTTGCCGCTTGAACGAACGCATCCTGCAACCTGTCCAACTCGTCATCGCTGATGACCGGGTAGTCAGGCGGAATACCGCGCTTTTTGTCAAGGGCTGGGTCATGGTAGGCGATGACCGGCTTTTCAAAGCAATACCGTCCAGAATGGGTCAGTTGCAGCCCGCAAAGGATTCGTTCCTCGCCGAACGCTTCCTTGTGCACCTTTCGCACCATGTTCAGCAGTGCTTCAAAATCTTTCGCCGTCTCTTCGGTCAGGCAGAGTTGTCTTGGGTTTGCCCTTCCCTCAAGCGTGACTGCTGTCGCTTCAAACCAGATAAGCGCACCGCCTCCCGATGCGAACCGCTCATATCGCCTCCAAGTCAGTGCGCTTGGACGCCCATCAATCGTCCCGTCGCACCCTTCCATCGGATGGTAACCCAGAGAGTTCCAGATTTCCCGTTCACCGACTTTGATGGGTTTGAGCAACTCGTTCACTTTGTCGGCGAACCTGATTTGCTCGCTCAATCCCAACCGCTCAACTTCCGCAACAAGTTCGTCAAGACCCCGGTATCTGAAAAACGGCATAGCCCAACCTCCTCTCTGATTCCAACATTCCCAGCCATTGTGAAGGTCTTGTCGTTCTGACTTCATGCCACTGGCTTCAGCCAGTGGTTGATGACGAATTTTCCTGAGCCCTGAATTCATTCGGCGAAAAATTCTGGAGGGCTCATCTCCTGATGCGCCGAAAAAATTTTCAGTAATGCTGGAGGGCACATCTCCAGATGTGCCGAAAATTTTCGGCAGAGCAGGAGCACTGCCCTCCAGAAAAACTATTCGCCACTCGCTACTCGCTGCCGTTTCGGCTTTGCCGCAGCGTTCACTGCAGCCCAGCGGTGGCATCTGCTTCTGCGAGGGTGATTCGTCTCCCTTCTTCCGCCGACCAATAAGCGGCGTAAGTTACCCGCACCACATCCAAACCGAGTTCGCCGTCGGACAGCGGTTGCCGTTCAGGTTCAAGGACACATCGGGCGAAGTCCTCAAGTTCCTGCGGGTAGCCGTTCATGAAGTCTTCGTTAATTGACGGGAAACTCCAGCCCGCTTTTGTCTCCAACTTCTCGGCGATGTATTCGCTTTCAAAGATATGAGCTTCTGGGGCGTAGGCGATACACGGGTTGTTGGGGTTGATGTTGCAGATGACTCGGCAGTTGTCGGCGAAGAACTCCATGACATTGTAGATGCCACCTAAGCAAGTGTCGTGGGCTGTCAAGACACCGACAGAACCGTCTTCAAACTCAACGATGAGCGCGCCCCAGTTCTCAACATCCTTCCACGCCGTCACAAGGTAGTGTTTTGGCTTCTCTGCGAAGCCTTGAACCTTCGTCAAGTTAGCGACTTGAGCGGTAACAGCGACGGGGCGGATAGGTTTACCGAACCTTCGGATTCCTTCCCTGCGCTTAACGAAAAGCATCGCTCCCAGCGGATGAGCCCCAAGCCTCAGCAATGCACCACCACCCGATGTCCTCCAAACCATTGAAAAAGGCGAGTGCGAACCGCTGTGGGCTTCCTCGCCGCGCATGTAAAGGACGATGGCATTGGCTGCATCCAGCAACCGAAGTGCTTTCTGGATTGCCGGGGCGTAGCAGAAGTTTTCAGCGTAACCGAGTTTCGTTCCGCTTCGCTTGCACGCTTCAACCATCTCCTGCGCATTCTTGACAGCCTTGGCATACATGTCTTTCTTGCTCACCGCTTCGCCCACAAGGACATTTTCGTCGGCGATGTCTTCTCCGAAGTAACCCGTCAAGGGCTTTTCCACAACCACTACGGGCTTGCCTGCTTGGGCAGCATCAATGATGGGTTGCTTGTGAGCGTGGTTTGGCGTGACGACATCAACCAAGTCAATGTCCTTGCGGTCAAGGATGTAGCGGTAGTCGTCGTAGGCATCTGGGATGCCCCTCTCTTTAGCGAAGGCTTCCACCTTTTCCTTTGAGCGGCTGGCAACCGCCACAACTTCCGTGAACGGGAGCATTTTGTAGGAGTTGAAGTGGAAACGGGCAGCGAACCCTGCACCTATCAAGCCGACTCGCACTTTCCGCTCAGCCACAACACATCCCTCCTTGCCCTTGTGTTTCTTTCCGTGCCAAAGATTGCCACTAAAAGGCAGGTTTGTCACTATTGGGCAAATGCGTTTCAAGACCGATGAAAGCGCTGGTTTCAGCCAATATGCGTGCAGGCGTGTAAGCGTGTAAGAGTGTAGGCTTTGAGAGTGCAAGCGTGCATAGAAACGGTGCGGAGTGCTAAGTGCTGGGTGCGGCGTCCAGATTTTTCGCCTCATGCCACTGGCTTCAGCCAGTGGTTGATGACGAATTTTCCTGAGCCCTGAATTCATTCGGCGAAAAATTCTGGAGGGCGCATCTCCTGATGCGCCGAAAATTTTCGGCAGTGCGGGAGCACTGCCCTCCAGAAATACTCACCACTCGCTACTCGCTATTCGCTGCCGTTTTGGCTGAAGTCGGTGGCTAAGAAAACAAAGCCTGCTAAAGCAGGCTAATGAAAAGTTGCGAGTTGCGGGTTGCGCGTTTAAAGAAAAGTTCTAACCCTCAACTCTCAACCCCCAACGCGCAACCCAAGTAGTAGCCACCCACCTCGGGTGGGTGGTCAAATCCGTTCGCTATTTGCCACTCGCTATTCGCCATTCGCTGCTTTTCCAATCTGCCGATTTGCCCACCTCACAATTTGCCGAATAGCCTCGCCTTCCCATTTTCCCTTGCCCCATGTCTCTTGTCCCAGTTTTGAAGTGATGCCTCGCCCAGCGAGGTAGATGGTCAAAACCACCACTTCAACGACAGCGAACAGCCACTTTGCAGGTGCGGGGATTTTTTCGTGGGGCGAGAAGAAGGCTTCAACGGAGGCGGCGTAAAGGAGCATCAAAAGCGCTCCTAAAACCAAAGGCACTGACTTGCGACTCGCTTCAACCATCGCTGCAAAGCGAGGCAAATCGCCGGGGCAAAGCCAACGGTAGCCGACTGTCAAGCCTGCTGTTGCTGCGAGCAGAAACGCTGGCAGTTCAACGACGCCGTGAGGGAGGAGGAAGCCCAGAAGTTCGCCCAAAGTCCCGAATTGGTAACCGAAGGCGATTGCGCCGCCAACAATTTTCCCGTTGACGAAAAGCACATAAAGGGAAGGCAACATGGCGATCATCCCGAACCCGTAACCCATCAAAGCCACCCTTAGGTTGTTCAGTAGTATGACCCAAAAAGCGAAAGGTCGCCCCATCAAAGGTAGCCAGTCTGCGCCGGGCTTGTGGCGCTGAGCCACTTCCTGCAAAATCATCGTTAAGTTTTCGCCAAGCCACGCAGATGCCACCTCAGGTCTCTTGAGAACGACGAGAACTGTCAAGGCGGAACTCATAAAAAGGGCTGATGCCGCCAGCAAAAGGAAGGGCAAGTGATTGATGACCGCTGCAGGGAAGTCTCGCCAAAGCAATCGGGCGAGCGAATGCCAAAACTTGAGCCTTTGCAAAGGCGGTTGAGCGTAAAGGACAGAGTAGCCCCACCCGACGAGCCGATGCAACGGTCGGTTGGGAGTTAGGGAGTTTGACCGAGCAAGTTCAGCCACTGCCAGCCGATAAAGTTTGCCCAACTGAAGCAACTCATCCGCTTTCAAGTAGCGGATGGAGAAACTTTGTGCCTGCCGAATCAATTGCTCCAATTCCTGCCATCGCTTTTGCAACTTTTCCAATCTTTGACGGTTTCGCTCTGCCGCTATCTCTGCTAATCGGCGGTTGGCATCCATTCCCCATCCCTCACGGCTTAATTTTAGCCGCCCAACAATTGCCCGGACAACGAATGAGTTGAACCGCTGAACCCTTTGGTGGCTCTAAATAGGCGGAAGGGGAAGCAAGTTGCGTGCCAAAATTGCTTTCGGTCAAGCCGTTGAAACTTCAGGAGGTGAAGCAGAATGCGTGCGTTGATGGCGATTGGGCTCGCCGTCCTGTGGTTTGGAGTGAGCGCTGCGCAAGATAAAGTCCAACTTTCAATGAACCTGATGATCGGCGGCGCGGCGTCTCGGATTGTCACTGGAAAACTGAAGGGCGAGTGGGCATCTCCTGAACCTATCCCCGTTGAAATTGAACTCCGCAGCAGCACCTACATCGTCGTGGCAAACCTTACGGGCGAAGGCGATGCGGTCATCCAAATTCAGCCGCAGGGTCTTCAGGTCAAAGGCAAAATTGGCGAGACGCCGATGGAGTGGACAATCACTCCGAGCGGCGATGTCATCGCTGATTGGCAAGGGGTCAAGTTTGACAGTAGCAAACTTCCCGACGAAGTTCGGTCTAAATGGCGGAAAGCCTTCACCTCTTCCATTGAGTTGGTCATCACACAACAAGGTCGCATCAAGTCCGTCAAGATGCCTGAGTTTCCCAAAGATTTGCCCAGATGGTCGGAAGTCCCGTTCGTGCCGAGGGGTGTCCATCAAATCGTCACTGGCTTGATTCAAACCCTTTGGCTTCCGATGCTCCCGAAAGAGCCCGTCAAAGTCGGTAGCCAATGGCAGTTTGAGTTGCCCTTGACAATGCTTGACATAGACCGAACCTTGACTTTGCCCTTCAACTGTTCGCTGACGAAACTGACATGGGACGAGGCGGTAATTAGTGTCCAAGCGGAGCACAAAGGCGAAATCGCTTTACCTCTGAAGCGCCTTCACCCTAGCGACCCGAAAATCACCATCCAGAAGGGTCAACTCGGCTTCAAGGGCGAAATCACTTTCTTGGTGAACATGGGCGTCCCTCAAAAAGCCAAGTGGTCGCAGAAGGGCGAAATAAGCGGGACTGCCGAAGTTGAAGGGACGCCGCCATTGGCTTTCACTTTCCGCTTTGAGGCTGAATTGGACGACCAGTTAGTGTTCTGAACGCTCATCAACTTATCGCTTAAAGTGCTTGTCCGCAAAGTCTATGTATCGCTCCCAATCGTATTCGGTCAAGGCGTGTTTGCCTGAGCGGATATGGTAGCCGATTGTGCCCATAACGGGGCGGTTGAGAGGCGGCATATCTTGCACAGGTAAACCTTCCGTGCCGAGCAACTTGTAAACTGGGTCGGCTGCTTTCGCTGCGAGAAATTCACCGCGCGGGTCAGCCCAAAGGTCTTCATCGGCGCTGGCAACATAAACTGGGCGAGGTGCAATCAAAGCGATGAGCATGTGTTGGTCAAAAGGCATCTCATCTTCTCGGTCGTTGTAGCGCTTGAAGTTTTCGCAGAACCAATGGGGGAAGGCTTTGTTGATGAGAGCGACGGTTTCGCCGTAGCGTCTTCTGCTGAGCGCAGCGCCGCCGCAGCCCGAATTGTTGGAGATGACGATTGCAAACCTTTCATCCTGAGCACCTGCCCACAAAGCAGTTTTGCCCAACCGTGAATGCCCCAGAACGACCACTCGCTTGGCATCAATATCCGCATCGGTCTCAAAGTAATCCATCGCCCTGCTCAATCCCCACGCCCAAGCGGAAATTGCTCCCCACGCATCTGGCGGTCGTTTCTCGCCGAACAACTTGTCAAAAGCAGCAAAGACACCATGCTGGAAACTGTCGGGGAAATCGGGAGCGATGTCGCCGTAGTAAGCAGTTGCGACCCCGTAACCGCGAGCGATGATTTTCTCAACGGGAATTGAAGTGTCGCGACCGCGAGAATCCTCCGGTGGCATCACTTGCTGACCTTTGAGCCAAATGGGTTTGATGCGGATGGCTGGGTCAGAATGAACGGCATGGTTGCCGAAAAAGTTCAGCAGCAGGAAAACGGGAACAGGGCGCTGGACATTGTTGGGCAGGTAAATCAGCAAGTCCATGCTTGGTCCGTCAGGTTTGCCTGTGAAGAGGATGCGGACTTGTTTTCTGGTCGCCTTTCCGCCAAGTGCATTGTGGTCAAGGTCAAAGACTTCAAAAGTCATTTCCTTCGGCTTGCCGATGGGGGCGCGCCCATACATGTGGGTTCGGAACAACTCAAGGATTTCGGGACGGCGCTTTTCCCACCAAATTTCGGGCGTGGTCACCTTCGTCCCGTCAAGGCAAACCAACGGGTCAGGAAGCGTATAAGGCGGGACTTTCGCTTCGTCGTAGATGGCATCGGGACGCTTTTGACTTAAAGCCTTGACCAGTTCAGGGTTCGGCTGCCACCCCTGCTGCCCTTCACCCATCACCTGCGCAAAAGCCACAAACAGCGCCCAAAGCATCTCAATTCACCCCCAACAAAGTTTGCAGTTTAACTACCCGCTTCAACCTTCCCGTCTGCCATGTATTGTCCGAACCGCTCCTTCAAAAGCGCCACAATCTGCCGAGCCTCAGCGGGGTCAAGACGAACCCCGAAGCGAACCGTTGACGCACCGTAGTCAAAAACGATAACGCCCTTTCCTCTCTCTTCCAAAACCCGCATGTTGCTAATTTCCGTTAGCCTGTAGCGGCGCAAACGACCGATAGGGCGCGTGACTATGTCCAAACTCACCGGCGACACTGTGATAACCTCACACCTCACCAACCCTTGTAGCAGCCAACAATAAACTCCCAAGATGCCACTTACTATCCAAGCAAAAACGCATCCAAACAATAACAAAAGACCGACCAATGGCGTCCAATCCTCTGTTTGTGGGAGCAGCTTATTGAGTAACCTGAAAAGCCAACCGAGCAGGAAAAAGTAAGCAGCCCATACGACATCATGGTGCAGTGAGATTTCAATCTCTACTCTTTCGCCCAAGTCGGTGATTTTCGCCCGCCCTTTTGACGGCTCAACGAACGCCATCTTCCATCCCTCCCTCATTCAGCAAATTTATCAGGACAGCCAGTTACCTTATCGGTTGCCTAATTCGCACCCCAGTTTCGCTAATGACCGCAAAGGCATTTTTGAGCGCAGAGCCGTAGCACTTCACCACTTGACACACTATCTCGGCTTTTTGCTCCGAAGGCAAATCGCCAAGCCGAATTAAAACCACACCTTCGTGGAGTGCCCCTCTGCGGTAAACCAGTTCACCAAAATCTTTGTCAGCAGTGATGAGCACTGCTTGTTTTTGCCGAGCCAGAGCCAACACCGCCTCGTCAGGCAAACCTGCGACGATGTCAGCGACAGAGATAACCTCAAACCCTTCCTCTCGTAGTTTTTCCACAACTTTTCGCTCAACGCTTTCGTCCGCCAGAAACCTCATCGCTTCACCTCGGCTGGCAAGGGGTAGATAACATCCGTCTTCAAAACTTCGGCGGCAAAAGCGATAGCAGCGCGGATGGCTTCTTCGGTCAGATGGGGGTAGTCCTCAAGGATTTGCTCAATGGTCTGACCTGACGCTAATTTCTCCAAGATGAGTTCAACGGAGATGCGTGTGCCTGCGATGACAGGTTTACCGCAAAGGACATTGGGGTCGCAACGAATGTATTTTCGCCAATCCATGACCGTTTGCCCTCCTTCAACGAACGCCAGTCATCGCACTCCTTCAAAGGACGCTCTTGGCAATTATGTTCGCTCCGTTGACGAAATGCAAACGGATGATTTGGGGATGCTCGGTCTCATCAAAGTGGCACTGAACGGCGTCCATGATCGTGACGCGCAACTCGTCTATGGCGTCGGCTTCCGTGAAAATAGCGTGACCTAAGGCTTCGGCTTCGTAACCGCCTTCAGGCGACTCCCGAACGAGGAAGACGATTTCCGTTTCCATCCTTCATCACCGCCTTTTGCACAAAACACTTACACACCTGCACCCATGCACTCTTTCACGGCTTGAACGAAGGCATCCATTTCATCTTTCGTTCGCTTCTCTGTGACGGCGAGAAGCCAGCCGTTGGGCAATTCGGGATAGTAGCGCTTGAGTGTCAAGCCACCCAAAAAGCCCTTGCCGATGAGCGATTTGTTGACTGCTTGAGGGTCGGTGGGCAACCTAACAGCGAACTCTTTGAAAAACGGGGCACTGAAAAGCCGTGGGATGCCGATGCCTTCCAGTTGCTCGGCAAGGTAGTGGGCTTTTTGAATGCAAAGTTCGGCGACTTGACGGATGCCTTGTTTGCCCATCAACGCAAGGTAAGCGGCGGCGGCGATGGCGCAAAGGGCTTGGTTGGTGCAAATATTGCTGGTCGCCCGCTCGCGGCGGATGTGTTGTTCGCGAACTTGCAGCGTCAACACGAACCCACGCTGACCTTTTGCGTCAACAGTTTCGCCAACCAAACGCCCGGGCATTTTGCGGATGAACTCACGCTTGCAAGTGAAGATGCCTAAGAGCGGTCCGCCAAAAGATGGAGGCAGACCAAGGCATTGCCCTTCGGCGACAGCGATGTCAGCGTTGTATTCGCCGGGAGGCTTGAGCACGCCGAGGCTGATGGGGTCAAAGGAGACGATGAAAAGCGCTCCAACTCGGTGGGCAATGTTTTCCAATTCACTCACTCGCTCCAAGCAACCGAAAAAGTTGGGATGCTGGACGACAACGCAGCAAGTTGAATCGTCACAATGCGCCCGCACAAACTCAGGGTCAGTGATGCCTTCATCGCTCAGGTAGGGCGCTTCAACGAACTCCAACTTCATGCCTGACGCGTAAGTGCGGACGACTTGACGCCAGTGAGGATGCAGCGTTTTCGGCAAAATGACTTTGCGGCGACCATTGATGCTGTGCGCCATTAAAACCGCTTCTGCCAACGCCGATGCGCCATCGTAAAGCGAAGCATTGGAAACTTCCATGCCCGTCAAATCGCAGATGAGCGACTGATACTCAAAGGTCGCCTGCAAAGTTCCCTGCGACGCTTCCGCTTGGTAGGGCGTGTAGGCGGTGTAGAATTCGTTGCGGCTGATGATGTGTTGGACGGCAGGCGGGATGTAGTGGTCGTAGATGCCTGCACCGAGAAACGGGACGAGGGACGAGGGACGGGGGACGGGTTCGTCGGGAAGGTCGCCAACGGGGATGTTTTGGGAGGCGAGGGAGCGAATGTGACGCATAAGTTCAGGCTCGCTTAACGCAGGTGGTAAATTGAGCAGTGCCTTTTCCCTCAACTCAACGGGAATGTCAGCAAACAGTTCATCAATGCTTTGTGCCCCGATGAACCGCAACATTTCAGCGCGGTCTTCATCGGTGTTGGGCAAATAGGGCACGCCGTTCACCTGTCCCGTGTCCCTTGTCCCTTGCCCCTTTTTCTGTGTCCCTTGTCCCATCTCAAATCGCTCCTTCCCTCTCAAGCATTTGCCGATACTGCTCGGCGGTCATCAAACTCTTCAGTTCGCCGGGGTCGTTCATCTCCACGACGATGAGCCACCCCTCGCCGTAAGGGTCATTGTTGACAATTTCTGGATGGTCAACAGCGTTTTGGTTAACGGCGACGACTGTGCCAGAGACAGGAGCAAAGAGTTCTTCATCGGCTTTAACCGACTCAATAACGCCGAAGGGTTGTCCAGCCTCAACGGCGTCGCCAACCTTGGGCAACTCAAGGTAAGTCACATCGCCCAATTCGCTTTGGGCATAATCAGTGATTCCGATAATGGCTCGGTTGCCTTCAACCCGAACCCACTCGTGGGTGGGCGAGTAGAGCAGTTCCTCAGGAAACCTCAACTGTTCCAACCCAATCCCCTCCTTTTCGCATCGTTCCCACGCATAAATTTGCCGCACCGCCGGCAACTGAGGAAGTTCAACCGTGATATTCACAGGGACAGAAGCAGGTCTTCGCCTTTTCAGCGCATCACACAAACAAAAACCTGCCCCCGCAAAGATGGAGCGAGGGCAGGGTGGCTTTGCCGCTTTCCCGCTGTGAGAAGTTTAAGGTCGGCGACCATACTTGGCTTCAAACTCTTCTGGTGAAAGGAAGTAGTAGTCTCGGTTCATCTCAATGAAGTGCTTCCACTGTTCTGGCACATCGTCCTCAAAGAAAATCGCGTTGACAGGGCAAACGGGTTCGCAAGCACCGCAGTCAATGCACTCGTCGGGATGGATGTAAAGCATGATTTCGCCTTGGTCTTCGTCCTCACGCGGGTGGATGCAATCCACCGGGCACGCCTCCACGCAAGCGCGGTCCTTGACATTGATGCACGGCTCACAAATGACATAAGCCATAGCCTCCAACCTCCTTTCCGAAGTTTATTTCGCAACCCTAATTTAGCCACCGCATCAAACTGCGTTTTTGAGCGCCGTCAACATATCCCTCAACTCTTGCATCACCCCTTCGCCGCTTCCCTTTTGACCAGTCTATTTTGCCTTTGACGCCAGAGCCAGTAAGCACCTGCGGCGATGACTGCCAATGCTAAAGCCGCCATCATCGTTTTGTCAAGCCTTTGAATGACCCACTCTCCGAACCACTTGGTCAAGTAGGCGACCAAGAAGAACCTCGCACCGCGTCCGATTACGCTGGCAACTATGAAGCCGAAAATGTTGAGCCTGAAGACACCGCTGGCGATGGTGAAGACCTTGTAAGGGATGGGTGTGAAGGCAGCGATCAAGACGGCGCTGACGCCATATCGGTCGTAAAGTTTTTCAACTTGCTGCACCTTTTCTGGCTGGAACAACTTGTCAAGTATGGGACGCCCTCCCCAACGACCTATGACCCAACCCGCGATTGCGCCTGCCACGCTTCCAACTGTGCAAACCAAGCCAGTGATAAACGGGCTTGCGTTCGTTGGCGGCAGGACAAGGGCGACAATTAACACATCGGGCGGGATTGGAAAAAAGGACGACTCAGCGAACGCAACGACAAACAAGCCTATTTGTCCGTAATTGTTCACCAACTCAAGCGCCCATTCCTTCAGACCCTCAAGCAAGCGTTAGACACCTCCTCAGCGATTTTGCGGCTTCCCAAAAACTTATCGGCTCAATCGGTGGCAAACTTCCTGATGCCTCAAATTTTGCGGCGGCTAAATCAAACGCTGATTCCTGACTGCAACCACGCCCTTGCGATGTCGCCATAGGTGTCAAGGGAGTGCTGGCACGGGCAATCGGGGAAGTCAAACCCTGCGATGACTCGCTCAAAAATTTTTGCGACCAAAGGCAACTTCTGAGCCATCATCGCTTCAACTTCGGAGTGGCTCAAAGGTTGCGGCGACAAACCTGCACCCCAGTTGGTGACGACGGCGACGATAGCGTAACAAATCTCAGCCTCACGGAACAAAGTCGCTTCCGTCCCAGCGGTCATCCCAGCGACATCACCACCGAGTTGTGCAAGCACTTTGACCTCAAAGGCGGTCTCGTATCTCGGACCTTCACCGCAGACATAGCAACCGCCGTTGACGATTTGGACATTCAACTCTTCCGCAGCATGAACGAGCCTTCGCCTCAACTCCGGGCAAAAGGGGTAAGTCAAATCAATGTGGACGACGGGAGCATCATCGCCTTCAAAAAGCGTCAAAGGTCGCTGGCGAGTTAAGTCAAGGAGTTGGTCAGGGACGAGCAAAGTTCCCGGCGGAAGAGTCTGTCTCAGCGTCCCTGTCGCTGCGGTTGCCAAAACCGCTTTCGCGCCCAAAGCCTTCATCGCCAGAACATTAGCCCTGTAGTTGATGCGATGCGGTGGCAACTTGTGACCTTCCCCGTGCCGCCACAAAAACACAACTTCACGCCCTGCCAGTTTGCCCAAGATGCAGTTTGCCTCGCCGAAGCGAGTTTTCACGGAGACAGATTGAGCGCCCTCTAACGGCAAGATGCTGCTGAAACCTGAACCTCCGATGACTCCGATTCTCATCGGTCACCACCACCAACCGAGTTGGCGACAGAGTTCCCTGTAGGCGTAGTCCATCAAGTCCTTCAACTTTGAGACATCCTCACGGTTGTATTCCAGAAGGCGGTGCAGTGCCTTTTGTTCGCCCCTCAGATACGCCTCCCACAAGACCACTGCGTCAACTCCCGTCATCCCACGAATTTCCTCTTTCCTGACGAGACCCAGCCTCTCTTCAATCACCTTTTGGCTGCCACGAATGCCCAATCGCTTCAGAAGTGTTTGAACATCCAAGTGCACGGGCGGCAAAAGCAGGTAGGGGAACACGCGACGAAGGAACGGAATGTCAAAATCCGAGCCGTTGAATGTAACGAGGATGGGAAATTCCCTCAAGGTGTCAGGGAGTTGCTCCAAGTTTATCCCGTCAACGAAAGCCTCATAGCGGTCGTTGTGATACAAACCGACAACGGTGACCCTATCTTTGTCGGTCAGTCCAGTCGTTTCAATGTCAAGGCAAACTGCTTGTGAGCGGAAAGGACCGTAAAGCCGCCAATGTTCTGACGATGGGAGCAGGTGAGCGAAGAAGCGGACATTGCCTTTGGCGAGGTGGGTGATTGACTGCTGAATCAACGAGAACCACTCAGGACGAACGGGGAAAGGCAAAGTCCCGCTTTGGTATCGCTCCAAAAAGTCGTGCCAAGAGAGAACCCCTGCTTCCCATAGCCTTTGCTCAATTTCTCGGGTCGCTCCCGGCAAGTGCAAGAAGGTCGCTTCCAACATCGCTTTCACCCTCTTCGGCAGCGTTTGTTAAGGTTTCGTCAAAAAGTCTATCAACGCAAACTTGAAAGCGCTAAAATCGTAACGACACTCAAGCCCGGAGGGAAACGGAAATGAGCGAACTGATGGTCAGACCTACAATTGAGCGGGACAGAGACAGAGCAATCGCTGGTGAAGCGGGAGCAGTCAAAATCCAAGTTCGCAACTTGCACCTTTACTACGGCAACTTTCATGCGCTCAAAGGCATCAACTTGGACATTTACGCCAACCGCATCACCGCCGTCATCGGTCCGTCGGGATGCGGTAAATCGACATTTCTGCGATGCCTCAACCGCATGAACGATTTGATTGAAGGTGTCAGGGTTGAGGGAGAGGTTCTCCTTGACGGCGTGAACATTTACGACAACAGCGTCGATGTCGTCACGCTCCGTCGGCGTGTCGGGATGGTTTTCCAAAAGCCCAACCCGTTCCCCAAAAGCATTTTTGACAATGTTGCCTACGGTCCGAGAATTCACGGCATCAAGGACAAGCGGAAGTTGCAAGAGATTGTTGAGCGAGCGCTCAAAGATGCGGGGCTTTGGGATGAGGTCAAAGACCGACTTCACCGTTCAGCCCTTGAACTTTCGGGTGGACAGCAGCAAAGGTTGTGCATCGCCCGCGTCTTAGCCGTTGAACCTGAGGTCATTTTGCTTGACGAACCGGCATCGGCTTTAGACCCGACAGCGACTCTCAGACTTGAGGACTTGCTCTACGAACTCAAAAGCAAATACACCATCGTCATCGTGACCCACAACATGCAGCAGGCAGCCCGAATTTCTGACTTCACCGCTTTCTTCCTCAATGGCGAGTTGATAGAGGTCGGACCGACGGACAAAATTTTCACCCGCCCTGATGACCCGAGGACGGAAGCATACATAACAGGTCGGTTCGGCTAAAATCGCTTTCAGGAGGCGAGCCGTCATGGCAACGGTCGTGAGGAAATCCTTTGAAGAGCAGTTGCAAGAGTTGCAAGATGATTTGCTGAGGATGGGGCGGTTCGTTGAGGGCGCAGTGGCGAAAGCGATGAGGGCGCTCATAAACCAAGATGTCAACCTCGCCAATGAGGTCATACAAGAAGACGACATCGCCGACGACTTGGATGTCGAGATTTTCACGAAGGCAATGAAACTTTTGGCGTTGCAGCAACCGATGGCTCGGGACTTGAGGATTATCGGGACAGCGTTGAAAATCGTGACTGACTTGGAGCGAATCGGCGACCACGCCGTTGACATCGCCAAACTGGCAAAGATTTTGTCCAAGCACAAGTTCTTCAAGCCCCTCGTTGACATCCCCAAGTTGGCGGACCTCGCTCTCGGCATGGTCCACAACTCATTGCAGGCTTACATCAACCGAGACATTGAACTTGCCATCCAAGTTTGCCGAGACGACGATAAGGTCGACGAACTTTACGAGAGCCTTTTTGAGGAATTGGTTGGCTACATGGAGCGAGACCCGTCTTTGGTTGAGCAGGCAACTTACTTGCTTTTTATCGCCTACTTTTTGGAGCGGGTTGCTGACCACGCCACCAACATGGCTGAGTTCGTCTTCTTCGCTGAGACTGGAAGGCTTGAACAGTTGGCTCGGAGCCACCGAAGCCGACCAGAACCGACGCCTTGATTTTACTGCGCCATACTTGACGGATAGGAAAGTGTTGAATTGGCTTAAAAGCAAGGGGGCGATGAAACCATGTTGCGCCGACTGTGGATGGTCATTAGGTCGTTCTTCGGGGCGCTACTGCGAAGGACAGAAGACCCCGAAATGCTGCTCCGCCAATACATTGACGACATGAGAGCCAGAGTCCCCAAACTCCGTGCAGCGGTCGCCGAGGTCTTGGCAACAGAGTATCAACTCCAGCAACAGGCTGAACACCTGCGGAAGCAGATTGAGGAGTATGACAAGCAAATCATCGCAGCGCTGAAACTCGGCTATGAGGAAGAAGCGAAAGTTTTGATTGCCGCAAAGGCTCAAGCGGAAGAAAGTCTGCAGGACACTTTGGAGCAGTTGGAAACCGCACGCAGGGCTTCTCAACAGGCGAGGGCAGCCCTTGAAGACTACCAACGGGAAATGGAGCGCAAAATTGCGGAAGCGAGAAGGCTCATCGGACAAGCGCAACTGGCTAAACTCCAAGAGGAACTGGCACAAGCGATGGCTGCTTTTGAGGTCGGAACTCCAACCGATGTCCTTGAGCGGATGAGGGAGAAAGTTCAAGAGAGGCTCGCACGAGCGCAAGCACGAGCTGAAGTCGCCGCCACCGAAATCAACTCAAGGATGAGGGAAATCAAGCGGGCAACCGCTTCTATCGGCGTGGAAGAGAGACTGCTTGAATACAAGCGACAACTTGGAATGTTGCCAGCACCGCAAGAGTCCGAAAAGACGATGCTCCCTCAACCTGAACAGCAAACCGAGCAAACGAAGCAACTTTGATGCGCTTTTGATGGCAGGGTCGGGAGGATGTTGAAATGACTGCCACTCAAAACTTGCTGCCTCAGTGGGCTCAGCAGGTTCGCCACCGCTACGAAGGCGGGGTGGCGAGCGTCTTCTGCCTTCACAGCAACATCAGGGACTTGCAACCTTTCGGCAACCAATACCTTCCCTTGCCTCAGTTCATCGTCAAAGCCTTCACGGGTGGCAAACAACTTGTGCTCTTTTACTCAATCCGAACTGGCGTGACTTTCGCAGACCCAACGATGGAACGGGAGTTTTGTCAATTCCTCGCCGTGCACTTCAGTTTGTCTTGCGACTCAGGGCTTGCTGCTGCTGTCAGGAACGGGACGCTCCCGCCCCATGTTCAGGACATGTTCAAAAACCCGAATTTCGCACTGCCGTTGCTTCAAAAGTTGCTTGAGACGAGGGACAAAGTTGCACTCATCATTGAAGATGCTGAGACCCTTGCGCCGAACCAAGAGTTGGCGTTTCTGAGCATGGACGATAGGCGCAACATCGCAATTTTGCGCAACTGGGCGGAGAACCCAAACATTCGCCAAAGGGACAACTTCGTTTTCTGGCTGACGGAAAACCTGAGCGATTTGAACGCTCGGCTGAGGGCTGGAACGCCACATTTGGACTTGGCTGAAATCCCTTACCCCGCCTACGAGGAAAGGTTGGCTTTCATCCAGAACGAACTCGCCGAGTCAAAAGTCAAGTTGCACGATTTGACAGCGGAGCAATTTGCCCATTTGACTGCTGGCTTGAATTTGGCTTACATCAGGGCTATCATCATGGAGGCTCGGAAAAGCAGGGAACCGCTGACGGCTCAGCATATTCGGCAGCGGAAAGAGGAAATCTTCCGTGAAGAGTATGGCGGGCTCATCAAAGTCCACGAACCAGAATACGGGCTTGAAATGGTCGCCGGGTTAGAACCAGTCAAGCGGTTGTTGAGGCTTGTCGCTTTCATCTTGCGCAGCGGTAAACGCCAAGATGCGCCGATGGGCATCGGTTTCGTCGGTCCGCCCGGAACGGGGAAAACCTACATCGTCAAGGCTTTCGCAAAAGAAGTCGGGTTGCCGTTGGTAGAGGTCGGGAATGTCCGAGAGATGTGGGTCGGGGCATCGGAGCGCAATGCCGACAAAGTGATTTCGCTCCTGAGGTCAATGGTGCCTGTCATCGTCTTTTACGACGAAATTGACCAAGCCTACGGGAGGAGGGGCGAGATAGGCGACAGCGGCGTCTCTCAAAGGCTTTGGGCTAAGTTCTCAACCTTCATGGCTGACACTTCCCTTCGTGGTTTGATGCTGACAATTTGGGCGACGAACCGACCTGACCTCGTTGATGAGGCAATCAAGCGACCCGACAGGGCAGGCGACATCAAAATCCCGCTTTTCTTCGCTGCCGAAGACCCAGAAGCGGTTCTGAAAATCAACGCCAAAAAGCGGGGCTTCCAGTTGGAGGAATTTGACTTTGCACCTATCGTTGAGAAAGTCAAGGGTTTTTCGCCTGCGGAACTGAACGCAGTTTTGACCCAAGCGAGATGGTTCGCCTTAGAGGACAACTCGCCCGTCATCACCTTTGACCACTTGATGCGGGCAGCCACGACATACACCCCTTCAAGGAACGAGCAGATGATTGCCTACATGGAAGCGTTGGCAGCCCTTGAGTGCACCGACCAAAGGTTGCTTGTGCCGCCATATAGCGAGGTTAGCCGAGAGGAATTGATGCGGCGGGCAAGGGATTTGAGGTTTGAGTTGGCAAGTCAAGGCTTACTGTGACCTATCCGTTGAGTGCTTGAAGGGCTCATAATTTAGCGGGAGGTTTTCAAGCCATGTGGGGAACTTTGTTCAAGCAAGCCAGCAGGTTGGCGCAGGAAGGATACAGCCGAGAGGAAGTCAAGGAAATCCTGAAGCGGGCT
>Ga0326762_1000311_pt1 | contig 24551 bp, 34 predicted proteins | sample NORPS_S_FD_207669 | JGI IMG/M metagenome (GOLD analysis project Ga0326762, IMG submission 207669) | Hot spring sediment microbial communities from Norris Geyser Basin, Yellowstone National Park, WY, United States - NOR.PS_S | ecosystem: Environmental > Aquatic > Thermal springs > Near-boiling...
AAACTTTTCGCAGGTGTTGCTGGCTTGAAAGATAAATGCGGCGGCCGGGATTCGAACCCGGGATCAACGGCTTTCTTCGCTGGAGCGTGGGAGGCCGCCATCCTAAACCAGGCTAGACTACCGCCGCCAAGACCTAGTAATTTGCTTAATTAAAAGCTTTCCCTCGCAGTCTTCGCCCACATCAGAACAATCGATTTAATCATACGCCGCTCCCGCCGTCATTGGTTGCTCCATCTCTCTATCGCTTCTCTTAGCTCTTCGTAGCGGGCCAGAGCCTCTATATGCTTGTCGGAGCCTCTGATCCTTGTCCTGCCGTCGGGCATCTCAGTGACTTGCGGCTTCTCCCCCGTCAAGACTTCGACGAGCTTGACAGCCCTCGCCGCGCCGCCCCTCACATAAAACTGAAGACGTCTCGTGCCGTCTTTCTCGCGGGTAAACGTCAGCCTGTACTCCCCCACAGTGCCGTCTACCTCCGCCTTGATGGTGACGTACAGCTTGTCGTCTTTCTCCTCGGTCTTTACGTCTAGCACCTTGACGCCGTCTTTCTCCAGGCTCACTAGGCGGAGGGCGCCCCGGCTCCTGCCCTCCTCCAACAGCGCCTCCAGCTTTCTAAGGACTTCTCCGCCCTTCGCCCTCGCCTCGAGGAATTTGAGGAACCCCTCGGCCCTCTGCTTCTGCCCCTCTTCGCCGTGTATAGAGACCCACTTGAGACGCCTCACCCCCTCGGCCAGGAGGTAGACGCGGCCCCTCTCCCCACTCCACCTCACAGTGAAGTGGATGCCCTCCACGAGGCCCATGGCTTTGAATTCTCTCGCCACCTCCTCCACCGACTCCCGGCTGGTGGAGCGGAAGCTCACCACCAACGCACCCTCCACAAGCCTCATTTCGAACTTCTTCCCCTCCCACACCGCCATTCCCTTCTCCAGCTTCTCCAGCCAGCGTCTGGCCATCTTCTCATCCGCCCGGCCCTTTTTGAGAGCCTCCTCCACGACTTTTCTTACGGCGTCTCTAAGCTCCTTGCGTCCAGCCGCAAGCATGTCGGTGGTTGCCCAGACTTGCCACACGTCCTCGCTACCCACCTTCTTCACCTCAGCGTTGACGCCTGCATGTCTTAACAAGCGCGCCGCGAGCTCTACGCGGCTCCGGTCCGCCGATTGGAATTGGAGCAGGATGTGGTCTTTACGCAGATATATGTTGTACTTCACTGCGACGCCGCCCACCGATATGGTCAAGTCGGCGGCGACTCTTCTCTCGGTCTGCCTTATGTTGTCGACCCGCACCTCTACCTTGGCCTCCTCCACGAATTCATCGAACTTGTCGCTTAAATACTCTCCGCCGGCGGAGGGCGCCGTCACGGCGAGAAAGCGCTTAAACTTCACCGCATTCTCGCTAGTTGCGGTTATGTTGTAAAGACTGCCCTCACCCACGTATGCCCGCGCGCCGAACTTCAGCTCCTTAGGCAGGAGCTCCTTGAGCAGATGCAGTGTGGCTAGGCGCAGTAGTGCGGCGCCTCCGCCCAGCTCCCCACCGACGACCAGCTCGACTCTCTTCGACCTCACCGTGCCGTCTCCCGCAACTGCCGTGGCGTACATCTCGCCGAAGATGAGCAACGCCTCCTCTCTGCTGTACTCGCCCCTCAGCGCCTTGTCCAGCATTATTAGCTCTAGGGCTGGGGCGACGAACTTCCTAACCACCGTATCCCTAGCGCAGTCGCTGGCGAGGCGGTACACATGACGATCCTCGCCGCCGCGGCTCTACGGACCACCGCGAAGGCGGCCGGCGCGCCGAGGCCGCTGGAGGATTTTCTGAGGTGTAGCAAGGCGAGTGAACGCCGGGTTAGGAGGGTGGCGTGGAGGCTGAAAGAAGAGGCAAGGCTGGGGAGGTCGTCTATTGAGGATTACGTGAAGACGTAGGCGGCTAGGGTTAATCTGCCGGCGGCTGTAGTCAAAGCCGCGGTGGAGCTTTTGGAGAGGAATAGGAGGGTTTTGGCTGGCAAAAACCCGTGGGTTTCTGCGGCGGCGGCTCTTTGGCTGGCGTCGTTGAAGAAGCTGGGCCTCTTGAAGGCGCTGGCTGAGGCGGCTGGCACAACTCCGGCGAGCATCAGAAACGCCGCCAAAAGGATGAAGGTATGAGGCGGAAGATAAAGCAGTACCTCCCCGCACTGCTTTTGTACATACAGAGGCGTGTGGGTGGTGAGAGAGGGTTTTTGGTTGCGGTGCGTACCCGCGATATATGCGGAGTGGATAGGCGTTGCGGCATGGCTGTGCGCTGGCTCATGATGAGGCTTGTGGAGAAGGGGCTGGCGAGGCGGTTCAAGAAGGGCACCTACTTAATCGAGAGGGGTGCCGTGGAGGAGGTGTTGACGGCTTTGAAGGAGTGGATATGACGACGGCGGCTAAAAAGATCAAAACCACAGCCGCCGTTTTTGAACTGCCTCAGAAACTCGGTATTCTACAATACGTGGAGTATGAGCCGCCGCCCAGAGAGTGGTGCACCTCCGAGGGGTGCCTATACGAGGGTGTGTTGACGGCTGAGGGGTGCCGCAAAGAAGTATGCGTAAAGTACCGCGTGTGGGTGCATTCGCGGGATAGGAGGACATGGGGGGCGAAGGAGAGGTGGAGGAGGCGTAGGGATGAGGACGCGGGTGGGTGCCTCAGGCAACAGGTGGCTGACGCACTGTGGGAGTTGGCTGAGAAGTACGACGTCGGGGTGTGGTATGAGTATAGGAGGGTGGGCGTGTGGGTTGATCAATACGACGTCTTCTGTGGCCCCGTCGTGAATGGGGTGAGGCTGTATCAGCCGCACTGCCGCGCGGCGGAGGAATGCGTTGAGGAGATACTGAGAGACTACAAGAGGGAGGTGGAGAGGCTTAGGGAGCCGCCTGAGCCGGCTTTAGTTATCAAGATCGACCCCGTGGAGGAGCTCCTTAGGGAGTGGCCGGAGCTGGAGGCGTTTGGCACGGAGTGGGTTAGGAAGTGGCTGGACCTTAGAGAGAGGTTGATCGAAATCGCCAAGGTTATGCGCAGATTCCCGTGGATGGTGGAGGTGGTGAGGCAAAGGCCGGTAAGCATCCTCCACCCCTACATGGTGGAGGCGTATGTGGCAAAGGACGGGTCGGAGGCGTGTATTTCATTAAACCCGCCCAAGGCGTATTGTGCACAGAACGGCGCGGTGAGGGAAGTCAAGCTGGAGCTGGAGTTCAGCCGATACGAGACACACGGGGACAGAATAAGAGAGGTGTACAGACCCAAGGGACTGCTGGCCTACGCCGCGGCGGCGAGGGAATACGTGAGGATGCTCTAGCCCCTCTGGGGGTGTGCATCTCGTGTGGGCTTAGTTCTCAAGAGTCATTGTAAAATTCTTTTTCCGCCTTCTTAAACTGCTTCTTTCTCAGGCGTTTTACATATTTTGTTGTATTAGTCAAAGCCGGGTTTTCACCTGTAGAAGTACTGTTTGCCCTCCTCGGTGAATACGATTTGATCCTTGTCGTAGTCGTAGTAGCCGACTTCTATGTAGGTGGGTTTGCCGTCCTTGATAGCGACGCCCCACAGCACGAAGTTGGGGTTGGCTCTGTCGCCGTTTTGATCTAGCAACACTACCCCTGTGGCTCCCTTATAGCGTCCCTCTTTGCCCCACTGCTCAAGCGTGGCGCGTAGCTTGTCTGGATCGCTGTCTGTGCCTACGGTGGCCATAATTTCTCCAAGCATCTTAATTATGTCGTAGGACTGCGGGGCGGGGGTTATCGGCTCCGCTCCACACTTGGCTTTGAACTTCTTGTAGAAGTCTTGATACTCCGGCGTGGTGGGCAGTGCCCAGTTTGCCGTGCCTACTATCTTGCCCTTGGCCATTACATCTCCTCCCTCCTGTAGCAAGATGGGGGAGAACGCCATGCCCTCTGTGCCTATGAGCCTAGCCTTTGAGAGTACTGGGTCTTGGCCTATCGTCTTCAACACGACTGAGCCGTCGTCTTCGAAGGAGACAATCACCACTGCGAAGTCGGGCCCCACCAAGTCTTTAACTTCTCCGGAGATCTTCCTCACAGCCTCCGGGGCGGCTTGCGGAAAGGCCTTCGGATCTGGGTCGTACGACGCGACAGACACCAGCTTAAAGCCGCGGTTGGCGGCTTCCTTCTGAAGCTCTAGGTAGAGGCCTTCTCCGTAGGTATCTTTCCTGTAGATAAGCGCGACGTTTTTCACGCCGAGTTCTTTGAGTATGGCGCCGATGGCTCTTATCTGTTTGGCGTCTGTGCCTACGATTCTATAAAGCCAGTCGTTGGGTATCGCCAGAAGGGAGGAGGTGGACCAGGCGCTGAAGAGGATCACCTTGTTCTGGTCTGCGAAGGGCTTTTCGCCGGAGGCTTCTCTGCTCGTCAAGCCGGCGTGTACAGCCCTTATCCCCTTTGCGTATAGCGTCTGTAGCTTCTGGAGCGCCACGTTGGGGTCTAGTTGCGTGTCTTCGACGTACAGCTCAAATTTATAGCCCTTATTGGCATACTCGGTGTTGAGGTCGTCTATTGCGAGATTTGCAGCGCATTGCGCCAGCTTGGCGTAGCTACTGAAGCCTCCGGTGAGCGGAAGGAGGGCGCCCAGCTTAAACACCTTCTGCGTTGGCGTTGCGGTGGTGGTTGGCTGTGTTGTGGGCGTAGCCTGGGGCGTCTGGCTTGTCGTCGTTAACAAGATCCCAACTATAGCTAGTAGTACAATTATTCCTATTAGATATAGAGTTTTGGACGCCATAGGATGTGGTATTTTTCTCTTTATAACATTTCTCTTTAAGGCTTATTAAGGGGGGCGTTTTACGCCATATGGCAGAGGTTTTGAGGATCGAGAAGCTTGAGGCTGGGTACGGGAGGTTTCATGTCTTGTTTGGGGTGGATCTTCTGGTTAATGCGGGGGAGATAGTTGTTCTGCTGGGCCCAAACGGCGCCGGGAAGTCTACTCTGCTAAACAGCATAGTGGGGATGGCGGATGTGTACTCTGGGCGGGTGGTTTTGATGGGGCGTGACATTGCGGGGAAGCCGCCCCACGAAGTTATGAAACTCGGCGTGGCTTACGTCATGCAGTCGCCTAACAACTTCGGCACTCCAAACATCTTCGGGGAGCTTACGGTCTATGAAAACTTAATAGCGGCTTCTGCCGGGGTGCCTAGGGAGGAGGTTTCCCGGAGGATTGAAAACGTATACGGCATATTCCCCAAGTTGAGGGAGCTACGAGATAGAAAGGGCAAGTTCCTCTCAGGCGGCGAGAGGCAGATGCTCGCCATCGGCATGGGTCTCATGAAGAACCCCAAGCTTCTTCTTCTTGACGAGCCCACCGCCGGCCTGGCCCCTAAGCTGGTGAGCGACTTCTTCGTGGCTATTCGCGACATAAGGGACAAACTCGGGATCTCCATACTGCTGGTGGAGCAAAACGCCAAGAAGGCGCTTGAGATAGGCGACAAGGCATATGTCTTAGTCACCGGCAGGATGAGATTCAGCGGAAGCGCCAAAGCCCTAGACGAAGAGAGACTTGCTGATTTGTTCCTTGGCCATTGAACTTAAAGATGAGGTAGAGAAACGTCTATGGAACCTCTCCGGGGAAAATACAAGGTCTTCAAGACGAAGAAATACACCATATATTATCTATTCGAGGACGTAGAGGTGGGGGGTACGCCAGAGAAAAAAATCGTCAGGGGCGGACACGAGTTTTACTTCTTCGGCAACGTGGTAGTGATAAAGCCGGTTAAAGAGACTTCTCGAGCTCAAGAAGGTCCTTCAGCCTAATTTTCATAGCCTTCCCGTCTGGGAGCTCTCTTACGATTACGAAGTCGAGCAACCCCCGCTTTAGTTCCTCCATTGCTATCAGCACGGGGTCAGTGGTGCCTAGTTCCTGGATGTCTACAAGTGGCTGGGCCCCCATCGCCAGTTGCGTGGCTCTGGCGCCCACTATGCGGGCGACTTCGTACTTGGTGAGGCGTGGGGGATATAGTTCTCTTTTTGCTAACGCCTTTTCTAGAAGTTCCGCTAGTTTGTTTACGCGTTCTAAAAGCTCTGCTGTTGACACCGTCTCCACGGCAAGAGGGCGATAAAACGTGTATATAACATTTATAGCCGAGAAGGAAGAGTTGGGGAAAAACTAGTCGAATTTCGTCTCGCCCTTCTCCTCGCCCTCTTCGCCGCCCTTCTTGCCCTTCTTCTCCTCCTTCTTGGGGGCGCCCGCCGCGATTATGTCGTCTATGCGGAGTATCATTATGGCCGCCTCCACCGCGGACTTGATGACTTGCTTCTTAACGATGAGGGGGTCCCAGACGTTGAGGGCCGCCATGTCGGCGATTTTGCCTCCGTGTACGTCAACGCCGGCTGTCAACTCGCCGTTGTCGTGTCTGCGTCTGAGCTCGGCTATGGCGTCTACGGGGTCTAGGCCTGCGGTGAGCGCCAGTATGGTGGGTATATACTCAAGCGCATCGGCGAACTTTAGGGCGGCCAGCTGTTCTTTGCCTGGTAGCTTCCTGGCGTACTCCCTCACCTTTCTTGCCATCTCTACCTCGAAGGCGCCTCCGCCGGGGACTATCTTCGGCTCTCTGAAGAGGTCGCGGGATACGTGCAACGCGTCTTGTAGCGACCTCTCCACCTCGTCTAGTATTCTGTCGCTACCGCCGCGGACTAGAATCGTAACTGCCCTCGGGTTCGGTATGTCCTCTACAAACACCATCTTCTCCTCGCCGACCTTCCTCTCCTCGACGAGGCCGGCAGTGCCGAGGTCCTCAGGCCTGGCGTCTTTAATCGAAGTGATTATCTTAGCGCCGGTCGCCCTCGCCAGCTTCTCGATGTCGCTGCGCTTAACTCTCCTAATTGCCATGATGCCCCTCTTCGCTAGGAAGTGTTGCGCCACCTCGTCGATGCCCTTCTGCGTAATTACGACGTTGGCGCCTATGGAGGCCAGGTGGTCCACGTAGGCCTTCAGGATCTGCGCCTCCTGGTCTAGGAAGGCCTTGATCTGGTCTGGGCTGGTCACGGAGATCTTCGTGGTCCACTCGGGCTTCTCTATCTCAAGCGGTGCGTCGAGAATCGCGATTTTTGCGTTGGTCACGCGCTTAGGCATGCCTGGGTGAACCACCTCCTTGTCCAGCACTATGCCCCTGACCAGCTGGGTCTCGTAGATGGACTTGCCCTTCTTCTTCTCGATCTTGATCCAGTCTAGGTCTAGATACGGCTTCCCGTCTCTCGTCTCCACGGCTTGTAGAGCGGCTTCCACAACTAGGCCGGCTAGGTAGTCTCTCGTCTCGGCAACTACTTTGGAGGAGAGGGCGCTTGAAACCACCTTAAGCAACTGCTCCTTCGTGAGGTCGATGGGTCTCGCCACCTCTTCGGCGACTTTGAGGGCAAGGTCAGACGCCTTCTTGTAGCCCTCTATCACTATGGTGGGATGTATGCCCTCCTCAAGCAACTCCTCGCCTAGCTCTAGGAGCTTACCGGCAAGAACCACGACGGTGGTGGTGCCGTCGCCCACCTCGGCGTCTTGGGCCTTGGCAACCTCGATCAGCAACTTCGCGGCTGGGTGCTGTACCTCCATCTCTTTTAGGATAGTGGCGCCGTCGCCGGTTATTGTGACGTCGCCGAAGGCGTCGATGAGCATCTTGTCCATCCCGCGCGGCCCAAGCGATGTTGCTAGGATTTCTGCAATTACTTTTGCGGCTTGTATGTTAGAGCGACGCGCGTCGACGCCGGTGGTCCTTTGGCTTCCCTCTTTTAATATCATTACAGGCACTCCAGTTCGGGGTGCTGCCTGCTGTGCCATGGCTTGACATAAATTGCGTATATAAAAACTTTTCTCAGATCCCACCGGGGCGAATTCGCCGGGTGAAAACGCCTATAGACGTTGCGGAAATGCCTTAGCCAGCGCCAGCACGGTCTGCCACTTGGCCTCTATCTCCTCCTCTAACATCTTCACATCGTTGTCGGTTAAGTGGGCAAACCTCCCCTGTAGCTTTAGGTACTCCTTCAAAGGCTTTCTCTTCGCCCTATCTACATACACCGTGCTGGGCGGATTCAGCTTAAGTTGTCCGTTGTCGTACTCCCAAAGTATCCAAGCCCCTGTCTCAACCGCGAGTTTTGCAATTTCCACCGTTTTCGCCGGGTCATACCTCCAGCCAGGCGGACACGGGGCGTGGAGGTGGATGAACTTGAACCCCTGTATCTCGGAGGCCCTCTTTAGCTTTCTGTAGAAGTCCTGCGGGTAGGCTATGCTGGCTGTGGCGACGTATGGAACGCCGTGTATGGCCATTAGGAGCGCCACGTCTTTCTTCCTCTCATGTTTACCCGTAGGAGTTGTGGTGGTCCAGGCGGCGCGCGGCGTAGAGCTACTACGCTGTATGCCGGTGTTCATATACGCCTCGTTGTCGTACATCACGTAGATGATGTTGCTGTTTCTCTCAGCTGCGCCGCTCACAGTGCCAAAGCCTATATCTGCCGTGCCGCCGTCGCCCGCCCACACAACCGCATGGCCCTTCACGCCAAGCATCCTATACGCCTCAGCTATGCCCGTCGCGACGGCCGCCGCGGAGGCAAACGGCACGTTCAAAATCGGCATAGCGACGCCGGATTTTGGTGTTAAGCCCTGTACAACGGCGGCGCAACTGGCCGGTATTGACAATACAGCCTCCTCGCCCAGCGCCATGCCGAGTATTTTCAACCCAATCATCATGCCGCAACCAGCACATGCGGCGTTACCTGGCACCACGTATTTCTTCTTTGGTAGCTGGTCTATACGGAAGCTCATACCACAAACACCAGAGCTCTGTATCCCCCATCTATGGCGTTTTGTGTCGTCTCATAAAAATGGCGGCTGTCGAAATCTACGCCTGCTATGCCGGCGACAATATTTACAACTCTAGCGCGGGATAGGGCGGCTTTTATTTCAAGGCCTAAGATGCCGCCCACGGGCGTGATGTCTCTGTCGTAGACCACCGCCGTCTCGTACTGATCTAGTTTAGCCACCTCCTCTCTTGGAAACGGCCTCACGAAGCGAATCCTCATAAGACCCACGGGAACCCCGCGAGCTCTCAGGGAATCTACGGCATGTTTAGCGTCGCTACACCAAGCCCCTGCGCATACCACTATATGTTTAGCGTCGCTTGCTCTATACCACTCCACGAGCCCCCCGTAACGTCTACCCGTCAGCCTTCCGTATTCCTCGTCAGCTTGACTTATTACCTTCTTGGCTTCTTGTTGCGCCTCGTAGACCGCGGCCACCTTGTGTCTTGCATGGATTTTGTTGTCGGAAGGCAAGTTGCCAAACGTGACGGGTTCCCCAGGGCGGAGCAACATGGGCACGTCGGGTCTGCGTGGGGGCAGGTATTTATCGACAACCTCCTGCGGAGGCATCTCCACGGGCTCTGTGGAGTGGCTAAGCACAAACCCATCTACTCCGACCGCCGTGGGGAGGGCGGCGGATTCGGCTATTCTAAAGGCCTGTAGCGTCAAGTCGAAGGTTTCTTGCACGGTCTCCGCCATGGCTATTATCCAGCCGGCATCTCTCAATGTGAGAATATCGTTATGCTCCACATGAATATTCCAAGGCGGCCCAATTGTGCGTGTCACCACCGCCATTACCACCGGGGCTCTGCTAAGCGCAGTCCACCAAGTAGCTTCGTACATATACAAGAGCCCATGGGAAGAGGTGGCGGTGAAGGCCCTGGCCCCCGCCATAGCCGCCCCATATACCACAGACATAGCGGCGAATTCGGACTCCACGTTGACGAAGCTTGCGTTTAACTCGCCCTTCTCGACGAACTCAGCCAGCTTCTCCACGATGGAGGTCTGCGGCGTGATGGGATAAGCCGCGATTACATGCGGCTTTGCCATCTTAGTAGCGTAGGCCACCGCGTAGTTCCCCGTCAAGGCCGTTTTTTGTATGGTTAAAGTCTTCATATCCCCTCTTCAGGCGTCATGTCGATTGCTTTTACAGGACATACATCTGCACAGATCCCGCAACCTTTGCAGTACGTGTAGTCTATCTGTATTTTATATCCCTTCTCCCAGTCTATCACAGACTCAGGGCAATACAGCCAGCACAGCCCGCAGTCTATACATTTCTGCAGGTTAACGACCGGCTTATAGGTACGCCAGGTGCCGGTTATGCCGGCAGACGCCGGCGCCGGTCTTGATAGAGGAAGCACGTTGTGTTTTTGTTTCCCATTTATATATTTTATAGTGGTATATAGAACCGCAGTAAATGAAGATGATTGGTATAAAATACAGCCTTTAAAAACACACCCTCTGAAGGCTACAGTTAAACTAATTAGAAAAAGTTATAAACATATGTAGTTGGTGGGTATCATGTACGAGGTGGTCTTCCTAGGGAGGGGCGGTCAAGGCGCAGTCACCGCCGCCCAGCTATTGGCATACGCCGCGGCGCTCGAGGGCAAAAAGGCGCAGGCCCTGCCGGAGTTCGGCGCAGAGAGGAGAGGCGCCATTGTAAGGGCGTATCTCAGAATCGGCGAAACCCTCCTCCACTCCTCGGTTAAGAAGGCGGACTACGTCGTGGTTTTAGATGGGCGTATATTAGAACAGACGGACGTAAGGCAGTACGGCAAGCCCGGCGCAGTATATATAGTAAACACGAGGACGTCTGCCGATTGGTACATAGCAATAGACGCCACATCAATCGCGCTGAAATACGGCTTGGTGGTGGCAGGATGGCCTGTGGTAAACTTAATAATGGCAGCCGCCTTTGCGGCGGTCAGCGGGCTTATCTCGCTGGAAAGCATCGTCAAGGCCGTGCCTGAGTACGTGCCGAAGAGATACATAGAGGCTAACATCAACGCCGTTGTTGAGGCTTACGAGGCCGCGAAGAAGATCCAGGGCGTGTTAAGGCCATCTGCCTAGGTCTATCGAGTAGGTGGCTGGGTCTGGCTTTACCACGCCTCTGGCATCTATTACAAGAGGCGTCCGCATGTGCGCGGTTATTTTAGCAACCTCGATGCGATACGCCGAGTGGTCCGTGGACACCACAGCAACATCGGCGTTCTTCACCGAAGCCTCCAAGTCCTGCAGAAGCGCCACACCCCACCTGGCCAGTTGCCGGTCTTGTTTAACATAGGGGTCATGCACCACGATTTGCTCTGGCCTAATTCCGAGTCTTAGAAGGGTTGAGATTATGCCGTACGTCGGGCTCTCCCGCGTGTCATCCACATCGCCTCTAAACGCTAGCCCCAGCACCGCTATTTTCGCCGTGGAGGGGTTTACGCCGTGTTTCAACATGGCGCGAACCACCGCAAAGGCCACCTCCTCCGGTTGCCGCTCGTTGATAAGCCTAGCTAGACGCGTAAGCGGTAGCTCAACGCCGTATTTAGCCGCCGCCCACATGAGGAAGTACGGGTACACAGGAATGCAGTTTCCGCCCACGCCGGACCCGGGCTTGTGTACATGGCTGTAGGGCTGGCTGTTTGCGGCTTCCCGCGCGGCTCTAAACGAGATTCCCATGGCGTTTGCCAGCTTGGCCATCTCGTTCGCCAAGGCGATGTTGACGTCTCTATACACGCCTTCTAGAAGCTTCTCGAACTCCGCCTCTTTCGTGCCTCCAAGCACTATGACGCCTTTTTTAGCCACGAGCTTGTACAGCTCGGCGGCTACCTGGGCGCTTTTTGGACCTACGCCGGCGACCACCTTGGGGTAGTTCTCCGTGATGTCCTTCAAGGCGTGGCCCACCATGATGCGCTCGGGGCTGTATGCCAGGTAGAAGTCCTCCTCGGCGGTGAGGCCCGAGGCGCCTTCTAATACCGGCTTAACCACCTCCTCCGTGGTTCCAGGCGGCACGCTGGATTCAACGATGACAAGATCCCCGCTCTTAAGCCCTGCGCCTATGGCCCTCGCCGCGGAGGTTAAGGCAGAGAAATCCACCTCTATTGCGGTCGGCGACTTTTTGAGAAAGACGGGGACAGCCACGATTTTAACCTCGCTTCTTATAGAAGCCACAGCTCCGTCTGTAGTCGCGGAGAACTTCCCAGCCTTCACGGCTGTGGATAAAGCCTCAACCACGTCGTCCTCCAAGTACTCCACCACTCCGCTGTTTAGCCTCTCAACCTTAGCCGCGTCGATGTCAACGCCGATTACCTTCGCGCCTGCCCGCACCCAGGCGGCCGCCAAGGCAAGCCCCACGTAGCCTAAACCATATATCGAGACGACGAGCTCGCCTCTGCGGAGCAGATCGGCAAGCATGTGCCCCTCATGTCAATGTTTTTAAAATGTATGTCCCCCAGCCGTGGTGGAGGTATACGTGGTGGGATACGGCGGCTGGGTCTCCTCGCCGCATATAGGCTACACCTCGGTCTTTGTTAAGACGGACATCAACCTGCTTCTAGACGCTGGGGAGTGTACATATGTACGTATGGCCCAGTGTGGTCTGCCTTGGCCCGACGTGGTCTTAGTAAGCCACAGACACGGGGACCACATCTTGGGACTCCCCACCTTCATGCTGATGGCGCGGAGGCAGGGCAGGCGGTTTAGTCTTCTGGGCAACAGAGAGGTGCTGGAGGTAGCTAGGTCTCTGGCGGTTATAACCGGGGTGGAGAACGCGTTGCAATACGTGGATTTCGTAGAGGCGAGACAGGAGATGGTAATTGGGGGGACTAAGCTGAGATTTGCAAAAACTAAGCACCCAGTCGAGACGTTGGCGGTGAGGGTGGAACATGGAGGGCGCTGTGTGGTATACAGCTCAGACACAGCGCCGTCGGACGAGGTGGTGGAGCTGGCGCGCGGATGCGACCTGCTGATACACGAGGTCTCCGGGAACCCGGGCCAGGAGGAGGAAGCCCACAAGGTGGGGCACAGCACAACAAGAGACGCAGTTGAGATCGCCAAGAAAGCCGGCGTGAAGTTGCTAATGCCGATTCATTTCTATATAGAACAGCCGACGGTACCCCCTGGGGTCTCCCTTGTCCTGCCCACGCCCTGCGGCAGGCTTGTGCTATGAGATGTCTCAAACTCGGCAAGCGCCGCGACCTATTCGCCTTTCCCTACCCCATAGCCATCTGGAAGGACCCCCCGCGCTCCGTGGAGATTCTAAAAGACATCGTAGATAGCTACCGGCTAGAGCGCATATACGCCATAGGCGACGTCGTGACCAAGAACCTCTTAACCCACGGCCTTATTCCTACGTCTGTTGCGGTAGACGAGAAGACGCGACGCGGGGTTCAGGTGGAGCAACTAGCTGTATATAACAAGGTGGTGAAGGTACGCAACCCCCCTGGCTACATTACGGAGGAGGCTTGGAGAGCCGTAGAGGAGGCGGTAGAGAGTAGCGTTGTGATAAAGGTGGAGGGGGAGGAGGACATGCTATCTCTGGCCTTCATAGAGCTAGCCCCCCCGCGGTCGGTGGTTGTATATGGGCATTACCTCGGGGCAATGATCGCCATACCTGTCGACTGGTACAGAGACAAAATACTCAGGCTTTTTAACTACCTAGAGAAATGTTAATAATGTGCATCGTGTAGCCGCCATGCGTTCTTGGGCCACACTAGCGGTGGTCATAGTGGTTTTTGCGGTTATAGTAGCGGCTGTAGTGTACACGAAGCTCCTCACACCTGCGCAAACATACACCTCCTCGCAGGGTTTGCCCACACCCGCTTGGGCCATTTCCTTCGGAGCCCCAACAGCGCCGATTACCCTCATCGAGCTTTACGACCTTCACTGCCCCTACTGCGCAATGGCGCAAGAGCAACTAGACCCGCTCTACAGGCAACTGATGGCGGAGGGGAAGCTGAGGCTGATATTCATAGACCTGATCGTACATCCAGAGGCCGTAGTCGCCCACCAGTATCTCCACTGCGCCTACAAGCAACTGGGGAACAAGACCTACGACCTCCTTGGTGAGCTATACAGGGCATACCTAGAGGGAGGGGCAGGGAAACAACTTGAGATGCTTCAGCGGTATAAATGTGCCGATGCACCCACGAAAACAGATTTCGACAGCGGAGTGAAGGCGTTGTTAAACGCATTGGTTCAGAAAGGCGTCTCGATTAGACAGGTCGGCACGCCGACTTTCATTGTGATAAAAAACGGAACTATTAACGTGGTGGTTGGAGCAGACGTCGCCAGGGTCGTCTCGCTTCTTAGTCAGTAGCAGGGGGGATAAGCCGTTCTCTCTCCCTTAGCAGAGCAACTGTCCTGGCTTGTTCGAGCAGTCTTGCGGCCTCTATGTAGCCGTGTTCATAAAATTGATTTATTAGCCTTGTTAACTCGTCGATTAGTGTCGAGTTTGGTTGCATAGACCGGCTGAAGATAGACACATATAAATGTTTCGTCTTTTGGCTACACGATTTTCGTTAGTTACAGAAATCAGATAGCTGCCGCCTCGTCACCTCTCGTATTTGGTCGGGTTCATCACTATATATAGTGGCATGTCTACGCCTATAAATGTGAAGTATGAGATCGACGCTAAGCGCCGAGTTGTTAAGGTCCTTCCTGAAAGAGAGGAAGACCTCTACTTCATCTATCTGTTGATAGATAGGGGGGACGTTGTGAGGGGGTGGACGGTGAGGGAGTATAAGCCGGATGGCGTTAAGGAAGGCGAGAGGGTCAAGATGTACCTAGCCGTAAAGGCCGAGACTTTGGAATATCACAAGTTTCGCGGGAGTCTAAGGGTGAGGGGCCCTGTGGTTGAGGTGCAGGAGGGCATAGAGGGGGTGAAGGGCAGGAGACACACGTTTGATATTGTGCCGGGTAGGGAGGTGGAGATCGAAAAGACCGGCGACCTCCCCCTCGACGCCGTCGTGGAGGTTCTTAACATGGCTAAGGCGGCGTTGCCTAGAGTTATGCTGGTTTCTATGGACGACGAAGAGGCGGCTTTTGCATACGTGACTGTCCTAGGCGTTGAGGTGCTACATGTGCTTCGCAACGTGCAGAAAGAGGATGACTTACTTGGCGAGTTCATCGCCTCAGTTAGAAAGGTGGTGGAGGAGTTGAGACAGCGCTATAGACCTGATAAAGTGGTTTTGGCCGGGCCTGGGATGATAATAGATCACGCCGGTAGGCATATACAGGGGGAAAAATCGCCTCAAAGCTCAGGCGGGCTTGCCGGCGTTTACGAATTCATGAGACAAGGGCTCTACGAGGCGTTGAAAAACGAGATGGGGGTGGAGGCGTATCAGAAGTTTTTACACAGGCTTGCCACAGATAGAGACGCCGTTGCGATAGGCCCCGAGGAGGTAGACGCCGCAGCATCTGTGGGACGCATAGAGGCTCTGCTGGTGCTTGATGTATATATCAAGGAGTCTCCGGAACGTGCCTGGCGACTTATCTCGCAGGTATACAAGACAAGGGGAAGGGTGTACATAATACGGGAGGATACAGAAATAGGCGCTGGGCTCAGGGCCATGGGCAACGTCGCCGCGTTGCTGAGGTGGTAATAGTTTCCCTTCAGCGTTGGTGTTAGGGAATGCAGACGTTACGTCTTTATATCTATCCCCCGCGGCGTTGGTTGCCCCAGTCCTCCATCGCCTCTCTAAGCTCTTCGTACCGCGCCAGGGCGTCTATGTGTCTTCCGAAGTCTCTGATTCTAATCTTCCCGGACATCTCGTTGAGGGATCCACCAAGCCCTTCTGAAGAGCCTCCTTGATGGTCTCCACACTTCAGAGACGGAGGCGAGAACGTCGGTGTAGGCGTAGACGTACCACATGCTTTAGTACCTTCTAACGAGAGGAAAGAGGGGAAAAAGAGCCGGTTTTGGGTTTTACTTATTTCTTCTTGCCTAGCAACCTGTAGACCTTGATGCCTGTGTACGGGGATTTGGCGACGGCGAACATCATCGGGCCGCGGGCAGTATGCTTCTCCGTAACTTCGTAGTTGTCAGTCTCAAACGCCTGCTTCGCCTTTATGTCGTAGAACTTTAGCTTCTGCTTCTTCGACATGAGCTGTAGATACTTCTTGGTTTATAAAGCTTTTGTTTAATTTAGGTACTGTATTTTTTTCTATGGTAATTTTTATGGAATAATTATTGAGCATATTCTGTTTCTTCTTTTTATTGTTTATATAGTTTTACTCTTTTTGTATATTCTCCTTCCTTCTGTATCTTTTTAGATTTCTCCCAGTTTGTGTGAAAAGGCTCGCCGCCTTTTTAACTCTTTAAAATCATGAGGTAACTACTGGCGATGCTGTATAGAAAGGTCGTGGCGTTGCTGGGTACAGGCGGCGTGGGAAAGACTACGTTTGCATATAGGGTGCTGGGGCTTTCTGAAGTGCCGGTGCTTACCTTGCGGCCTAGCTACTACAGGATATATATCGGCGACTTAGAAATAGACTTGATAGATGTGCCGGGGCAACGTGTTTTTGAGGTCGCCATGAAGTTCGCCTCGTTTAAAATCCCCGTTGTGGACAGATTGATGTATATGTACGACGTAACAAGCCACGAATCTCTCTACGCAATTTCGGAGCTCCACTCTATATTCGCGGACCGGGGCTCTGAGGTCGCGAAGGAGGTGGTAATAGTGGGGAACAAGATGGACCTGGCCTCTGAAGCCGGGTTTTTCATAGAAGCCGACGAGATAGCAGAGGCGATAGGGGCTAGGGAGGTTTACTACATCTCCGCCGTCAAGGACCCTCCGGAGGTGTTTACGAAAATCTTATTGGGAAATCCCCAGCCGTCTTAACACCTCGGCGTAGACCGACCCCCAGTTTTCTCTAGTAATCCAAATGACTTCAAGCCCCAGTCTTCTTGCCGTGTCTATGTAGTTTCTATGTACTGTCGCTAGAACTCTTGGCGAGTTCTGTACGGCAGAAGCAAGAGCTTCGCCGAAGCCTGGGCACTTGAACTCCATGGCGCCTATTTCATCAACGATTAACAAGTCGCACCGCATACGTCGCAGGATGCCGACTATGAACCCGCAGGCGCCGAGGTTCACCACGTATTTCCCCACAGACGGCTCTCCGACCCCAGCGCGGGCAAGGGGCGTCTTTTCGCCGCTGTTTATATCAACGACATCAAAGCCTATACGTGTGCTCCCCTCCCGCACCTCCACGGTTACAAATCCGCAAACTGCGAGACGCGTCTTAGCCGCCTTGACGACTTTAAGCGCCAGTGTGGTCTTCCCTACGCCCGGCATCCCGGAAACACCAAGCCTTACTTCACTCCTAAACTCCATGACGCCCACTTCATCTACAATATAATATTACACAGTAAAGGTTATCCCGCCGACAGGCGACCTCCGCCGCAAACATGTATACATCCCCCTCGAAAAGATTCGTGGAGGGGGTAGAAGTATGGATATAGTAACGGCCCTATGCTAGAAACTTGCGCCACAGCGGCGGGAGAATATGTAAAATCCCTCTGACCTCTCCGAGCTGTGCCCCCGTAGCTATAAACCAGCAAACCGTGAGACACGGCTCCCCAGAAACCCCAAGCTTCAGCCCTTTCACGCGACGTCATGAATCGGCTTAGTCTAGCCTCATCACGCGTCTAGTCCGCGTTTAAGTTATAAAGCTTCGCGCCACGGTTAAGCTACCCTCCAGCGCCTTCTCGACGAGGGTCTTCACGAGTTTTTCAAACGGCGCGAAGGTTTCTCCCAGCGTGTTTCTCAGCCTTCCGAGCAGGCCTTTTATCTCCGTCACCACGGCGGTTACGTCGCCTCTCTCTACCTTCTCGTCGCTGAAGTCGTCTGAATACTGGTATAAGACGCCGAGCGAGCGCCCCAGCTTCTTCGCGGCTTCTATTATGTCTCTTCTCCCCAACAACAGAGTCGGCAACACCATGGAGGCCTCGATGAGAGGCGCGGTTTTGAACTCAGCGGCGCGCCCCTGTTCGCCGTCTAGGTCCAAAGCCTGGCCCACAGAAAGCCTTTGGGCCACGTCGGCTAGATACTCCACGATTTCAGGCCCCAGCCGTACGGCGCGTTTTATAGACTCCGCGATGAGCCAGTCGCTTGCCAGTATAGACCTCCCATCGCCGTATAACGCCCGCGGCGTCTTGATGCCCCTTCTTTCGTCGTGTTTATCCATGACATCGTCTTGTAGGAGAGACACAATGTGTAGTAGCTCCACTATGGTCGCCGCCTGGAGGATCTTGGGGTCGATTAAAGACCTCCTGTCTATGCTGTAGGAAAAAGTTAAGAGAAGCAGAGGCCTGAGGAGCTTTCCAGGCGTCTCTACGTAGTGGCGCACGGCACCGCGTAGAGATTGCGGCTCTATATCGGCGCCTAAGTCACGTAGGTGGGTCCTAATCTGTTCCAGGGCGAGCAAAACCTCCTGCGGCACAATTGACACGTTTGATGAAAAACACCGGATTTATTTATCTATGTTAACCCCCCTCGCCATCTACTTAGCCCTGTAGCGCCCCTCTGCGGTCCTCTCCACCTTGCCCTCCCTCGTAAGCCTGGTCAGCTGCGCCTTGACGATGGCTACCTTCTCTATGCCTACCATCTTCGCGATCTCCTCTGCGGCGAACTCTTTACCTTTATTCTGCGCTAAGAACTCGTATATCTTGGTCTTCACGCCTGAGGGCATAAATAAAATTAAAGACTTGGATATTTAAAGATTAAAAGCATAGACAGCGCCAACTTTTTATAACAACGCTAAACAACGCCTTATGGTAAGGCTGGCGTTGGTGGTGGCGGAGTTCAACTACGACGTCACCCAGTTGATGTTGCAAAAAGCGATAGACCACGCCAAGTTCCTGGGGGCAGAGGTGGTGTACGTAGTTAAGGTGCCGGGCGTCTACGACATCCCTACGGTGTTGAGGGACCTGGTCATGAAGGAGGAGGTCGACGCCGTGGCGACGCTGGGGGCTGTGATTCAAGGCGCCACGAAACACGACGAGGTTGTCGCTCAGCAGGCGGCCAGAAAGATCCTAGACATAAGCGTCGAATCCGGCAAGCCGGTAGCCCTCGGCATCATAGGGCCTGGCGCCAACAGGATGCAAGCGCTGGAGAGGGTGGAGGAGTACGCAAGACGCGCCGTCGAGGCCGCCGTGAAGCTGGCTAGGAGGAAGAAGTTGCTAAAAGAGGCGAAATATACGGGCTCCACCGTCTACGTTGAGTAGACAGGGGTCACCCATTTCATATACCTCTCCACCTCTCCCCTGACCACCTTAGCGTAGAGCTCAGCAAGCTTCTTTGTGGTAGGTCCGGGCCTCCCGTCGCCGATCGGCCGCCCGTCTACCTCCACAACGGGCGTGATCTCGGCGGCTGTGCCGACGAGAAACACCTCGTCAGCTGTGTATACCTCCTCTCTAGTTATCGGCTTCTCCTGGACGGTCATGCCCCAGTCGGCGGCAAGTTTAATGACCGTGTCTCTTGTTATTCCCTCGAGTATAGAGGCGTGTGTCGGCGGGGTGTAGAGCTTGCCGTCTCGCGCTATGAAGATGTTCTCTCCGGACCCCTCGACTATATAGCCAGAGGCGTCCATTAGAAGGGCCTCGTCGAACCCCTTGCTCCTCGCCTCAACTAACGCAAGCACAGAGTTTACATATATACCTCCTATCTTCGCCATGACGGGCAACATGGTGTTGTGTACTCTTCTCCAGCTCACCACGGCGGCTCTTATCCCCTGGGGCGGGAGGTATTTGCCAAATGGAAACGCTATAATTGCAAGCGACACGTCTAGAGTCCTCACGTCTAGAGTCACGGTGGGCGTCGACACAAACGCAATTGGTCTGATGTACACGTCTTCTCTGAAGTCGTTGGCTCTAAGCGTCTCGATTACAGCCCTCTTCACCTCGTCTGCGGTGTACGGGATCTTAACCCCCAGTATTTTGGCCGATTTAAACATGCGTTCGACGTGGTCTTCTAGTCTAAAGACAAGCAGATTTCTCCCGGTCCAATACGCCCTAATGCCCTCGAAGATCGAGGTGCCGTAGTGGAGGGCATGTGTCAGCACGTGGATTTTGGCGTCTTCCCACTTGACAATGTTGCCGTCTAGCCAGACGTATTGTGCGTGGAACCTCATGGCCCGAACAACAGCTTCCTCATCTGCGTGCCGACCTGTTCGATGGGGTGATTCTTAACGGCTTCCATCAGCCTTTTTAGAGTCGGCGCTCCCTTTGAATACTCCTCTACCCACTCCTTTGCGAACTCGCCGCTTTTAACACGGAGGGCGGCTTGTCTCATCTTGTCCTTGACATCTTCATCTATGACCTTGGGCCCTACTGTGAGTCCTCCGTACTTGGCTGTGTCGGAGACCCCGTTTAACATGCCGTAGATCCCTCGTTGCCATATCAAGTCCATGATGAGCTTGGCCTCGTTAAGCACCTCGAAGTAGGCCACCTCAGGCTGATAGCCCATCTCCACGAGCACCTCAAACCCCCTCTTTATAAGTTCCATGAGACCACCCACCAACACAGTCTGTTCACCTATTAAATCCGTTTCCGTCTCCTCGGCAAACGTAGTCTCTATAACACCGGCGCGCGTGGCGCCTATGCCCTTTGCGAGGGCGAGGGCGTACTTCAACGCAGAGCCGCTGTAGTCTTGGTGTACAGCCACCAGCGCAGGGACGCCCCTGCCCGCTAGAAACTCCTCTCGCACAGCCTTGCCAGGTGCCTTGGGGGCTACCATCACCACGTCCACGTGTCTAGGAGGCTTGATCAAGCCGTAGTGGATATTGAAGCCGTGGGCGAAGTCGACCACCGCGCCCTCTTTTAGAAACGGCCCTATCTGTCTCTCCCACACCTTGGGCTGTTCCATGTCTGGGATGAGCACCAACACGACGTCGGCGCGCTTAACCGCCTCCTCTACTTCATACACCTCGAATCTCTCAGAGACGGCGAGGTCCCACGACTTGCCGCCTTTTCTCAAACCCACTACAACCCTCAATCCGCTGTCTCGCAGATTCATCGCCTGTGCCCTCCCCTGTATTCCGTAGCCTATTACGGCGATCGTTTTGTTTTTAAGCGGCTCTAGAGACGCATCGCTATCTGTATAGACCCTTGCCATAGCTATATACTCCTAGTAGTTTATATCGATATCTCCCTCGTCTATTCTCAGCACCTCCGGAAGCTTGTCAAGCTTCGCAACAAGCCACTGCACCTCGTCGTGGGGCCCTTCCACCTTCATATGCACCCTATACATGGAGTCCTCAGAGGCGACCACCATGTCCACGAGCTGGACCTTAGCTCTACGCGTGATGGCAATTACACGCCCCAGCGCGTCGAGGGACTTAGGCGTAGATATGCTAATTCTCCTCATAGACCAGCTTCACATCCATGCCCTCAGGCAACACCGCAGATGTCAGCCAATCGCCTGGCTTCACCCATGGAAGCACTATGTCGATTTCGCTGTCTATGGTCAAGTCGACTATGAGGGGTTCGTTGTTTCTCAAAGCCCTAGCCACAGCGCTTTCCAGTTGCTCGTAGGTCTCCGGCTTAACCGCGTCTATGTCATACGCCTCCGCGATTTTTAAGAAGTCGGGTCTTTGGCTGAACTCCGTCGCTATGATCCTCCTCTGGTACAGGTAGATCTGCCACTGCTTAACCAGCTGCAACGCCCTGTTGTCAAATATAGCGACGACGATCGGCAAGTCGTAATCTCTGACAAGCGCGAGGTTGTTCATGGTCATCTGGAACGACCCATCGCCGTCTATGCACAGCACCGGCCTATCCCTAGCCGCCAGCTTAGCGCCTAGGGCCGCGGGCACGCAGAAGCCCATGGTGCCGAGACCTGCCGAAGTTATGTATGTGCCAGGCTCGTAGACGTCCCACGCTATCTCAGTCCACATCTGGTGCGACCCAACGCCTGTTACCGTGATGGTGTCTCTAGGCGCGGCCCTCCTCAACGCCTTCAGCGCCCTCCAGGGGTGAAAACTTGGTGTGGAGTCGGCTATCTTAGCCATGGTTTCCTCATATCTTTTACGTATTTCCAGTAGCCATCCTAGATACTTCTGGTTCGCCTTTGGCACGACGTCCAGGAAATCGATTAGTTTTCTCAACGCCTCCTTCGCGTCGCCTACTATACCCACCGTTGGCTTGACGTTTTTCCCAATCTCGCTCTGGTCTATATCCACGTGGATCAGCTTCACCCTCCCACTCCTCACCGCATCCTGCAACTCCTTAAAGCGTCCCCACGTCCTGTCGCTAAATCTCGTCCCCACTGCCAGTATGACGTCTGCGTTAGCCAATGCAGCATCTGCCTCTGCTCTGCCGTGCATGCCAGCCGGCCCCATGTAGAGCGGGAAGTCGTGCGGAACAGCGGCCTTTCCAGGCAGAGTCGAGACGATTGGCGCATACAGCGTTTTAGACAGCTCTAGAACCTCCGGCGTGGCTCCTGACCAGATCGCCCCTCCCCCCACCAAGATCACAGGCCTATTCGCCTCGACGAGGTGCTTCGCGGCTAACCTCAACTTTTCTGGGTCAGGCGGCGGCGGTATAAATTTCTCCTTGTTTATCTGTATCCGCTCCTCATAGTCAGGGGCCGCGTTTAGCTGTATATCTCTTGGCAGATCTATTAACGTAGGCCCAGGTCTCCCCAGCACTGAGATTTCATAGGCGGCCTTAAACGCCGCTGTTGCCTCCGCCGGCCTCCGCACCTGGTAAACGAACTTGGTAATCGGCGTGACTATGCCCGGGATGTCGGTTTCCTGAAAGCCGTCTCTCCCAAATATGCTGGTGGCTACCTGTCCTGTTATTGCGACCAGAGGCGTTGAGTCCATATATGCGTCTGCAAGCCCCGTCACGAGGTTTGCGGCGCCTGGCCCGCTGGTGGCCGCGACGACGGCAGGACGCCCGACCACCCTTGCGTAGCCCTCGGCGGCGTGGATGGCTCCCTGCTCATGGCGAAACAGCACGACATCTATATCTTGTCCATACAGCGCATCGTATAGGGACATTATAGAACCGCCGGGAATGCCCAACACGTGTTTAACGCCGTATGTCTTGAATGTTTCTGCCAGCTTGTCTACGACCCGTTTCGTATCCCTCGTGTGAGCCCCGAAGCTACCCCCGACATTGAAAAGCACTAATCTCAGATCTATTTAAACGTTGCGCTATCTATATAGAGTTTATAGCCCGCGCCGCAAGCTTCACAACCTCCTTAACGTTTTGATACGTCTCTACTCTGTCTATTTCCGAGACGTCGATCCACACTCCCTCCTTTAGAAGACCGCCGATCTCACGGACAAGATAGACCAGGTCAAAGTGTATATGGACCTCGTCTGGGTACCTCACCGTTTCTTCCAGTATGGCGAGGGGTAACGGCCTCTCGACAGCGTTCTCGTCGTTGTTTATTCCGCGTGTAGGACCTATGGGCTCAACCCGGAGTCCGGTCTCTTCTTCGAACTCCCGGACCACCGTCTCGAGAGGCGTCTCGCCGTTCTCTACGTGACCTCCGGGGTAGAGATACACGCCTAGTCTTCTATGCCGTATCATCAAAACCCTCCCGTCTCTTATCAACACGCCGCTTGCCACCACACATTTTCTGACCACGGCTTGTCGGAGGCAACTTTTTAAATAGACCCTCCGTCTCTGCTGGTGTTTGGCAAAATAAAAGTCGGCGTCGAGGAGTGGAAAAAACTGGAGGCGGATCTGGCGAGGATAGCCTCGGGCGGACAACTTGAGATTGTCATCAACTTAACCCTAGTCGCCGCCCAGGGGGACGAGGGAGTAGAGGAGGAAGAGGAACATGAGCACCATCACCACCATTTTGAGGAGAACGAGTTCACTAGAGAGGTGGCGAAGCTGATAGACCACGTGGCGCATATGTACAACGCCCACGTACACCCACATCTCCACAGTCATCATGGAAGCGTGATGTTCGCTGTGAAGGGCATGCCGAATGAGCTCATCAAGGCGTTGAGAGACTCGATGGAGTACGTCAAGCTTAACTGCGAGAGGTGTGCCCTTCACACGGTAGACGGCGAGTTCCACCTAGGTGAAGACCTGGCAGGTATATACTTCGGCGATGCCTACAAAATCACTGTGATCTTGCCGGCAGAGGACGGACGGCGTCTCAAGGTGCACGAGGTGCATTTCTGATTTTCTCGAGTATACAGCCGAGAACCTCGGCGTCTTTCCCCCTCAGTTTCTTAAGGTCTTCCAAGGCGACGTGGGGATACCCCGCGATCCAGACGTATCTGTAGATAAACGTGGGGTCCTCGATCCACCACACACATTCTTTCTCATCGACATGCTCTAGGTAGTCCACGTGCACAACGACGTCGCATTCGCAAGAAACGGAGCAACCGAGGATCTTGGCAAGTAGGGATGGGCCCGTCAAGACCGGTATCCCCTTCTCATAGAGCCTCCAATAGAGGTCGCACTTACCAAATGTTCTCTGGAGGATTTAAGTCATCTAGGAAGATGTACAAGTCTTCGAGTTTGACTCTGCGTTTCCGTAGCTTCTTAACGTCTATTTCCACAAGCTCTGGAATAAGCGTGTCGTCTACTTTTCTGAGGTAGATCTTCACGTATATAGTTTAGGGGGTTTAATATAACGTCGCGGAGAGAACATCTTCATAGCGCGAGGCGGCAAGCTCTACACCCCGCCGACACACGTCTCTAGGATTTTACATAGCTCGTCTCTTCTGGCCACCTCACTATGGCGTCTGCTAGCTCGGCGAAGCGGGCGAAGCCGTCTAGGTGTTCCCTATAGCATACTAT
>Ga0326762_1000315_pt1 | contig 24405 bp, 20 predicted proteins | sample NORPS_S_FD_207669 | JGI IMG/M metagenome (GOLD analysis project Ga0326762, IMG submission 207669) | Hot spring sediment microbial communities from Norris Geyser Basin, Yellowstone National Park, WY, United States - NOR.PS_S | ecosystem: Environmental > Aquatic > Thermal springs > Near-boiling...
CTGCCCGGACATCCGCTCCGATCGCACGCGCGGGTTGAAGGGAGACATCGGCGTCGCTCCATTGCTTAGGAGTCCGAAGTAATTATAGCGAGGGCGCGGGGATCTGTCAAGGGGGTGGGGGAGCGCGGGGGCCAACCGGCGATCCATCGGTTGTGGACGCTTCGCCTCGAGGGGGCGGCCCGGCCCGCGCGCCGCCTCCCTCGGCCCCCGCTGTCGAACCGCGGTGGACCCCTCTTTCTGTAACCCGGCTGTAACGTCCCCGGAACGGTCTTCCGGGAAGATATGGCCAAAGCCTGGCGGATGGGCGGCGTTTCCGACAGGCGGGAGGATCGGGGGGCCAGGATGGATCTGTTGATCCGGTATCTGGCGGGAGGGCTTTCGGCGGGGGCCCTGTATGGGCTGATGGCCCTGGGGCTGGTGCTGATCTATCGGGCGTCGGAGGTGGTGAACTTCGGCCACGGGGATCTGGCGATGGTCAGCACCTTTGCGGCCTACACCCTGCTCCGCGCCCATGCCCCGCTCCCCCTGGCGCTGGGAGGCGCTGTTCTCTTCGGCGCGGCGCTGGGCGCCCTGGCGGAGCGAGGGCTCCTGCGGCCCGCGCGCCGCCGGCGGGCCACCCCCCTCACCCTGGTGGTTCTCACCCTGGGCCTGGCGCTGGTCCTCAACGGGCTGGCGGGTCTGTTATGGGGCCATGAGATCCGCACCTTCCCGGGGCTGGTCTCCGGCCCTCCGCTGCGGCTGGGGCCGGCGGTGATCACCCGGGAGCAGCTCTTCAACCTCGCGGTGGGGTTGCTGCTCGCCCTGGCCCTTTACGCCTTCCTCCGGTTCACCCGCACCGGCCTGGCCCTCCGGGCGGTCACCCAGAACCCCGAAGTCGCCCGGCTGATGGGCATCCCGGTGGACCGCATCCTGATCCTGGCCTGGGGGGTGGGGGTCGGGCTGGGGGCCATCGCCGGGATCCTGGCGGCGCCGCTGATCTATCTGGAGCCGAACGCCATGCTGCCGCTCCTGATCAAGGGCTTCGCCGCTGCGGTGCTGGGCGGGATGACCAGCCTGCCCGGCGCGGTGATCGGCGGGTGGCTCCTGGGGATCCTGGAGAACCTGGCGGCCGGATACATCGCCACCGAGCTCAAGACGCCCCTCGCCTTCGCCCTCATCGTGGCCGTCCTGGTGGTGCGGCCGGCCGGGCTGTTGGGCCGACCGATCTCTCATCGGGTGTAGCCGGGGAGGGCAGGCGATGGCGCAGCGGATCGTCCGGGGGGCGCTCATCGCGGGGATCCTCGGGGTCACCGCTTTCACGCTGCCGAGCTATTTCCTCTACATCCTCAGTCTGGCCGGGATCTGGGCGATCGCGGCCATCGGGCTGGATCTCCTGACAGGAGTGGCGGGCCAGATCTCCATTGGCCACGCCGGCTTTATGGCCATCGGCGCGTATACGGTGGCCCTGCTGAGCCTGCGCCTGGAGGTCCCCTTCTGGCTCGCCTTGCCGGCGGCGGGCCTCCTGAACGCCCTGATCGGGCTGGCGCTGGGGCTACCGGCCCTTCGCCTGAGCGGGCCGTATCTGGCCATCGCGACCCTGGGGTTCGGCGTGGCCGTGGTGGAGATCCTGCGGCGCTGGGAGCCGGTCACCGGCGGCTTCATGGGGCTGAAAGTTCCGCCGCCGGCCCTGGGCCCCTGGAGCCTGCGCAGCGACGCCGCCCAATATCTCCTGATCGGGACCCTCCTGGTCCTCCTCGCTGGGATCGCCATCCGGCTGATCCGGAGCCCGTTCGGCCGGGCCTGGATCGCCCTGCGGGATCGGGAGGCGGCGGCCCAGGCGGCCGGGATCTCCCTGGCCCATTACCGGACCCTGGCCTTTGCCGTCAGCGCCTTTTACGCCGGGGTCGCCGGCGGGCTCCTGGCCTACCGGGTCGGCCGCGTGGACCCGGATGGGCTGACCCTCACGCACTCGATCTTCCTGGTCAGCGCCCTGATCGTGGGCGGCCTGGCCTCGGTGCCCGGCGCCATCCTGGGGGCCGTCTCCTTAACGGTCCTGTTCCATCTGCTCAGCGGCCTGGGGACCGCGCTGGGCTGGCGGACGGAGGTGGGAGATGTCCGCAACGTGCTGTATGGGGCCGCCCTGATCCTGACGGCGATGTTCCTCCCCGGGGGCCTATGGCGTCTCCCGATGCACATGCGCGGACGCCGATGGATCCCCATGCCCTCCAGGGCCCCGGCGGGGGAGGAAGGATGGGAGCGCCCCCTGGTCTCCGTGCCCCAGATCCGCCTGGGGAGCACCGCAGGCGGGCGGCTGGAGGTGGTGGAGGTCTCCAAGCGCTTCGGGGGGCTTCAGGCCCTTGACCGGGTGAGCTTCACTGTGGAGCCCGGGGAGATCGTGGGGCTGATCGGGCCCAACGGGGCCGGGAAGACCACGATGCTGAACCTCATCAGCCGCTTCTACGACCCGGACGCCGGCGCCATTCGCTTTGAGGGCCATGATCTCCTGCGCCGTCGACCCCATGAGATCGTCCGGCTGGGGATCGCCCGCACCTTCCAGAACGTGGAGATCTTCCCCGCCCTGACGGTCCGGGAGAACCTGCTGGTGGGCCAGCATCCTCAGACGCGGGCGGGTCTGATCGCCGTGGCGGCGGGCTGGCCCTCGGTGAGGCGGGAGGAAGCGCGTCTGCGGGAGCGGGCGGAGGAGGTGCTGGAGTGGCTCGGGCTGTCGGCCCTGGCGGATCGCCCGGCGGGGAGCCTGGCCTTCGGCCAGCGCAAGTGGGTGGAGCTGGGCCGGGCGCTGGTGGCCCGGCCGCGCTTGCTCCTCCTCGACGAGCCGGCGGCCGGCCTGCATCCCGTGGAGCGTCAAGCCCTGCAGGCGCTGCTGCGCGGGATCCGGGAAGCGTTGGGCTGCTCCATCCTGCTGATCGAACACGACATGAACCTGGTGATGGGGCTGTGCGATCGGATCGTCGTGTTGAACTTCGGTCGGGTGATCGCCCAGGGGACCCCCGCCGAGGTGGCGGAGAACCCGCTGGTGATCGAGGCCTATCTGGGGGAGCGGGAAGAGGAGGATGCGCAGCCGACGGCGCTCCGGAGCGGGGAGGGCAGGGCATGAGCGTGGTTCTCTCCCTTTCGGCGGTCACCGCCGGATACGGCCCGATCCTCGCCCTCCGGGAGGTCTCCCTGGAGGTCCGGGAGGGGGAGGTGGTGGCCTTGCTGGGGGCGAACGGGGCGGGGAAGACGACCACCCTGCGGGTGATCGCCGGCCTCTTGCCGCCCCTGGCCGGTTCCATCGCCTTTGAAGGGCGTCCCCTTCATCCCCTGCCGCCCGAGGAGCGGGTGGCGCGGGGGATCGTGCTGGTGCCGGAGGGCCGGGGGATCTTCCCGGAGCTCACCGTGGAGGAGAACCTGTGGCTGGGAGCGTGGCGCCGTCGGGATCTGCGGGCGGCGCGGGCGGATCTGGAGCAGGTCTTCCACCTGTTCCCGATCCTCCGGGAGCGCCGGAGGCAGCTCGCCGGCACCCTTTCGGGCGGGGAGCAGCAGATGCTCGCCATCGGGCGGGCCCTGATGGCCCGGCCGCGCCTGTTGTTGCTCGACGAGCCCTCCCTGGGGCTGGCGCCGCTGGTGGTCCGTCACATCTTTGAGGTCCTGCGGGCCATCCACGAGGCCGGGACCCCGTTGCTGATCGCCGAGCAGAACGCGCATCTGGCCCTGACCCTGGCCCATCGGGCCTACATCCTCCAGAACGGAGAGATCCGTCTCCAGGGAGAAGCCCGCGTCCTCCGGGAGAACCCCGAGGTCAAAGCGCTGTATCTCGGCCGTTAAAAGCGAAAAAGCGGTTTCCGAAATCTTTCAGGAAAGGAGGTGCGCGATGAAAGGTTTCCGCCTGCTGTGGATCGTGGCATTCGTGCTGGCGGCCTGCGCGCCGGCGGCGACCCCCACGCCCACCGCCGCGCCCTCTCCGACGCCGGCGCCGGCCACGCCGACGCCCCCGCCGCCCGCCCCCACCCCCACTCCGACCCCCAAGGTTCCCGGGGTCACCGCCGATACCATCCGGCTGGGAATGATCTGCGCCCTCTCGGGTCCGGTCTCCACCATCGGCAAGCCGCTGGCGCGGGGGATGGAGGCTTACTTCCGCTGGGTGAACGATCAGGGAGGCATCCACGGGCGCAAGATCGACCTGCGGATCGAGGACGATCAATACAACCCGGCCAACACCGTGGCGGCCGCCAAGAAGCTGGTGGAGCAGGACGAGGTCTTCGCCATCGTCCGACCTCTGGGCACCGCCACCACCGCCGCCATCCTGGATTACACCATCGAGAAGGGCGTCCCGGTGGTGGGCGTGGCCTCTGGCTCCTCCCTGTGGTCGAAGCCGTTCAAGAAGACGGTCTTCGGCATCCAGCCTACCTATGAGCTGGAGGGGCGGCTGATGGCCAAATACGCGGTGGAGGAGCTGAAGGCGAAGCGCATCGCCGTCTTCTACCAGAACGACGCCTTCGGCAAGGAGGGGGCGGAGAGCTTCGTGGCGGCCCTGAAGGCCCGGGGGATCGAGCCGGTGGCCATGGTCCCCTATGAGGTGACGGAGAAGGATTTCAGCGCCCACGCCCTCAAGCTCCAGCAGGCCAACCCGGATCTCGTCTTCGTCTACGCCATCCAGGTGCCGGCGGCCAGCCTGCTGAAGGAGGCCCAGAAGATCGGCTTCAAGCCCAAGTGGCTGATGACCTACGTGCTGGCCGATCCCATCCTGCTGGCCCTGGCCAGCGACGCGGCGGAGGGGGTCTACGCGGGGGCCTGGCTGGTGGATCCGGAGAACGCCCCGGAGGCGGCGAAATACCGGGAGGTGCTGACCAAATACTTCCCGGACGAGAAACCCGGCGGCTACAGCATCTCCTCCTACGCGGTGGCGGAGATCATCGTCGAGGCCCTGAAGCGGGCCGGGCCGGACCTCACCCGGGAGAAGTTCATCGCCGCCCTGGAGTCGTTGAAGAACTTCACCACCGGCCTCACCCCGCCTTTCAGCTACAGCGAGACCGAACACCAGGGCATCAAGCAGATCGCCATCGTCCAGGTCCAGAAAGGGCGCTGGGTGCCCGTCACCGGCTTCTTCGGCGAGTGAGGGCCAACCCGGTGGGGGAGATCCGGATCTCCCCCACCGGGATCCTACGTTACTCCGGGAAAGGAGGGAGCCATGCCGTTCGTGGAGCTGAAGACGGGGATCCGGATGCATTACCGGGACGGGGGGAGGGGCAAGCCCATCCTCTTCGTCCCCGGCTACAGCGCCACCGTGGACACCTGGAACTACGCGGTGCTGGATCTCCACGATCGCTACCGGTGCATCTGCGTGGACCTCCGGGGCCACGGGGATTCGGACAAGCCGTATTCCGAATACACCTACGATGAGATGTGCATGGACCTCCAGGCCTTCATGGAGGCCCTTGACCTGCGGGATGTGACCTTCGTGGGCTGGTCCATGGGGGCGGGGGTGGGCCTCAAATACGTGACCCGCTTCAACGGGGACCGGCGGGTGACGCGGCTGGTGATGGTGGCCCCGGCCACCCCGCGCTTCGTGCGCACCGACTCCGAGCCCTACGGGATGACCCCCGAGGAGGCCCAGGCCGCCCTGGAGGGGATCCGCCGGGGGCTGCCGGAGGTGATGGCCGCCTTCGCCGACAACAACTTCAAGCGAACCGACATGCAGGCCACCAAAACCTGGTTCCTCTATTCGCACTGGCTGCGGATGCCCGCTTACGTGGGCTACAAGTATTTCAAGACCCTGATCACCGAGGACCTGCGGGACCTCCTGGACCAGGTGGACCTCCCCGTGCTGATCTGCCACAGCCGGGACGACAAGGTCTGCCACTGGGGCTGGGTGGAGTATATGGCGAAGCGCCTGAAGAACTGCCGGGTGGTGTGGTTCGAGAACAGCGGCCACGCCCTCATGGTGGAGGAGCCGGACAAGTTCTCCCAGGTGCTGGCGGAGTTCATCGGGTGAACCGACGCGAGGGGAGGGGGAGGATTCGCCTCCCCCTCCCCCAGGGAGGTGCCGGATGCCCTTCGTTTCCGTCGGAGATGGGAGGATGCATTACGTAGAGCGGGGGGGCCGGCGAGGAGGTGGTCCTCTTCGTTCACGGGTGGCTGAGCAGCCACCGCTGGTGGCTGCCGGTCCTGGACCGGCTGCCTTCGGGCGTTCGCGGCTACGCCGTCGACCTGCGCGGGGCCGGGGAGTCGGAGCCGGCTCCCGGCGGGCATACCCTGGCCGGCTACGCGGCGGATCTCCACGCCTTCGCCGAGGCCCTCGGGCTGCCTCCCTTCTTTCTCGTGGGCCACTCAATGGGAGGCGGCGTCGCCCTGCGCTACGCCCTGGATCACCCGGAGCGCGTAAAGGGCCTCATGCTGGTCAACCCTCTGGCCCCCTTCGGCACCCGCACGGATCCCCAGATGGACGCCTGGGTGCGGGCGCAGCAGGGCAACCCGGAGGGGATCCGGGCGATGGTCCAGCTGGCCTTCGCCACCCCGCCGGCCCCGGAGGTGATGGAGGCCCTGGTGGCCGACGCCCTGCGCTGGGGGCCGGCTGCCTACTTCGACACCCTGGATGATATGGCCCGTTTCCACGTGGTGGATCTCCTCCCGGGGCTGAAGGTGCCCACCCTGGTGCTGTGGGGGGATCGGGACGTGGTGATCCCCTTCGAGGGGATTGTGGAGCTGTTCACCCGCATCCCGGGCTGCGGGCTGGAGATCTGGCACGGCGTCGGCCACTCCCCGGTCATGGAACGCCCCGACGCCTTCATCGCCCTGCTGGAGCGGTTCCTCCGGGAGGTGAAGGGATCTGCGTGAGAGGAGGCAGGGATGATCCGGCTTCGGAAAGATCGCTGGGCAAGCGCGCGCATCCTGGGGGCGCTCTGCAGGATGCTGGCGCTGATTATGGCGAGCCTGCTGGCCCCGGGCCTATTGGCGCAGCCGCGCCCGGTCCAGGCGGAGACGAACTTGGGGGATCTGATCTTAGAAGCGGAGTTCACCTCAGGGATCGAGAACGGATGGGTTCGCGTGGAGCGCTGGCGAGATCTCCGGTCTTTCTTCCGCCAGGAGGATTTCCCTCCGGACGGCCGGCTGGATGTGAAGGGCCAGCGCGCGCAGTTCTTCGGCTCCTCCCGACCGCATTCCAGTCAGTTCCTGCTCTATTATGGCCCCGGCTGGGATACCAACCCCCAACCGGTCCCTGTCCTCCTCGTTCATGGAGCGTTCTCGAATGCCGATTGGGCCTGGGCGAACCCGGGGAGCGCCCCCGCTGGCTGTGGCGCCACGAGCTGTCCCTCCACAGGTCTGATGCAGTTCCTGGCGGAACGTGGCTATCGAGTGTTCGCAATTTCTTACGCCCATGCTGCTGGAGACAACTTTTTCTGGGCCGAACATATCGCGAATGCCATCCGGGTGATACGCTATCGAACCGGAGCCTCTAAGGTGGATGTCATCGCCTGGAGCAAGGGGGCCATCGCGGCGCGGATGTATCCGGCCGGGGTGCGGCTAAAGGGGGGAACTCCCTATCAGAACAATATCCGGCGGATGATCCTGATCGCGGGTCCAAATGGAGGTTGGGATTGGGTGTTCCGCCATGGGGTCTACCCAAGCTGGGGAATCTATCGAGAGTGTGGCCTGGGGATCGGCGGTGGTTCGCCCCATGTGGCGCTGAACTGCTGGGGATTCTGGTATTGGCATCCTGAGCTCTCCATCTATCGAACCTCGGCAGGGGATTATTTCCCTGGGCTGCGTCAGTTTGTATGGCGCTGGGATGACCGGTATCCCCTTCCCTGGTGGGAGCCCGATTACTGGACCACTTATTATGGAGGATGGGGCCTCTCCAGCTATAGTCTGGGGATCTCCGAGGCGGTCCGGGATTCCCTCATGCCCTCCCTTTGGAGCGCTCCCCTTCCATCAGCGGTAAGCGTCTCCCTGCTATGTGGAAGCGCGGCAGACCTTCCCTTCCCCTGGCACAACGAGCACACCGGCCCCAGCGATGGCCTGATCTTCCTGGCAAGCTGCCGGGATCGTCGGGGTCTTTCAACGGTGATAGGGGATGTAACGCTTCCTTTAAATCATCTCCGCATCGTATGGGATGAAACGGCTATGACCCAGATCGAGGCTTGGCTGCGTTGAAGCTCGGCGCACGGGGGGGATGATGGTCCGCGCGGACTTTGTGGTGCGAGGGGGCCGGATCTACACCCTGGATCCCGTGAACCCGTGGGCGGAGGCCCTGGCCGCTTGGCGCGGGCGCATCCTGGCCGTCGGGCGCGCGGCGGAGATCGAGGGCCTGATCGGCCCGGGCACCGGCGTCCTGGACGCCCGGGGGGCGACGGTGCTCCCCGGCTTCCACGACGCCCACTGCCATATCCTCCTGTTCGGGCTGAGCCTGGTGGAGGTCAACTTGCGGGAGGCGACCCGCATCGCCGAGGTCGTGGAGGCGGTGGCGGCCCACGCCGCCCGGATCCCCCCCGGCCGCTGGATCCGCGGCGGCGGCTACAACGAGAACAAGCTGGCCGAGCGCCGCCATCCCACCCGCTACGATCTGGACCCGGTTTCTCTGCATCACCCGGTCTGGCTCTCCCACATCTCGGGCCATATGGGGGTGGCCAACTCCCTCGCCCTGGAGCGGGCCGGGATCACCCGCGAGACCCCGGATCCCCCCGGCGGCCGAATCGTCCGGGACGAGGGCGGCGAGCCGACGGGGGTGCTCCTGGAGACGGCCCAGGAGCTCATCAAGCGCGTCCTTCCCCCTTACACCCTGGAGGAGGTGAAGGCGGCCCTGGCCGCGGCCGGCCGCCGCATGGCCGCCGAGGGGATCACCGCCGCCCAGGACGCGTGGGCGGGATGGATCGCCCCGGAGGAGTTCCGGGCCTACCAGGAGGCGGTGGCCGAGGGGCTGCTCCCCCAGCGGGTGTGGCTCTTAGTGGACGTGGAGCGCCTGCGGGTGCAGGACGAGCGCTTCGACTTCGCCTTCGGCCTCCACACCGGGTTCGGGGGCGACCGCCTGAGGCTGGGGGCCATCAAGATCTTCATCGACGGCTCCCTCATCGGCCGGACTGCCGCCCTGCGTCAGCCCTACGCCGATCCCCCCGGCGTCTCCGGGATGCTGGTGCAGGAGCCCCAAGGGCTCGTGGAGCGGGTGCGCCGGGCCCACGCGGGCGGGTGGCAGGTGGCCATGCACGCCATCGGCGACCGCGCCATCGAGGCGGCTTTGGACGCCATCGAGGAAGTGATGGGGCCGGAGGCGGCCCGGTTCCGTCCCCGCATTGAACACTGCGGCGTCGTGCCGCCCGACTTGCTCCACCGCCTCCGCCGCCTGCGGCCGATAGTGGTCACCCAGCCCCGCTTCCTTTACGAGCTCGGAGAGGGGTTTCGGGCCGCCCTGGGGGAGGAGCGGATGGCCTGGACCTATCCCCTGGCTTCCCTTCGGGGCGTGCCGCTGGCGTTGAGCTCCGATCGCCCCGTGGTGGACGGCGCGCCCCTCCGGGGCCTCCAGGCCGCCGTCACCCGGCGGACGCGGGAGGGCTGGGCCCTGGCGCCCCAGGAAGCCCTGTCCCTGGAGGAGGCCCTGCGCGCCTACACCATGGGGGCCGCCTACGCCGCCTTCGCCGAGGCCGAGCTGGGCACCCTCGAGCCGGGCAAATGGGCCGATTTGGTCGTCCTCGGCGCGGATCCCTTCGAAACCGATCCGGAGGCCCTGGAGGCGATCCCCATCTGGGCCACCGTAGTCGGAGGGCAGGTGGTGTATGAGGGCAGGTGAAGAAGGGACGGATCCGGCCTCTCCCGGGGTGGCGAACGCCCGAGGGGCCGCCCTGGAGGGTCCTCTCGTGCGGAGCAGGACGGTTCGCATGCCTCAGGACAGCGCCCAACCCGCCTTGTGAAGCTCTGAGGAAAGGAGGGGAACCATGTGTCCGAGTCGCTGGTTGCGGAGCGGAGTGATCCTGGCCTTTCTGATGGGGGCGTGCGCCCCAGCGGCCACGCCGACCCCCACGCCGCCTCTGGCACCGCCCACGCCGACGGCGGCGGCTCCTGCGCCAAGCCCCACCCCGGCGCCGGCCGGCCCGACCCCGACGGCAGCGCCCCCCACGCCGACCCCCGCCGTCCCCGGGGCCCCGGCCGCCCTCAAGATCGGCATCGTGACCTTCCTCTCCGGCCCGGCGGCCTCGCCTTTCGGGGTGCCCGCCCGCAACGCCGCGGAGGTCCTGATCGAGAACCTCAACGCCGGCAAGGCGCCCAAGCCTTACGACCAGAAGGGGATCGGCGGCGTGCCCATCCGGGCGATCTACATAGACGAAGCCGGCGGCGCGGAGAAGCAGGTGGCGGAGTTCCGCCGTCTGGTGCTGGAGGAGAAGGTGGACCTGGTCATCGGCTACATCTCCAGCGCCGACTGCCTGGCGGTGGCCCCGGTGGCCGAGGAGCTCAAGACCCTCACCGTGCTCTTTGACTGCGGCACCAACCAGATCTTCGAGGAACGGGATTACCGCTACGTCTTCCGGACCCACGCCCATCAGGTGATCGAGAACGTTGGCGCCGCCCGCTACATCCTGCGGATGAAGCCGAACCTCCGCAGCATCGCAGGGATCAATCAGAACTACGCCTGGGGGCAGGACTCCTGGGCCGCCTTCCGCGATTCCATCCGCAAGCTCAAGCCGGATGTGCAGGTGGTCGGGGAGCACTTCCCCAAGCTGTATGCCGGCGAGTATTCGACGGAGCTCTCCGCCCTGCTCGCCGCCCGCCCCGAGGTGGTCCACTCCAGCTTCTGGGGCGGTGATCTCGAGGCCTTTGTGATCCAGGCCGCCCCTCGCGGCTTCTTCCAGCAGACGATGGCCATCCTGACCACCGGGGACACCATCCTCCCCCGCCTGGGCCGGGATGTCCCGAAGGGCATCGTGATCGCCGCCCGGGGCCCCCACGGGGCCCTGGCCCCGAAGACGCCCCTCAACGACTGGTTCGTGAAGATCTACAAGGACCGCTATGTGGTCCGCCCGGTCTATCCCTCCTACCACATCGCCCAGGCCATCCTGGGCGTGAAAGCGGCCTATGAGAAGGCCATCGCCGCCAACGGCGGGAAGTGGCCGACGGTGGATCAGGTGATCGCCGCCTTCGAGCATCTGGAGTTCGAGACCCCCAGCGGGACCATCCGCATGGCCCTGGGGAAGGGCCATCAGGCGGTGGAGCCCGTGGTCCTGGGGATCACCGGGGACTTCGATCCGGCGACCGGGGAGGTGAAGCTCACGGATGTCGTGGAGTTCCCCGCGGAGTGCGTGAACCCGCCCGACGGGATGAAGACCCCCGACTGGATCGCCCAGGGGTTCCCCGGGGCGAAGTGCCCGTAATTCAGCCAGTAAGGGAGGGAGGCGAGGGGGCAGGCCCTGCCTCCCTCCCGACGCGGAGGGGAGCGGATGGAGACGGCGCTGATCATCCTGACGGATGGGCTGGTGTATGCCTCGTGGCTCTTTCTGATCTCCGCGGGGCTCACCCTGATCTACGGGGTGCTGCGGATCCTGAACCTGGCCCATGGCAGCCTTTACGCGCTGGGGGCCTACGCGGCCGCCTCCGTGGTGCTCCTTTACTTTGACCGGGGGCTTTGGCCCATGGGGAGCTATCTGGCCCTGCTGGGGGCCGCCCTGCTGGTGGGAGCGGTCGCCGGCCCCCTCATCGAGCGAGGGCTGTTGCAGTGGATTTACGGACGCGATCCCGTCTACCAGCTCCTGGCCACCTACGCCCTCTTCCTGATCCTGGAAGATCTCATGAAGCTCGTGTGGGGGGTGAACCCCTATTACGCCTACAAGCCCTACGGGTTGCTGGGGATCATCCGGCTGGGGGGCATCCCGTATCCGGGCTACAGCTTCCTGTTGCTCGGGGTCGCGTTGCTGGCCGGCGGATCGCTTTGTTTCTTCATCCGCGGCACCCGCATCGGCCGGCTGGTGGTGGCGATGATCCACGATCCTGAGATCAGCGCCGCGATGGGTGTGAATGTCCCCCGGGTTTCCTTGCTCACCTTCACCCTGGGGGCTGTCCTGGCCGCCTTAGGGGGCGCCTTCACCGCCCCGATGATCTCCGTGGTCCCCGGCCTCTCCGTAGAGGTGATCGTCCTTGCCTTCGCGGTGGTGGTGATCGGGGGGCTGGGGAGCCTGGAAGGCTCGGCGGTCGGCGCCCTCCTGGTGGGGCTGGTCCGCTCCCTGATGGTGCACCGGATCCCGGAGCTGGAGCTCTTCGCCATCTATCTCGTTATGGCGATGGTGCTGCTCCTTCGGCCACGCGGCCTGTTCGGGATGGAGGAGGTGCGACGGGTATGAAGCTCCGCCGCTTCGGAGGGCTGATCCTGATCGCGGGGATGGCCGGACTGGGGCTCCTCCTGCCCGGCTGGAGCCGGTTCCTGCTCACCCTGGCCCTGGCCCGAGGGCTGCTGGTGCTGGGGGTGGCGCTGCTGATGCAGGCGGGGCTGGTCTCCTTCGGGCAGGGGCTCTTCTTCGCCGCCGGGGCCTATGCGGTGGGGTTCGCCGCGCGGGACCTGGGGATCCGGGATGCAGGGCTGGGGGTGGCCCTGGGGGCCGGAGCGGGCCTGGGGATCGCGGCCCTCACCGGGCCCCTGCTGGCCCGCTACCGGGGGATCTTCTTCGCCATGCTCACCCTGGCCTTCTCCATGATCCTCTACGGGATCCTGGTGAAGGCCTACCGGATCACCGGCGGCACCGACGGGCTGCGCATCCCCCCTCCGACCTTTCTGGGCTGGAGCCTCCCCGAGGAGCACCTGGGCTCCGGCCTCTACCTGTTCACCCTCGCCTGCACGGCGGTGATGGTCTTCCTGATCTTCCGGTATCTCCGATCCCCCCTGGGCTACACCGTGCGGGCCATTCGGGACAACGAGGTGCGAGTGGAATACCTGGGGCTTTCAGTGAGCCGCGCCCTCTACATCACGGTGCTTCTCGTGGGGGCCATGGGCGGGCTGGGCGGGGCCCTGAGCGCGATGAGCGTGGGCCATGTCGACCCGAACCTGGCCTACTGGACCACCTCGGGGGAGTTCGTCTTCGTCGCTCTGCTCGGGGGGACGGGGAACGTCTTCGCCCCGCTGGCGGGATCCATCGTCTTCGAGTTCCTCCGGACCTACGCCTACAAATACATCCCTTACACCTGGCAGATGGGCCTGGGTCTGGTCATGCTGGCCATCGTGGGGTTCGCCCCCGGAGGGCTCTGGTCCCTCTACGAGCTCATCGCACGGAGGATGTCCGGATGGACGTGGTCCTGGAAACGCGGGGTCTGACCCGAACCTTCGGCCGGGTGGTGGCCGCGGACGACGTGAACGTGCAGATCCGCTCCGGGGAGCGGGTGGGCCTGGTGGGGCCCAACGGGGCCGGCAAGACCACGTTCCTCAACCTGATCACCGGCTACGTGCGCCCGAACCGGGGCCGCATCCTGTATCGGGGGACGGACATCACCGGGCTCCCGCCCCGGGCCATCACCCGCATGGGCATCGTGCGCTCCTTCCAGATCCCCCAGCTCTATCCCGGGCTGACCGTTCTGGAGAACCTCCTGCTGGCCATCGCCGCCCGCTCCGGTCGCGGGCTGGACTTCTGGGGGCCGCTGGGGCGGGAACACGCGGTGGCCGAGGCGATGGAGCTTCTGGGTGCCTTCCAGCTCGCCGACTATGCGTGGCGGCCGGTGGGGGAGTTGCCGGAAGGGGGGCGGAAGCTCCTGGACGTGGCCATGGCGCTGGCCCTGCGGCCGACGGTGCTGCTGATGGACGAGCCCACCAGCGGGGTGAGCACCCAGGACAAATTCGGGGTCATGGAGGTCCTGATGGAAGTCCTGGGGCGCGCCGGGGTGACGACCCTCTTCGTGGAGCACGACATGGAGGTGGTGTATCGCTACGCCGAGCGGGTGCTGGTTTTCCATAACGGCCGCGTGGTGGCGGACGGCGATCCGCAGGCCCTTTTCGCCGACGCCCAGATCCGCCGCGCGGTGCTGGGATGGGAGTAAGCCCTATGCTGGAGCTCGAGGACGTGCGCGTCTCCCTGCAGGGCTTCCCGATCCTGCGGGGCGTGAGCCTGCAGGCCCTCCCGGGCCAGATCACGGGCCTGGTGGGCCGCAACGGGGCCGGCAAAACCACCACCCTGCGGACCATCATGGGGCTGGTCCCGCTCCAGGGCGGGAGCCTCCGCCTGGGGGGACAGGATCTCCGTCCCCTCCCTGCCCATCGACGGGCCGCCCTGGGGATCGGCTACATGCCGGAGGACCGCCGGCTGATCGGGCCGCTGACGGTGGAGGAGAACCTGTTGCTGCCGGCGTGGGCCATCGGCCTCCCTGGGGCTCCGGAGCGCCTCCGCTGGGTCTATGAACGGATGCCGGAGGTGGCGGAGCTGGCCGGGCGGCGGGCCGCTCAGCTCAGCGGGGGCCAGCAGAAGCTGGTGGCCCTGGCCCGGGCGCTGATGCATGGGACCCGCCTGCTGCTCCTGGACGAGCCCTTTGAGGGGCTGGCGCCCGCTATGGCCCTTCGTCTGGGGGAGATCCTGCGGGGCCTGCGGACGGAGGGCATGGCCATCCTGGTAGCCGAGTCCGACCTCCACCGGGTCAGCGCCCTGGCAGAGCGCATCTACACCATTGAGCGGGGGGAGATCCAGGATCCCGGCGGGGGAGGGGGGTGAGATGGGCCTCTCGGAGCGAGCCATCCGCATCGGCGCCCTGTATGCCCTCTCCGGGGCGGCCGCCGCCTATGGGGCCTCCGCGCGGCAGGGCCTGGAGCTGGCGGCGGAGGAGATCAACGCCGCCGGCGGCCTCCTGGGGCGGCCGGTGGAGCTGCTCATCGAGGACGAGAAAAACCCCGCCCACGCCGTGGAGGTCGTCCGCCGCATGGCCCGAGAGCTCGGGGTCCGCCTGTTCATCGGCATCGACTCCAGCGCCGTCGCCGAGGCGGTGGTCCCCTTGCTCCCGGAGCTCCGGTGCGTGCTGATGGTCACGCATGCCGCCAGCCCTCGCATCACCGGCGAGCTCTTCAACCCCTATGTGTTCCGCTGCAGCATCAATGTGGCCCAGAACGCCCGGGCGGGCGCCCTTCTGGTGGCCCCTTTGCCGTATGCCACATGGACCACCCTGGGCCCGGATTATTCCTTCGGTTACTTCTCCTGGGCCTATTTCTCTCGCTTCCTGCGGGAGCTCAAACCGGAGGCCGAGCTCCTCCCCGAAGGGATCTTCCATCCGCCGGGGGCGGAAGACCTCACCCCCTGGATCCGGCAGGCGATGCGCTCGGGGGCGGAGGCCCTCTGGATCTCCTCGTGGGGCGGCGACCTGGTCCGCCTGATCCGCCAGGGGCAGGCCCTGGGGCTGTTCCGGCGCTGCGCGGTCTTTATGGAGCTGGGGGCCGCTCTGGAGGTGCTGGAGGCCCTGGGGGACGAGATGCCCCAGGGGCTGTGGGTGGGCACGCGTTACTGGTTCCGGTGGCCGGACACCCCGGAGAACCGGCGCTTCGTCGAGGCTTACTTCCGGCGCTACGGCCGCTATCCCAGCTACAACGCCCAGAACGCCTACCTGGGCCTCCGCCTGCTGGCCGGGGCGATCCGGCGGGCCGGGACGCTGGAGCCGGAAGGCCTGATCCCTTACCTGGAGGGGATCGGCTACGAGGCCCCCATGGGTCGGATCATGCTGCGCCGGGAGGATCATCAGGTGGTGGCGGATGTGGTCTGGGGGGAGACCAAGTCCCATCCGGACTATCCCTTTCGCATCCTGGATCCCATCTGGACGTTCCCGGGCGAGGCCATCACCCCGCCCCCGGAGGTGGGGATCTTTTGAGCCGTCGGGCTCAGGGCTTTCCGGATCCATGGTAACCTGAAGAAGCGGAGGCCCTGCGCGATGGGATCCTATTCCAAACGAGGAGGCGCGCCATGGTGCGGGAGCGTGTGACCTTCGGCCCGGCCCGGCTCTTCATCGGGGGCCAGTGGGTGGATGGAGGGGCGCCGATCCCGGTGCGGGACAAATACACCGGCGAGGTGATCGGGGAGGTGCCCGAGGCGCGGCGGGAAGACGTGGAGGCGGCGGTGGCCGCGGCCCAGGAGGGCGCCAAGGCCATGGCCGCCCTGCCGGCCTGGCGGCGGGCGGAGATCCTGCTGCGGGCGGCGGGGATGATCCGCGAGCGGAAGGAGGAGTTCGCCCGGCTGATCGCCGCGGAGGCGGGGAAGGCGCTGAAGTGGGCCCGCGCGGAGGTGGAGCGGGCCATCTGGACCTTCACCATCGCCGCGGAGGAGGCCCGGCGGATCGAGGGGGAGGTGATCCCCCTGGACGCGGTGCCCGCGGGGGAGGGATATTTCGGGTTCTACGTGCGGCGGCCGGTGGGCGTGGTGGCCGCCATCTCGCCTTTCAACTTTCCCCTCAACCTGGTGGCCCACAAAGTTGCCCCGGCCCTGGCGGCGGGGAACGCCGTGGTGCTCAAGCCGGCCAGCGCCACCCCCCTCACCGCTGTCCTGCTCGCCCGTGTCCTGGAGGCCGCCGGGGTGCCGGCCGGAGGCTTCAACCTGATCTTCGGGCCCGGGGGCACCGTCGGGGAGTGGCTGGCGGCCCATCCAGGAGTGGGGAAGGTGAGTTTCACCGGGAGCCGCGCCGTCGGGGAGCGCCTGACCCGGGTGGTGGGGATCAAGAAGCTGACCCTGGAGCTGGGCAACACCACCCCCGTCATCGTCGCTGAGGACGTCCAGGATCTGGATTGGGTGGCGCGGCGGCTGGCGGTGGGGGCCTTCTACAACTCCGGCCAGGTGTGCATCTCGGTGCAGCGGATCTACGGGGTGCGCCGGGTCTATGAGCCGCTGGTGGAGACCTTCAGCCGCGCCGCTGCCGAGATGGTGGTAGGGGATCCCCTGGACGAGCGGGTGGATGTGGGGCCGCTTATCGATGAGCGAGAGGCCATGCGGGTGGAGGGATGGATCCAGGAGGCCCTGGGCGGCGGCGCCCAGGCCGTCACCGGGGGCCGGCGGGAGGGGCCGGTGGTGTGGCCCACCGTCCTGATCCGGGTGCGGCCCGGGATGCGGGTGGTGCGGGAGGAGGTCTTCGGGCCGGTGGCTTCGGTGCTGGAGGCCCATGACTTCGAGGAGGCCATCGCCGCCGCCAACGCCACCGAATACGGGCTCCAGGTAGCCGTCTTCACCCGGGATATCAACCGGGTGCTGCGGGCGGTCCAGGGGCTCGATTTCGGCGGCATCATCATCAACGACACCCCCAGCTTCCGGGCGGACCATATGCCCTACGGCGGGGTGAAGGGAAGCGGACTGGGGCGGGAAGGGGTGCGCTACGCCATCGAGGAGATGACCCACGTCCACATGGTGGTCATCCGCCCCGCCCCGTGATCAGGAGGTGAGGGATGAAAACGCTGGCAGCGGTCCTTTACGAGATGGGGCGGCCGGCCCCCTATCGCGAATCCCGGCCGCTTTCCGTGGAGGAGGTAGAGCTGGAGGGGCCGGGGCCCGGGGAGGTGCTGGTGGAGGTGGCGGCCGCCGGCCTGTGCCATTCGGACCTCTCGGTGATCGATGGCTCCCGGCCGCGGCCCATGCCGATGGTCCTGGGCCATGAGGCCGCCGGGATCGTGCGGGAGGTCGGCCCGGGCGTCCATGAGTTGCGGCCGGGGGACCACGTGGTCTTCTCCTTCGTCCCCATGTGCGGCCGGTGCTTCTACTGCGCCATCGGCCGCCCCGTCCTGTGCGAGAACGGCAACCGGGCGAACGCAGCCGGAACGCTGCTCAGCGGAGCGCGGCGCTTCCGGAACGCCGCGGGGGAGCCCCTCCACCATCATCTGGGCGTCTCCGCCTTCTCCCGTTTCACCGTGGCCGCCCAGGAATCCCTGATCCGAATCGATCCGGAGATCCCCCTGGAGAAGGCGGCCCTGTTCGGATGCGCGGTGATGACCGGGGTGGGGGCGGTGGTGAATACCGCGCGGGTGGAGCCCGGGATGAGCGTGGCGGTCTTCGGGCTGGGCGGCGTGGGCCTCAGCGTCGTGATGGGCGCTCACCTGGCCGGCGCCTATCCCATCATCGCGGTGGATGTCCGGCCTGAGAAGCTGGAGCTGGCCCGGAAAGCGGGAGCGACCCACGGGGTGAACGCGCAGGAGACCGATCCGGTCGCCGCGATTCGGGATCTCACCGGGGGAGGGGTCCACTACGCCTTCGAGAGCGTCGGCAGCGAGCGGGTGCTGATCCAGGCTTACCAGGCCACCCGCCGCGGGGGCACCACGATCCCCATCGGTCTCCCGCATCCCGAGCGCATGTTCAGCGTCCCGGCGGTGAGCATCGTGGGCGAGGAGCGAACCATCAAGGGTTCCTATATGGGCTCGGCGGTTCCCCGTCGGGATCTCCCGCGGTTCCTGGCCCTCTATCAGGCGGGCCGGCTCCCGGTGGACCTGCTCCTGAGCCGCCTGATCCGCCTGGAGGAGATCAATGAGGGGTTTGATGCTCTGGCCCGCGGCGAGGTGGTGCGCCAGGTGGTGCGGCTGGGGGCCGCGTAACGGATTCCGAGGAAGAGAGGATAAGTGGGGGAGGACCTGCGCGGATCCTCCCTCACTTTTTTCTGACAGTAGCGGCTTCTGAGGGCGGAGGATTGGTTCCGTAGGAGGAGCTTTAGCCCCGACTTCCGTCTTCCGTCGCGGCTGAAGCCGCTCCCACTTCCGGTAGGTGGCTTCCGCCCCGATTGCTCCAATCCCGATAGGAGTTACGCAGTTAGAAAGTAGCATTTACTGTTATATTTCTTCTTCCGCTTGTTGTATAAGAGCAAGTATTGGTGTTAGTATAAGTTTTTACTACACTATTTCCAGTTGAAATTTTTATTGTTCCGGTTTGCGTAGAATTTGCAGTAAAGGTAACTTGATTTCCAGAAACCTGAGAGGTACAAGTGATTAAACCAGCTTTACAGGCTGGATGTGGCTCGCCTGATTTTGGTTCTGTAGTATTTGCTTCTGGTGGTTGATATATTCCTAACTGAGGCACAGAAATTAGAAATGTTTCCTGGCCAACAGTACAAACTGATTCAAAAGGAGGATTTACAGTATCTCCAGCATAAACATTATTTACACCAACTGTTCCATCGGGTTTACAACAAACTTTATAAAAACCACCAGAAACTCTTGGATCACATTGCCCTGAAGCCAAATAACCAGTTTTTCTTGAACCACAGTTAGGACATCCTGGTTCTGCCTTATCCCCAAGAGAATACCAAGACTGTTTTGTCTTCGCTCTATAGCAATAAGCTTCATAATCAGAGACAAAAAATTTGGTACAAATTTCTTCCCATGTATACTTACTCCAGGGTCTCCCGTACCCAATTTCATTATCATAAATGCCTAGCGGACAAGCAGGTCCACAATCTGTTTTTTTACCTGGAACCCAGCCATTATAACATACTGTACCTGGCGGAAGCAAGCCGGTACAATCTGCTCGACCAAATGGGTCACATCTTTTATAATCACTAGTTTGCTGAGCTCTTACCAATAAAAATAATGATAAAAATAGAAATGAAATCAGAAGATTAAAGATTAATTTTATAATTTTTGAATTTTTTAAAATATTCAAGATCATTTTTCTGGGAGGAGATTTTTTTCTGTTGATGTACTGAAAGGAGGATTAGCTTCAGGATTGTTAGGATCTACTTTTAATTCTAAAATTAAAACGGGTTTTCCTTTCTGTCTTTCGGTTTCTTTATTAACTGAAAATTCTCTATTTTTCAACCAAATTTCAAAATTCTCAACCCAATCTCCCGCGATTCTTATAGAATGAATAAGAGGACTTAACGGTTTTAAATGAAAAACAACTCCCATCCCACTTTCTCCTGGATAAACATCTTTCATATAAAATCCATATGCATCTTCAACCAAATCTCCCATACTCTTTTTATTAATTGTTATTCTATCGCCCTCCCATATAATAGAATATATATACACCATATAACCTTCTACTCCTAATCTCGCTAATTCCAATTTAACCCCTTTTATTCTAACCCCGGTATTTTGTTTTTCTATTTCATTAATAATTCGTTCTACAGCTCCATCTGCCCATTCTTTTATTCTTTCTCTTGAAATAAAACCTTCGGGTGTCGGAGTCGGCTGAAGTGTTGGTGTTGCTTCGGGTGTAGGGGTTGGCGTTGGTGTAAAGGTCGCTGTGGGTGAAGGTTGAAGCGTAGGTGTTTCGGTCTTCGGGGCTGGGGTGGGAGTAGGCGATGGCGGGGTGGGGGTCGCAGCGGGCGCACACGCTCCGGCCACCAGGGCCAGGAGCATCAAAAAGGCCACGCTCCATCCCAGCTTCCTGGGAACCATCGCTTCTCCTCCTTGCTGAAAATGAGGGAGGAAGCTGCTACCCAGACGACGCGGGGCCAGCTCTCAGTCGAGGCTCTCGGCCTGTCCGGGTGTGTCCCAAGATCGTAGGACAACTGCTCGCAGTTGTCCTACCAGGCGGCCAGGCCCGACAAAATCGGGACACACCCGCCTGTCCCTCCTTTATACCTGAGGTTGCACCCTAAATTATACCAGGGCTTACGCCGTTGCCTGCGTATTCCGGTCGTGGCCACGGGCTTTAACCCGAGGCCAGAGGACCGGCCACGGGGGTCGCCCACCGACCCCTGCCCCGGAGGCCGGAGCCTCCGAGGAGTTTCTCGGATGAAGGCATGCCGCTTGGCCATCCGCCGCTTGCCGGCATGCCCGCTCTCATGATCGCGTCAGAGGGGCGCCTTGTCAACCGCGCAACTCCTACCCGAAAATCCCCGGCGCCGGCTCTGCTCTCGGGGGTCTGGCAGATCGAAGGATCTCTCGTGTATGATGGGAAGAAACCGCGGAAGGAGCGGGCGGGATGGATCTGGGCGTGCCGGTGGCGATGACCCTGGCCGTGGTGGTGGTCGGGTGGTTCTTCCTGGGGATGCAGTGGAACGTGCACAAGGGCCAGCGCCTCCTGCGCTGGATGCGCGAGGGGCTCCCTCTCCTCAGCGAGCGGACCACCCTGCAGTGGGTGGGAACCTCCCTGGTCCGCCTGGGGATGCGGGAGGCGAAGCCCCCGTTCCGGGAGGTGGAGATCCTGCTGGTCTTCGAGCCCCGGGATGTGCCGTTCCTCTGGCTGTTCTCCCGCTGGCGGGGGCGCCGGGATCTGATGATCCTGCGGGCGCGCCTGCGCCAGCCGCCGGCTTTCGAAGGGGAATGGGGCAACCCCACGATGTGGACGGGCCGGGAGATCCTTCAGCGCATCGTCTGGCGGGATTGGGAGGCCATGGATCTGGCCGGCGGGCGCCTGGCTTATCATGGGCCGCACGCGCCCCGTGTGATCACCGAGTGCCTGAACGACCTCGCCCGCTTCTGCCCCTATGTCGCCCGGCTCTCGGTGCGGCGCAACGAGCCCCATCACCTGCAGATCCACATCGGCTTCCCCATGGACCGTCAGTTCCCCGCGCGGGAGGTCTTCCAGCAGCTCCGCCGCATCGCCGAGCGGGTCGTCCGAAGCCCGGGAGAGTGAGCGGGGACGCCGAATGCGCTTCCCCCTGGCGGCCCTCAGCGTGTTCTTGCTGGCCTTCGGGCTCTCCGTCGCGCTGTCGCCGCTGGCGGAGCGCTTCGGCCGCCGCCTGGGGATGATCGACCGCCCGGGCGGACGCCGACGCCATCGCGGGGAGATCCCCCGGTCCGGAGGCCTGGCTCTTTGGCTGGCCTTCACCCTAACGGTCCTCTTCGCCCAGCTGTTGCCGATCCCCCGTTTCGATCCGAAAGAGGTCATCCGCCTGACCGGGCTGCTGCTGGGGGGGACCCTGAGCCTGATCCTGGGGCTGATCGACGACCGTCGGGAGCTCCCCCCGGGGCCCCAGTTCCTCGGCCAGGTCCTCATCGCCCTGCTGGCCCTTCCTTTCCTCATCTTCATCGAATACGTGAACAATCCCCTGACCGGCCGGCCGCTTTATTTCCCGCCTCCGGTGGTGGTGCTGCTCACAGTCTTCTGGCTGATGGGGATGATGAACACGGTGAACTGGCTGGACGGGGTGGACGGGCTGGCCGGGGGGGTGGTGGCCATCGTGGCGGCGGTGCTCTTCCTGCACGCCGGATACCGGCTGGACCCGCCCCAGCACAGCGTGGCGCTCCTGCCCGCCGCCCTGGCGGGCGCCTGCCTGGGGTTCCTCCTCTTCAACCGGCCGCCCGCCCGCCTGTTCCTGGGGTCCTCCGGCGCCCTCTTCCTGGGATACGTCCTGGGGGTCCTGGCCATCATCGGGGGGGCGAAGGTGGCCACCGTGGTGATGGCGATGGCCCTGCCCATCGCCGACGTGGCCTGGCTGATCGCCTACCGATGGCGCCGGGGGCGACGGCCCACCCAGGGCGGACGAGATCACCTGCACTTCCGCCTGCTGGACGCCGGATGGTCCCCCGGGCGTATCCTCTTGACTTACTACAGCTTTGCCGCCATAGCCGGCGGGATCGCGCTCTTGATCCCCTCCGCCCTCTACAAGGCTCTCGCCCTCCTGCTGCTGGCGGGCCTCCTCCTGTGGGTCCTCCGCCAGGCCCCCCCGGAGAGCCCGGTGTAACGTCCCCGCGTTTCCGGACGGTTTCCTTTAAGGTAAGGTTGCTCTTGCCAGAGACCGGGAAGTCGGGATAAACTGGAGCCATCATCGCCGGCGCATCGCGGCCGATCCTCCGGAAGAGGAGGCGGCGATGGCGACCACGGGGAGCCTGCGGGAGATCCCGCTGGCCGCGCTGATCGAAACCGGGTGTCGCTCCCGGGCCGCGGCCCGGCTCCGGCTCCGCCACGGGGACCTGGAGGGCGAGCTCTACTTCTCCGACGGCGAGCTCGTCCACGCGGTGTGCGGGGGAGTGGCATGGGATCCGGTGAGGCGTCTAGGGCGGGCCATCGGGGAGATCCTTTACGGGATGGTGCTGCACGACATGGTGCGGGCGCACATCCGACAGCGGGGATCCATGGAGCATCTCTTCCTGCTCATCACCTTTGGGGATCTGGTCGGTGTCCCCATCATCCCGCCCTATTACTGCTAGGAGTTACGCAGTTGGATCCGTCATTCTCTCCACGCGGCGGACGGGGCTATCCTCATGATGGAGGCAGTGACGATGCCGACGGTCTGCCTGCGGTTCCGATTCGAGGAGCACCCCAAAATCCGCGCCCTGATGGAGGCCTGCGCCGACATCCAGCGGCAGGCCGTCGACTACGCCCTGGAAAGCGGCAAAACCGCCACCTTCACCCTCATCAAAGCCCTCTATCCTTCCCTGCGCGTGCAGCATCCGGATCTCCACGCGGTTTGGGTGCAGTCGGCCGTCCGCGCCGGAGCCGCCGTCGTCCACTCCTTCCGAAACCGCCAGCGGAAAGGAAAAACCCAGCTCCAGAAGCCGGAGATCCGGCGGCCCTTCGTTTATGTGCGTCGGGATCTGCTGCGGATCGAGTGGGACGGCGAGCTCCTGACCGTCACGATTCCGGTCTCCCCTCGGGATCCGGAGCCCATCGTCCTCGCCTTCCGCCCTCACCACAAGTATCGCCGGCTGCTGGACGAGTGGAAGGCGGGGCGGGCAAAGATGGGGGAGCCGACGCTGACGGCCCACTCCCTCTCCATCCCCCTGAAGTTCCCCGATCCCATCTCCTATAAGCCGGAGGGGGTGATCGGGATCGACAGCAATGAGGGGAATCTGACGGCCTTTGTGACCTCCACCGGCGAGATCCGAGAGATCGACACGGGGTATGTGGGGAAGGTCAACCGGGATCATCTGCGGCGCGAGATCAAAGGGACGAGAGGGAAGCACAACCCGAAGGCCAAGAAGAAGATCGCCTCCAAGCATCGAAGGATCCGCCGGGAGAAGACGGAGAACTTCTGGCATCATCTGGCCCTGGCGCTGATCGCGTGGGCCATCGGAATGAAAGCGGCTCTGGTGCTGGAGGATCTGAAGGGGATGAAGGAGCGGATTGGGGAGGGGAAGTCCAGGAGGATGCGGCAGCGCCTGCTCAATTTCTGGAGCATAATGACTTTCCACCGAATACTGGTTCACAAGGCGAGGTTTTATGGGGTTCCCTTGATCTTCGTGAACCCGCAGAACACGTCCCGGGCGTGTCCGGTATGCGGCAGGGTGGGTGAAAGGCTAAGGGGACACGTCCTGGCGTGCCCTTGCGGGGCGAGGATGGGCCGTCACGAGGCGGCGGCGGTGAACATCGCCCGCAGGGGGATAGAATTCCTCGGGGGCTTGGGCCTTCGAGGCAGGGGTCGGTGGGCGACCCCGGTGGCCGGTCCTCTGGCCCTGGGATAAAACCCAAGGCCACGACCGGAATACGCAGAAAACAGCGTAAGTCCTAACTGCATGCGCCTGCTCCCCTTCATCGTGCCCCAGATCCACGCGTGGCGCCGGCGTCTGCTCCGCGAGCGGGATCTCACGGATCTGCTGTTCTGAGGGCGCGGGATGGCGGAACCCGGCGGTCGGAT